>Ga0208562_1000063_pt1 | contig 97543 bp, 97 predicted proteins | sample June2015DPH_16_1_3_FD_184715 | JGI IMG/M metagenome (GOLD analysis project Ga0208562, IMG submission 184715) | Peatland microbial communities from SPRUCE experiment site at the Marcell Experimental Forest, Minnesota, USA - June2015DPH_16_150... | ecosystem: Environmental > Terrestrial > Soil >... | reverse complement strand
CATCGTTGTAGGCCGCGCAGTTCAGGACGACGTCCGGCCGGCTTGCACCGACTATGGCCCTCACGGCGTCTTTGTTCGTGATGTCCAGCTCCTTTTCCTCGGGTGCCTCTACCTCGAATTCGGGCCGGGTGAGCCGCCCTATAAACTCCTGCGCAAGCTGGCCATTTTTTCCTGCTATCAGAACCCTCATGATTAAAGGATGGAAGGCCTACAAAGGCCCTGTCAGCCTTGCCTTCTCGGTTTTTTCGCGAGGGCCAGAAGATACTGGCCGTAACCGTTCTTTGCGAAGGGCTCGGCAAGGGAAAAAAGCTGCTTCTCGTCTATGTACCCCAGCATATAGGCGATTTCTTCTATGCAGGCCACTTTGAGGCCCTGCCTTTTCTCTATGGTCGCCATGAATTCCGCCGCTTCGAGGAGCATCTCGTGGGTGCCCGTGTCGAGCCAGGCATAACCTCTGCCGAGAAGCTCGGCGCGGAGCTTGCCCATTCTGAGATAGGCGTTGTTCACGTCCGTAATCTCCAGCTCTCCCCGGGCCGAGGGGCGTATCTTTCTTGCTATGTCGATGACGTCGTTATCGTAGAAGTACAGGCCGGTGATCGCATAATTCGATCTTGGATTCTTTGGTTTCTCCTCGATCGACAGGATCCTCTGGTTCTCGTCGAACTCGGCTATGCCGTACCGCTCCGGGTCGCTCACATAGTAGCCGAAGACCGTTGCGCCGCCCTGGGCCGTGACGTCCGAGACCGCCTTCCGCAGGCGCGCCGTCAGGCCGTGCCCGTAAAATATGTTGTCCCCCAGGATCAGGCAGACATTGTCTTTGCCCACAAAATCAGCGCCGATGATAAATGCCTCGGCAAGGCCGTTGGGCTGGGGCTGCTCCCGGTACGCGAAAGAGAGACCCAGGTGGGAACCGTCCTTGAAGATGGCCTCGAAGCGAGGAAGGTCCCGGGGCGTCGAGATTATCAGGATTTCCCTGATGCCGGCGAGCATGAGCACGGAAAGGGGGAAATAGATCATCGGTTTGTCGTATACGGGTATGAGCTGCTTGCACACGCCTAAGGTAACCGGAAAGAGTCTCGTGCCGCTGCCTCCCGCTAGTATGATGCCTTTCATCGTGGTCGGGTCCCCTTCAGTTTTTTCCTTGAAAACCCCATCCGGCATACCATTCATAGGTCTTCTTGACGCCTTCGTCGAGGGGGATGGAGGAACGCCAGCCCAGGCGGGCCGCTCGCGAGACGTCAAGCACTTTTCTGGGCATTCCGTCGGGTTTTGTCTTGTCGTACACGATATCCCCCCTGAAGCCGACTATCTCCCTGACCAGGCGGGCGATCTCATCGATCGTCCGGTCCTCGCCGGAACCGATATTGACGAGCTCCCCCACGTCACCGGCATCGCAATTCTCGAGCAAAAGGATCATGGCTGCCGCAAGGTCGTCCACATGGAGGAATTCGCGCCGGGCGCTGCCTGTGCCCCACACGCATACGGCCTCTCCCGTAACCCCTATTTTCTCGAGCACTGCTGCTATGGACTTCTCGTCTGCAGCCTCGAACCGGCCGTCCATCCCGAAACCAAGGGGGGCACGGCCGAGGTCTCCGGCAATCTGCTCGTAGTCGCCTGCCGCGAGGAGCTTCCCGAGATGGAACTTCCTGATCAGTGCGGGAAGGAGGTGGGATGTCTCCAGATTGAAGTTGTCCTCCGGGCCGTAAAGGTTGGCCGGCATGAGGGACAGGTAGTTTGTCCCATACTGCTCGTTGAAGTAACGGCAGAGCTTTATAGCTGCTATCTTGGCGACTGCGTACGGTTCGTTCGTCGGCTCGAGGGGGCCGCCAAGGAGGTACTCCTCTCGCAGCGGCTGGGGTGCGAGCCGCGGGTAGATACAGGACGAGCCCAGGTTGAGGAGCTTTCGGACGCCGGATTTATGCGCCGAGCCGATGACGTTGGCGGCGATTGAGATGTTGTCATAAAGGAATTCCGCCCTGTACGTGTTGTTTGCCAGGATGCCGCCGACCTTCGCCGCTGCCAGGAAGACGTATTCCGGCCTCTCTCTCTCGAAAAACGCCTCGGTCTCATCCTGGCGCCTCAAGTCGATCTGCATCCAGCGGGTCCGCGCGCCGGCGGGGGTGGACTCTCCGCGGGCGAAAGCTGAAGGCTGCCTTCTGTGATAACCGGCGACGAGGTCGGTGTAACCGGAGGACAGCAATTTCCTGATGACGGCGGAGCCGACCATTCCTGTTCCGCCGGCGATGAATATCCTTGATGCGACGTCGACTCCCATTTGATAGGGCTTAGCGCTCTCTTATCTGCTCGTATATGGAAAAGTCGTGGTTCGTATAGTCGAAGCCCTTGCACTTCGATATCTCTATCCCCTCCCCCGGGGAATCGAGCCCGACCGACCGGACGTCCCAGTCCACCATGATCTTCACCAGCTCTTCAAAGCTGACCCGTGGCTGCCAGCCGAGCTGGGTTCGCGCTTTCGTGATATCGGCCTGAAGGGCTACCACTTCGGTCGGCCTGAAATAGCGCGGGTCGACCTCGACGATCACGGAGCCGGGCGCAAGGTTGCCCCACTTGGAGGAGGCAACAACGCCGACCTCGTCCTTTCCGGCGCCCTGCCAGGCGAGCCGCACACCCATGTAAGAGAAGGCTCTGTCCACGAACTCCCTGACCGTGCGGCTTTCTCCGGTCCCCACCGCATAGTCGTCGGGGGTGTCCTGCTGAAGCATCAGCCACATCATCTCGACGTATTCCGGGGCAAACCCCCAGTCCCTCTTTGCGTCGAGGTTGCCGAGGTAGAGCTTCTTCTGGCTCCCTTTGATAATGTTCGCCAAGCCCCTGGTGATCTTGCGGGTAACGAAAGTTTCGCCGCGGCGGGGCGACTCGTGGTTAAAGAGGATGCCGTTGCAGGCAAAGAGGCCGTAGCCTTCCCGGTAGTTGACCGTCATCCAGTAGGCGTAGAGCTTGGACACAGCATAGGGGCTTCTCGGACGGAAGGGGGTTTTCTCGCTCTGGGGGGGAGGTGATGCGCCGAAGAGCTCCGAGGACGAGGCCTGGTAGTACTTTGTGGCAATGCCGCTCCTTCTTATGGCCTCGAGGAGCCTGGTCGTGCCCATACCCGTCGCCTCTCCCGTGTACTCAGGCATGTCGAAGCTGACTTTCACGTGGCTCTGGGCGGCAAGGTGGTAGATCTCCTCAGGCTTGATGTTGTAGACGAGGTGGGCGAGCTGTCCCGAATCGGAAAGATCCCCATAGTGGAGGAAGAGCCTCACTTCAGGCTGATGGGGGTCCATGTAGATGTGGTCGATCCGGCCGGTGTTGAACGTGCTCGCCCTCCTGATGAGACCGTGAACCTCATAGCCCTTCGAAAGGAGGAATTCCGCAAGGTAGGAGCCGTCCTGTCCTGTAATGCCGGTTATAAGTGCGCGCTTAAACATCAAGGGTCAGAAATTTTTAAAGATATTGAAAAAAAGATCCTTTTCGGGTGGAGAATGATGAATACAGGCTACCGCCATAAGATGTCGTCATCATCCCGCAAAAAACAAACATTCTCCTCCTCCAAGCCAAGAACCATTATGGACGGTCAGGCCTTATCAACAACCTAATATTACAAAATATTCACTGATATTTCAACGTTAAATTGGCATGTCGGAGGTGGGCGCCTTCTCGTATCTCACGCCTGCACGTCCGCCTCCCTGGGGCATCCTTGCCGCGGGCAGTCCCGTTCCCCTGTAAAGCTGGGTGAAATAATATGTGGACACGAGGAGGACATAATAAATGAGGACGGACGAGAGGGCAAACCCCAAAAGATAAGGGATGGTGTGCAGCCTGTAGCCGATGTACATGCACAAAAGGCTCAGGACGTACCCGGAAACGTAGGCCGGTATGACTTCCTTGACTGCCGCCGCTATCCGCTCGAACTCGAAGGCCCTGCGTGCTTCCCCACCCTCTATGAAGGCGCAGAATGCGAAAGGTAGGAAGGCGGAGCAGACGACAAAGGCGAGGACCGCCAGCACCTTCACCAAGCCTCCCGCGAACGCGGTAAGGGGATTGCCGAAGCTGGAAAGAAGGAAGCTGAAGGAAAAAAGGAAGCACGGGAGCGCCTCGTAGAGGATGAAGATCCCGAAAAGCTTTGCCCCCTCCCAGAGCAGCTCGTTCTTCCGCTCCCAGGTTGGTAGACCTATGCCGCCTATCATGGTGAGGCCGCACGTGCGCGCCAGATACCCGAGGGAGAGAAAGTTGGCCACGGGGATCAACAAAATAAGTCCGGCTGCGATCCAGCGCTTTACATAGCGCGAGTTGAAAGTGAAGACTACGAAAGAGATAATATCCATCTATCTGCCTTTCATGATTGCGTCGAGAAGCGTTTCGGCCGCGTATCCCGTCAGGCCGCCGTCCATGACCACCGTCTCCCCGTTTATATAAGCCGCCTCGGGAGAGGCAAGGAAGAGGACCGTCGCCACAAGCTCTTCTACCGTGCCCATCCTTTGAACGGGCGTCTTGCTCGAGAGAAAATCGACCAGCTGTTGTTTCTTTATAAGCCCCTCGTTCATGCCGCCCTTTATATAACCGGGTGCAATGCAGCAGAGGGTGACCCCGAACCTCCCCCATTCGGAGGCGAGGCTCCTCGTCATAAGCTGGAGGCCGGCCTTGCTGATCGCGTAAGGCAGAAACCCCTTCTCTCCGAACAGTGCCACCTGGCTCGATATAAAAAGGATCCTCCCGGCGCTCCGCTCTATCATTTTGCGGCCGAATATCTGGGTCGTATAGAAAGCGCCCTTCAGGTTCACGTCTATTACCTTGTCGAAATCCTCCCGTTTCATCTTCTCCGATGGGAGCAGCGGATTGATTATCCCGGCGTTGTTGACAAGAATATCTATGCCTCCCCATTCCTGCACGACCTTTTCTGCGACTGCCTCCATGGCCGCGTAATCGCTCATATCTGCCGTGAAGGCCCGGGCCGGCTTCTGCCTGAACTCTTCTTCAAACCTCGTGACAGCCTCGCCTTTTCTACCACTGACGCCGACCCTGGCGCCCTCTTTGAGGAAGGCCTCTGCCATCGCCTTGCCGAGTCCCCTGGTCCCCCCCGTGACAAAAACAACCTTATCCTTGAATCTCATTGCAAGCCTCCGTAGAAGTCGTCTATTCTCCTGTCGAAAAGGGCGATCAGATCCTCGCTTCCGGCCACCTCGGCGCCCGTGACCTGTCGCCACACATCAGGCCTCTCCATGCAGAGGTAGATGAAAAGGTCTCGCTCTTTTTCTTTGAGAAGGCCATATAGCATTTTGTAGACCTTTATCCTTTGGGTCTTGATGTATCGAAACTTGCCGTCCTCTCCCACGATGAATTCGCCGTGGAGCAGGTTCCGTCGCCCCTCGCGCAGGAAGAGATTCATGAGTTGGGGCGCGAAACGCAAGGTCCCCATGCTGACCCAGATGACGCCTTTCAAATCGAGCACCTGGGCTATTTCGTCGATAAGACGGGCGTAATCGTTCTCAAATCCGTCATATATGATCACAGGGTCGAAGTGAAGCCCCACGAGGCAGCCCCAGTCCTGGGCCTTTCCGAGCGCTCTCAGCCTCTTCGAGACCGGGCTCGTGCCCTTCTCCTCCATGCTGACTATCCTTTGCGGCGCCACGGAGAAGGAGACGACCACGTAGCGGTTTAAGCTGGACCGCAGATGGTCGAGGCCTGCCCATTTCGACTTGAGTTCCAGAAGGGCCTTCTTTCTCTCTCCGAAAAATTCGACAAACGGTCTGGCCGCGTCAAGCTTCCTATCGAGGGCAAGGCTGTCCGAGAGCTCCCCGGTCCCGAAGCGGAGGAAGTGAGTCCTTTCGCGCCCTATCGCGTCATCGATCTCTCTCATGACCGCGTCCGTCGCCGTCCTTACGGCAATGCCGGGATTGTTCAGATAGCCTCTGAGGATGCAGTACGAACAGGAGAGAGGACAGCCCTCCACAAGATCGATGGTCTTGTACCCGCAGCAGACGTGCTTTGGGGTACCCGGGCAGTCCCTGACTACACTGCCTTTAGAATCTATCCGCCGCACCGTGGGTAAGCTCAAATATGCTCCTGAAAAAACCCTGACCCGCAAGGCGATCCAGTCTGGCCAATGCTCCTTCGACTTCCTCGTTGTTCCTTGCCCTTATCTCAATGTCGATCGCTTCCTTCTCAAAGGCTTTGTCCACCCTTACCCGTATGTTGGGGGGAAGAGCGCAGGCGGCGAGTATGCCGGCGAGTTTTTCTTCGAGGCCGGAAAGCAAAGGATGGGTTTGCCGCTTGAGGGCCCCTTTCAAAGCCTCCATATCTCCGGAGAGGGCCAGCTCCGTGAAATCTATGGCCCCTCGCTTCACCTTCAGAAGCATCATGAGCTGGAGCGCTTCCCTTAGAGAGCTTACGGTCGGGCGGCGCGGTCCGGCGATGGCGATGATGTTCCGCTGCTCCCCCGGATCGAACCAGAAAAGCTGCTCCACAACCGTTATGGGAAGATGATGCCTCACGATAAACGATTTCGTTGCCTCTTCCGCCGAGGCAGCCGCTATGCAGGTCGCGTGGGCGTTCTCCCTGGCAGGAAGACCGAGCATTGCCATAACCTCATATGTATCTTGGGCCGAAAACCCGAGCGACCTCATTTTCTCGATACATATTGCCTTTTCGACCGTGTTGAGCGACCTCGCCAGGTTGTCGTTTATAGAAGTCAGAAGCGCCTGTTTCCCGTCCAGATCGAGAAAAACGTAGGGTATCTCTTCGATGCCGAGGATTCTCGCAGCCTCGGCCCTCTTGTGTCCGGTCACGATCACCGCACGCTCTTTCTTGAGGAGGCCAAGGGGCGTGACTATGCCGAACTTCGCTACAGAGGCGAGGAGGTGGTCGTCTTCCAGGGGATAAGAGACGCAGAATGTCCTGTCAAGAACATTCACTTTGTCGATGCGGATGCTTTCCATCTTGCCCATGTATATAATCGGCGCCCAGCCGGGCCGGATATGCGGGTCCTGCCATATTCCCAATCGAGGCTAAACGAGCCGGTTTTTGCCCGCGCTCTACTCGCGTCGCCCCGCGTCCGACGCAAGTAGTGGGCCTACTGGCTTTCCATGGCCGGCATTCAGTACCCACGCACGAGGCTCAAATCTCGTGGAATCCGCTAATTCTAAACCATATCAAAAACAGGGGTTTTGTGTCAACCGCATTGAAACCGGCCTTCCCTTTCCGGCGCCTTTTTAGCGAACCACCCAATATCTTTATTTTTTGTGGGCAAGGGGATGCAAAATTATTTGACCTTTTACAGATTCTGTGCAATCATAGTACCCGAAGTTTCGGACGTGTTGTTACGTGCCGCAATGCGTGAAACGGTGTTGCGGTTTTTTTTTGGCATAGTTCGGTTCTTCGATATTCGCATAGGAGGTACTTCCGGTATGGCAAAGGGCACTGTAAAGTGGTTCAACGCATCAAAGGGCTTTGGGTTCATTGCCAAAGAGGACGGCGGGGATGTCTTTGTTCATTATACTGCCATCCAGGACGAAGGATTCAAGTCGCTGGCGGAAGGCCAGGCAGTCAGTTTCGATATAGTCGACAGCCCTAAAGGTCCGAAAGCAGCAAACGTAATCAAGCTGTAAAGGAAAGAGGCAGGCCGCAGGGCCTGCCTCTTTCCCGGATTAGAAAAGCATCCTATCGTAAATTATCGCTTTCCCCATTCTTTGAGGACATTGTTATTTTTTCATAGGCTTCCGGTATTTCAAAAAAGCTGTCGGGCACCGAGGTTTTGATATTGCTGTACTCGATGCTCCAATTTCCGTTGACCGCCATGGTTTTGATAGGAAAGTTGATGTCCGTGGCTATCCATTCGTAGAACGAATCGCCCGGCTCCCCTTCCCTGGCCGTGACCTCGTATTTTTTGGACAAGTGCCCGTTAATCGTTTCGGAGCCCAGGAATTTCCGGTTCTCTTCCGGAGATTGCCTATCCTCAATGGCAGGCTTCTTCTTCGGGTCGAAGGGCATTTCTATATATGCCTTCTGCTCGGGTATGACTATCCACGACTTGTTTTTGTCGTGTCTGATAATCGCATACTCCGAGCCGCCATTCGTCTCAATCCGGTATTTGTTCCCTTTGACGTATAATTTGCCGGATTGTTTCTGCTCGCCGTCTTTTGTGACCATATCGGCGGAAAGCTCGACGGCCCGCGCCTGAAGCACGGACCCAAGCAACAGGAGAATTGCAACCAGGCCCGAACAAATATGCCTCATTGATACCCCCTTGTCTTTGCGCCTTTCGAGATAGTGCTAATATAGTCATCGAAGAAAGCAAAATAAATGATGCGTGCTGGGGTCCGTCTGATAAGCGGGGCTAAAGGTTCTCTTTTCTCAGTTCCTCAAGAAGAGACCTTTGCCTGTCGGTGAGCTTTCGCGGCACATCAATGGCGATCTCCACATACTCGTCTCCCCCGGCTTGTTTACCCATGTGGGGCACGCCGAGACCTCTCAGGCGCACTTTTGAATTGCAGCGCACACCGGCGGGTATCTTGACTTGCTTCGGGCCGTCTATGGTGGGTACCTCTATGCTCCCGCCCAGAAAGGCATCGGTCAGTTTTACCTCTTTTTTAACGTAAAGATCATTCCCCATCCTCCTGAAGACGGGATGCTCCGCGACCTTTGCGGTCACGTACAGGTCTCCCATCCTGCCGGTGTGGGGATCCCTGCTCCCCTTTCCGTGGAGCCTCAATTTCTGGCCAGTGTCGATGCCCTTGGGTATCTTCACCTTGATCTCCTCCGCCCCCCGCTCGCTCGCAAAGGACAGGACTTTCTCCGCACCCCTTATGGCGTCCATGAAAGGTATCTCCAGTTCGTAATTCAGATCGAGCTCTCCTGCTGCGGTACGGTCTCTTGTCACGAAATCGCCGAAATCGTAGACTCGCCTCCCGGCCCGAGCGGATTCCTTGCCTGCCGAGGCGCCGGGAGATTGCCTGCCGAAGACCATGCTGAAGATGTCGCCCGTACCGAAGCCGAGGTCCTTAAAGAGGTCGCCTATGTTGAAGTTGCGATAGATATCCTCCTGGGTGTACCTTTGCTGGAACCCGCTCATACCGTACGTGTCGTATTCCTTCCGCTTATCCTTGTCACTCAAGACAGCGTACGCCTCGTTTATTTCCTTGAACTGCTCCTCTGCCTGCTTGTTCCCAGGATTCCTGTCAGGGTGATACTTCAGGGCCAACTTCCTGTAAGCCTTCTTGATATCGTCTTGGGGTGCCTTTTTCTGCACGCCCAGTATGTCGTAATAGTCTTTCTTAGCCATGATCACCACCTGCGAGAGCGGTATATGTACCGATCTTTAGTCCCAGCGCCCCGGCAACGGTCCTGCACTTCACGCTCATCACGTAGACGACCGGCCGCTGACGGTCATATTCGGAGACAGTCTCATAGTTTCCCATGCCTTTGGCTATAATCATGCTGCCGTCCTCCCAGCACTCCTCAATCACTCCCGTCATCTCTTCTCTCCTCAAGCCCACCTCGTCCGTGCCCGTGGAGATTATGCCTTCCCACATGTCGTGGGCCATGAACCGGGTCACATCGCTGAGCGACATATCGTTCTGGACGGGGTGCTCCTTGACCGCGTAAAACAAATCTTTTTCCTCCCGTCTGAGAAGGTGGAGCAGGGGCAAATCGAAGACAAAGTCACCCAGGTTATCCCCCAGCACCAATATTTTCCTACTAATATAAACCTGATGTGCTATTTTGGCCACATCTCCCACGAATTCCATGGTGGAGACATCGTATGAATGTTCCCTAAAGAAATCTCCGCCGTTGCCGAACGCCGACGACCGGAGCGCACCCTCAAGGGTATCGGGGAAAAAGCCCTTAAGCTTTGAGAAAGCAGCCACGGCGCGCCTGAATTCGATCTCCTTCCGCTCCTCGTACGGGTCGTACACGCCCGTTTCCCCCCTCACGTACTTCAGAAGACGATTCGAGACCTCTGTGGGAGGCCGGTCCGCATCGAAAAGCGTCTCCACGAGATGGAAAGCCGAGGCCACGAGCCCTTCGCCTCCGTGGGAAAGGGCGACGACCTGCCTCGCCAGGGCTTTGAGGCAGTCCTTGCAATAGCTTTCCGCCTTCACCGTTCCTCCCTACGACTCTATTAGACTATCCCGTAAGCCTTTACAAATCAAATTGAAAAAAATAGAATTAATCTATGCCGATTTACGAATATTATTGCGAGGCTTGCAAAAAGACATCGTCATTCCTGCTGCTGCGGGTCACCGAGGAGGTGGAGCCCCATTGCAAGCACTGCGCATCAACGGCCGTGAAGAGGGTCCTCTCCCGCGTCGCTGTCCTGAGAAGCGAGGAGAAAAGGATGGAAAGCCTCCTAGATCCGGCTAAGCTCGGCGATCTTGACGAAAACGACCCCCGCTCAATGGAGAAGCTGATGCGGAGAATGGGCAGCGAATTGGGTGACGAGATGGGCGAAGGGTTCGAGGAGGAGATGGGAGAGGCCCTCGAAAGCGCGCAAGCTAGCCCCGAAGAAGACCTGTGAGCGGCCCTTTGCCCTCCCGCAGGATCTTGACTTTGTCGTCGACAAGGCTAATTACGGTCGACGGTTGCCCTACGATGAGCCCTCCGTCGATGACGAAGCCCACTTGACCCTTGAAATACTTTTCTATGTCCCGGGGGTCCGCCATGGCCTCCTGGCCGGACAGCTTGGCCGTGGTATTGATTATCGGCCTCCCCAGTAAATTGACTAGTCCCTTCGTCACCTCGTGGTCCGGCATCCTCACCCCCAGCTCCTTCTTGCTGGTCATGAGAAGCCTCGGCACTATCCTCCTCGCTTTCAGGATGAAGGTATAGGCGCCGGGCAGTGTGCTCTTGAGGACCTGAAAGGCGAAATCGGTAAGAACCGCGTAGCTGCTCACGTCCTTGATGTCTTTGAAGATGACGGAGAGCGGTCTTTTCTCGTCGAGTCCCCGCATATCGTAGAGCGTCTTTATAGCCTTGATGTTGAACAGGTCGCAACCGAGGCCGTAGAAAGTATCGGTAGGGTAGCCTATGATTGCACCGTTTTCAAGACTTCCCTTGATGAAATCGGTCGTTTTCTTCTTGGGTCTCGTAGGGTTCCATTCGACTATCATCTTTTCATCCCCGCGTATCGGGCAAGAGCGCGCCGTTTTCCGCCGACGTTGAAGACCCCCTCTTCGTAAGACAAGAGGTCCAGGTGACGAAAGTAGCCTATCAACTCACCGTCGTCAAGGAGATATCGGGGGTCCCTCGGCCTGTCGATGGCATTCTGCCGCTTCAGGAACGTCTCGTAAATGAGGAGCCCTCCCGGCAATAGGATCCCCGTCAGCTCGGCCATGATCTCCCTTGCGAGAAAATAGAAAACGAGGACACAGCCGGCGGCGGCCTTGAAGGGGAGGTGATAGGCATCGCCCAGGATCGCTGAAATCTGCTGGCGCTCCTTTACTGCCGCCTGCCTGGCGATCTTGATGGCCTCTTCGGACCTTTCGAGACCGTAAGCGGGAAGACCCTTTCTTGCCAAAAACAACAGGTCCCGGCCGTTGCCCATGGCTACGTCGATCACCGCCTTTCCTCTCGGCATTAAAGGGTAGAACTTCTCAACTAGCTCATGGACCTCGTGGGCGCCGTCGTAGAAGCCCTCCCGGTAGCGCTTATCCCAATCAACCTCCAAGAAGGCGCCTCCCGTTGTCCCAAAAAACCCTTCCCCTCACTCCTTCGTCGAGCCCATCCAGCCCGGCCTTGTAGCGGGCAAGCGAAAGCAGGGGATAGTCCGATCCGAAGATCACTTTGTTCGCAAGGAAGGCCCCGGCGAATCTGTAGAGGGCGTCCGAGTAAAGAAAAGGGACTGCGGCAAGATCGTAGTAGACCTGGGCAAAGGCTTCTTTTATTTCCGGCATGAACTCGTAAAAACAGAGCCCGCCCCCCATGTGGGCCAGGATAACCTTCAAACGCGGATGGCTTTGGACGAGACGGACCACCTCGCCGAAATCCGCCTGCGCCTTTCCGGGGTAGGAATGGCCGACCTGCTCGTTGAGATGCATCATGAATACCATCCCTGTCTGCTCCATAAAAGCCGCAAGCCCCTCGATACCCTTTCGCTCGGATTCACCGAAGGACCTTTCGTACCAGGCTATCTCCCCCACTCCCCGAGCGCCCCTGTCGAGGCAGCGCTGCGCTTCGGCAACGCCCTCCGCCTCGTCATACTTGTCTACTACGATGAAGGGCGTGATTCTCTCGTCGGTCTTCGCCATATCGAGCACGTAGTCGTTGACGAGGCGGATGAGCCCTCTGTCTCTGAAAGGAAAGGAAAAAGCGATGGCCTTGTCGATGCCCTCCCGCTCCATATAGGCCAGGAGGCCCGACCCGTCGGACATCTTTGACCGGCTGTCGCCGTAAATCAAAGCAAATCCAGGGTCCTCCGCGGCAATTCGCTCCCTCCCCCGTATCACCTGCGTAGGGAATATATGCGTGTGGCCGTCCAGAACTGGCATACATGGTATTATACGGCCTATCCCGTCCAAAAAATAGATTTTTTCGCGGCGAGATGCTATAAGGTGTCCATGGCCGTAAAGATCGTCTTTTTCGACTGCGACGGAACGCTGACAACCGTGAAGAGCAGTTGGCAATATCTGCACGAAAGGCTCGGCCTATGGGACGGGAAGGCCGACGAGTTCCAGCGGCTCTTTCGGTCCGGAGTGATCGATTATGGCGAGTTCTGCCGGAGAGACGCAGCGCTTTGGAAGGGCATGTCCGAAAAGCGCGTGCTGGACATAATAGGAGAAATCCCCTATCACGAAGGGGTCAAAGAGACCATGAAGGCCCTCAGGCGAGAAGGCGTATTCACCGTCATCCTCTCGACGGGGCTTTCCTTGCTCGTAGAGAAAGTGAAAGGGGAGCTGGATATGACCCACGCCCTCGCTAACGATCTGATCGTCAAAGAGGGCGTCCTTACCGGCGAGATAAGGCTCAACGTGGCCCATGACAGGGAATCTCCCTCCCACGCCCATGGGTCCGGGGCCGGAAGCAGAAGCAAGGGGTTTAAAGACAAGGGCTACTGGGTTAGGAACATTCTGCGCGACCTCGGTTTGAGAAAGGACGAGGCCGCAGCCGTGGGCGACAGCGAAGGCGACAGGACAATGTTCGAGGAAGCGGGTATCGCCATCGGGTACCATCCCGGCGCAAAAACCCTCCCCTTCCTCGACCATGCGCTCCATAACGGTTCTTTCAAAGAGGTTTTTGAGGTACTGCGAGCGCGCCCGTGAAAAGCAACCGGCGGAGGTCGACGAAAACCATCAGGTTTTTCGTGAGTCTGGCGGTTGCTTCGTCCCTGGTTGCAGCCTTTGGCTGTGCCCCGAAAACCATCAAGCTCTATGAATCTGTGCCCGCCGCGAGGGCACGGGGCGACGTTGTCCGGTATGCCATGACGCTCCTTGGCAAGCCATACAGGAATGCGGCCAAAGGTCCCGATGCCTTCGACTGCAGCGGTTTCGTCTATTACGTATACGGGCGGTTCGACGTCATGCTGCCCATTTCGACAGAAGGACTGTCTCGGGTCGGCCACGAGGTCCCGCAAAGCGACGTAACCGTCGGGGACCTCGTCATGTTCCGCATAAAACGCGAATATCACGTGGGGATTATGATAAACGGCCTGGAATTCATCCACGCCTCGAAATCGCGGGGTGTTACCATAGACAACCTCGACGGTCGTTACTGGAAGCGCAATTTGTCCCACTTCAGGCGCGTACTCTGACGAAAGGACCTTTACAAGCCTCCGGGTTCTCTTCCCTATCTCCCTGCCGAGGCCTTTTTAATGTATGCCTGCAAGTCCATCTCTCTGTAATGCTTGCCCTTCACGTATTCCAGTATGTGCTTGTATTCCTTCGCCTTGACGTAACCTGGTATCTCGCCGATGCGCTTTCCCGAAGACTCGAGAAACCAGGAGGATGGGGTACCCGTAATGCGATACAGGTCGCCCATGTCTCTCGATTTGTCTACATCTATCCGAAGATAAACAAAGTCCTTCTTCAGGATACCATCGACCTCTTTATCCGACAGGGTCGATCTATCCATGATCCTGCAATAATAGCATGATGTGCTGAAAAAATAGAGAAGGACCGGCTTGTTTTCTCTTTTGGCCGTTTTAAGCGCCGCCTCATAATCCTGGCAAAATGCCGCGGCGGCGAAAAGGAGAATGCTTACACACAGGGCAAAGGATATCTTCTTCATAGTAGCTTAGTATATTACCAAAAAGGCGGCCGTTCAAGTGACGCCGGCGGACCGCGGCCGGGCCGTTCGGGCGCGCGACCGGCTCAACGGGTATCCCGCCGGCGCCGAAGGCGCGGCCGGTGGGCCGCAAGAGGATCGCGCGGTCTCGCGTCAACGGCATTAGGTGAAAAGGGCCCTGCCCGCATATCCTCTAAACCGTAAACTATCGTCCACTTTCGTAAACACCCTACCCATAAAACAAGGATGGGGCAGGGGAATCAGACGTAAGTTCTTGAACTTGTCGTACTACAGGCCGTGGGGAATCTAAGGAAAGAGCCGGAGAAAAATGGTACCCTATGGAAGAGCTATGGGAAGGTTTTACTTCGACAGGAGATATTACGCAGACAAGGCATTGAAGTGGGTCAGCTTTGAAAGCGATCCCCATCTGGTCGAGACCAAACGGGCAATCTACGGGAGGTGCGTCCCTTGCATTACTTCCCTCTACGATCAACTGGCCGGGGAAAGGGAGGTAATTCATCTCGGCCCCGCGAACGCGTGCTGGAAGGTCATTGCAGTCATGAAAGATGAGGGGGAGTGCCTCACTTTGATCAGCCGGTTCGAGACCCGGTTCCTGGGTGAGAGGCGCGTCAAAGGACGCTTCGGGTCAGGGGATCCCGGCAGAACGACAAGGGTCGTGGTCTTCAACGCATCCGACGAGAAGGAGAAGGAGAGGCTTTTCGAAGAGGTGGCGATCTGCGCGAAAGAAGTGAACCCGTCCTGCGAAGTTGGGTTTCACAAGGGCTGTATGGAGCTGCATCAGGAATTGCTCGGGGACTGGCGGGAGTGGAAAGAACCTCAGCCAATAATGAATTTTGCGGTTATCCCGGATTTGATAAAGAGGATAAGGCAGATGCTCTTCTGGGAAAAAGAATCATCCGGGCCTTCCTGATCCGCACAATCTTTCGCGCCTTCCGGGGCGCCCTTCAACCCCTTCCGAGAATCTCCTCACCGAATTTCAGGCAGTCTTTTCTCTGAGGCGTCGTGGCTTCGGGTACGGCTTTTCCCTGCGCGTGAATGCCTTCTCCCGGCTTTGTAATCTTCGGCACTAGGAGACCCTTGGTCGGCCTTCCCCCAAAGACTTCGTCAGGGGAGGTCTGGCGGACGGATGACCGTCTTGACTTTGCGCCGAAGGCAACTAAGTTTTGAGTAGGACGGAGCCGTGGAGGCCAAAGGGGATGGTAAGATAACGCGTAAGGTACGAGAGACCGTATTTGCCTTACTTCGCTTCCCCCCGCTCCCCTTCGCTCTGTGCTTATGTTTCCTGCTGTTTTCGGGAACCTATGCACCCTGCCAGGATAAAAGGCCCTGCGACGACGACATCGAGAGGTTCTGCTATAACTTCCAGGTATACGGGGGATGGACCGCAAAATGCCTGGAGCTGCACTTTGAAGAGCTTGCGCCGGCTTGCAGGGCCCTTACGCTCGATCTGGTCGGCACGGCAGAGGCGGTAGTGGGTCAGGCATGCGAAGAGGACGTAAGGTCTTTCTGCTTCGGCGTCAGGCCGGGAGAGGGCAGGATAGCAAAGTGCCTGAGCGATAACCTGGATAGACTCTCCCCCGTTTGTAAGGTTACACTATACGAGGCAGGTTTTCCGGGAGGCTCTTGAAAGACAGCGGAGGGGAGATGAAACGAGTGCTTCTGCTTGTCCCCTTGATGGTTCTTTTTACCGGCTGCACCCACTATTACTACAAGCCGGGGATGACCACCACCGATTTCCAGAGGGACAAAAGGAACTGTGAGAGGACCGCCGGTCAAATAGCGGCCCGCAACCAGACAAGGGTCTGTGACGAGATCGATCGCTGCCTCATTGGCAAGGGCTGGAGGCGAGACTGACCGGCCCTGCCTTGCGAGGCGAGCCGGCCGCTATAAGGCAGGCCCTGGCGTAGGGAGGGTCGGGAGCTTCCCCGGCAGGCGCTCCAGGCAACGCCCGGCGAGCTCATGAAGGCGAGGCACCGATCCGATACGGCCCGTCGCGCAAACCAGGTTTCCAAGGCCCGAAGGAATGTGGGCGAGAAAGGAGGCAAGGCCCTTTTTCAGCCCCAGGTTCCCATACGCCCCCAGAGCCTGCATCAAGCGCTGGGCCGAGGCCGCCCAGAAGGCCTCCTGGAAAGCCGCCCAGTCTTCGTCACGGGCAGCAAGGGCATAATAAAAGGAGAGGAGCTCGGACCTGCGGTCTTCAGAGAGACCTGCGTAAGCGTCGCACAGGAGCGACCCCAGATCGTAGAAGGCCGAGCCGAAGCGCATTCCCTGAAAATCGATGAGGAAGATTTCGGCCCTGCGGATCATCACGTTCTGGGACTGGAGGTCTCTGTGGACGAGGCAAGGAGCCGAGGCTGAGAGCCGCTCGGCCAGCGCCGAAAGCTCTCTTTCCAGCCGGCAGGCCGCGGCCGGCGGCAGTTCGATCCCGCATAAGTCCCTCACGAAATGGTCCATGAAATAGGTCCGCTCCCATCGATAGAGGTCCGGGCCAAAGGCATCCATCAGCCTCACGCGACGGGCAGGGAACCTAGCGGCTGGAAAAGAATGGAGCCGGTGCGCTGCAGAGAGCGTTTTCCTGTAGAGGCTGCCCAGGGTCTCCCAGGAGGCACCGGCGAAGGATGCAAGGTCCCTGTCGCCTAAATCCTCCATGACGATCAGGCAGGCTTCGGGGTCGTGGCGGACCACGCCGGGTACGGGGACCCCCAGGTCGGAGAGGAAGAGCGCGATATCAGCCCAGTAGGCATTCTCGACGCGCACGGGATCGTAAGCGACTAGAATCGCCGTATTTCCGGGGTTGTAGGACAGGCGAAAATAGGCCCGATCGGACCCCCTCTTCCTGAGCGCCGAAAGCGTCACGGGATGAGACGGCGAGAGCCCGAGCGCTTCACGGGCAAAGGCGATCATGGTTTCCCGTCGCATCCCTCCCCCGTCCCCGCGGAAAGACCCGCCGCCGATGCGGCGGACAGGCGCTCGTACGTACCGATGGCGCCTACATCGTGCCATTCGCCTTCGTCTATGACGACGGCCTTCACTGAACCGGGCATGACTGCGATCCGCCTCAAAAGGACAGGAACGATCGACTCCGCCCGGCCTGCCTCGATATACCGTAGTATCGATGTTTCGACCGCGTAGACGCCCGTAAAAAGGCAGGACTGCGAGCCCGCTTTACCAAAGGTCCTGCGGATGTCGCAGACGTCTCCGGCCTTGTCGATGTCTACGTTCAACGGATGGCCGCTGCTTCGAAGGACAAGGGTTACCTCCGGCCGTTCCCGGTTATGGAGGGCACATAGGGGCTCCAGGGGAAAATCGGCTATCACGTCGCCGTTGTAGCAAAGGATCGCTTCATCCCCTCCGATCAGGTCTTCGATATTCTTTAACCCTCCGCCCGTATCGAGAAGGGCCGGCTCGTTGCGAAAGATAACGGGCACGCCCCGCCAGAGGCCGTCTGGAAATGTCCTGTCGTACATATCGGGGAAGCTGTGCGTGTTTACGATGAAACGGTCGACGCCTACCGTCAGGAGATGGTCCATGGCATGGGTGATTATGGGGCGGCCGCCAAGGGGAAGAAGGGGCTTTGGGCAACTGTCGGTCAGGGGACGGAGCCGGGTCCCCAATCCCGCCCCCAGGACGAAGGCCGTTTTTAACCGCCGCCCGCTCAATAGAGCCTCGCCGGCACGCCGCCCGGAAAATAATGGCCAAGGATCCCTTCGGCCGTAAAGCCCCGGCTTGCCATTACGGCCGCCCCTATCTGGCAAAGGCCTACCCCGTGCCCCCATCCGGCCCCTTGAAAAATGAACTTTTCAGGCGCCGAACCCCCTGCGGGCAAGGTCCGGACCGTAAAGGCGCTGCTGTAAAGGTGGCTTCGAGAGAGCCAGCGTCTTATCTCAAGCTCTTTGCCTACAACGACGCTCAAGTCGGAGCCGACTATCCGAAGCCGCCGGATGCGGCCCGAGGGGCCGCGCGAAAGCGGCTCGATTGCCCTGAGCCTGCCGAAATCGAAGCCGGATTTCTCACGCAGGATATCCTCCAGCTCGCGGCTGGTATACTCCACCACCCACCGGAAAAAAGCCGCAGTCTCTCTGTCGAAGGCAGGAAGGACCTTCTCCAGGACTTTCTCATCCCTCGTGTTGCAGTAAGCCCTTGGCCGGATTCCGAACCATCGGGCAGCCTGCTCCTCGGTGGCAACGGGGGGGTGGTGAACGGGTCCGTCGGAGACGCTTACAAGATAGGGGACTTGGACATCAGCCCACGCAGTCTCGAAGGTCTCCGTGAGACCGCCGCACGCCTTTGAGTAGCGGGCATCACAGATGTCATCCCCGTAGGTGAGGGCAACGCCCCTCGTTTCCAGGACGGCCTGCCGAGCCCCTTCGCAGGTGATCCTCGCCACGCCGTGATAGCGCTGGCAGTGGTCGTCGGCGCAAACATCGAAGAGGTCGTGGTCCTCCCTCTCATACCAGCGCACGATCTCTCTTTCTCCCCCGATGCTCCTCTCCGTATCTGCCTTCTTCCGTTGTCCGCCCTTTCTGCGAAGCGCGGCTAGGACCCAGCTTCGAGAGAGGATCGCGTGGCTCTTAAGAAATTCTAGAGGGGCCGAGGCGTTCATCTCGGAGGCGATGACGCTCTCGAGGTAATCCTCCAAAAGAACCTCATTCACGACGGCCACTCCGCCCCGGCGACCGGGCAGAAGGAGCAGGTTTCCCGAAAAGGCCTGATCCTCCTTCCTCTCCCAGTGGAACCGGCTCCCGATAGTCACACGGAAGAGGTCGAAGGTCGCCCCGGCGCTGCCCCTGATGCGCAGAGAGCCGGAGCGGCCTATCTCGCGCCTCTTGCCATCGAAGAGGACGATCGAACCCGAATCAGAAGCAGCCGCAAAGACGCCCGATACGGGTCCTATGCCCTCCGCAGAGAAGGTCCCATTGAAGCGGCCCTCGACGAAGCTCCCTTCCTCCGTGATGCCCACGGTGACAAGGGGCTCTTTCATGTCTCGCACAGGCATCAGCGAAAGAAGTTATTACTTTTTCAGGGTAGTGTCAATCAAGGAAGGGGTGTAACAATCCGTTACACCCCGGAGTCCGCAGGAGAACGCCGGCCTATTATAGCAGGGCCGCCCTTTTTCGACGAAGAAGGCAAGGGGGGACAGGGAGAAAAGCGTCGGCTTTCTTTACAGGCGTGCCTTTCTCCCGTCCGGAACGGAGCCGTCTTTAGGCCCCTTGAACCGCTCAGCCGCGCTGGTACGCAAGTTGCAAAAATACAGCAAAGAGGAATCGAAAATCCGTCCCGAGGAAGAGGCCATGAAAGCCCAGACGGTAAAACACCTCGTGAACATCCTCGTCGAATCGCCTTTCTATCTTACCCTGCCGCGCCGGGAGAGACATCGCCTCATAACGGACTTCATTGACCTGTACTCCTTCGTCCTGGACGGCAATGCCGGAAAGCGGTCAACCGGAGAAACCGACCAGTTTTCCGGAAAAAGCGAAGGGGAGCCCAGGCGGGCTCAAGGGCGGAAAGGTCCTTTCGGAACTTGAGCCGGCCCCATTGCGGGCGTCCTCTTAGTCATGCTGATGGTAAAGGACGTCCTCGGGGGCTGCGATTTGACAATAGAGGCCGTTCGCCTGGCACTCTGCGCACTCCATCTGCAGCACCGTGTGTCTGATGCCGATCTCGAACAGCTTTTCCTCTATTTCTCTTCTTACCTCGTCCGTCTCGCTTATCTTCCGGTCGCTCAAGAGTACGTGGGCAGAGAAAGCGGGCATGCCGTGGCCGATGGACCATATGTGAACGTCATGCACGCCCAGCACATGCTTCATCCCGCAGATCGTCTTTGAAATTTCCTCGGCATGGAAGCCAAGGGGGGAGAGTTCGAGAAATATGCAGAGGGCCTCTTTGATCACGCGGCTTCCGCCGAGAATTATGATGACGCCGACCATTGCGCCGGCGATCGGGTCTGCGAGGCGCCAGCCTGTAAGCCTGATCACAATGGCGGCGACGATGACGCCCGCCGAAGTCACGATGTCGCCTATTACGTGAAGCCCGGCGCTCTTCATGTTCAAGTCGGCGTGGCTGCCTCGAAGGATCCTGGCCATGACTATGTTCCCGATGAGACCGGCCGCCGCGACCAACAGCATCAGCTCCGAATTGACCTCGGGGGGGTTGAGGAAGCGCCTGTAAGTCTCGAAAAAGATGAAAACGGATATCACGACAAGAGTCGAGCCGTTGATAAGAGCGGCCAGTATCCCGATTCTCTGGTAGCCGTACGTGGCCCTGTAGTCCGAGGGGCGCTTGCCCACGTGGACGGCGATCAGGCTGAGGCCGAGGGCAAAAACGTCCGTGAGCACGTGGCCTGCGTCGCCGAGGAGGGCAAGGCTGTTTGCGACGAGACCGCCGACCACCTCCCCGAAAAGGACGATGAACGTAACGACCATGGCCCACGCGAGGCGCTTTTCACGACTTACGCTCACCTACCCCTCCCCGCGCGCCATTTTTCGGACGTCCATTGCCGGTGCTTTTTGCGGCTCCTGGAAAATTCCCGTTGTAACAACAGCCATCCTGCTGTACAATAATAATTATCCTTGAGCGGCAATTAGTGTACCACAATAACGGCAAGAAATCCTGAAAGGCAAAGCGTGCGATCCACTGAAGGCAGCGAGGCCCCCGCGTCCCATAGGAGCGCCGCCGGGTGCCGCTGCAACAGGATGGGCGGCCGTTCTTTCCTAGTGTAACGATCCAGCGGCAGGATATGGCACACGTAATGATCATCGACGACGACGTGGTCATGTGCGACATGTTGTCGAGCATGGTGCACAGGACGGGCCACGAGGCTGTCTCCGCCCATACCCTCTCCGAGGGGATGAGGGAGATATCGCATAAGAACTACGACATCGTCTTCCTCGACATCCGCATGCCGGACGGCTCCGGCCTGGATGTCCTGCCCCGCATAAGGGAGATAAGCCCCCCTCCAGAAGTGATCATCATGACCGGATACGGCGACCCGGACGGGGCAGAGCTTGCCATAAAGAACGGGGCCTGGGACTACATAGAGAAGCCCTCTTCCATAAAGGAGATGATGCTCCCCTTCTTGAGAGCCCTCCAGTACAGGGAGGAGAAGAGATCGCGCAAGCCCGCCGTCGCCCTCAAGTGGGAGGGCATCATAGGCTCTTCCCCCCGCATGAGAAGCTGCTTCGACATCCTGGCCCAGGCTGCGAACTCCGACGCCTCCGTCCTGATCATAGGGGAGACCGGCACGGGCAAGGAGCTCTTTGCCAGAGCAATCCACGAGAACTCGCCCAGGGCTAACAGGAACTTCGTGGTAGTCGACTGCACAGCTTTGCCCAAGACCCTCGTAGAGAGCACCCTCTTCGGATACGAGAAGGGCGCCTTCACGGGCGCAGACAAGGACCAGGACGGCCTCGTGAGGCAGGCCCACGGTGGCACCCTCTTCCTGGACGAGGTGGGCGAGCTTCCCCTGGTCATCCAGAAGGCCTTCCTTCGAGTCCTCCAGGAGCACCGCTTCAGGCCCGTAGGCTCGAAGAAGGAGATAGAGTCGGACTTCCGCCTCGTTGCGGCGACCAACAGGAACTTAGACGAGATGGTCGATTCCCACCACTTCAGGAGGGACCTCCTTTTCCGCGTCCAGACCTTCACGATCGACCTGCCCCCTTTGCGGGAGAGGAATGAGGACATAAGGGAGATGGTCATGTACCATATGGCCAAGCTCTCCGAGCGCTACGGCATAGGCACAAAGGGCTTCGCCCCCGAATTTCTCGACTCTCTTTCCGCTTACGGGTGGCCTGGAAACGTGAGGGAGCTCGTCAACGCCCTTGAGAGGGCGCTCACCATGGCCCGCCACGAGCCTACCCTCTTCCCCAAGCACCTTCCCACCCACATCAGGGTGAGCCTTGCCAGGGCCGCGGTGACTAAAGAGGCGCCTCCCCCCTCTAAGGAGAACACCCCCTCTTCCCCCCTCCCTCCCCTGAAAGGTTTCAGGGAGTCGGCCCTCCAGGAGGCGGAAAGGCAGTACCTGGAGGACCTAATGAGCATAGCAGGCAGCAACATAAGGGAGGCCTGCCGCATATCAGGCATGTCCCGCCCCCGTCTCTACGCCTTGATGAAGAAGTACCGCATATCGAGGTACGGGTGAGGGGGCCGGTGCCCGATTGCCTCGCGTCCGGATGGATTAACCGCTGCGGCCTCATTCCCTGCACAACGGCTTTTTTTCATGCCTTCTCTACGGCAAGAGCAATCCGCTCACCGAGAACCTTGCACGCATCCACTATCTGCCGGATGTCCCCGGGCTCGAGCCTGTCCCAGTGAAGGCCGGCCACTACGACGACTTTCCTGTTCAGTCTGCCTGAAAGCATCTCGGACATCAGCTTCACGGCTACGTCTTCTTTGTGTCCGGGAAAGGTAAACACCGACGACGTGGCGCTCCTTTCATCCGGGTCCCTTAGGCTGGGCCTCGGCGTTGCCATGCCAAGGGCCCCGATATGGGCGGCCCCTCCCCACAGGGTGACGAGGATGTCGGGACCCATCGAGTCGACACGGGCGGACACGCTGAAGCGTCCCTTCTTCACGGAGATCGTGACGCCTTTAACGCCCGGATGTTCCTTGCCTTCGCCAGCTTCCATGCGGATTATCAATTATCCCCGAAAGAAAACAGGAATGCAAGAGCGATCTGCCTAACCCATGGCGGAGACCGCCTGCTCCACGGTTTCCGCATCGAGGGACACCTCCCTGAATATCCCTTCGACGCAGGCGGCGTCAATGCGCTCGAAATCCCTCGAAAGGGGGGCGACGATCAGGCCGCCCATCTCGACAACGGCCGGACTCACAGCGAGACGACCCTCGTCCTCGAGATAAAAGGCGTCAGGGCGGTGCTTGGCACGGGGAAAGACGAGGATAGCATAGGTCTGCTTCTCGCGGATGCAGATCAGGTTCATCATCGGTTCGCCATCCGTGGGAAGCACCTTCGACAGCGCCCCTAAGAGGGCGTGAAAGGCCTCCTCCATCGCCGCCGGATCGCTTCCCTCCAATATGACTACTTCCCGCCCTATGTTACGGGCCAGCGAGACGGCTACGGAGGCGACCCTTTTTTTGGGGGCCTTCTTCAGTTGAATCTCCCTCTCAATAGGCATTCGGCCTGAAGGGACGGCCTGAAAATGAAAGTGGGCCGGCGCCGAGGCGCCGCATTTCGGACCGTTGTAAAGCAGCCTGAAGGACGGGCCGAAGTCGGCCGCAAGCCCCAAGATTGCCCCGACCCTCCCGCCGATGGCCTGGCGCTCGTGCGCGATGTGAGAGATAGTGAAATGGGAAGGCAAGACGGGCATAGGATTGCAGAGTATCAGGTACTCGTCCCGGTAGAGCACAGCTTTCTGGCCCTCGGGCAGGTTACTGGGGCAGAGGAAACACGGAAGCTCGCGCACGGTCCCGTCCCCCACGGCTGCGAGGGTGCTCACGATCCTCCCGGGATTGTGCTGTACCCGGACCGAGAAGCCGCTGCACGAAATTTCCCGCTCCCTCACGCTCTCGAGCGACTTATAGCCTGCGCCGCAAGCGGGCCACGCACTTACCTGCTGCTTCAGGAGATCGAGGCAAAGATCGGCCAGCGGCCTCGACGCCCCTGAACTGTCGAAGGCACTGTAGACCGTATCGACCGGGATGGGATGGCTGCCCCTCATCGCCTCGTTTTCAGCCTCCCCCACGGTTCATTCTCTGCCTGGCCAGAATCTCGACCGTCCTGACCTCGTCCTTGAAGGCATCGTTCCGGTTGGCGCTCTCGACGTCGAGCGCCGCATCCGTGTTGCCGGACCAGCGCCTGCACAGGTAGAGACTTTCATAGATCCTCCCGATCCTATATTCCCTGGATATCCTCAGGGAGGCGGCATAGTCCTCTCCGTAACTCACGTTGAGGAAGCCTATTTGCCGCATAAGCTCCGTGGAGAAGGCGCGGGGAGCGCCAAGTCCGTTGACGCGCAATGCGTTGTTGTGACCGTTCCCGTCTGTCCACTCGCGGTGATCGACAAGCCCCGGCGGAATCTCACTCAGGTTGAAGTCAACGAGCGTATAGGCGCCGATTACCATTGCATAGCCGCCGGTCCGGAACATATCTACCATTCGCTGCAAAGTATGGGGGCCTTGGTAGAGATCGTCCGAATCGAGCTGAACCGCGTAGCGTCCGCAGACGGGGCTCCCCACCGCCTCATTCCAGCAGCCGCCTATGGCGAGATCGGTCCTAGGGGGGATCAGGTGATGAAGCGTCCTCGACCGGCCGGACAGGTCCTTCAGAACCTTGGTGGTCCCGTCCGTAGAGTGGTTGTCGACCACGATTACGTTGAAAGGGAAATCGGTTTCCTGCGAAAGGCCGCTCTCGACCGCCTCGGCAATCGTCTCCCGCCGATTCCGCACGGGAATGACCACGGAGGCCTCGACGGGGAAGGGGTGATCCGTAGCCTTATGCCTCCGCAGGCTGCGCCTCGCCACGTAAGCATCAATCTTCCTGAGGTAATCGGTGAAGACCGCCTCCATTTCCTTCTGGACCCCCTCGTTACGAGGATCCACGTAGGCAAAGAGCCGCTCCGACCATTCCGGCCGGCGTTCCTTTACCGTATAGAGCGGCTCGGCAATGTGGAGCACCGGCCGGTCGATGGAGACCTTGAGGCGAAGGTCGTACAAACCGGCAAAACTGACGCCGGGGACCAGGCCGTGCACCTCCCGGGCCTTACGGGCGGCTGAAAGGGAAAAGAGGACGGCGGTGCCGAAATCGAAATCGTCCCTGACACTCCCCGGCCGATAATCAAGAAGCGGGCGAATTCTCTTTGTCCCCCCGTCGTCCTCGTAGTAATCGGAATAGACGATGGCCGCCCCCGCCTCCGCCGCGTCTACCATCCGCTCCAGGGCGCCGGGCTCCATCGAGAATGGGACCCCATGGGGCAGGAAAAGGAGGTAGGGTGAGCGAGAGCCCTCCAGAACAGAATGGATTGTCCGCTGCGACAGGGGGGCATCGCATAGGATCGGCGCAGTCTTGCCTGTACTCCCGTCCACAGGCGCCCGGCTCAGGAGTATCAAGGCCTCGACGAGGGGCGACCGTCCGAGGGAACGGATCGTCTCGTCCATAAGGGGGTCCGGGTCGTAACAGGCTACTACGGTAAGGGCGTTCATTCGTGCGCTCCCCGAGCGAAGGTGTAGAGGACATATTATCATATTCGCCGGCCTGTTGAAATCCGGCGGAAAATCGAGGAGCTATTTGTCCTGGAAGGAACGGGAATGGGTGCGTAAGGGCGATACGTCGATGTTGTGTTTTTTGATGCGGCTGTAAAGGCTGGGTCTGCTCACCTTCAAGAGTTTCGCCGCCTTTGAGATATTGTTGTCGCAGAGCTGGAGAATCTCTCTCACCTTCTGCGCCTCGATCTGGTTCACCTCTTCCTTCAGCGGGATCACACCCTGTGGCCTGACGGCTTTGGAGGGGTCGAGGCCTAGGTCGCCGGCGCTTATCGTCCCGCCGTCGGACATGACTATGGCACGGCGAATCCTATTTATCATTTCTCTGACGTTGCCCGGCCAGTCGTAGCCTTCCACAGCCTCCAAGGCTTTCTTCGTAAAGGCCTTAGTGACACCCATCTCCCTGGAAAAGCGGTTGAGGAAGAATTTCGAAAGGAGCACCACGTCCTCCCCGCGCTCTCTCAGCGGCGGCAGACTGATCGGGAACTCATCCAGCCGGTAGTAAAGGTCGCTTCTAAACCTGCCGTCCTGTATAGCCTGGTCAAGGTCGCAGTTGGTGGCCGCGATAACCCGGACGTTCACCCTTTTGCCGCTCGTCGCTCCTACGCGGTCAACGATCTTGTCCTGGAGGAACCGCAGGAGCTTGGCCTGCAAGTTCATGGGCAGTTCTCCTATCTCATCGAGGAATGCGGTCCCTCCGTCGGCTGTCTCCATCTTCCCCTTCTTGCTCGAGTACGCTCCGGTAAAAGCGCCCTTCTCATGGCCGAACAGCTCCGCCTCTAAAAGGTTCTCGGGTATGGCAGCGCAGTTGATGGTGACGAAGGGCTTTCCCTTCCTCACGCTTCTCTCGTGGATTGCCAAGGCCGTCAGCTCCTTGCCGGTTCCGCTCCCGCCCAGGATCAATACGGACAAGTCGGTCTGCGCCACCTTCCTGATTCTTGCGAATATCTGAAGCATCTGGGGGCAGGTACCAACGAATTCCTGGATCTCGTCACCCGACCGCACCCTCAGCAGATCGACTTCGACGAAATTGACCAGTTTCTTTAGCTGGTCCAACTTCAAGTCCCTCACCATGTTTTCGAGCCCTTTGACCATTGCCAGCCTTTCGCGGTACTCGAAATAGCCCGGCCTATCGAACACCAGTTCGCAGCCGCAGTTTTCACAAATATCGGGCAGGACCGCGTACTCCCTTCCGCAGAAAGGACACTCCCTTCCCGGGACCAGGTTATCGGCGATGTACCGCCATAGCCTGAGCTTCGTGGCCGGATCGATGTCAAGGAATGAAAGGGCATAACCGTCCCCGTCCTTTCTGGCAACCCTCACTGCATGCTCGATGCTCCCCTGCTGGGGCAGGTCGTAGCGAATGGCCAGCCCGTCCTGGGCGGAGCTTCCGTCAAGCCCGGGAACGGAGTTCCTGATGAGAGCGCCTTCGAGGCCGAGGCTCACCATCAGGATATCTTTCCTCGTGTGGCCAATCTTGATTTCTGCAGGTATGCGAACGACGATCCTCGGACTTAGACGCACCAAACCCCCTTTTTGCCCCTATTTACAAGGATAGCCCGTATCTACAAGGATAGATGGTTCCCCCATGCCTGTCAACGACGCAGAGGTAGGCCATCCAAGGCTGAATTTTCCAGGAGTGACGCAGGGGCGTTGGATGCAACAAAAGTCTTCATTCTATTACCATGCGATTTTTATCGGGTTCAAACTTGACTCCGCCCTGCCGGCGGAGCATGACCGGTTTTCGAAGGGTAAAGGGAAGAGCGGACCCTTCGACCGACGATTCGATCGACAATTTGCGTCTTGACATGTAATACGCCAACCGCTATTCTGTAAAAAGCCGGTTCCGGCAACGCAGAAACCACGAAGACAAGGGAGGGGACCATGACGAGCAAAACCCTTACGGGTGCCGCTCTGATATTGTCGTTGCTTATGGTGACCGTTGTCCCTGTGACGGTCTTGTCCGCTGAAAGCACGGGTATAGAGAGGGAGAGAGAGGCCGCTGCCCTGGCCGCCGCTTCCAAACAGTATATCCTGCTGAGGAAGGGGCAGTGGGAGCTCGAGAACAGTATTGCCTATGCCCATTATTCCGCCAACCAGATCTATCTGCAGAGCTTTGCCATACTCGACCCTGTCTTCCTGACGCTCGGCCAATTCGGCGTACAACAGGCGAAGAGGGACCTCTTCACGTACAACCTTGCGAGCAGGTACGGCCTCCTGAACAACCTGCAGCTCGACGTGAACGTCCCTTACGTTTACAGGCATGACTTGATCACCACCACGGGCTCCGTTGCCGGCGGGCAGCCGGATACCACGCTCGACAGAAATTCCCTTGGTGATGTTTCTCTCGGGGTCAGCTACCAGCCCGTATCCGAAACGGAGGACAGGCCGGGGGTAATTGTCACCGCTGCGTATAAATCGGTTACGGGTAAGAGCCCCTTTAAAATAGACCCGACCACGGAGCTTCCTACAGGTACAGGCTACCAATCGGTAAAGGCCGGCGTGAACGCGGTGAAGAGCATCGATCCTATCGTCGTCTTCGGGGGCTTCGCTTACGCCTACAACTGCCCGGTAGGCGGGCTGAATCAGACAGTGACGTCCCTTACGGGCACAACCGGTACCCTCAGGAGCGTAAGGCCCGGCGACACGGTGAGCCTGAACATAGGGCTCGCCTATGCCCTTTCCTACAGGTTCGCCCTTAACTTCCAGTTTCAGCAGGACTACACTTTTAGTGCCGTGGCGAACGGAAAGAGGGTTCAGAACACTGTCCTCAACTCGGCCCTGTTGAGGATAGGGGCGGGGTGGAGCCTTTCGCCGAGAGTTTCCCTCAATATAAACGTAGCTTCGGGTCTTACGTCGGATTCGCCCGACTTTATCCTTGAGATGAGGCTTCCCATAATCCTGTTCTAGTCCCTTCGATAGATGTCGTCGATTATCCTATCGGGCCTCACTATCTTAAGCTTGGCAGGCCCGGAGTCCGCAGGCGGGTTCTTCCGCTTTCAGCCGCCGTCAGCTCTGTCTTATGGGGCAAGACCCTTGACTCGCCGGGCGAGACATTATCTCATTTCGTAAGACATAAGACAGGCTTGCCCCAGGGCCATAATTACTAGGGAGATCAGCCGAACAAGGCCAAAAAAGCATCATGACCGCCTCCGGCGAGAATGGCACGCTTATTGTAAATATCTGTGACGGCGCCCTTGATCATTCGTAACAAGCAGACATCCCCGGGCAACCCTCGTTTAAAAAGTTTGATAACAGGCGAGTTTTCAAAAGGAGGCGGACGATGATAATCAAGCTTGCCATTGTATCGAGCAGCCGTCTTTTTTGCGAAGGCGTGAGGAAGCTGGTTGAGGGAGATCCCGAAATAGCGATCATCGGAGGACCGGGCCATATCGCGACATTCGACGAACTGCTCGACTTGAAAAGCGACGTCGTTCTCGTCGACCAGCAAGCGCTCTTCGCGATCCCCCGTCAGGTCCTGACGGAGAACGGCTTTGCCGCCAAGCTCATAATGGTGGAGAGCAGGACCGAGCCGTCGTTTATCGACGGAGAGATCATAGAGCTGATTTCGAAAGGAGTGCTGGCCGGCATCCTGTCGGCTGAAGCAAACGGGGAGCTCCTGAAAAAGGCGGTAAAAGTCGTTGCCTCCGGAGAGTTGTGGCTAGGTCATCTGACGATAAAGAATATCCTCACCCAGGCGATGTTCGTCAAGAAAAGCATCACGAGACAGGAATCGGAGATAGCGGGCCTCATCCTCCGGGGGTGCTGCAACAAGGAGATCGCTCGGGAGCTCAAGATAACGGAGGCTACCGTCAAGTCTCACTGCAACAGGCTGTTCAAGAAGTTCAACGTAACGGGAAGGCTCCAGCTCGGGCTCAAGCTTAAGGGACTCCAGCGCACCAGCCCGCCGCCGCGTGTATCGAGCGGTACGCAATAATCCCTTCCCGACGGGCAATTCCGCCGGCCCGACCAACAACGATCACCAGCCGGAGCCCGAGGAATTCCCTTTCCCTTAACCGGACGAGGTGACACATTTTATGGAGGAAGGCGTCCTTAACCCGTCCGGTTCCCGGTATTAGATCTATGAGAAAGTACTATCTTGTGGGGAGATGGGTTCCATCAGGGGAGCGAGCCGGTCGTAAACGCTCGAATTGCGCCCATATACTCCTCCAGGCCTTGTACCATCAGGTCATTATGGCCCGCGTGGGGAATGGGGAGGAAGCTCTTTCGGGCGGCGCCTGAGAGAAAATAAAGGGCTTTTCCTTCTTCGAAGGGGATGATTTCGTCCTCTTCCCCGTGTATAATCAGTGTGGGGAGGGTTATCTTCCCGATTTTCAGGTCGTTCCCGAAGCCGACCGGGTGGGGGAGGTCGCTGAAAAGGTGCGAAACCCCTAATCTCTCCAGCTGATTTCGAGTGCTCGCAAAGCCGCTCTCCACTATCAACCCTGCAAGGCGCTGCCCGTATCGGAAGGCAACCTCGATGGCCGGTGCACTCCCCAGGGAGCGGCCCATGACGAAGAGGTCGCCTTTATAACCACCATTCTGCAAGTACGCAAGAAACCCTTCAAAGGTAGGGCGCGCATCGTGGATGAGGCTCGCGCATGTGGAACTGCCCGTGCTTGCGCCGTAACCGCGATAGTCCGCCACGAAGAGGTTGATCGCCCGCTCCTGATAGAAGTGGGCCGTGTAGTCGTAGTCGGTGGCTATTTCCCCGTTACCATGGAAGAAAAGTATGCTGGGCGCGCCGGTTCCGGCCGGGTAGAACCGGCAGCCGATGAGAATCCCGTGGGCAACCTCGATGGTATGATTTGCGCCATAGGGCGACATCAATTCTTCCCTGGAGGCACGGCGGGGGAAAAAGAGCCTCTGGAGAATCTCCGGGCGGTCCATGAGCTCCGGGCCCTCGAATTCGGTCATCCTATCTTGAATACCATGTCGTTTTTTTTCTTGCAATAATGAACTTGCTTGTTTCATCGCAAAATGGCGCAAGGGTCCCCCCTGTATGGGCCTCTGTCTCCCTCCTGGGCGCCCTCGCCATCGTTTTTCTCTCTGTTCTAGTGGGCCCCGGCAAAGCGGTCCACCCCATATGGCCCGTCACGGCCCTCGTCTTCGCGCTGATAGGGATTGGTGCCTTCTTTTCGAAGAGGCAGCCGCAGTGAAGGCTATCGAAGGCGCAGATCCTCGTCCCGCTGGAGGCATCGACCGGGCAAATTGACTTTTATGCCTCTTTGTGCTAAAAAATCAAGAAAAGACGGTGGGTGTAGCTCAACGGTAGAGCACCGGGCTGTGGACCCGGGTGTTGAGGGTTCGATCCCCTTCACTCACCCCAATAATGACTCCCAGGAGTGCAGATGGAAAAGGAACAATTGATCGAGAGGATCAGATCGGCCGGCATAGAAGGCAAGATATCATGCAGTCAGGCGCTAGCCATTGCGCGGGAAGCAAAGGTTTCGACGCGAGAGGTTGGCGATCTCCTCAACGAGTTGAAGATCAAGGTCAAGTCGTGCCAGTTGGGTTGCTTTCCCTGATAAGACCGTTTTCGAAAATAATTGGAAAGGGACCTGCAATCAGGTCCCTTTCCTTTATCCGCCCGTTTTTTAGGCCTTCGTGATCTCGAACGAGAGCTGGCCGTCGTCGTACTTGAGGGGCCGTATGGTAACATCCATCCCGACTTTGACCTCTTCGGGCTTGATGTCCCTGGAGAGGCGGGCGAAGAGCTTGAGGCCGCCGTCAAAAGCAACGACCCCCATCGTATAGGGCGGATCGGCCTCGAAACCGAAGGGAGCGTAATAAGCGGTGGTGAATGTCTCCAGCTTGCCTTTCTTCGGCATATCGAACCAGTCCATCTCCTTCGAGAGGCAGGCGGCGCAGTCAGCCCTGGGCGGGAAAAACTTGGCGCCGCACTTCTTGCAGACCGTGCCCTCAATCTTGCCTTCGGCCAGAAAGTCGACGAATTTCGTGGTCTTTGTCACCGCGGTAAAGCTTTTTCTTCCGAATTTTTCGAAACCCATTTGTCACCTCCCGAATATCGTTACATTGCCGTAGAGACCCACGCCGCCGACGTTGTGCACAAGGCCTATTTCCGGGTTGCCGGGGACCTGCATGGGGCCCGCTTCGCCCCGGAGCTGGAGCACGATCGTACGCATCTGGGAACCGCCTGTGGCCCCGATGGGGTGTCCCTTGGAAAGTAGACCTCCATCGACGTTCACGGGCATCCTGCCCTCCTTGTAGGTCGCCTTTTCGCGGATAAGCTGCTTTCCTTCACCCATGGGCGCGAACCCCAGACCTTCATAGGCCATGATTTCGGCGATGGTAAAACAATCGTGCACTTCGGCCACCTTTACGTCCTTGGCCGTGATGCCCGCCATCTTGTACGCCTGCTCGGCTGCCTTATACCCGACGCTCAGTCCCCTGGCGAAGTCCGGTCTTGCCGCCATATTGACCGCTTCCGACGCGGCGCCGATGCCTAGGACCCAGACGGGCTTCTTAGAAAAGGCTTTGGCCTTTTCCCTGTTCGCCAGAATTATGCACGAGCTGCCGTCCGCATTGGCGCAGCAATCGCCGACGCGCAGGGGCCATGCAACAGGGCCTGCCATTTTTGCGTCCGGATTGTTAGGATCGAAGTCCTCCGCCTTCACTCCTTTCCTGTAGACTGCCCTTTCGTTGGTCGTCCCATATGTGGCCGATTTAAGCCTTACATCACGGAGATCGTTATGGGTGAGGCCGTTTTTCGCCATATAGGCCTGGGCATAAAGGGCGTAGTAGGCAGGCATCATGGTACCGAAAGGCGCCTCCCACTGGATGTCTGCGCCGCGGCCCATCCTCTCTTGGGACTCGGCTGAGGTGATCTCGGACATCTTCTGGAATCCTAGCACCACCACCACGTCGTGAAGCCCCGCCTTCACCATGCTGTAGCCGACCTTCACGCCTGTGCTGCTGGAAGAGCAGACGGTCTCGACATAGAATGTGGGCTGCGGGATGAGGCCCAAATACTCTGCGAGCACACCAGCCGGGGACCTCTGCTTGTCGTATTCCGGGGCCGAGCAGAAGACGGAGGCATCGACGTCCTTTTGTGTGATCCCTGCATCCTGCATGGCCTCCCTGAAGGCCTCGAAGGCGAGCTCCCGGATAGACCCCTCGTATCCCCTGACGAACGAGCTCTGGCCGACACCGATCACTGCAACATCTTTTTCCATAGAATCCCTCCTTAGTCCTTATCGTTGTTTTCTGTTTTTATGTTTTTGATAGACGGTCACAAAATGGTTGTGCTCTCCCATTGTCCTTGAGAAGACATGGCTTCCATCGTTCCGGGAGACAAAATAGAGCAGATCGGTGGGCTCCGGATAGAGGGCCGCCACGATGGAGCTTCTGGAAGGGCTGCATATGGGGCCCTTCGGCAGCCCTTTAAGCCGGTACGTGTTGTAGGGCGTTTCAGCCGATAGATCGGCCTTCTTCAGGTCCCGGTTGAAGCGTGCCAGCCCATAGATCACGGTTGGGTCCGCATCAAGGGACATACCCCGTGAAAGCCGGTTGTGGAAGACGGCGGAGATGATCTTTTTTTCCTGCTCCAGCTTCGCTTCCTTTTCCACGATCGAAGCAAGGCACAGGACCTGGAGCATGTTCATGTGCAGGTCCTCCATCCTTCGCTTTATGTCTTCCGTCTCGAAGAAGTTAAAAGTCCTTTGGACAATCTTACCCAGGAACTCGTCCACTTCGGTCTCTTTGCTGAAGAAATAGGTGTCGGGAAAAAGGTACCCCTCAAGGGAGTCTGCGCCTATGCCGAGGCGCCCCAGGAAGTCACGGCTCCGGGCCAGCTGGAGGAACGCCTGGCTGTCCATAATCCCCGCCTTATCAATCGCTTCACTGATGTTATAAATGTTGTAGCCCTCGATGATCTTCAGCGTGTATACCTTCCTCTCGCCGTGGGCCATCTTTCTGGCTATATCGAGAGGCGACATGTCTTTGGACAGCCCGTATTCCCCTGCCACCACCTTGCCTCCGTAAAGCAGCATAGAGCAGGAAAGGAAGAGATACTCGGAAATGACGTGATCCTCTCTCTTCAAGGCATGAGCAATCGCAGTCATCCTTGTTCCCTTTTTCACAACAAACGCTACGGGAGGCCCCTCTTTGCCCCGGGGGATAACGGCGAGGACGACCGTGAGCGCGATGAGGAGGATCGGGATTGCCGGGGCGATAAGGTTCTTATTGCCGCCCCTTGGCATCCAGGTACCCTTGAAGAATTATCTGTGCAGCCATGACGTCGATCGCGCCCTTCCGCCTCTTCCTCTTCACGGACGCCATATCGAGGATCCTATGGGCTTCGTTCGTGCTGAACCTTTCGTCCCATAGCTCCACCGGTACGCCCGTTGCCTGCCTGATGCCCTCGGCGAGCGCTATGACCTTCTGTGCCCTTGGCCCGATTGATCCGTCCAGGTTCTTCGGCAACCCCACGACCACACAGGCGACACCGAACCGGCGGGCCCGTTCCGCTATCGCCGCAATGTCTCCAGTCACGAGCCCCGTCGAAGCAATAACCTCCAAGCCCTGCGCTATGGTTGCGCTCTCGTCGGACAGGGCCGTTCCGATCCTCTTTTCCCCTATGTCAACGGCTAAAATACGCACGGTAAAGAGTAGCATAGCGCCTTGTCCAGTGCAATAAATAAAAAAGCCGCACGTGAACAAGTGACAGGACGGACCGGCAGGCAAGCGCGGCCATCGAGTTGCTTGTGAAAACTGTCTCATTCTCCTCCTTTTTTCCTATTGACAGTGGTTTCGAGATTTGTTATAAATTGCACAATCTATGTGCGCAGAATCACAAGGGACGCCTTGTCCCTTGACAAGGAGTGTCCGTTCGATATATAAGAACCCATTTTGGCGTCAAGGGCGCAGAAAACATGAACAACCTTATAGATAGAGGGGCCAAACATGAGGTACGCAGAGACAGGGTTTAATTTAGAAGTCGATCTATCTCGCGGAAACATCGAGAGAGTGGCAACCGATCCGAAACTGACCGAGCAGCACCTGGGGGGTCTTGGTACGAACTCCAAGGTACTATGGGATAGGGTTCCCGCCGACGTTGAACCCTTTTCTGCCGAAAACCTCCTCATATTCGGCACCGGCCTTTTAGGTGGCACGCCTGCTCCCGGTGCGAACCGTACGATTATTACATCCTATTCTCCCCAGACCCTGCTCATGGGTTATTCGATGATGGGAGGATTCCTGGCGCCGGAGTTGAAGTATGCCGGATACGATAAGGTAATCTTCCGCGGCAAGTCCCCCGATCTCGTGTATGTCTGGATACACAACGACAAGGTGGAGATACGCGATGCTTCCCATCTGCGCGGTAAAGGCGCCGTAGAGACCCAGGAGATAATCCGGAGGGAGCTGAAGGAGCCCAACGCCCAGGTGGCTGCTATCGGCCTGGCCGGTGAAAACAGGGTATATACTGCTTCCATCGAGCAGGGCAGGTCTAGCGCCAGCCGGCTTGGCTTGGGCGCGGTTATGGGAGACAAGGGCATAAAAGCGATAGCCGTTCGCGGCACAAAGGACATCAATCTTGCCCGGCCGGCCGAATTCCTCGAGCTCTGCAACGAAGTGCTGAAATACATAAAATACCGGAACGAGAACCCGGTCCCCAACGTAATGACCATCTTGCAGGGGCTCGGGTCGCCGCAAGAGATGTTGCATACGGATGAGAAGTGGCACACGGAAAATTTCATGTGGGGAAACTCCCGCACACGGAGAAAGGATTTCTGGAACGACGAGATCGAACGGAAGTGGAAGGACACCCAGTTAAATGTGCGGAAGCGGCTAATAAGTTGCTATAACTGCCCGATAAAATGCGGCGCCATAATTTCCGTCCCCGGGATTTCAACTTTTATGATGAAATGCTTCTCGAAGCTTACTTATACGATGGCGGCCTTTGTAGACGACCTGGATTTCGGCTTCAGGATCGCCCAGCGTGCTACCGAGTATGGAGTCGACGGTTTCTCGACGCCGCAGATCATGGCCTTCGCCTTCGAGCTTAAAGATGCCGGCATCCTCACTGACGCGGATTTTGAAGGGTGCCCGTCCGACAACGAGGGGAAATTTTACTGGCTCCTCGACAGGATCGTCCGGCGGGAAGGGATAGGCGACATCCTGGCCAACGGCACCTATTGGGCAGCCCAGCAGATCGGTAAGGGCGCTGAGGCTTTTGCCCATAACAACATCAAGAAGCATGAGCAGCTCCCTCTCAAGCTCGGAATGTTGAACCCAGTTTATTTCCTTATGTATGCCACCGGTGAGAAAGTAAACATTACCCAGATCGAAGGCCAGTTCCCCCAGTCGCCATTTATGACCATGGAGGAGAGGGAAGAGTTCGTAAGGGATTGGCACCAGGTCCCTGACGAGAAGTTCAAGCAGATCGTTCTCGACTGGGAACTGCGCGGAGAGCGCTCCAATCCGTACTACCCCACTGTGGACATGTCCGTCGACATAGTTGACTGGCAGGAGATGATGCACTACATCGATGACGCCCTGGGGGTATGCGCCGGCCTCTCGTCCTTTCCTCTGAAGCCTCCCTATCACATACACAATTACCCGCATTTTATATCCTCAGGGGCGGGGATCGATATGGATGAGGAAGGCCTCAAGCAGATATACAGGAGGAACCGGAGCCTGCTCAGGGCCGTCAACGTAAGAAGAGGCCTGAGGAGGGCCGACGAGAAGCCGCCTGAAGACCATTGGAAGAAAAGGTTTCCCGAGCTCGAACAACAGCTCCTTGATGCGTATTACAAATTCAGGGGATGGAATAATGACGGCATTCCCACGAAAGAGTCTTTACAGGAATTGGACCTGGCTTATGTTGCCGAAGATTTGGAAAAGAGAGGGATAATTAAAAATGAGCAAGGTTAAGAAGAAGGTAAAGACAATAAAGATCGATCTTGATAAGTGCAACGGCTGTCGGGCATGCGAGGTAATCTGCTCCGCCTTTCACGCCAACCCTAAATACAGCAGCAATAATCCGGCAAGGTCCCGCATCCGGCTTATCCGTGAGCCGATAAGAGACGTATACCTTCCGGTATACGCGGGCGAGTATACCCCGGCCGAGTGTATGGGCAGGGACCAATACGTGATGGACGGGAAGGAATACGAAGAGTGTGCCTTCTGCAGGGCTTCCTGCCCGTCCAGGGATGCCTTTAAGGAACCGGATTCCAGCCTTCCCCTCAAGTGCGACATGTGTGAGGACGATCCGCCGCAGGAGAAGCCCCTCTGCGTGCAGTGGTGCCTGAACGACGCCCTTACCTATGAAGAGAGGGAAGAGGAAGTGGAGGAAGGGGTGGAGATCGAGGACGTGGAGGCGGGGTTATCTTCGATGGTCGACAAATATGGACTGCAGGCGGTAGTAGATACCGTTAACCGGCTTACAAACAAGGGCTGAAAACGAGAGGATCTATCGTGGAGACTGTAGCCCCCTTCAAAGAGGTAATAGATGAGGTAAAAGAGAAAGGTGGAGACGCCGTCAAGTTCTGCTACCAGTGCGGAAAGTGCGATACCGTCTGCCCCTGGAACAAGGTGAGAAGGTTCAGCATGCGCAAGCTGATCCGTGAGGCTACCTTCGGTCTGTCCGAGATAGAGAAGGAAGAGATATGGCGTTGCACCACCTGCGGCAAGTGCCCCCAGCGCTGCCCCAGGGACGTCAAGCAGATAGACGACATGGTGGCCCTGCGCAGGATGGCGACCGGATACGGTGTCTTCCCCTCCGCCGTCAAACCCTACCGCACCATTAGCGCAGGCCTCACCGCGCAAGGCAACCCCTTCAACGAAGACCGAAAGACCAGGGCCGACTGGGCAGAGGGCCTCTCTGTGAAACCCTTCGCCGAAGGTATGGAGATTCTCTATTTTCCCGGCTGCTACTTGAGCTACGACCCCAGGCTCAAGAAGGTGGCCAGAGCCACGGCCGCCATCCTCAAGAAGGCAGGGGTCGATTTCGGGATACTTGGCGCCAAGGAGAGCTGCTGCGGAGAGAGCATCCGCAAGACGGGCAACGAGGACTTGTTCAAACGCCTCGCCAAGGAGAACATCAAGACCTTTATCGACAACGGGGTAAAGAAGATCCTCGTTTCTTCCCCCCACTGCTACCACACGTTCAAGAACGAGTACCCCGAGTTCAGGGTGAACTTCGAGATCATTCACATCTCCCAGTACCTATTCGAGCTCATCAACAACGGGAGGCTTCAGATCACCGGGGAGTACGGGAAGAAAGTCATCTACCACGACCCCTGCTATCTCGGGCGCCACAACGGCATCTACGACGAGCCCAGGCACGTCCTGAAGAAGATACCCGGCCTGCGGCTTTCCGAGTTCTCCGAGTCCAGGGAAGATGCGCTCTGCTGCGGAATGGGGGGAGGCAGGATCTGGGCGGAAACCCCGAAGAATGAAAGATTCGTAAACTTCAGAACGGAAGAGGCTGTCGGGATCGGGGCCGAGGAGGTAGTAACCGCCTGTCCCTATTGCATTACCAATTTCGAGGACAGCAGGGCAGTCCTGAACTACAGCGACGTTATACAGATAAAGGACATTACGGAGATCCTCCAGGAAGTGATATAGAGGGCGAGAAGCCGAACATGAAGCAGACGATTGATTTATCGGATCTCAAAGGTACTGCGGTGGAAGTGGCCTGTGATCGCTTTTCGGAAGAGGGATGGGCCAGGACCTCGGTCCACGTGCCCAGCGAGAGGGAGATCACAATCTATGTTAACGGCCAGGAATTTGTCACCATCCAGTGCACTCCGACAAAGCTGAATTGCCTTGTCCTCGGATTCCTGTACTCAGAGGGAATCATCTCGGGGCTGGACGACGTGACGATGGCGCGAGTATGTGACGAGGAATCGGAAGTCGATGTGAGGCTGAGCGACCCTGGGTATGAATTGCCGACGTTGCGGACCCTAACCTCGGGGTGCGGGGGCGGAGCAACTTTCAAAATTCAAGGGCAGAGGGTCGATTCGGCTCTTGTCGTTAAGCCGGCGGAAGTGCTGGCGCTGATGAAGCAGCTGATTCAAGAGCAGATGGAGCTATATAGGCTTAGCGGCGGCTTGCACGCCTCAGCTCTGTCGGATACCAAGAACCTGCTCGTAGTGGCCGAGGATATCGGCCGACATAATACTTTGGACAAGATTCAGGGCGAATGTCTTCTCCGGGGACTCTCGACAAAGGACTGCCTGCTATTGAGCACCGGTCGCGTCTCGTCGGAGATGCTGCTCAAGGCGGCGAGGATGCAGACCCCGGTTGTTGTCTCGCGCCACTCGCCTACAGGGAGCGCCGTATCCCTTGCGCGTGATCTTGGCGTTGCCTTGGTCGGCTATGCGCGCGGCAGCCGCCTTTCGGTGTATTCCCACCCCGAGCGCCTTGGCCGCTCGACGGATGAAGTACAGGTAACCCAGCCCCACCCCGACATTGCGGGCACATAAAACCTGATGAGGTGATAGAAAGTGGAAAAGGTCATATTTCTCAAAGACAATATCCAACAGGTTGCGAAAAACCTCGCCGAAGGGAACATCGGCGATGTCATGATCGTCGGCGGAGGGATCAGCGGCATCCAGGCCTCCCTAGACCTCGCCACTGCCGGTTTCAAGGTTTACCTCGTCGAGAAGGCGCCCAGCATCGGGGGCCATATGGCCCAGCTTGACAAGACCTTCCCCACCAACGACTGCTCGATGTGAATACTCGCACCCAAGCTGGTCGAGGTCGGCCGGCATCCCAACATAGAGGTCCTCACCTATACCGAAGTCGACGGCATAGAAGGGGATGTGGGGAACTTCAAAGTGACCCTCGTCAAGAAGCCCCGGTACATCATCGAGAGCAAATGCAAGGGCTGCACCACCTGCGTGGAATACTGCCCTGTCAAATACCCCGATCAATTCAACCAGGAAATATCGCTCAACAAGGCGGTCCACATCTACTTCGCCCAGGCGATCCCCCTCGTCGCTTACATCGATGAAAGCTGTCTCTACCTCAAGGAGAACAAGTGCCGCATCTGCGAGGGGGTATGCAAGAACAACGCAATTGATTTAAATCAAACCAAGGAAAAGCAGGAAATAAACGTAGGAGCCATAATCCTCTCTGCCGGCCTCGAGCCCTTCGACCCCAAGGTGAGGGCGGAATACCATTATGGAGAGTTCCGGAACGTAGTCACCAGCATGGACTATGAGCGGCTCTTGTGCTCCACTGGCCCCTACCAAGGCGAGATACTGCGCACCTCGGACAAGAAATATCCTCACAGGGTAGCCTGGATCCAATGCGTCGGCTCCAGACAGGTCCTGGAGGGAGGCAACAGCTATTGTTCCGCCGTATGCTGTACCTACACCCAGAAACAGGTGATCCTGACAAAGGACCATCACCCGGATTCGGAATGTACCATATTCCATAACGACGTCCGCTCCTACGGGAAGGACTTCGAGCGGTATTACCAGAGAACGGAGAACCTTCCGGGAGTCCGGTTTTTCAGAAGCTATACATCCATAGTGAAGGAAGACCCTGTAACCAAGAACGTCACCGTGCGGTATTCCACGACTAACGACGGAGTAAAAGAGGAAGAATTCGATATGGTAGTCCTCTCCGTCGGGTTGAACCCTCCCACGGATGTGAAAGCACTGGCGGACCAATTCGGCGTCGAGCTCAACCACCACAATTTCGCGAAGCTCGATCCCACGAACCCCATGATCACCGCAAGGCCCGGGATCTTCGTGAGCGGCGCCCTCCAGGGTCCCGTAGACATTCCGGAGTCGGTGTTTTCCGCGAGCGGGGCCGGCTCCCAGGTCGGCGAGCTCCTCGACTACAGGCGAGGGAACCTTACCAAGGAAAGGATATATCCGGAGGAAAAGGACGTCTCCCAGGAGGAGCCGAAGGTAGGCGTCTTCGTGTGCCATTGCGGGGCCAACATCTCCGCCATAGTCAATATCTCGGAAACGGTCGAGTATTGTAAGACCTTGCCCAACGTAGTCTACGCTCAAAACCAGCTCTTTTCCTGCGCCACCAACTCCGCCAAGGAGATAACGGACATCACGAAGGAAAAAGGGCTCAACCGGGTGGTTGTCGCCGCTTGCAGTCCCAGGACCCTCGAGCCTTTATTCCGCGACACCCTCCGGGAGGCGGGGATTAACCAGTACTATTACGAGATGGCCAACATCAGGGAGCATAACTCCTGGGTCCATCAGAAAGAAAAGGAAGAAGCCACGAGTAAGGCAAAAGATATAATCCGGATGTCCGTGGCGCGGGCCTGCCATCTCGAGCCGCTGCAGGAGTTCGACCTGCCCGTCGACAAGAGGGCCTTGGTCGTCGGCGGGGGCGTAGCCGGCCTGACTTGCGCCCTCTCGATAGCCAACCAGGGGCACGAGGTCTACCTCCTCGAAAAAGACTCCGAGCTGGGGGGGATGGCTAGAAAAGTGCACTCTACCCTGGAAGGGCTAGATGTCCAGGCCTATTTGCGCGACCTTATAAAAAAGGTGTACCGGCACCCCCTTATCCATGTCTACACTGAGGCGACCATCACTGAGGCCACTGGCTATATCGGGAACTTCGTGACCAAAGTGAATTCCGAAAGAGGGCCCGCGGAGATAAAGCACGGCGCCGCCGTCCTTGCCATAGGCGCCGATGTCTATACGCCTGCCGAGTACCTTTACGGTAGCGACGACAGGGTAATGACCCACCTGGAGCTGGAGGAGCGGATCTACAACGGGGACGAGAAGGTAATCAAGGCCCAGAGCCTCGTCATGATCCAGTGCGTCGGCTGCAGGAATGAAGAGAGGAACTACTGCAGCAGGCTGTGCTGCAGCGAGTCCATAAAGAACGCCCTGCTGCTAAAGGAGAAAAACCCCGCGATGGATATCTACGTCCTCTTCCGGGACGTAAGGACCTATGGGTTCAAAGAGGACTATTACAGGGAAGCGGCAAGCAAAGGAGTCAGGTTCATCCGTTACGAGGCGGAAGACAAACCTCAGGTGGAGCCCGGCAAGGCGGAAGACGGCCGGTCCGTCCTCAAAGTTACCGCAACCGATTATATCCTGAACAAGAAGCTCGAGCTGGATGCCGACATCCTCGCTCTGGCGGCGGCCGTCGTTCCTTCGGCTGCGACAAAAGAGATAGCCGGCCTCTTCAAGGTAGTCTTGAGCCCGGACGGCTTCTTCAAAGAGGCCCATGTCAAACTGAGACCCGTCGAGTTCGCCACCGACGGCGTTTATCTTTGCGGACTGGCCCATTATCCCAAGTTCATACAGGAGACGATCAACCAGTCTTACGGGGCCGCGGGTCGGGTCCTCACGCTTCTCTCCCACGATACGGTCGTCGCCTCCGGCTCAATCTGCGAGGTGGACGAGAATAAGTGCATTTCCTGCGGGGCATGCATCACCGCCTGCACCTATGGCGCCATCGAGTTCTACGAGACGCCTCAAGGCAGAAAGGCCAAGGTCAACCCTGTCCTCTGCAAGGGAGACGGCCTCTGCAACACTAAATGCGCGACAAATGCCATCCAGCTCAAGCACTATACCGATGAAGAGCTCTTGAGCGAGGTCGACGCCGGGCTCTCTAGTGAAGATATAATGCGGCAGATCGATGCGGCTGTCGGAAACGATTAAGGAGGTGACGACGAATGAGCACAGGGCCTGCATTTAAGCCCAGAGTAATAGGTTTTGTATGCCATTGGTGAGCGTACGGCGCTGCTGACCTGGCTGGAGTTTCCAGACTGCAATATACAACCGAAATGAGGCTTATCCGCGTCATGTGCACCGGCAGGGTCGATATGGCCTTTGTGCTCCGGGCCTTCTCGAAGGGTGCCGACGGCGTCTTTATCGGGGGCTGCCACCTGGGCGAGTGTAATTACATAACCCATGGGAATTACCATACCCTCAATATGGTGCTCCTGATGAAAAAGATAATGGAGCACCTCGGGCTTGACCCGGAAAGGCTTCGGATGTCTTTCATGTCCGGCGCCGAAGCGAACCTTTTCGTCGAGCACGTGAACAGCTTTGTCAAGAAGATAAAAGAATTGGGACCTCTCGGCAAAAGGGAGGGAATCGACGATGCGACATTGAAGTTCAAACTCGATACGGCGACGAAGCTCATCCCCTACTTCAGGCTTGTGGAGAGGGAAAGACTGAGGGCGCCAGTCATGTCGGAAGAGGAGTATCATAAGTTCTTCGCCGGCGAAGAGATGAAAAAGCTGTTTAACGAGACGATCGGGGAGAAGCTCGCGATAAGCCAGATTATCTCTCTCCTGAGGGAAAAACCGCATTCAACGGCAGAGATCGCAAAGGCCCTGGGCCTGACCCCGTCGGAAGTGTCGAAGTACCTTAACAGCTCATCGAGGCAAAGATTGGTCAGGTACGATGAGGCCGAGAAGCGTTACGCCATCGCGTGAGGCCGCGAAAAACTAAGAGGATTAGGACAGAGGCCATGGATAAAGAGAGAGTCGATCAGATCATTGACAAACACAACGGTGAGCCTAGCTCGCTCATTCAAGTGCTCCTTGACATCCAGAGCGAAAACAGCTGGCTCCCCCGTGAGGCGCTGGAGAGGGTCGCCGAGAGACTGAAGGTCCCCATGACCAGGATACAGCATATAGCTACCTTCTACAAGGCCTTCAGCCTGGTACCCAAGGGGCGCCACCAAGTGCACATCTGCATGGGCACTGCCTGCCATGTCCGCGGGGCGTCCCGCGTCCTCGACACCGTGGAAGGCTTGACCGGCATCAAGCCCGGCGAATCGGACCTCGATCTGAAGTTCAGCCTGGAGACCGTGAACTGCCTCGGCTGCTGCGCCCTGGGACCGGTAATGGAGATCGACGGTAAGACCCACGGTAAGATGTCGCCGGCGCAGACGGCAGACGTGTTAAAAAACTACGACTAAGGAAGAGCTATGCCCCGGATAAATACACCTGCCGAATTGGAAGAGCTCAGAAAGGACATTATCTCGAAGAGGGACCCGAAAAAGCCCTGCATCACCCTCTGTTCCGGATCCGCCTGCCATGCCTCCGGCAGCAAGGAGGTAGCCGCTGCCCTTGAGGAAGAGATCAAAAAACAGGGCCTGGGAAGCACGGTGGACATCAGGAAGACCGGCTGCCACGGCTTTTGCGAGCGCGGTCCCATTATCGTCATTCGCCCCGACGAGATATGCTATTTTCAGATAAAGCCGGAGGACGTCCCTGAAATCATCTCCCAGACTATAAAAGAGAAAAAAGTCGTAGAGCGCCTGCTCTATACGGACCCCGAAACCAAAGAAAAGATAATCCGTGAGTCGGAGATCCCCTTTTACAAGAATCAGGGGCGCATCGTCTTCGGCGCGAACATAAGCGTCGATCCGAAGAGCATCGACGACTACCTGGCCTTAGGCGGTTATTCGGCCCTGTCCAAAGCTCTAACACAGATGACCGCCGAAGGGGTTCTGCAGGAAGTCAAGAAAGCAAACCTGAGAGGTAGGGGCGGCGGCGGCTTCCCCGCAGGGACCAAGTGGGAAGGGTCCCGCAATGCCCCAGGAGACATAAAGTATGTGATCGTCAATGCGGACGAGGGGGACCCCGGGGCATACATGGACAGGAGCCTTCTCGAGGGGAACCCCCACGCGGTCCTCGAGGGCTTGACCATCGGCGCCTATGCAGTCGGTTCCCACGAGGGCTATATTTACGTCCGCCAGGAATACCCCCTGGCCGTAGAGAATGTGAACATGGCCATCAAGAAGGCCGAGGAGCACGGTCTCCTCGGGAAGAACATCCTCGGCTCCGGCTTCGATTTCGTCGTCAAGGTCCACAGAGGGGCCGGCGCCTTTGTCTGCGGTGAGTCGACCGCCCTGATGACCGCGCTGGAAGGCAGGGCGGGGGAGCCGAGGCCGAAGTATATCCGGTCCAACATCGTGGGCCTCTGGGGCAGACCCAGCGTTTTGAACAACGTGGAGACATGGGCCAACGTGCCCCTAATCATCAACAACGGCGCCGACTGGTTTACCCGGTACGGGACCGACGGCAGCAAGGGCACGAAGATCTTCTCCCTGGTCGGCAAGATAACGAATACCGGCCTTGTGGAGGTGCCCATGGGCACTCCCCTGAGAGATATCATCTTCAATATAGGCGGCGGGATACCCGGGGGCAAGAAGTTCAAGGCGGTCCAGACCGGGGGACCCTCCGGCGGATGCCTCCCGGAGCACCTTCTCGATTTGCCTGTCGGGTTCGACGAGCTTACCAGGGCCGGTTCGATGATGGGCTCCGGCGGGATGATCGTCATGGATGAGGATACCTGCATGGTCGACGTAGCCAGGTACTTCCTCGAGTTCCTCACCGATGAATCGTGCGGCAAATGCGTCCCCTGCCGTGAAGGCATGAGGCAGATGCTCAAGATCCTCACTAACATCACCAAGGGAAAGGGGAAGGAGGGCGACATCGGGCTATTGGAGCAACTGTCGGAGACGGCCATAGAAGCGGCCCTCTGCGCCTTGGGCAAAAGCTCCCCCAACCCTTTTTTGAGCACCCTCAAATACTTCAGGGATGAGTATGAGGCGCACGTCAGGGAAAAAAGGTGCCCTGCCCTTTCCTGCAAGGAGTTGATCGCGTTCTATATCGACCCGGCCAAATGCAACGCCTGTACGACCTGCGCAAAGAAGTGCCCTTCAGAGGCGATTATGGGCGGCAAGAACCTGATCCATATCATCGACCAGGCGAAATGCACGAAGTGCGGAACGTGCTTCGAAGTTTGCCCTCCCAAATTCCGCGCGGTGACGAAGATCTCGGGCGTGCCTGTTCCGCCTCCCGTTCCTGAAGAAGCTAGAACGATAGTGAGACCCCAAAAGACGGGGTCTCCCGGAAAGGAATGAAACGCAATTGGTTGCGCCCCTTGACCCCGCAGGGCGGGGACTGCGGAGCGCTCCCGGTCAGGAGAGTAAACAAAAATGAGTGAGATCGTCTTTAATATGGATGGAAAAGAGATAAAGGCAGCCGAAGGGATGACCCTTCTGGAGGCAGCTAGAGCCGCGGGTATATCGATCCCCACTCTTTGCTGGCACGAAAAGCTGGAGCCCTTCGGCGCGTGCCGGCTTTGCATAGTGGAAGTGGAGAGCCGCGGCTCGACAAGACTCGTCGTCTCCTGCGTCTACCCGGCGGAAAAGAACATCATAGTAAGGACCAGGTCCGAGAAGATTGACAGGATCCGCAAGATGATATTGGAGCTGCAGATGGCCCACGCTCCGGACGCTTTCGTTTTCCAGGACCTGGCGAAAGAGTACGGCGCGGACAGGAACCGTTTCGAAAAAGAGCCCTCCTTCTGCATCCACTGCGGTCTCTGCGTGAGGTACTGCGCCGAGGTCAAGAAAAAAAACGCCATCGGGTTCGTCGACAGGGGAATAAGGAAAGAGATCAGCTTCATACCGGAGATAGCAGCCAAAGAGTGCTGGAACTGCAAGGAATGCTTTCCCCTTTGCCCGACGGAGGCCCTGCAGGCAGCTTACGTCCTGGTCGAGGCGCTCGCATTTCCCGCAGGCTCTTTGGAAGCCGCATCAGAGGGATAGGCAAGAGTTACTACTATTTTCAGGGTCGGAATCAATCTACCCTGTCGGCCCGCTCGTCATTAGTCCATGTCGCCCATAAAGGGGCCACCGCCTGGACAATGTCTTTCCTTTCTCCAAAATCTTTTCGTCCCTCCCCTTAACTTTTTTTTCCCTTAGTCGATAAAGGTATCAAATGCAGACTTTGTCGCCAAGGGAACAACTGCTCGCAACGGCGGATACGCTGAAAGTCCTTCCCACGCTCAACACGATCATCGACGAGATCCTCCGGATCCTGGCCGATGACAACTCTTCTTTTCACCGGCTCTTCAATGTCGTCAGGTATGACCAGGCCATCTCGTCCAAGGTCATCAGCATTGCGAACTCCGCCTATTTCGGCAGGGGATCCCAGATAGTCCACCTGGAAAGGGCCATGGTGGCAATAGGTTTCGATGAGATACGAAGGATCATCATGTGTCTTGTCTTCCTCAAGGAGATGCTGAGCCAATGGAAGTTGAGCCAGGAGGATCTTGCGTCCCTCTGGAGCCACACGCTGTCCGTTGCCTGTGCAGCAAAGTTCCTTGCGTCAAAAACTATGGCCGAGGACCGGGAGAAGGTCTTCACCGTCTCAATCCTCCATGACATAGGCAAGGTACCTCTCTTCATTTACGGAGACAGGTACCGGCAGATCCTGGAGAAGGCGCGTACCGAAAAAAGTGACATCTGCTCCCTCGAAAGAGATGCCTTCGGGATCGATCACACCGAGCTGGGTCACTTCATATCGGTAAAGTGGAGGTTCCCCCAGGAGTTCTCCGACGTCATAAAAGGACATCACGGCAGTGGGGAAGATCGCGGGCCATTCGTCAACATAGTAACGAAGGCCGACAAGTTCATCGAAAACCCCGGGGCCATACTTGGCCCGGAAGGTATCATCTTGACGGAAGAGACCGATCGCATAACGGCAGAAACAAAGAGGATCGCCGAGCTCCTCGGGGTGCGTTGATGGAGGCGAAGAACCTCCCTGCCGAATCGCTCCTGTTCCAATGGAACTTCTTTGAGCGAGCCATCAGCAACTACTCGATCATCATAAGGATGTTCCAGAACATGGAGGAGGGGAAGGGTCTTTTTTCCCGTATGCCGAAGGTGTTCGTCGAAGAGACGCTTTTCGACAGCTGCCAGCTCGCGCTCAGGGGCAACGGGACTGAAGGTTTCTTCGCCATTGACAGGAGTCTTCAGAAGATAGACTGGGAGGACCTCGAGCGGCATAAGGGGCGGCTTTTCTCGCCTGCCATAATGCACAAAGCTTTCGGCTACGGGACGCTCTACATCTATCCGCTCAAGCGGAGCATCCACGTCTTTGGCTACCTTATTTTCGGCAAAAGGCAACCGGTCAGCCTGGATGTGAACGTTGTCCGTGATCTGGAGCTCCTCTGCGAGATCATGAACCGCTTCATTCTCCTCAACATGCGCATCGATGAACTGAAGACGGCCGAGGACGCGAAGGTGCGCCAGCTCGATTCGCGGCTTGCCACAACCAAGACACTCCTCGAAAGCATCATCGATCAGTTCCCCCACGCCATGCTCCTCCTCGACAAGGAAGGAACCATCTGCTTTGCCAACGGTAATGCCAAAGACGAGCTCATGGGAGGCAAGGACCTAACCGGACAGAAGATCGAGGACGTGCTGGTCGGGATCGAAAAAGGCCTTCTCGATAAGGATTTTGTCGTCCAGGGAGAGTTGCATCATAGACAGGGAGACCTTTACCGGCTCTATCATCTGGAAAGCTATCCCATAAAGGATCCCAAAGGCAGGAGCGTCTTCAAGAGCCTCGTCCTGAAGGACGTAGCGGACGAGAGGATGGTGGAGGAAGAGAACACTTACAGGGACAGGATGGAAAGCATCGGAAAGCTGGCGGGCGGGGTCGCTCATGACTTCAACAACGTGCTGACGGGCATATTAGGCTATGCCTCCCTCGTCAAAAGAATGGCGCCCCCGGAGGGCCAGCTAGCACGGTACGCGGAGGTCATCGAGAATTCTGCGAAAAGAGCGGCGAGCCTGACCGAGCACCTTCTCAATTTCTCAAGAAGGCAGAGGACAAAACTGGTTGACACGGTGGATGTCAATAGCCTTCTCGGAGACGTGCTCTTTCTTGTGCGGGAGAGCTTCAGGACCATCAAGGTCGAGAAAGAGTTCGAGGAGCCGCTGCCACCCATCAGGGGCGACGCAGGCGAGCTGCAGCATGTCTTTCTCAATCTTTGCGTCAATGCCAAGGACGCCATGGGTGAAGGCGGCACGCTCACCATCAAGACGGAGAAGAGCCTTACAGGTGACGCCGGGTATGTGGCAGTGAAGATTCACGACACAGGGCCCGGCATCGACGACGCCGTAAAGGCAAAGGTCTTCGAGCCCTACTTTACGACCAAGACGGAGCGCACGAAGCTTGGCATGGGCCTATACCTCGTCCAGAAAACGGTTAGGGGCCACGGCGGTTTCATCGAGCTGGAAAGCGAGAAGGAGAAGGGCACGACCTTTACCCTCTATTTCCCTTTTGCAGCGGAAGAGAAGGAGCCGGGGAAAGAGCCTGCCGTCAAGCCCGGGCCTGACAAGGAGAAAAGGACGATCCTCGTTGTCGACGACGAGGAAGTCGTGAGGGAATTACTCGGCGGCCTTCTTTCCGAGGAGGGCTTCGACGTGATCCAGGCGGAGCACGGGGCCGAGGCAATCGAGATGTTCAAGGCTAAGGTGAAGCCGATAGACCTTGTCATCCTGGACATGATAATGCCGGGAATGAAAGGAGAAGAGGTACTCAGAAGGCTGCGCCGCATGTCGAAATCGCTCAAGGTAATCGTGTCGAGCGGCTTCATGAGCGAGGAGCAGCGGGACAAGCTCAGGGAATACGGGGTGGACAGCTTCCTCGACAAGCCCTATGCCGATAAGGACGCGCTAGATGCCGTGAGGTCGGTTCTGGCCAAAATCCAGGCAGATGAGGCAAAACGGTCTGCTAAGACCCCCGACCCTTAAAGGTGTTTTCCACATTCCTTTCTCCCTGTGCCATATTTTCTCCTTGCGGTAAATAACAATTGATACAGATCCGCCTTCCGCGATTTGTCAAACCGTATCAATAGTATTTCTTGACAAAGAGCTTTTCTTTATTTATATTAATTTTAAATTATGGGAGATCAGACGATAGAGAAGCTCAAGGAGATAGGCCTAAAGGTGACGCCCCAGCGTCAGGCCATACTAAGGCTTCTAGACGGGAACAAGACCCATCCCTCGGCGGATAGTATTCACCGCGAACTCCTCAAAGAATATCAGGGCATATCCTTTGCCACAGTTTATAACACCCTATCAAGGCTCGCGAAGGCGGGAAAGATCCAGGAGCTCGATATCGACCCGAGTAAAAAAAGGTTCGATCCATGCACCGCCTTTCATTACCACTTCTATTGCAGGGAGTGCGGAAGAGTCTTCGACGTCGCTTGCGACACGATTCCGGTCCCTCTAGACCAGGTCGATGCAACCGTAGACGGGCATCAGGTCGACACGATCCAGCTCAATTTCAAAGGTGTGTGCAAGGAGTGCGCCGGAAAGCGATAGGCGGATGATTCGGTTCCATCACACGGAAAAAGGAGAGAACGATGTATCAGGCAGTGGATTACAATCGGTTATCGGGCATGGAAGGATTCAGCGAAGTCATCGCATGAAAAAATAATGAAGGAGGACCATTAATGGCGAAGACAGAACAATTCTTGAAGGAAGCTTTCGCGGGCGAATCTCAGGCCAACCGCAAATACCTGGCCTTCGCGGTCAAGGCTGACCAGGAAGGATACCCGCAGGCGGCACGCCTTTTCCGGGCGGTTGCCGAGGCTGAGACCGTTCACGCCCACGCTCATCTAAGGGTACTGAACGGTATTCGTTCGACCAAAGAAAACATCGAGGAGGCTATTAAAGGCGAAACCCACGAATTCAAAGAAATGTACCCAGAGATGATGGAAGCAGCGCGGGCGGAAGGGCAGAAGGCAGCGGAGCGTAGTTTCGATTTTGCCAACTCGGTAGAGAAGGTCCATGCCCGGCTTTATCAAGACCTCCTCGACGCTTTGGGCAAGACGACCAACACCTATTCCTACTATGTCTGCCCTGTGTGCGGGTTCACTGCCGAAAAAGAGGCGCCGGGGGCATGCCCTGTGTGCGGGGCGAAGGGCTCTCTGTTTAAGAAGGTCGATTAAGCTCGCTCCATCTTGACGCCGTTGACTTGCTGGAGCATCTTTTAGACTTGGGAAGGCCTCAAGCCATGGCAGGACCACGGCAGAGCCGTCGGAGAAACGCCGGGAATTTTAATGTCTTTATCAAAAGGCCCATCAGATAAGGGGCATCGGAACAGGCTTCAATATGAGAAGAGCCCCTACCTTCTCCAGCACGCGGGCAACCCGGTCGATTGGCGCCCCTGGGGGGAACCCGCCTTCGAAGCTGCGGCGGGGGAAGACAAGCCCATCTTCCTGTCCATAGGCTACTCGACCTGTCACTGGTGCCACGTGATGGAGCGGGAGTCCTTCGAAGACCCGCAGGTCGCGGCCATGCTCAACGAGACCTTTGTCTGCATCAAGGTGGACCGGGAAGAGCGGCCCGATATCGACAACATCTACATGGCGGTATGCCAGATGCTGACGGGGAGCGGCGGATGGCCCCTGACCATAATGATGTCACCCGACAGGAGCCCCTTCTATGCAGCGACCTATATCCCCAAAGAAGGAAGGTACGGCCTGGCGGGCCTCGTCGATATCGTCCCCCGGGTGAGGACGCTCTGGAGAACCCGCCGGGAAGAATTGCTTGCCGAGGGAAGGCGGCACGTGGAGCGGCTCCGCCGCCTCATGAAGGTACCGGCGGCGACAGAACTCGGCAGCGAGACGGTGGTCGCTGCCTTCAACGGCCTCGCCGGCCGCTACGACGAGGCGAACGGCGGTTTCGGGACTGCCCCCAAGTTCCCGACTCCGCACAATCTGAGCTTTCTTTTGCGTTACTGGAAACGGACCCGCGACGGGCGCGCCCTGGCAATGGTGGAAAAGACCTTGAAGGAGATGCGGCGAGGGGGCATTTACGACCACGTGGGCTTCGGTTTTCACCGGTATTCCACGGATGCGTTCTGGCTCGTGCCGCACTTCGAGAAGATGCTCTACGATCAGGCAATGCTAGCCATGATCTACCTGGAGGCATTCCAGGCGACCGGCAAAGCCGAATACGGGGATACCGCACGGGAGATATTCGCGTACGTGCTCAGGGAAATGACCGCACCCGACGGCCCCTTCTACTCGGCGGAGGACGCTGACAGCGAGGGGGTGGAGGGCAGGTTCTACGTCTGGTCGGAGTGGGAGGTCCGGGAGTTACTCGACGGTCCGGCCGCCGATCTGATCATACGCCGTTTCCACATCAAGGAAGACGGAAACTGGGATGCCCAAGGGCATGGCGACGCCGGGAGCAACATACTACACCTGAAAGGGGGGATGGCAGAGACGGCCGGGGAAGGGGTCCGTATACCTGATGCGCCGGCTGCAGAGCTGGAGCGGGTGAGGCAGCTCCTTTTCGCCGCGCGCGAAAAACGGGTCCACCCCCACAAGGACGACAAGGTATTGACCGACTGGAACGGGCTAATGATAGCGGCCCTTGCCCGGGGCGCCCAGGTCCTCGGAGAGAAGCGCTATGAGGAGGCAGCCGCGAAGGCCCTCTTCTTTATTACCGACCGCATGACCGGACAAAACGGACGGCTCATGCACCGCTGGCGGGATGGGGAAGCCTCGATACCGGCGAACCTGGACGATTACGCCTTTCTGGTCTGGGGGTGCATCGAGCTTTACGAGGCCGCCTTCGATACCCGCTTTCTGGCCCAGGCCCTGCGGCTCAACCGCGATCAGCTCGAGCATTTCTGGGATGAAGCGGAGGGAGGCTTCTTTTTCACGCCCGACGACGGAGAACAGCTTCTTGTCCGCCAGAAGGACGCCTATGACGGCGCAGTGCCGTCGGGCAACTCGGTAGCAATGCTCAATCTGTTGAGGCTGGCACGGATGACCGGGGAGGCGGACCTTGAGAATAAGGCGGCCCGACTCGGCCGCGCGCTGTCCGGCAAAGTGGCGCAGTTCCCGGTCGGCTTCACCCAGCTCCTATGCGCCCTCACCTTCGCCCTGGGGCCGTCGCACGAGGTGGTGCTGGCCGGCGCGCCGGGGTCCGCGGACCTGCAAGCGATGATCGGAGCGCTCAGATCCCGTTTCATACCGGAAAAGGTGGTCCTTGTCAGGCACGAGGAGGAGGATGCGGAAGGGCCGCCCCTGGCTAAGTTGGCTCCTTTTGTGCAGCCGTACCGCTCGGACCGTGGAGCAGCCCTTGCGTACGTCTGCTCCAATAACGCCTGCGCTTTGCCGACATCGAGCGCCGACGGGATGCTCCGGCTTTTAGGTGAGGCCGCCTGAGAGACAGCGCGAAATCAACCCGGCCGCGCATAATACCCCCACTGGATATTGGGGCCTAAACACGTTTAAACTATTTCAACAGACAGATCACGCCGCCCTTAGCGAAGGCGGTGCAAGAGAGGAGCATCATGATAATAGCCAAAGACAAAGCTGTCACAGTCAATTATACCCTTACGAACGAGGAAGGGGAAGTCCTCGAATCGTCGAAGGAGCGGGCGCCCCTTACGTATATCCAGGGGTCGGGGATGATAAGCGGTTTCGAGAATGCCCTTGAGGGAAGATCGCCGAAGGACGCCTTCTCCTTCACCGTGAAGCCCGAAGAAGCATACGGGGAGCGCCGGCCTGAACTCCTTTTCCTCGTCAAGAAAGAGCAGTTTAGGGAGTTGCCCGAGATTTCGGTCGGCATGGCGCTCAGGGTGCGCGCACCCGATGGGGCAATGGTGGCGACCATAGCCAGGATCGAGGAGGATAAGGTCCTCCTCGACGGGAACCATCCTCTTGCCGGCATGACGCTAAGCTTCGACGTAGAGGTCCTCGACGTGCGGGACGCGACTACAGATGAGCTCGCGGAGGCCCATCAGGAGACCTGCGGCTGCGGCGCCTCATCGTGCGGCAGCACGTGCGGCGAGGGCTGCGGCTCCTAAACTGCCGGTCGGGCGGGAGCCGCACCGAAGGCTTGGTCACGGATCACCGCATGGCGTGGGCGCCTAGGATTACTCCAGTTTGTACTTCCTGATCTTCGCGAGCAGACTTATTCGAGATATGCCAAGGATCTGGGAGGCCTTAGTCCTGTTGCCGCCCGTATAGGCGAGGATCTTCCTGATGTGGTCATTCTCGACTTCTTCCAGGCTTTTTACCGAAATGTCGCCTATGTTGTTGTCGCCTACTACGGTGTTTTCCAGAAAATAATTGGGAAAAGACTTCTTCCGCAGTTCGCCGGTCGATTCGATGATAACAGCGCTGTTTATGATGTTCATCATCTCCCGCACGTTCCCGGGGTAGTCGTAATGAGTTAGGAGCTTCATCGCTCCTTCCGATATCCTCTCGATCTTCTTGCCGTTGCCCCTGCAGAATGCGGCCAGAAAGTGGTTGGCCAAAAGCGGGACATCGCCATTCCTCTCGCGCAGCGGCGGGAGGTAGACGGAATTCATATTGAGTCGATAAAAAAGGTCTTTCCTGAAATTGCCCTTCTTTATCTCTTCGTGGAGGTTCTTGTTGGTGGCGGCGATAATCCTCACATCGACCTTCTGGTTCTTTGTAGAGCCGAGGCGGAAGAACTCGCCCTCCTGAAGCACCCTGAGCAGCTTTACCTGTATAGGTAGAGCCAACTCGCCTATCTCGTCCAGAAAGAGCGTACCCTTGTCCGCCTCTTCCACAAGGCCCCTTTTGTGCGAGGTTGCGCCCGTGAACGCGCCCTGGCTGTGCCCGAAGAACTCGGATGCGAAAAGCTCGTTGGCGAAGGCCCCGGCGTTGACTGCGATAAAACTCTGGTTGCTTCTCTTGCTGATGCGATGGATGGCCCGGGCTATCAATTCCTTTCCGGTTCCGCTCTCGCCCCAGACGAGGATGCTGTTCTCGGTCACGGCCATCTTCTCAACCATTGAAAAGAGTTTGTGCATCTTTTCATTGCCCGTGACAATATCCTTGAAGGCGTCCTTGAACTCCAGGTCATCGGCGGAGACGGACTCCCCCTCCTCGATAATCTTCTGGTGCCTCCTGTGCTCCAGGGCGGTATTGATCAGCCTGAGAAGGCGCTCGTTGTCCACGGGCTTTGTCAGGTACTCCATAGCTCCCAGCTTCACCGCCGAAACTGCGAGCTCCACGTCCTCCACACCGGTGAGGACGATCGTCTCGATGTCGATATTGTTCTCGTGGATGTTCTTCAGTATGTCGAGCCCGGTCACATCGGGCATGTCCATGTCTAGAATGAGGAGGTCATAGGAATTCTTCCAAATCTCGGCCACTGCCTTCGTGCTGTTACTGAAGGTGGTAACGTCGAATTGGCCCGACTGGAGCAGAAAAATTTTCAGATAATTGAGTACCGCCTGGTCATCGTCGATTACCAATATCCGGTTCATTTCATCACGCCTCCGCCTGCGCAGCGGGAAGGTAGGTGCAGAAAGTTGTCCCCACCCCAACCTCGCTGACCACCTCTATCCTGCCCTTATGTTCCTTGATGATGCCGTAAGCGATGGAAAGGCCGAGGCCGGTCCCGCCCTGGTGCCTCTTCGTCGTAAAGAAGGGGTCGAAAATCTGGCTTATGGTCTTTTCCTCCATGCCCTTTCCGTTGTCCTTCACCCTGACGATCACTTCTTTGCCGTCGAACTTTGTGGAGACCTTGATGGTCCCTCTCGGCTTGTCGATGGCTTGGGAGGCATTAATCAGGATATTCAGGATTACCTGCTGCAGCTTCTGTGAGTTGCCCATGATGGCGGGCAGCTCCTCCTCGAGGCTGGCCCTGACGTCCGCAGTGCGCCTGATCTGATTGTCCACCAGCCTGAGGCAGCTTTCCGTGATCAGGTTGAGGTTGACGGCTTCGTTCAGGAACCCCTCGTCCCGCTTGCCGAATTTGCGGAGCCCGTCGACAATGCCCTTGATCCGGTTCGCGCCTTCCGCCATATCCTGCATGAGGACCGGGATGTTCTTCCTGAAAACATCGTAATCAAGGCGCGCGATCTTCATGTCCGAGTGAGCCCCGTAGTGTTCGTCAAGGATGGGGAAGATATCTCCCATCGCCTCCTGGACGATGAAGAGGTTGCCCCGGATAAAGGTATTGGGGTTGTTGATCTCATGGCCGATACCGGAGACGAGCTGCCCGAGAGAGGCCAGTTTATCCGCCTGAAGGAGCTGACGCTCCATGTTTTTTTCCTTGGTGATGAGTCTCGATATCTCCAGGATGCCCGTGATCCGGCATTCCGCGTCGAAGATCGGGTAAGCCTGGAGCAGGTAGTATTCGTCGTCCACAACCTTTTCCATGGAGACGGAGGTCCTCTCGGTGAAGACCTTTTGCGCGAGGCATTCCTGGCAGCGCTCTTCCTGTAAGAAGACCTTCTTGTAGCACTTCCCCCTGCCGATGTGCTTCTGATTGCACATTAGGATGTTGAAGTCCGTATCGATCACGGTAACGGTGTCCGTGATGGCCTTGAAAAGCGTCTGGAGCCTGGTCTTGTGCTCTTTCAGCTTTTCGGTCATTGCTTTCAATTCCTGGTTCTTCTTCATGAGAAGGTTTTTCTGGTTCTCAAGGTCGACCGTCCGCTCGAGGACGCTTTTTTCAAGGTTTTCGTTTTGCTCGATCAGCTTTTTTTCCAGCTCGTGGCGCAAGCTTATGTTTTTATAGGCCGATTCGATGCAGCGTTCCCCGGCCAGGTCGATGAATGCGTACGAAACCAGAACCGGGACGGGGTTCCCGCACCGGTCGAGGAGGTTCAATTCGATATCCTCGAGCATACCGTCTTCGAGGAGCCTCTGACAGACCTTGGTCCTCACTTCGGGCGTCTGGTAAAGTCTGTCCCTCATGAAGTTCAGCTTCGCCGAGCCGTCGGCCGGATAGTCGAGTAGCTTATAGAAGGCGGGGTTCGCCTCTAGGATGTCTCCGTTCAGCCGCGAAATGAGGAGAGGCGTCGGCGCCTTCTCGAAGAGTTCCCTGTATCTTCGCTCGAGTCCGCTCGACGTCGCCCCGCCTTTGCCGCCCTGCGGCCCTTCTTTTGCTTTTGAGTCCTTTTCAAGTCTTTCCCCGTCCGGATGTGCCATGCGCCCTACCTCTCGATCAGTTTGCATACTATAACATATTAGTTCCCCAGCGGCACTTTGCGGCCGGCAATCATTATTCGCTCACTATCGTTTTTCGATCTGCTTCCCTATCATCAGGTCGAAGTAGTTCTCGTCGAAGAGGCACCGCACCTTTTCCTTCGAAGACGTAGTCACGTCCAGGTCGAAGAGGGCGAATCGCCCCTTGCCGTCGGGGGTCATGAATGCTTTCTCGAAGAGACCCTTGCCCCAGAAGGGGCCGTCAGCGATCATTCTATAGAAGGGAACGGCCTTTCTGATCTCGTTCCCGACGGCGCGCGGCCCTTTCGGGGCCAGGCTTACGCCCATAGCTTTCGCCAGGGCATCCAGTATGCGCCAGTTCTCCATCCCTGCCGCCGGCGCCAGTATCCTGGCCGTTCTCTGAAGCCTCCTGTCGCAGGCGGTGAAGGTACCCTCCGTCTCGATGGGCAGCGAAGCTGGCAGCACTACGTCGGCTTCTCTTGCCGTTGCCGTCATGAAGGAGTCAACTACAACCATGAATTCCGCGCCGCTTGTCAGCCTCAAGTTGGAGGTCGCGAAAAGCGGGTCCTCGCCGAAGATCATGAGGGCCTTGATACGGTCCGCCTCCATGGCCTCCCTTAGGTGGACCGGCTCAAAAACGTCCTGCAGCGTAACGCCCCAGAGCTTTTCGAGCGCCGAGATCCCCGGCCCGTCGCCGCGCTTCACATACCCCGGCAGGTATCCCGTATCCACGCCCATATCTAAAAGACCCTGGGCATTGGCGAAGTCCCGCAAAAGAATTATACCGTTCCCCCGTTTTCCGACCCTGCCCGAGAGCATCATTAGGTTCCCGAGGGCCTGGAGGTCGTTCTTCGATTTTTCCCACAACGAGTCGATGTTGTAGACGACCACCACGTTATTTTTGGGGTCTCCGACGAGGTCGAGCAGAACCTGGAGCTTCTCCCTGCTGACCCCGGTTATTTCAGCTACCAGCCCCGCGTCGAAGCGGGCCGTCGATTCCCTGAACTCCTCGAACCCCTCGGTCCTCTTCTTTATGAAAGAGGCGCTTTCCCATCCCTTTTCGAGGATATACCGGCAGATGCCGCATACCAGGGCGGTGTTCGTACCCCGCTTCGAGTCTATCCAAAGATGGGAGAATTTGACGAGGGGGATTTCCGATGAGGCGACGGTTATGACCTTCGCACCCCTCTTAAGCTCGGCCTTTATCTTGATCTCCGCCACTAAAGCGTCCCGGCCCGGATCGGTGTTTATCACCAGTATTACGTCCGCCGCCTTCAGATCGTCCATAGTGGCAGTCGAGACAGTGAGGCCGAACATGGCGTCGAGAGCGTCCTTTTCACCCCCGCCATCGATGTTCGAGAAGCTCCCTATATTGTTGGTCCCCAAACCTTGCCGGACAAACTTCTGCAGGAGGTAGAGCTCTTCGTTCGTCATTTTTGGCGAGCCAAAAGCTGCCACCGAGCGCGTGCCTGACTTAGCTATTACTGCCTTGAGCCCCTGCGCCGCGTACTTTATGGCTTCCTCCCACGTGGTCTCCCCCCACCGGCCCCGCTTCCTGATCAAGGGATTATGGAGGCGCTCCTCCTCCATCATGTACCGGTAGCCGAAGCGTCCCCTGGTGCAGAGGTAACCCTTGTTGTGAGAGCCCCCATTCACGCTCGATACCGTGAAGAGGCCGTCGTGGAAGACCCGGTAGTTCAGGACGCAGCCGACACCGCAGAAGCTGCAAACCGATTCCTTTTCCTCAAACGTCCAGGGGCCGGGCTTGCGGAAAGGCAGCTTCTCGGTGATGGCACCCGTCGGGCAGGCATCTATGCAGTTGCCGCAGGAGATGCAGGTAGTCTCCAGGAGGGGCTTCTCCATGGACGGCTTGACCACTGATTTGAACCCCCTGTTGACGAAGCCGAGGGCCGATATCCGAACTATCTCGGAACAGGTTCTGACGCAGCGGCCGCAGTTGATGCACTTGTTGGGGTCGAGTGAGATCAGGGGGTGGCTTGCGTCTACCTTGTACCTTCTCGTATCTCCGGTGAATTTGGCGATATCGACTCCAAAATCCGTGGCGTATTTACGAAGGTCGCAGTCGAAATAGGCCGTGCAGCCGCACTCGAGGCACCGGCCTGTTTCATTTGCGACCTGTGCTTCCGTGAAACCCAGCTCCACTTCCGCCTGGCTCTTGATCCTTTCCTCGACGGGCAGCTCGGCCATCAGCTCCCTCTCGACCCGCTTTACCTGGAGGAATTCACTTTGCGCCATCTCGCCGAAGGCTTCCTTTCGGGACAGAAACGGCTTTGCTCCGTAATATGCGCTGCCGGTCTGCAAATACCGATGTATAGCCAAAGCTGCGGCTCTGCCGTGGGCAATCGCGTCGACCGCTACCGCCGGCCCTGTTGCGACATCGCCGCCGGCGAAGACGCCCGGGATCGAGGTGGCGAAGGTCGAGTTATCGACAACTATGGCCTTCTGGCGGGTTGTTTTAAGGCCGCTCTCTTTGTCGATCGTTCCCAGGTCGATATCCTGCCCGATCGCAGAAATCACGAAATCGCAAGGGATGTCGTACTCCGAGCCATCGACCGGGACGGGGCTGCGACGGCCGCTGGCGTCCGTCTCGCCGAGCTCCATGCGGATGCACCGGAGAGCTTCCACCCGGCCATTATTAGCAACTATGGAAAGGGGCGCCGACAGGAAGATCATCTCGACCCCTTCCTCTGCAGCCGCATCCACCTCCATGGGGTGGGCGGGCATCTCGCTCACGGTCCTCCGGTAGAGGATGATAACTTTGCCGGCGCCGATCCGCAAGGAAGTCCGGGCTGCGTCGACGGCCGTATTGCCGCCTCCCACCACGATGACCGTTCCCGATATGGCCGGCCGGTCGTCCGTCTGCATCCGGCGCAGGAAATCGACGCCGCCTATGATACCTTCGGTCGTCTCTTCGCCGGCAATACCCATAGCCTTTGCCTTCTGCGCTCCGAGGCCGAGAAAGACCGCGTCGAATCCCATTGCTTTGAAGTGCTCCAGCGTTAAATCCTTTCCCAGCTCCATCCCCGTATGAACTTCAATCCCCAGGTCCGTAATCCACTTGATCTCCTTGTCGAGGAGCGCCTTTGGAAGGCGGTACTCGGGGATGCCGTAGCGCAGCATGCCCCCAAGCTTCGGGGCGCTTTCGAATATGGTTGCTCCGTAGCCGTTGAGGGTGAGGAAGTAGGCGCATGTGAGACCGGCAGGCCCGCCGCCCACGACGGCCACCCTCTTGCCGTTCCTCGCAGGCACCTCGGGGGTCCACGGGTCTTCTATATCAACGTCCGACGCGTAGCGCTTCAGGTAGTCGATGCCCACCCGATCGTCGACGAGATTCCGCCGGCAGGCTGTCTCGCATGGGCGCACGCAGACGCGGCCGCAGACTATCGGCAGGGGGTTTTTCTCCTTGATGAGCTTTACCGCTTCCCTGTATCGGCCCATGGACATGAGGGCTATATAGCCCTGCACGTCAACGCCGGCCGGACATGCTTGCGTGCACGGGCCCAGGCAGTCGGCGTAGTGGTTGGAGAGGAGCAGCTCCAGGGCCGCTTTCCTCGATTGGGTGATCCTCTCGTTATTCGTATGCACCGCCATGCCGGGCACGACCGGGCTCGAGCATGAAGGGACGAGCTTTTCCGTCCCTTCCACCTCAACTATGCAGAGGTAGCAGGAACCGTAAGGCGGCAGTTTCGGGTCGTGGCAGAGTGTCGGTATTGTGTCTACTCCATACCTCCGGACGACATCGAGTATGGTTTCGCCCGGACTGGCCTCGTATTCCCTGTCGTTGATCTTTATCTTGATTGGTTCTGTCATGGCTCGTCTCCATTTAGTCCTTGAGCACTGCGTCGAACCTGCATGTCTCGAAACACTTGCCGCACTTTATGCAGGAAGACGGATCGATGGCATGGGGTTTCTTTTTTTCTCCGCTGATGGCCTCGACAGGGCAGGCCTTGGCGCAGGCCATGCAGCCCTTGCACGCCTCTTCCCTTATCGTATAGGTCAGAAGGGCCGGGCAACTGTGGGCGGGGCATTTCTTGAGGCGGATATGGGCATCGTATTCTTCCCGGAAATACTTGAGGGTGGTGAGAACAGGGTTGGGCGCCGTCTGGCCCAGCCCGCAGATAGTGTTGTTCCTGATCTGGTTCGCCAGGTGCTCAAGAAGAGCCACATCGCCCTCCCTGCCGTTGCCGTCGGTGATCCGTTCGAGAATCTCAAGCATCCTTTTGGTACCCACCCGGCAGAACGTGCATTTGCCGCAGGATTCGTCCTGGGTGAACCGAAGAAAAAACTTCGCCATCTCGACCATGCAGGTCGTCTCGTCCAGCACGACCAGACCGCCGGAGCCCATAATGGCGCCTGTCTTATTGATCTGCTGATAGTCTATCTGGAGGTCGCCCATCGACGCGGGGATGCATCCACCCGAGGGACCGCCCATCTGCACGGCCTTGAATTTCCTGTCGCCCTTTATGCCGCCGCCGATCTCGTAGACTATCTCGTTTATCGTGATGCCCATGGGCACTTCTGCCAGACCGCCCCTTCGGACTTTGCCCGCAAGGGCAAAAACCTTGGAGCCTTTGCTCCCTTCCGTGCCCATCGACGCAAACGACTCCGCCCCGTTCGTGATGATCCAGGGTACGTTTGCATAAGTTTCCACGTTGTTGATATTTGTGGGCCTCCCCCACAGGCCGCTCTGGGCGGGAAAGGGGGGTCTGAAGCGGGGCATCCCCCGTCTGCCCTCGATGGAGGCTATAAGGGCCGTCTCCTCGCCGCACACGAAGGCCCCTGCCCCTTCCTTTATCTTTATATAGAAATTCATGGCTGACCCGAAGATGTTGGCGCCGAGGAAGCCTCTTGCCAGAAGCTCCCGGATGGCGTGCTTCAGCCTCTGGACCGCCTTGGGGTACTCGGCGCGCACGTAAATGTAACCCTCCTGAGCACCGATGGCGTAGGCGCAGATCATCATCCCCTCCAGCACGGAGTGGGGGTCCCCCTCCAGGGTGCTCCGGTCCATGAAGGCGCCAGGGTCGCCCTCGTCCGCATTGCAGATGATGTATTTCAGCGGGCCGGGAGACTGCCTGCAGAAACGCCATTTCACACCGGTAAGAAAGCCCCCGCCCCCTCTGCCCCGCAAGCCCGAGGCCGTGATGATTTCTATAACCTCTTCAGGCGAATACCCGTTCAACACTTTCTGGATGGCCTGATATCCGCCCGCTGCGATATACTCGTCTATCGAGTTGGGGTCTATGATCCCGCAGTTCCGTAGCACGATCCTTCTCTGCTTCTTGAAGAAAAGGTCGTCTTCCGAAGGCCTTTCGCTCTGCACGATCCATTCCTCGATGGGCGTCCCCTTCTGCACATGCTCGTCGAGGATCCTGATGGCCTTCTCAGGCGTCACCTCGCCATAAAGATAGGAATTACGGGCCTCGTCGATCACCTCGAGCAGGGGCTCCCTGTAGCACATGCCGTTGCAGCCCGTCTCTTTGACCAGGGCCTGAATGTTCTTTTGCTCTATCTCATGTTTGACCGCTTCGAAGGTCTTCTCGCCACCGGCCGAGACGCCGCACGTTCCAAGTCCGATTCTTATAGTCTTCATCTGCTCCCTCTCCATTTATTGCCGATTCCGTTGCCGGGGCCCGTCTCGCGTCTCCTCCCTCCTTCAGGGCTCTAGCTCCCTGTATTCTTTGAGGAGCTGCTGTATTTTCTTGGCTGTAAGGCGCCCGTAGGTCTCATCGTTTATCATGACCACGGGCGACAGCGAGCAGCAGCCGAGGCACGCCACCTTCTGCAAGGTGAACATGCCGTCGTCGGTCGTTTCGTCCCCGGCGACACCCAACTCGCTCTCGATGGTCTTTATGATGGCGGACGAGGAGTTCACGTGGCACGCCGTCCCGTCGCAGACCTTGATGATATTTCTCCCCATGGGCTTGAGGCGGAACTGGGAGTAGAAGGTGATGACGCCGTATATCTCTGCATCCGGTATGCCGACGATCTGGCTGATGTGGTCGATGGCCGACGGGGGTATATAGCCGTAGGCGTCCTGGGCCGACTGAAGCAAAGGTATGAGCGCACCATTCTCACCCTGATATTTCCAGAGCTCGACCTTGAAGGCCACTTTGGAGCTCGAGAACCCGTTTTCCAATTTGTCCTGTCCCGATTCTGCTTGCAGCATCGCTCTTCTCCTGCCAATCCGATCACGCTTCGAAGAGCGTGATTATCGGGTATTCCTTGATCCTTAGCACACCGTCTATGGCCTTGAACTTGTTCCGGACGGCGGCCTCGATTTCGCTGAAGCTCGTCCCTTTTACGAGAAGGACGACGTTGAATCTCCCGTCCGTGCAGTCGCAGTTGACTACCTGGTCGTTGAAGTAAAGGGCCGGGTAGATCCCTTCCATCTTTTCCTTTTCCACTTCAAGCATGACGTAGGACGAAACCCTTGTTCTCGCTGCCTGGTTGGAGGCGGCCACGTTCTCGCCCTTGTCCCTGCCAAGCGCCCTGTCCACAGAGCCCATTATGCTGACAACGTTGTCTGTAAGCATTGGCGCATCCACGGGAAGCAGGGAGACTTCGGCTACGCCTTTCATTCCCTTGATCTCCTTTTCCGCCACCTCTTTGATGTCGTCGAGCGTTGGGGCCTGCAAGAGGAGCACCATGTCGCAGTCGCCCCTCGTGGCGTCGCAATAAAGGACGTTACCGTGGTAGTAAAGGGTGCGGTAAATATCCAGGAGATTTGCTTCTTTGCCTAGACGAATGAGGGCGTAGGCGCTTGTCGATTGGGCCGTCGCCGTTTTCTCCTTCGGAGGCGGCGGGGCGGCATCCGGCGCGGGCGCCTCGATCGCCTCCAGCACCTTGGCCAGGTCTTCCATGGTAAAGGGTTTCTCCAGATAGCCGTCTGCCGTCCTCGCCTCTTCGGCCACTGTCTCGCTTCCGTAACCGGTGATGATAATCACGGGGAGTTGGGGGTAGCTGAACTTTATCACCTTAAGGAGCTTCAGGCCGTCAATGTCCGGCAGCCTGATGTCTACTATGGCGCAGTCGAGGGACACCTGCTTCTTCTTGTAGGTTTCCAGGGTCTGGAGCGCCTTCATTCCGCTCTCGCATGGCTCCGTCTGATAACCCTTCTGCATGAGTCCCATTGAGACGCTTCTTCTCAGGGAGGGTTCGTCATCTATCAGCAGCACTTTCTTTTCCATCGTCTATCCTCCCTTTCAGGTCTTGTATGCAATGAACTCTCATTTGCAATAGAGATGCCACTCGCACAAATAATTGATATTACTGCCATTAAGGCGCCACCAGCCCCTCGGAGAGCAAGGGCAAAAACGATAACAAAACAGCCGCTTTTGATGAAAAAGCAGGCATTTACGCCCCTTTTGCCGGTGTTAACATTCTTCTCGCTTATCGGAAAAGGGAAAACCCTTGGTAAACGGGCACTTTCTGCTGTTAAATTTCTTTACAGCAGCAAAGTTTACACATCGCTTTCAGCGAACGCTCGGGATTACGCCCCGCACCGGTTGCCGCGAGCTCCGCCCGCGCTCAGGGACATGCCCCTGCTCCTCTTCGGCAACTTGTGCCGTGATTGCGAATTGAAAAAAAGAGACTCCCTTGACAGCAGGCCCGGAAGGGTTGAGAATTTGATAGGCCCTTCCGGCCGGAAAGGAGCAATCCCGTGAGAGCGCGATCCCTGCCCTTTGTCTTCGTTCTGTTGGCGGCTGCCGTCCTTTGCGTCTCCTGTTTCAGGATGAAAGTGCGGCTCGGCGTCCCTTCCGGGGAACCCCTTAAAGAATACGCTATCGAGGGCAAGGAGAGGGGGAAGGTGCTCGTAATCCCTGTGTCCGGGTTCCTGTCGGATAAGCCGAGAAAGGTTTTTTCGGGCAGCCGCGCGAGCGCGGTCCAGGAGGTTGTCTCCAGGCTGCGGCGGGCGGAGAAGGACAATGAGGTGAAGGCGGTCCTCTTCGAGATCAACTCGCCCGGCGGCTCGATCACCGCAAGCGACATACTCTACCGCGAGATCTCCGACTTCAAGGAAAAGACCGGGGCCAAAATAGTGGCTGTTTTGATGGACGTCGCCGCATCGGGGGGTTATTACATGGCGCTCCCTGCGGACCTGATCATAGCCCATCCTACTACCGTTACCGGCTCCATCGGCGTCCTCCTCGTTACACCGAAGGTATCGGGCCTAATGGACAAGCTCGGTCTTGCCGTTGAGGTAAGCAAATCGGGCAGCGAGAAGGACATAGGCTCGCCCTTCCGCCCGTCAACTGCCGAAGAGCAGAGGATATTCCAGGGTCTCACGGATGAGATGGGTAAAAGGTTCCTCGATCTCGTCGAGCGCCATCGCAAGGTTGGGCCGGAGAACCTGCGAAAGATCGCAAGCGCCCGGATATACCTTGCCGATGAAGCGCTACGGTTGGGGCTCGTCGATTCCGTCGGCTACGTGAAGGACGGCCTCAGGGAGGCTAAGAGGCTTGCGTCGCTCCCCGAGGGCGCGAGGGTCGTAGTATACAGGCACGAGAAGTACCCGGAAGACAACCTTTACAATTCCGCCGTTGACGCCGGAAGCGGCACACCTTTGCCCCTCGTGGACATCAATCTCCCTGATATCTTCTCCCCCCTCGAACCGGGCTTTTATTACCTCTGGCTGCCCGGGACAGGCCGGAACTGAGCGTAGTCCCCGGGAGTGGGACCATCCAATGAAAACTTTTATGGGACATGGATGCTTCGGATTTGTCTTGGTCTTACCGGCCGGCGGCCATGAGTTCCCTGATGCGCGGTATGGCCTGTTTCGCCGCCCTGATGCCCTCGTCCATTAAGACCTTCTTCCGGCCGAAATCGAAGATCGAGGTCCCTTTCGTATCGGGCTCGATCAGCACGTCCGCGGCTTCCATCTTTCCCTTGCTCGACTCGCGCATCATGATGTCTATCGATTGGGCGATAACGTCGATGAGGGACTCGATCTTGTAATTCTTAATGTCCTTCTGGAGATTGACGGCGATCACTATATCGGCGCCCCTGGCCTTGGCGATGTCGCAGGCGCAGTTGTCCGTGATGCCTCCGTCCACAAGCATCCTGTTGCCGAAGGCCACAGGTACGAAAATGCCGGGGATCGCCGCAGAGGCGTGGATCGCCTTAGCGAGGGAGCCCTTCTCCAGCACCACCGTCTCTCCCGTATTCAGGTCGGTGGCAACGGGTATAAAGGGTATCTTGGTATCCTCCACCCTCTTCACCTTAACGTTCTGCTCGACGAAGCTCTCCAGCCGCATGCCCTGAACGGGGCCCATCTTCGAATACGCTATGGAGAAATCGAGTATGTCGGGACGATCGATTTTGAAGGCGGTCCATTCGAGCTGGAAGCTGTCCGGGTTCGCGGCGTAGAGCCCCCCTATCAGGCTCCCCACGCTCGTCCCGATGATCATGTGGATTGGTATTTTTTCCTGTTCCAGCACCCTGAGCACCCCAACGTGGGCAAACCCTTTGGCTGCCCCTCCGCCGAGGACAAGGGCGATAACAGGCTCTTTCTTTGCAGGCTTTACGGGCGCCGGCGGGGCAGCGGTCCGACCTATCCGTCCCGCCTCGCAAGAGAAAAGGAAGAAGATGGAAAAAAGTGCAAGGAGCAGCCTTGCGCTACCGGCCCGAACCGACATAAGGATTGCTTACCTTCTCCACTCCGATGGTGCTCTTGGGATATTCGCCGTAGTTGTGCCCTGGAAGAACGACGGTCGCGTCGGGGAGGACGAAAAGCTTGCTGCGGATGGAGTTGACGAGGGTCCGCGAGGAACCGCCCTGCAGATCGGTCCTTCCCACGCCCCCGATGAAGAGCGTGTCGCCCGTAAACACGAGACCGTCCGTGTAAAGACAGATGCCCCCCGGCGAATGACCGGGTGTGTGGAGCACCTTCAGGGAAACATCTCCCACTGTTATCAAATCGTTTTCTCTCACCGTCACGTCGGCGGGCGGGGATGGCTCCGCCCCGAACATGCTCATCATGTCTGCGGCCTGGTGGGCAAGGTACGGCGCTTCCGCCTCGTGTATGACAATTTTGGCGCCCGTAAGATCCTTCATCCTCCTGTTGCCCATCACGTGGTCGATGTGGGAGTGCGTATTGACGATGTACTTTATGCGGAGCCTGTTCCTCTCGGCCTCTTTCACGAGCCGTTCCCCATCGGCTGCCGGATCGATGACGAGGGCCTCCCCCGTCGCCTCCGAGCCGACGATGTAGGCAAAAACCGCAAAACTGCCGACTTCCAATTGCTTTACGAACATCCAGACTTCCTGAATTGAGTTGCCTTATTTGAGTTGCCTTATCATACTATTTTCGGCTATAGTTTTTCAAACGTTTTCGGCAGGGGGATTGGGCAATGATGGAGCCGGTTCTGATAGAGGCCAGGGACCTTCCCGACGCCTGGTTTCAGTGCATATACAGGATTTTCGAAGACGATCGGGTCCATGAGTACGAGGTGGAGAGAGGGTCCTTCAGGGGGGTCAAGAGGCGGGAGTTCGATCTGGTGATGGTCCATATCGCCCATCCGGGGGTAAGGCCGCTGATACCCGATATACCGGCGGAGCTCGCTATCCCCCAGCCCACAAGCATGGACTACGTGGAAGACTATCTTCAGTACCTGATGACCGACAGAAAGAGGGAGAATGAGGTATATACTTACGGAGAGAGGCTGACCAACCCGAAAGTGTCTATAAGGGGGACCGAGTTCTCCTTCGGCGTCAACCCGGTCAAGGAAGTGATCGACATCTACCGCAAAAAGACGCATGGTACGAACCAAGCCATAATGGAAGTCGGCATGCCCCAGGACATCCTGCTCGAAGACCCTCCTTGCCTGCGCCTTATAGATACGCGCGTCGCCGACGACAGGCTGCATTTTGTTCTCTATTTCCGCAGCTGGGACCTGTGGGCCGGTTTCCCGTCAAACCTCGCCGCCATCCAGCTCCTCAAGGAATACATGTGCCAGGAGATAGGCGTTGGGGACGGATCGATGGTGGCAGTGAGCAAAGGCCTTCACCTCTACGAATACGCCTTCGGCCTTGCCCTGCGCCGGCTCCGGCGGCAATAGGGCAGCCCGAGCTTTTAGAATTCTCCCTCGAGACCGGAGATCTTGAGAAAGAGGTCTTTCGACCTCATCCATAGGGAGGCAGGGTCCATAGAGAAAGGCGCCGTTCGGCAGGCCTCGACGAGATATTTCCTCGCCTGCGGCGCATCGCCCTTCTTTACGTAAGCAAGGCCCAGGTTGTAGGCCGATTCCCCTCTTACCTTGGTATAGGCGGCAACAAGGCCGCCCATCCGCTGCTGTCTCAGGTAGAGGGTTTCCTTCTGGTCCTGAGAGAGCGCTTGATCGTTGTTCCGCGCCTTCTCATAAGCCTCCCCGACGCAGGCCATAAGCTGCAGGTTGTCGACCGCGTAGCTATGGACCGCCTGAAGCATCCTCAGAGCCTCGTCGATCTTTCCCTTATTGAGCTGGTCCTGGGCGCTTCTCAGAGACTCCTGAACATTCGCGTCGTTTACCGCTGCGACCGCAGGGCCGGCCGGGGCGGCTCTCGCCACTTGTCGCTTTGCCTTCTTTTCGGCAGCTATTGAAAGGTCGGGCAAGACGAGAGCGGCTATGAATAAAATGAGCAAAGGGGCAAGGATTGCCCCTTTGCTCTTCAGGGCCTTTATTTCAGCGCCTCCTTCAGTTTATTGCCGGGTTTGAATTTCGGCACGCTGCAAGCGGGAATCTTGATCTCCTTCCCGGTCCTCGGGTTCCTGCCTGTCCTCTGGGCCCTCTTTGTGCACTGGAAGGTGCCGAAGCCCGTCAATGTGATCTTATCACCCTTCTTCAGCGCCCTTTCGATATTGTCGATGAAGGACTTAAGGACCTTTTCCGCCACGGATGTCTTTACTCCTGCAGCAGTTGCAACGCTGCCAACCAGCTCCGCTTTCGTCATTACGCCCACCTCCTCAGAATTTAGCGCGCAGACCAAGAACTGTGCTCTATCAATATGGCGGTGCAGGGAATTGAACCCCGGACACTGCGGATATGAGCCGCATGCTCTAACCGTCTGAGCTACACCGCCTTACATCTTCATATAAGCTATAGCGCCAGTATTGTCAATAGTAATCTGCATTTCACGGGGTGGATGTGGGGGGCCCGGATCTTTTCGCGCCTTTTCTCTGTCTCTCTGACCCGGTCCCGCTCGACTTGCGACCCGCCCCGCCGCCGAGGAGCCGGAAATAGCCCGGCCCCGGACTCCCGCCTATGGGAGTACTTTTGAGTATATCAGGACCCCGCGGTCCGCAGTCGAGCAGATCAGGCGCAAAAAGCGCCCTGGCGGGCAGGTGAAGAAATCCCTTGACCAAAATCCGTCCGAGGGGATAGAATGAGGTTATTCGGTTCCGGTTCACCAGGTATCCAGGAAAAGGCATGCAGAATACGGTAAAGGCGACGAAGCCATGGCATAAGGCTTGCTCCAGGTGCGGAAAGCAGGTCTTCTCGGACCTCCTCGACAGCGAGGGCATGTGCGACTATTGCCGGGAAGTGAAATCCATGAAAGCCTCGATCACCCACAGGATGAAGGGCCGGAATAAGGAGAAGAAGTAAGACCTTTCATCCCCTCCTTCTGACCTCGTAACCCAGGGCTTCCATATCACCGATAATCTCTTCCAGGTGGGCGGGCTTCCGCGTTTCTACAATGAATATTACCCTTGTCTTTCCTATGGGCAGATCTGCCTGCAGCCTGTCATGCACCACATTGAGAATGTTCGCCCGGCGGGAGGCAACGACGGCGGAGAGCGCGGCAAGGCTGCCGGGCACGTCATCGGCCGTAACCTCGAAGACGACGATCCTGCCCGACGTCAGCAGACCTTTATAGATCATCCTGTCGATGAGCGTCGAGTCGATGTTGCCTCCACTGGCAACCAGAACAATTCTTCTACCCTTGAAGCGTTCCTTGTTTTCCAAGAGGGCCGCCAACGGCGCTGCGCCCGCGCCCTCCACGACGAATTTGATTCGTTCCATAAAGAGGAGGATAGCCATAGCGATCGTATCTTCCCTGACCGTCAGCATCTCGTCCACGTACTCTTTCATCAGGGGAAAGGTTTCCTCACCCACCCGGCCGACGGCTATACCGTCTGCCAGCGTCCTGGCAGGCACCGCACTCGTCGGCACCCCCTCTTTCAGAGAAAGGAACGCGGAAGGGGCCGCCAGTGCCTGTACTCCTATGACCGAGGTCCGGGGGGAGAGCTCTTTCATGGCCACGGCGCATCCTGCGATCAGTCCTCCGCCGCCCACCGGTATCAGCGCACAGTCGATGGAGTCTAGCTCTTCGGCGATCTCGAGGCAGATCGTCCCCTGGCCCGCTATGACCTGCTCGTCGTCGTAAGCATGGATAAACGTATAACCTTTAAGAGAGAGGGCGTGTTCGAGCGCCTCCTGGAAGGTCTCCCCCCAAAGCAGCACCTCTGCCCCATAGCCCCTCGTCGCCTCTTCCTTAATTATGGAAACGGTCTTCGGCATGACGATAAGGGCCTGCATCCCCATCTGCTGCGCCGCAAAGGCGACCGCCTGCCCGTGGTTCCCCATGGACGCCGCCACCACCCTGCCTTTCCCGATGCGGGCCATCTTGCTGAAAGCCCCCCTGACCTTGAAGGAGCCTGTCTTTTGCAGGTTTTCGGCCTTGATGTAAACCTCTGCTCCGCTGAGTTGGGAGAGGGACCTGGAATGGAGAAGGGGCGTTTTGTGCGTGAAAGGCCCTACCAGCTTCCTTGCCGCCTTTATGTCATCGAGGGTTACAGTGTGGGCCACAGGGACTGAATCAGTAGAGAAACATGGGCTTGCCCAGCATGTTCCGCACTTTCGGCCTGTAGTTCTCGGGGTCGTAGAGGGCCGTAACGTCGACGCGTTTCTTTGCGGCGGTCACCAGCTCGAGGGGCACGGTCGTATAAATTCCCTGCTGGAGCGCGACCATGCGGCCGGTCGAGCCGAGGGCTATCTGGTCGAGGGCCAGAACTCCGTAAGATGCGGCGACCATACGGTCGAGCGAATCGGGGGCGCCCGACCGCATTATGTAGGCCAGCTGCTGGTAGATTATATTGACGCCGGTTCGTCTCTTGATCTCACCGGCGACAATCGAGCCGATCCCCCCCAGCTTCTTATGCCCGTAAGCGTCTGCCTCGCCGCTTTCCAGGATAGTACCGCCCTTCAAATAGGCGCCCTCGGAAATGGTCAGGATGGCATAACGGGAAGGGTTGCGGTCGCGGTCTTCCGCCAGGAGTCGAGCAAGCCGCTCGATGTCCACAGGGACCTCCGATATGACTGCCCGGTCCACATCGGCGAGATATGCGGCAAAGAGCGACGTCTCCCCCGAGTTCCTCCCGAAGAGCTCTACCACCCCGATGCGCTCGTGGGAACCGATCGTCGTGCGCAGGGCGTGTATGGCATCTACCGAGCGCGTGACGGCGGTGGAGAAGCCGAGGCAGAAGTCGGTCCCGAAGACATCGTTGTCCATGGTTTTCGGGATTGCCACGACCCGGAACCCTTCCCTGTGCATTCGGCTTGCAAAACTGAGCGTATCGTCCCCCCCGATGGGTATCATCGCCTCTATGCCGAGTTTATCCAACACCCTGATGATGTGGCGCGTACAGTCGACCGTACCTTTCTCGGTCGGCTGCCTGTCCTCTTGCCGGACGAATTCGGGGACGTCCTCGGGGCCAACGTTGCTCGGGTTCGTCCGCGAAGTGTGGAGAAAGGTGCCCCCTGTCCGGTCGATGGTACGAACGTTTTCCATGGTAAGCCCAATGGTGTACCGGGAAATTGTGGCCGGGTCGTCGGGGTTGACGCACAGAAGACCTGCCCACCCAGTCCTGATACCTATAACGCTGATGTCATGGTTTTCGGCCTGCGAGACTACCGCCTTTATGGCGACGTTAAGACCTGGAACGTCGCCGCCGCCTGTCAGAATACCTATCTTTCGTTTCTCGGTCACCTTTACCCCGCTGTTCGGTTATTTATACGGCCGGTCCCTTTCCGGACCTACCCAATAAAGTATGCTGGGGGCCATTTTTTGTCAAGCAATCCCAGCAACGCGCCGTCACTTGCGGCCTGCTTCATTGTTTCCAAGGAGAGAAAACATTCAAGGGAAAAGACCTTTACAGAGTGCAATACGTGCACCATTTTTCTTTTATGGCATTTTTGGTAGAACCGGTATATTATGACGACGACAATGATACTGTAGAATCTGCGAGGAGGATACCATGGCGAGCGAGCCTACACAGGTAAAGGTCCCGGCGGATGTGCCGCAGGCTTCGGTGGACTCTTTTATGAAGAATTACATGACTATCACGAGGGAGACGGGGCGTCTGATGCTCTATGCCGGAGATCAGAAGGTGGAGCACCTGAACGATGACTTTTTTGGGGAGGGTATTTCTTCGGACGACAGTAGCCCGGAGCACCTCTTCCGCGTAGCAGACAAGGCTCGGATTGGCGTTTTTGCTACCCAATTGGGGCTTATTGCGAGGTATGGCCGGGACTACCCCGGCGTGCCTTATCTGGTGAAGCTCAACTCGAAGACGAATATCGTCAAGACCTCTCAGCGGGATCCAATTAGCCCACGCTGGTTCGGCGTCAGGGAGGTCGCCGATTTCCATAAGAATAGCGGCCTTCGTATAATGGGTGTCGGCTACACGATCTACCTTGGCAGCGAATATGAATCGACCATGCTCTTAGAGGCGGCCCAAACGGTGTATGAGGCCCACCTGCGCGGATACCTCACCGTGCTCTGGATATATCCACGGGGCAAAGCGGTGAAGGATGAAAAGGACCCTCACCTAATCGCCGGTGCGGCCGGCGTGGCTGCTTGCCTGGGGTCCGACTTCGTAAAAGTGAACTATCCCAAGAAGGAAGGCGTGAACCCGGCCGAGGCCCTGAAAGAGGCCGTCCTCGCCGCAGGCCGCACGAAGCTCGTTTGCGCGGGCGGCGAGAGCGACGATGCAAGGCTTTTCCTTCAAAAGCTCCACGACCAGATACACGTGGCAGGAGCGGCGGGGAACGCCACGGGCAGGAATGTCCATCAGAAACCGCTTCAGGAAGCGATCAGGATGTGCAATGCCATATACGCCGTTACAGTGGAGGACAGGACCGTAGAGGAAGCATACGGTATATACACGGGTTGAGTAACCTCGCTTTCCGATTTGGGCTCCTCACTTGAGGGGCTTAAAGGACTTCGTTATGGCTGCGAAGAGGTCCTGGTTCTTCTGGGCTTCCGAAGCAGGCGTGCTGAAGCCTATGACATAGAAGCCCGCCGCGGCCGGGACAACTACGAATCTCTCCATAAAAGAAGTTCTGCTCGTGAACAAGAGGGCCCGCCTCCGAACGAGAGAGACGTCCCGTTCCACGATTTTGGCTCGTCTTCCGGCCACGGTCGTCTCCGTGAGCCTGGCTGCGGGAGGGATAGTCCTTTCGGCCCGCCCCTTCTGAAAGACGCCCCTGAACGTTTTCTGCATGTCTTCATAGGCTTTGACGGCCCAGGCTGCCAGTGAGGGGCTTTTCTTTTGCTGCTCCCCTATCAGGAGGCTCTCGATATACCAGGCAGCGCCGAGCGCCCCGGTGCTCGATTCCGGTCCGTAAAACTCTACCGACACGCTTGCCGCAGACGCGTCCTGCGGCGAGGTCCGATAGGCGGCGACGCCGTAGACCCCTTTGTCTCCTTCCGGGTTTTCAATCTTTAGCCATGCCCCCGGGATGGCGCACGTGAAGAGGTCTTGCGCCATGTAGTTCTCAAGGCCGGTAACTTTTGTCGCCTCATGCCTCCCGGCAGCGGTGGGAAAGGCATAGACGGCGACTCGTGCCTTCTCCACCTCTGTCGGCTCGTCCATGGCGTACTGTTTCAAAATTGTGGCAATGGTGCTCTCTCCCGTACCTACTGCCCTGAACGAGGCAAGGATCGTCTGTCCGGCCGGGATGATCGTCTGTCCCCCCATCCTCTCCGGCCCCGGCCGCTGACCGAACTCACCCGTCTTCAGGACGCTTCCGCCTTCAACGACCGCATCCAAAAAAGGCCCGTTTTCGGTCTCTTCCAGGCCAAGGTTGAGCACGAATTCATCACCCAGAGGGATCCTGCTGTCGGGATAGTAGTGAAAAACCAATTCCTTTTGCCTTTTCGAGCCATTCGTATCCACCGCCTCTATCCTCACCCTGTTTTCGCCGGGCGCCAGCCGATCTCCGGGCGATATGCGCCCTCCCAGCAGGTCGGGCGCGTCGGCAGGCACTTCCATGTCCGTCGCTATTGTCTCACCGTTAAGGCTAACCTTGACGCTTTCTTTCAGGAGGTAACAGCCGAACCAATGTATCGTCACGGACTTCTTGCCTAAAATTGCCTGATGTTCGTAAAGGTCGGTGAAATCGAGCTGCCCCGATGGGCTGTAATTGACAGGAACGTTCTTTACGAGGCCGTCGTAAAGGACCGTAATGACCCTCGGCCCCGGTTTTGGGCCGAGCCGAATAGCAACGGTTCTGTAAGCATATGTCTTCTTACCTTCGTACCCGGTGGAGAAACCGACGACGTAACAGCTCACTTCCCTGTTGTCCACTTTGACTCTTAGAGGGCTCCGCCGGAGCTTCATCTTCTTGCCGCTCTCAGGGGCCCCTTTCTTTTCGATGCCGACTTCGAGCCTCACCATTCCCCACTCGTGGCTGGTGATATCCTGTCCCGGCCCTATGTTTTTCACAATGAGCCGCTCGGCCCCGCGGCGCTCATGACCCTGCGTCGCACCAGGGCCAACAGGCGAAGCCAGGATAAGGGCGACGAAGAAAACCGAGAGACCGGCGATCCTCGGATTCACGGAAAGCCCCCTTTAATGGAAAACGTTACAAGGGCAAGTAAGCCAGTCCGCCTTCTGCCGGCTTTCCCAATAATCTCATGCGGCAGCGATTTTCCCGCACCCCCGGCTAGCTGCCTTACCCGTCGGCTGCATCCCCTGCGCTTTCCCGGGCCTTTCGATCTCCTGCTTGTAAGCCTCGATAACCTTCGCCTCGATCATTCGCCTCGTTTCGTGGTTCAAGGGATGGGCTGTATCCCGGTATGTGCCGTCCCTCATTTTCCTGCTGGGCATTGCGACAATGACCCTGTCCCCTTCGTCTATCAGCTTGATGTCCCTCACCGCGAAGGACCCGTCGAGCACGATGGAGACGTATGCCATCACGTGCTCTTCAGCTGTTAAACGGACGCGAACTTCCGTGATTTCCATTCCTTCTGCCCCCATGTCACGATCTCTTTTTCCTCCCGGGCGCTTTTTTTCGTCCGCCACGTAAAGCTAAATTGTAAAGAAAGACTCCAACAGTGTTCATTTATCAGACAGTCGGAGCGGAACGGCCGCCCGCGGACCGTCCTCCGCTTTGTCCTTTTCGCGCAAAGATTTTTCGGCCATTGCCGGGCGCCTCAAGACCGCCTGCGCGTGTCTGCCGCTCCTACCCCTGCATCTTCCGTACCGTCGTTGCCGGCGGTCTGCCGGGAGAGGAAGGAATCGCCGAACTAGTTTGCGGCAAATGCAGAAAATAACATGCCCGTGCGCCTCCAAAACGGACCGGCAGCAATGAGCCGTTCACGACAGCTGTAAGGGCCGGCCCGTCTTTTTGGCCCCCTGCCATCGCCCGATTTTTATGCCCGTCAACGCACACCGGGGCGACACCGCCCATGCTTGGACGGGGCCTACCCCGTCAATTATCCAACCGGGCTATATGACTTTTCGATTCTTTGCGGTTTTTTAACAGGCGGGCCTTCAGGGTATGTTTTCTTTCTCGAGAAGGCCGTACTTGGCCAGGAGCTTCCTGATCCTTAAGCGGTTCAACCCCGCATCAGGCCTATCGGGCCCTATCGGAGCCGGTTTAAAGCCGTCTACGAAATCGCAGTAGGCCAGATCGGGCCTCGGCACAGCGATTATTCTGTCCTTTCCGGGCAAGGGCAGGAAAAGATAGGCATCAGGCCCGAAGGCCGATGCTTCCGAATCGGGAAGGGATACCGCCCGTAGTCCGTAGCGGCGGAGATGGGCGAGGTAGTTATTGAGCAAACGGGTATATTCTTCCTTGCTGAGACGGGAGGCGGTATAGGCCCGCACAGCCTGCTCGATCTGCACGAATCGCTTTCTGAATCGGCCATCTCTTCTAACAAGCTCCCAAAACCAGCCTTCAACCGTGAGGTTATCAAAATGAGGCCGTTTCTCGCTTCCCATGACCATTCCGGGCAGACCACTCCTCCTGCCCTTCCATCGATCGTTTCGCGGCCGGGGCCCGTCCGCCATTCTCATTGTAACAACAAGTCGACAACGAAAGTAAAGCATATTATTCTTCAAGGCGCCCTTTTAAAGGAGCCCGGCTCTTTTCGCGTCCGATGGGGGCGTTTCCCCGATGCGACGTCCTCTGCCTTCGCGGCCCACGCCACAGCCGGGGAACATAAGTCGCAAAGGTCGAAGCGTCATGAGCAGCAGCGCGACAAAGTGAGGCGTCGAAATGGCCAGGCCCTAAGACCCCTTGTTTGACAGGCCTTTTCCGTCATGCTACTCTAGCAATTCGAATGGCAAAAGCATACACGACAGGGGGAGGGAGCCGATTTTTCATGCTCGGCGTCATCCACGGGGACGGTGAGGGCAAGAGGCTCCTTTCAGACTGGCTGGAGTCGGCAGCGCCCGACGCAATCACCGTGGAGCTGTCGCGCTACGGACTCCGTTACAGGCAATCGAAGGGCGAGGCGCTCAAAGAGAAGGTGCGGGCTGCAGTGGGGGAGCTGAGGGCCGAGGGGCTCGCAATCGATAATGACGCCCTTGGAAGGCTTTTCTCTTACATCGACTTACCCTTCGAGTTCACATCCCCCCGCGATTACGCAGCAAAGCACGGGGTGCCTCTTTTTCCCATAGACCTGGACGAGCACTCCTCTCTTCGCCTCTCCCGGATGGAGGAACTCATAGCAAAGAAAAATCTGGCTTTGTTTCTTTCGCCGCAGGGACGGTCCGCTATCGGCTCGCAAAGGGCGATGGCGCGGCTTTACTTTGAGAAAGGCATAAATGCCTTCCCCTATACCGAGGAGATGCGGCTCCGGGACAGACACATGAGCGGCACCATAGCGCAGCTCCTGAAGCTCAATACGCCGGCCCGCCTAGTCCATATATGCGGGTGGCAACACCTCTGCGATCCCTTCGATGAGTATGGCCCGCTCCATCCCAGGAAGGTCTTCATCCATGATAAAGCTTTTTGTGTTTGACCTCGGGAACGTTGTCCTGCCCTTCGACAACACTCAGATTGCCGAGAAGCTTTACGCTGCGTCCGACATGAAGGATTCGTGCTCACCTGCCGAAATCTTCCGTTATCTTTTCGATCTTTACAGCGGTTCCATCAACGGTTACGAAGAGGGTGAGTCCTCGTCTCTGCAGTTTTTTCTCGATGTGAGAGACCGCTATCGGCTGGGCCTGGATTTTGATGAATTTAAGGACATATGGAACAACATTTTCCGCGAAAACCTCGAAGTGAACGAGATAATCGTTTACCTCAAGGCCAGGGGCTTCCCCCTGTTTCTTCTCAGCAACACGAACGAGCTCCATTTCACCCACATCATCGAACGCTATCCCATCGTCCACCTCATGGATGAATGGATACTCTCCTTCGAGGTAGGCGCGAAGAAGCCTAAGAAGCGCATATACGACGCCATATTCGAGAAGTTCGATGTAAGGGGGGAAGACATCCTTTACATCGACGACACTGAAGAGTACGTGAAGTTCGCCAGGGAAATGGGCATCAACGGTCTCGTCTTCAGGGAGGCAGGGGACTTGTGGAGACTGCTCAAGGTGAATAACCTGTGATCCCCTACCCTCAAATTCACCCTGAGATTTTCAGATTAGGCCCCTTTGCCGTCCGCTGGTACGGCATGATGTATGTATTGGGCTTCGGCGCGTCCTATCTTCTTGTGATTCATCAGATCAAGCGGAGCGGAAAGGGCGTCACGAAGGCACAGATCGACGACCTCTACTTCTACCTGGTGCTCGGGCTTCTCGCCGGCGCCCGCCTTGGCTACATCCTCTTCTACAATCTGCCCTTCTACATCGCCCATCCCCTCGAAATCTTCGTGCTCTGGCACGGCGGCATGTCCTTCCATGGGGGCGCCGTAGGCACATTTATCCTGGGCTACTGGGCGATGAAAAGAAAGGGACTTCCTTTTCCGAAGACGGCCGACCTCATCATCCTTACAGCGCCCATAGGGTTGTTCTTCGGGAGGATAGGAAATTTCATCAACGGAGAGCTGTACGGAAAACCGACGACAGTCCCCTGGGCTATGGTCTTCCCCGGCGGGGACAACGTCGGAAGGCACCCTTCGCAACTCTACGAAGCCTTGCTGGAAGGCCCGCTGCTCTTCCTTATCCTGTGGCTGTACCGGGACAGAAAGAAACGCGAAGGCGATGTCTTCGCGGTCTTTTTGATATGCTATGCCCTGATTCGCATATTTTGCGAATTCTTCAGGGAGCCTGACGTGCAGGTGGGATATATCCTCGGTCTGTTCACCATGGGGCAGGTGCTCAGCTTCGCCACGCTCGTCATCGGGCTCTCGCTCAAGTTCTTCTTCCTGCCCCGCTATGCCGCGAAGACCGTCTATCGAGGCGGCGAGAGAAAGTAGAAGGGCCAATGCCCCTCCTGCACCTGCCCTTTTTCACGCGTAGAGGGCCCACAGACGACTGGCAGAGCGGTAAGGGGACTTACGGATGGAACCCGCGGCCGGGGGCCGCGGGGCCTGGCGCCCTGATCCTGAGGAGCTGGCGCATCGCTTGGCCGATGACGCTGATCATGCTCTTCGAGTTCCTCATCGGCTTGACCGACGTTTACGTCGCGGGGAGAGTGGGCAGGGATGTACAGGCTGCTTACGGATTCGTAATCCAGCTCTATTTCATTTTTGTCGTTGTCGCCAACGCCCTAACGGTCGGCACCGTATCCGTCGTCTCCCGCCTATATACTTCCGGTGACAAGGACGAACTGACTGCTGCGATTTTCTCCTCCCTCGCCGTAACCGGGGCGGCCGGCGTCCTCTTCGCTCTCGTGGGCGTCGTTTTCACCCCGGAGCTGATAAAGCTCCTCAATATCCCCAGCCAGCTCAAACCCATCTGCATACCCCTGGTCACCATATACTCCGCCGGCCTTTTCTTCGAGTACCTCCTCACGAACTGCAACGGGGTTCTGAGATCGTGCGGCAGGATCACGACCTCCTTGCGGACGATGGCCGTCGTCTGCGCTCTCAACATCACCCTGAACATTTTTTTCGTCTTCTATACCCCCCTGAGCTTCAAAGGGATTGCCCTTGCAACCGCCTTGAGCGCGTTTGCGGGCAGCCTCATCAACCTGTCCAAAGTGCGAAAGGTGATGACCGGCGCCCTGACTTACTCGAAGAGAACGGTCAGGCGCATCATCGACATAGGGTGGCCCATGGGCGCGCTGCAGGTCCTCTGGCAGCTCGGAAGCATCGTCCTTTTTTGATCCTCAGCGCCCTCCCCCAAAACAAGGTCGAGATCCTTGCGGCCCTCACAGCCGGCCTCCGCATCGAATCGGCAGTCTATCTGCCCGCCTTTGCCTTTAACATGGCCAACGCGGTAATCGTGGGCAACTTACTGGGAGAGAAGAAAGAGGAAGAGGCTTACCGGAGCGGCCTGGCGACCGCCCTCACGGGGGTTTTGATGGTAGCGCTCCTGGTCGCAGCCGTCATACTTAACGCGCGGCGTATCGCCTCCCTCCTCTCGCAGAACCCTATAGTCGTCAGGGAGAGCGTCAGGTACCTCAAGATCGCCATGATCAGCGAGCCCTTCATGGCCTGCGGCGCGATCCTGGGCGGGGGGCTCTCGGGCGCCGGCGATACGAGGAGCGTCCTCGCCCGCGTCGCCTTCAGCATCTGGGTAGTAAGGATACCTTTGGCATATCTCTTTATCGTAGTACTCGGATTCGGGGCCGCTTCGGTCTGGTGGTCGATGAACATTTCCCAGTTCGTCCAGTGCTATCTCATTTATCGCCGGTACGCGAGACGTAAATGGCTTCTGCCCTCATGAGGCAGGCTCAGATATACTGTTCCAGGAGCAAAGACAGGTGCTGCTCGACCGACCCCGGCGCTTGCTCTTCCATCTGCCTGATCGCCTTTTTCAAGCGTTCGTAGGTCGCCTTGTCGGCGAGGCCGTCCGTGCCCCGGTAGACGCCGGCCCTCCGCCCCACGCGGAAGACCAGCCGCTCCTCTTCGTTCAGCTCGAAGTAGCGGTCGATTACGGACAGGATCCGGTCCTTTTCCTCGGGTAATTTTCCGTCCACCTCCTCGAGCAGGTTGAGGATGTGGTCGCTTTTCACGGTTGAGGCCGTGCAGTTGAGGCTGCCGATGAGGAGCCGCAGCTCTCCGAGGATCTCCTCGTCGCTCTCCAATACGAAATCGCCGCTCTCCACCTTCTCGAAAAGCGGCATACCTCGCGTAACCTTAAGGGTCCTGATGCGGATGAAATCAGGATCGATCCCACTGAGGGCGTCTGCCGTCTCAAGCGCGTGTTCCTGCCACCACCGCTTTCCGCCCAGGCCGGCAATGACGTACTCGGACAGCTCTATGCCCGATTCTTTGACGAGCTGTCCGGCAGCTATGTGTTGTGCCTTTGTGACCCCTTTGCGCATATAACGTAGCAGGGCATCGGCGCCGGTCTCCAAACCGAGGTGAAGCCTCGTCAAGCCCGCTTGCTTGAGGCGCTTCAAATCGTCGGCAGTGAAAAGCTGTGCGATTGTCTGGGAGCGGCCGTATGAGGTCACGCGCTCGACCGTAGGAAAAACCCGCCGTAGGTAAGTAAGGGCCTCGGCAAAATCATCCTTCTTCATGACCAGCGAGTTGGCGTCCTGGATGAAGACGTTTTTAGAGCCGGAATACATCCAAAGCGCCACGGTCCTGAAGAAATCGTCATATCGGGGATCGGCGAATATCCCTTTGAGCAGGCCGGGCGACAGCCTTCCTCCCTCTCCCCTTTTCCACGACAGGGCGGTAACCCTGTCGTGTATCGCCTTAACCGCGTCGATGTCTTCCTTTATCTCGGCGACTGGTCTTCTTTCAAACCGCCTGCCCTTGTAAAGCTGACAGAATTCGCACTTGTTCCAAGGGCAGTTCCTGGTGAAGCGGATGAGCAGACTATAGGCCTCGCTGGGCGGTCTGATAGGCCCTATCTCGTACCGGAGTCGCCTCTCCCCCTCATCCGCTTTCATGGGGCTTGTCCCGCCTTGACGGACCTCCCGCCGCGAACACGAAAGGTGCAAGCCGCGGCATCAGGCCTTTTTTTCCGGGTGTATGGGAAAAGGGGGCGTGGACTGTTTCGACTGGACCTTCTTTCTCTTCCTGCCGAGATTGGTCTTCTTTCTCTTCCTCTTTGTCTCGGTGATCTTGGTATTCGACGGCATCGTCCCTCCTTCGCGCAGGCTAAAAGATAGCACAACACCGGCGGCCTTTCAAGCGGCCGGGGCTGTTTGGCGCCTGCTCGAAACCGTCAACTTTCGATCACTTTCGTAAACTGGCCCTCCCCAAAGCCCTTGCCGCGGAAGGGAATCCGGAGACGGGGGCTCCAGGCTCAATGACGACGGCCATGGAAGTTGTTTATTTGCAGGCGGAAAATGGTGTAAAATCTCTTTGGAATGTACGGGCTTTTGGTCAGCGCGATCGTGCTTCTCGCCTTTTGTCTTCCGTCCCGAGGATGGGCAGGTGAAAAGGAGTTCCTCGTCACAAAGGTAATCGACGGCAATACGATCGTGCTCGAGAACGGCGACATAGTTCGCTATATCGGGATCGATGCGCCTCATCTGAAGAAGAACGAAGGGGGGCCCCAGTTTTATTCGCGGGAGGCTGCAAGATTCAACAAGAGTCTCGTGCTGCTGAAAAAGGTGCGCCTCTACTTCGACGGGACCGCAAGGGATGGGCAGGGGCGTCTCCTCGCATATGTCTACGTGAAGAATATGTTCGTAAACGGGGAGATGGTCAGACTTGGCTACGCCAGGGTCGATGCCTCTCAACCCAAAGGAAGGTACGGCGACTTATTCTTGCGCTACGAGAGGGAGGCGGCCGCAAGGTATGCCGGCCTCTGGCAAGAGGAGAAAAAGGGTACAACACCCTACTACGTCGGAAACAAGCGCACCTATACGTTCCATAAGCCATCGTGTCCGCTCGCGGGCAAGGTGTCCGAGAAAAACAGGATCATCTTCAGAGACCGGGGCGACCCGATACGGATAGGCTATGTGCCGTGCAGACTATGCGAACCGTGATTCTGCGTAGACCTTAATAGCTTGATTGGCGGGCAACAGGTCTGCAAACGCCGTCCTCTCAGGCGCCCGTCCTCAGCACTCTCTTGTCCCCCATCCTTATCGTTAGCTTGATGTCGTCAAGATACTCGAGGAGGGGGATCATGTACTTTCTCGATAGGCCGAAAACAGCTTTGAAGTCCACGGGGGACATCTCTTTTTTCAGGCTAAGATGATCCCTGACGGTCCTCTTCAGTTCATCGATGCGCGCTCCGCTGAAGTACATGTCGCCCTTGACCTTCACGACTTTCCCCTCGTAGACCAATTTCCCCATGAGGTCGCGCACGCCGGCTTCGGGGAGCTTAAGCTCCTCCGCAATCTCGCCGCAGGTGGGCGGCGTGAGTCCCCGCGCATCAAGAATCCTGACGATCTCGGCTCCCAGCTTCTCGGCCGACTGGTCCGGCCCCTGCGCGGAGTTCTTTAGTCTAACCCTATCCTTTTCGATCTCCGCGACACCGCCACCCACCAATTCCTCGAGCGCCGCTTGAAAGACCTGCTGGTCAGTCTCAGGGAGTCTCGTCCTCAGCTCTTCCCTAGAAATGCCTATCTTAAGCGGGTTCTTGGCGTGAAATTCGCTCAGCAGCCCTTCGAACAACTTCTTGTAGCTTTCGAAGCGTTCTTCCAGAAGGACTGTTTTCCCCACGGCCTTCACCTTCCTTTCACGGGCCAGATCGTCCACTAGGGCGTCCAGGCCGTCCCTTCCTACACCTAGGAGCATTGCCAGGTAGTCCCTGGCTATGCCCCTGTACTGGCCCTTCCCAACGTGGTACTCAGCATTTTGTCGCTGTGACCCTCGCTGCAGGAGGCTATATACGGCGCCAAGGTCGCCCGAAAATCTCTTGTGCCTGCCGGGTGCGATATCGAGGACCGTGCCGCCCGCCAGGGTCTGTATTGCGTAAGAGCCCCTCATGATGTAACGGTCGCCGGGAAGGACGACGGTGGGCTCGAAAAACGAGAATTGGACGAATGCTTCCTGCCCCGGTTCTATCTCATTCCGGTCAAGAAGGATGAGCCTCGCTTCCACCTGGGCCGTCGCAATGTGAAAGCGGAGTATGCTGTTATTCTTGATGGGCTTGAAGGGGAGCTTAAGATAGCGCAGGGTGGCGTCGATACGGCTCGTGAGGAGCAGTGTATCGGGCCGCCCTATGATAGCACCCCTCTCTATCTCCTGCTTCTCTACGCCCTGCAGGTTGAGGGCAACCCGCTGGCCTGCCCCTGCTTCCCTGACGTCTTCGTGGTAGGCTTGAACCGTCCTGATCCTGGCCCTCTTCCCCGAAGGGTAGATCTCCGCTTCTTCCCCGGCGTATATGCTGCCGGAAATGCAGGTCCCCGTGACGATGGTCCCGAAGCCCTTTATCGTAAAAACCCGATCCACCGGAAGCCTGAAGATGCCCTCTTTAGATCTTTCGTTTATCTCCGTCGCCCTCCGTCTTATCTCTTCCCTAAGGGCATCGATGTTCTCTCCTGTCGTCGACGAAACGGGGATGATGGGGGCGCCGTCCAGGAACCTGCCTTTCACCAGCTCTTTCACCTCTTCAACGACGAGATCCACCATCTCCGGGTCGACGAGGTCTTTCTTGGTGATCGCAATGATACCTTTCTCTACGCCCAGAAGCTCGCATATGTCCATGTGCTCCCTGGTCTGGGGCATGATCGATTCGTCCGCTGCCACTACGAAAAGCACCATGTCGATACCCCAGGCCCCTGCCACCATGTGTCTGACGAAGCGCTCATGGCCGGGCACGTCAACGATGCCCACGAGAACGTCGTCTCCAAAGCGGTAGTAGGCAAAGCCGAGCTCTATCGTGATGCCCCGCTCCTTCTCTTCCTTGAGCCTGTCGCAATCGATGCCGGTCAGGGCCTTTATAAGCGCCGTCTTCCCGTGATCGATGTGGCCCGCCGTTCCTATGACGACCTTCTTCATGATCAAAATGATACTATAAGGGCTTGGAAAGTGAAAGTGCCTACAAATGGAGCCGCTCTTTCCGCGTGTAGTTTTGCCGTCGACCTGCGAGAAAGGCGCTCCGGACAAGCTTATAGAGGCGATTCGGCTCTAGAAATTATTGCTTGAAAATACGGCACTGCCCGTATATACTCCTGCGACGATGAAACCAGGAAACTATGACAAAATTGGCGAAAGGTATTGCTTAAAGCGCGAACATGGTATATAAAGAAATTGTGAAGCGGGCATTTCTTTTCTTTCTTCTGGTTTTCCCATTATCCCTCTTCGCTTCCGAGGCGACGGATATTACCGCAGATTCCTATCTGCTCGTAGAGAGGGATTCTTTTGCCGTAATCGCGGGAAAGAACTACCATACACCTCTTCCGCCTGCGAGCACCACAAAGGTGATGACCGCCATACTCGCCCTCGAGCACCTCGGGGAGGAAGACAGCGTCGTGCCGACGAAGAAAGTGCTTTCCATTCCGGCCTCTAAGCTGAGTCTTTTTCCCGGCCGGCCTTACAGGGCGATAGATCTTATCACGGGTGCCATGGTCGAGTCGGCGAACGACGCTGCTTACTCCCTGGCGCTTGCAGTAGCGGGGAGCGAGGAGCGGTTCGCCGAGATGATGAATGAAAAGGCCCGTGAAATAGGCGCGACGGAGAGCCATTTCGAGAACGCCTCCGGCCTCTACGAGCCTGGGCACTACATGTCTGCCTACGACCTCGCCCTTATCTTTCGTTATGCTTTGCAGAATAAAAGGTTTCAGGAAATAATCGGTATGAAGTACTTCCTCTTCAAGAGGGGCAATGAGGACATAAAATACATGAATCACAACCGCCTCCTCTTCTGCTTCGCCCCGTCCATAGGAGGGAAGACGGGGTTCACCCATGCGTCGAAACATTGCTACGTGGGCGCCTTCGAGAAGGACGGTAAGGTCTACATCCTCTCAATGCTCGGAAGCAAGAATCTGTGGGCGGATGCGGTCGATATCCTGCAGCAGATATACCAGGAAGTGCCAAGCCAGCGGGAGATATCGCTTGTTAAGGCGAGCAGCGTCGTCCTGACTACGTATGGGCTCGGGAACCAGAAAAAGATCAGGCTCTCCTCCTGCAGCCTGAAAAAAGAGAAAAAAACCTCAGGTAAAAAGAAGCTCAGAAAGGCCAAAAAAAGGAGACGCACCAGATTCAGAAGGGTCTGATAAGCTTCAAGCGTGTCATAGCCGTCCTTGCCCTCTGCTTTTTCCCCCTGTCCTCGTGGGCGTTGACCCTGGATGAGGAGAGCAAGTACGGCAGGGAAACGTACCTCGAAATTGTAAGGTCCGCGAGGCTCTACTCCGATCCCTACGTCTGCATCGAGATGGCGATCGTCAAGAGGAGGCTCGAGGCGGTTTCGGACCTGCCCTTCCCCATAAAGCTCAGCATCATAGACACGCCCACCCTCGACGCGTTCGCCATGATAGGGGGCTACGTGTATGTGACGACGGGCATCCTGGAGCAGGCCGATAGGGAGGATGAGATCGCGGGGATCCTCGGCCACGAGTTCACGCACGTAGGAAATCGCCACGTGTCCAGGACGATGGAAAAGGAAAAGCCCATAAGCTATGCGTCGCTGGCGACGATGCTTCTCGGCATGCTGGTCCCCAACCCGGCCCTGAAAGCCGCCGTAATGACGGGCAGCATGGGGGCGGGCCAGGCGCTTTCGCTGAAATACACCAGGGAGGCCGAGGAGGAGGCTGACAAGGGTGGCGTCGAAAAGACGCAGAATGCTGGGTACGACGGCGCCGGCAGCGCCGACCTCCTGAAGAGGCTTGCGAGCACGGGGCTTGAGAAAACGATGCCTCAATACCTGCTCACCCACCCTTACTCGGAAGACAGGGTCGTCAAGATACAGGAGATGGCAAAGTCGAGGAAGACCAGGGTGGACGTGTCCCTGTTCCCTTTCGTGGTGGCGAGGCTCCAGATTATCGGCAAGCCCCTGGGCGCGCAGAACGAGGAAATATGGTTGAAAAAATACCAGAAAGACCCGAAAGACCCGGTCAGCGTCTATGGAGCAGGCCTCGTTTATTCGCTCAAAGGGGATACGGACAAGGCAGTGGCTATGGTAAAGACAATAGATTCACCCCACACGCCGCTCTTTATTGGTGAGTTCTACGTCGCAGGCCGCCGGTTCAAGGAGGCCATTGCGGTCTTGCGCAACGAGACCCATCCTGTGGCCCGGTTCTACCTCGCTAAGGCATACGAGGGACTTGGCGACCTCGCCATGGCCGGGACCGTGCTCAATGAATTGGCCCCCTACGCTGAAACCTTTCCCGAGATCGACCAGAGGATGGGGATGGTATTAGGGAGGCAGGGCAACGAGGGCGGCGGGTACGAGTACCTCGGCCGCTACTACTTTGAGACAGGCAGATACCAGGCCGCAAAGGTCAACCTTGAAAAGGCCGTAGCCAAGTACGGCATAAATTCCAAGGAAGCGGAAGGTGTCCTTAGGCTCCTCGATGTGATGAAATCACCCCGGGATAAGAAACAGCAGACAAGGCCTTAGAGGGCGGCTGCAATCAGGCGCGCGATCTCTTCAACCGGAGGCGGTCCGCCTGCGCAGTCTATGATCTTGCCGCCTCTGGGGCGCCATACGACCGGATCTGCGTCGAAGAACAGGGTAATCGGGAGCAGGCCGCACCGGGCGGCGAAGTGAGCCATTCCCGAGTCATTGGAAACAAAGATGCCCCCCTGGGAGAAAAAGGCCGCAATATCGGAAAGCCGCTCGAAGGAGAAGGAAGGGAGACCGGATAGATCGAGACCGGGCTGGCGCATGAGCAAAACCTCCACGTCCTGCGTCCTTAGATGCTCCCAGACCTCACAGAACCGGGCGACAGGCCACTTTTTTTTCTTGTAAGGTCTCTCCGGGTAAAGAATGACGAGCCTTCCCGTCTTTCTCTCCGTCTTCTTTCTTACCGGCTTTATTCCGTACCGGGAAATCTGCTCGAGCTGGTAGTCTTCCACGGGGACGGCGCGCCCCTCGGGGTACATGTCGATGAAGAAGATCTCGTCCGCAAGCCTTTCAAGCCCCTTCCTGAAGAATCCCAGCCGGTCTTTGCCTATGTAAATAACCCTTTGCAAAAACGGCCCGGGGGCCGAATCGGAAAAGAGATAGGCCTGACTCCTCCTGTCCGCCGAGTCTACACCCGTGAAGTACTCGCGGAACACATCGAGGACCGGCTTGTTGCCCACTGCCCGAAGCCTGCCGAATTGAAGCTCGACCGAGAGGATCGTCGATTCGGAAAGACAAACGTCTCCAAGACCCCCGAGGTGGACGAGCAGGCCCGCCCCTCGCTCTTGCGACTGATCCCTCGACATCGTACAATTATAGGCCGGAACGGCGGCAAGGACAAGGCGTAGAGGCGGTGGACTCACCGCATTGTTTTCCTTTACATACCCGCGGCAGGCGGCTCGCCGAATTTCTTCTTGAGAAATACCCATGTTCATTGTATACTGAAGGCTGCTCGTTATTCTGCACGCCTTTCAATCGGCAGAGGGTGCACGGCTCTTCGTGTCTCGGGCCGAAGCGCGAAAGGCGGAAGACAAAACCAGGAGGTCCGATGTCTAATCTAACCATCAAACAATTGCTTGAGGCCGGCGTCCATTTCGGACACCAGACAAAGCGCTGGAACCCGAAGATGAAACCGTACATCTTCGGGGCCAGAAACGGCATCTACATTATCGACCTGCAGAAGACGCTGAAGATGTTCAAGGAGGCTTACAACTTCGTCAAAGAGGTCGCTTCCCGGAACGATTACGTCCTATTCGTAGGTACGAAAAAGCAGGCCCAGGAGGCCATCGTCGAAGAGGCCAGGCGGTGTGGCGCCTTCCACGTGAACGTGAGGTGGCTCGGAGGGACGTTGACCAATTACCAGACCATAGAGAAGAGCATCGACAGGCTGAGGAAGTATGAAGAGCTTAAAGGGAGCGATATCTTCAAGGTCCTTCCGAAGAAGGAGGCCCTGAGCATAGATCGCGAGATAGGGAAGCTCGAAAAACATCTGGGCGGCATAAAGGATATGGAGAGACTTCCGGGCGCGATCTATATCGTGGACCCGAAGAAGGAGTACATAGCAGTAAATGAGGCCAGAAAATTGGGAATACCTACGGTCGGCATCGTTGACACGAACTGCGACCCCGACGATATCGATTTCATCATTCCGGGGAACGACGACGCCATAAGGGCCATCAAACTGATCACTTCGAAGATCGCCGACGCCGTGCTCGAAGGCAGGGCGCTTTATGTGGAAGAATTCCAGGGCAAGGAAGAGGAGAAGGAAGGACCGAAGCCTTTCATCGACGAGAGCGTCCTGGGGCAGAAGTATGAGGCTGGTTTTGGAGAAGGAGAAGGAGGAGGCTATTGATGGAGATAACGGCGGGGCAGGTAAAGACGCTGAGGGAGAAGACCGGCGTCGGTCTGATGGATTGCAAAGAGGCCCTCAAGTTCGCGGGCGGGAACATGGATAAAGCTGTAGATTACCTACGCGAGAAGGGTCTAGCGAAGGCTCAGAAAAGAGTAGGCAGGGCCGCTACGGAAGGGACGGTCGCGGTCTATATCCATATGGGCGGAAAGATAGCCACAATGGTGGAGGTGAACTGCGAAACGGATTTCGTCGCCAAAACTGACCAGTTTCAGACCTTTGCGAAGGACGTGGCCATGCAGGTGACCGCGGCGAACCCGATCTATGTAAAAAGGGAAGACGTCCCCGAAGAGGTGCGCGAGAAGGAAAAGAACATTTACAGGAAGCAGGCAAAAGAGGCAGGAAAGCCCGATAAGATCCTCGACAAGATCGCCGAGGGTAAACTTGAGAAATTCTATGAGGAAGTCTGCCTCCTCGATCAGCCGTTCATAAAGAATCCCGACGTCTCCGTGAAAGGGCTGCTCGAAGACCTCATCTCAAAGATGGGTGAGAACATACTGGTGAGAAGGTTCGTGAGGTACCAGTTGGGCGAGACGGTCGAACAATAGAATGGCCTATAAGAGGATTCTTCTCAAATTGAGCGGCGAGGCCCTCATGGGAAAGGAGGGCTACGGCATCGACCCGGAGACCCTGGGCGAAATCGCCGATGAGATTAGGGGCGTCAGGGAGACAGGCGTCGAGCTGGCAGTCGTCATCGGCGGCGGAAACATTTACAGGGGCATGCGCGCCGAAGGGCAGGGCATTGACAGGGTCACCGGCGATTACATGGGTATGATCGCGACTGTCATGAACAGCCTCGCCCTCCAAGCCCGGCTGGAAAAACTCGACGTGCCCGTGCGGGTGCAGAGCGCCCTGGTTATAGGACCCGTGGCTGAGCCGTACGTGAGGAGGACGGCGTTACGACACCTCCGGGAGGGGCGGATCGTAATATTCGCCGGGGGGACGGGAAACCCCTTCTTCACGACGGACACCGCGGCCGCACTCCGTGCCGTCGAGATCGATGCCGAGGTGATGCTCAAGGCGACGAAAGTGAACGGGGTCTACGACAGGGACCCGGAGAAGCATGGCGACGCGGTCTTTTTCCCGGAGATCACCTACATGGAAGCGCTCAGGCGGAACCTTGCAGTGATGGATGCGACGGCCATATCTCTTTGTATGCAAAACAGCCTGCCCGTCATAGTTTTTAATCTGAGGCAAAGAGGCAACATGAGGCGCGTTGTTCTCGGTGAACCTACAGGCACTATTGTGAGGGGGTGAATATATGGCAAGCGAGGTGATCGCGGAATTCGAGGAAAAGCTTAAGAAATCGATGAATACCCTCAAGAAAGACCTCTCCAAGCTGCGAACGGGGGTGGCGTCGATCTCACTTCTCGAAGACATAAGGGTAGCCTACTACGGCCAGGCAACCCCCCTCAACCAGATAGCGACCATTGCGGCGCCTGATTCCAGGACCATTACCATTCAGCCATGGGATTCATCTTCAATAGGGGAGATAGAGAAGGCCATCCAGAAGTCGGACCTCGGCGTCAATCCCATGTCCGACGGGAAGGTGATACGTCTTGTTTTTCCGCGCCTCACGGAGGAACGGAGAAAGGAACTGGTGAAATTGGGCGGTAAGATGCTGGAGACGACAAAGGTGGCCATGCGCAATGTGAGAAGAGAAACAAACGAAAAGCTGAAGAAAATGGAAAAAGACAAGGCTCTTTCGAAAGATGAGGCCTTTAAGCTGCAGGAGGAGGTACAGAAAACCACGGACAGGTACGTCGGTGCGGCCGAGGGCATTTACTCCGAGAAGGAAAAGGAGATCCTTGAGATCTGACCGATATGGACCTCAATAAGGCAAAGCTCCCCAGTCATGTTGCGGTCATCATGGACGGCAACGGAAGATGGGCGAGGAGCCGGGCGCTGCCCAGGGTCGAAGGGCATATTGCGGGCATAGGGTCGGTGCGGGATGTAGTTACTGTAACGAGAGAGCTTGCCATCCCTTACCTGACCCTTTATGCTTTTTCAAGGGAAAACTGGACGAGACCGAGGAGCGAGGTAAAGGGGCTCCTCGAGCTTTTGGCTGTCTATCTCGAAAAAGAACTTCCCCTGATGATGGAAAAAGACGTGAGGTTCAATGCTATAGGCGCTATAAGCGATCTTCCCGGGGCGTTGCAGGAGCAACTCGGAAGCGTTATGGAGAAGACCGCGGCGAACATGTCTTTGGTCCTTAATATTGCCCTTTCCTACAGCGGCAGGGAAGAGATCCTCCGGGCCGCCAGGATGGTAGCGGATGCAGTCGCCAGAGGTGACGAGAAGGGCATAGACGCGGAAAGCTTCGGCAAGTGCCTGTATACGGCCGGTATGCCCGACCCCGACCTTCTCATCAGGACGAGCGGAGAGATGAGGCTTAGCAATTTTCTTCTTTGGCAGATGGCGTATACCGAGATATACGTGACCGAAACGCTGTGGCCGGACTTCAGGAGGGAGGCTTATCAGAAGGCTTTGAAGGAGTTTATGGGCAGAAAGAGAAGGTTTGGCAGCCTGAAGGCGGTTTAAGTGGGGGAACTCCGGAAGAGATTTTTTTCCGCCCTGGTCATCGGTCCCCTCGTCGTGGTCCTGTTCCTTTTCCTGCCGGTAAAACTCTTTTTGGGGTTCATCGGATGCGTTCTAGTGTTGGCGGCATACGAATTCTCATCCATGGCGCAAGCGGCGAACCGGGAAGTGATCACCGCGCTGGCTGCTCTTACCCTCGTGCCCCTCTATTTCGGCCTGTCCATGTACCCCGTCTGGCTTCTCTTGTCGCCGGCGGCCTATCTCGTCTTCAGGATGGCCGCCAGGAGCCGCGAGGAGCTTTCGGCTATCAGGGAGATCGGGACGTCCGTGGCCGTTCTGGTACTGGCGGAAGTTTTTCTTGCCCTGCCTCTTTTCTTCCTTTATCGCCTCAGGGAAATCGACCGCCTGGCTCCGCTCGTTCTCGTCCTCGCCATATGGGCGAGCGACACCGGCGCCTATCTCATAGGGCGAAGCGCAGGACGCCACAAGCTGGCACCCCTCATAAGCCCGAAGAAAACCTATGAAGGTCTGCTGGGCGCATTGGCGGGGGCTGTACTCTTGACACTGGCCTTCAGGGGCGTTTTAGGCCTGTCCGCCGTCGCTTCGGTCGGCATGGGTCTCATAGTCGGCCTCCTCGGGCAGCTCGGGGACGTACTCGAGTCAGTAGCAAAGAGGTTTTGCGCGGTAAAGGATTCCTCACGCCTCATTCCGGGTCACGGGGGCCTGCTCGACAGGCTTGATAGCTTCATCCTTGCGGCGCCTTTCGTTTACTACTATTTATCGGGGTTCAGGGTATGAAAAAAGGTATCATCATACTTGGGTCCACGGGGTCGATCGGCCGGTCGACTTTAGAGGTGGTCGCAAACCAGCGGGACGAATTCGAAGTCGTAGGACTGGCCTGCCGCGAAAATGTCAGGCTTTTCAGCGAGCAAATAAAGCGGTTCAAACCCCGCTTCGCGTGCCTCTTTCAAGAGGAGCTCGCAGGCGAGGTAGACTTCGGAGGGGCCCGGGCGCTGACGGGCCGGGCGGGTATGAAATACATCGTCGGCACGGACGGAGAGATGGTCGTCAACGCTTTGCCGGGGAGCATCGGGCTCGAGCCGACGGTCGAGGCGCTCAGGATGGGCAAGGTTCTGGGCCTCGCCAACAAGGAGAGCCTCGTCATGGCGGGGAGGCTGATATCCAGGCTGGCGATGCAGGACAGTGCCGTCCTTCTCCCCATTGACAGCGAACATTCGGCGCTCTATCAGCTTCTGGAAGGCGTCGACAGGAAAGATATAGAAGGATTGATCATCACGGCCTCCGGCGGCCCTTTCAGGGACTTGTCGGTCGAAGAGTTGAGAAATGTTACGACCGAGCAGGCCCTTTGCCACCCCACCTGGCAGATGGGCAGGAAGGTGACGATAGATTCGGCGACCCTGATGAACAAAGGGCTCGAGGTCATCGAGGCCCACTGGCTTTTTGACGTTAGCGCGGAGAAAATCAGCGTGCTCGTCCATCCGGAGAGCGTCGTCCACGGCATTGTCTGTCTCGTCGATGGGGCCCTTTTGGCCTACCTGGCATATCCGGACATGAGAATCCCCATTGCCTTTGCCTTGAACGGGGGGCGGCGAAAGGCCGCACCTTTCGGCAAGGTAGACCTCGCCGGCCAGGGCAAGCTCACCTTCCATACGCCGGACGTCGTGCGCTTCCCTGCGCTGAGGCTTGCCTATGAGGCGTTGGCTGCCGGAGACAGCGCCCTTATCACTCTCAATGTAGCCAACGAAATTGCCTCTTCCGCTTTTCTCGACGGGAGGATCGGCTTTACAGACATTCCCCGCCTTGTCGAGGAAGCTCTTGCCCACCACCCGTCCGTTAAAGAGATAGAGGAACTGGACGCCGTCTGGGAGATACAAGGGTGGGCACAAAAGTACCTGGAAAAGCTCCTTAAGGAGGATTGATGCTTAATCTGCTCTACTTCATCATCGTTCTGAGCATCCTCATATTCGTGCACGAATTCGGCCATTTTCTCGTTGCCCGGATGAGCGGCGTGAAGGTTCTCACCTTCTCGCTCGGTTTCGGCAGGAAACTCCTCTCCCTGAAACGCGGCGAGACGGAATATGTCGTTTCCGCCCTGCCCCTCGGCGGATACGTCAAGATGCTCGGCGAATCGACGGAGGACGTAGTACCCGAGGAAGAGGCTGCCCGATCATACTCCAATAAGTCCCCCATCGTGAGGATACTGATCGCCTTTTCCGGGCCCTTCTTCAACATCCTCTTCGCAGCGGCGGTCTTCTTCGTCATCTTCCTCACCGGCTATCCCGTTCCTTCAACGACTACCGAAATAGGGCAGGTAATGCCGGGTGAAGCGGCTTACGCCGCCGGCCTCAAGCCGGGCGATGTCGTGCTGCGGATCGACGGAAAGGATGTCGCCAAGTGGAGCGACCTCCAGAAGATCGTCAGCAGTTCGGACAGGGGCGCAATGAAGTTCGAGATCGGAAGAGGCGGCCGGACGATAGTGGTGTGGATTACCCCGAGGCCCCACGACGAGAAAAACGTTTTCGGCGAGACGGTAGGCAAAACGAAGCTTATAGGGGTCGCCCCCACGGCCGAAATCAAGAGGGAGTCTCTGGCCGGCGCAGCGTCTAAGGCCTTCATTGACACGGCAAACATGACCGAGTTGACGGTAGTCGGCATAGTGAAACTAATAAAGGGAAGTATTTCCGCGAAGAACGTAGGCGGTCCCCTGTTGATCTTCCAGCAGGCAGGCGAGCGGGCGAAGGCCGGGAAGAGCAGTTTTCTTTTCTTCCTCGCTCTGATCAGCGTCAACCTCGGCATTATTAACCTGCTGCCCATACCGATCCTCGACGGCGGCCACATAATCTTCTCCTTCATAGAGATTGCGGTGCGCCGCAAGATCCCGGTAAAGGCAGTTGAGATAGCGCAGAAGGTGGGCCTGGGCATCCTGGTTTCGGTTATGGTGCTCGCGACGTTCAATGACGTTATGAGGCTTCTTCATGTCAGATAGGCTTATCCTCGGCCTCGACAATTCGATGGATTTCCTTAACCTCGTCCTTGGCACGGAGGATCGGCTCATAGAGGAACGCCACTCGAAGATCGGGCGCCATCCTTCAGAGGTGCTGCCCGGAATGGTCGGGAGCCTCCTCGCGGACCACGGATACGTCGCGGGGGACCTTTCCATGCTCCTTGTGACGCTCGGCCCTGGCTCCTTCACAGGCGTAAGGGTCGCCCTCGCTTTTTCAAAGGGCCTTGCAGAAGGCCTGGCCGTCCCTCTTTTCGGCATACCGACCCCTGACGTCCTCGCTTTCCCCTTCGCTTTCATGGAGGGTTACTACCTTTGCCCGCTAATAGACGCAAAAAAAGGCGAAGTCTTTTTTGCCCTCTACCGCGCAGCAGGGGGGGAAGCCGTCCTTATAAAGGGTTTTCACTCCCTGAAGCCGGAAAAAATAAAGGAGTCCATCCCAAGCCCCTGCCTTTGTTTCGGGACGGGGGTAGAGCTTTGCAGGGCAGAGCTTGCCGGCGTCGAGGGACTGCGCCTTATCGACGGCGCTAGAAGGGTCTCCGGAGAGGCGCTCCTGCGAGCAGGGATTGCCGCACGCGCCGCCGGTCATAGCCTGGGGGTAAAGCCGATCTATGGGAGGAAGTCGGAAGCGGAGATAAAGTTCAATATAGATATCCCCTAGCCGGATCCGGGCGGACCAAGGAGGACCATGAGGGTTTTTAAGGACGTCAACTTTTATCCCTGGCAATCTTATCAGGAGAACAACGCGAACTCGGTCTTTATCGAGGGCGCCGTACCCACCCTGATCGACCCTGGCCATGCCCACCTGTTCTCCAACCTTGCGATGGCCATGGCGCGCGACGGGGTCGATCCGGGACGCCTCAAGCTGATTCTGTTCACTCACGGTCATCCCGACCATATAGAGGCGACCGACCTTTTCGACGAGAAAGTGCTTCGTGGGATAGGCGGGAAAGAATACGCGTACATGAAGGAGGACGGAAAGGAGCTTTTCATGGCCCTCGGCACTCAGTTACCCGCCAGGCCGTTCAAGCTGCTTCTGAAGGAAGGCCCTCTCTTTCTCGGGGAAAAAGAACTCCTCGTAATCGACACCCCAGGTCACTCACCGGGCTCGATCTGTCTCTATCTAAGGAACGAGGGGGCCCTCATATCAGGCGATACCGTTTTCTCCCTCGGCGTAGGAAGGACGGACCTGCCGGGCGGCGACGCCGGCCTCCTTGCGGCGAGCATCAAAAAGCTCTCGAAGCTGGACATCGAATACCTGATCCCCGGCCACGGCGAGATGCTGAAAGGGAGAAAAGCCGTAAAGAAGAACTTTGAGATGGTGCTATCCGAATTCTTCGGATAGGAGCCTTTTTTTCACCCTATTGACATTACGGGGCCGCGCGGCATAGTATGTAGGCATTCGAAAAACCATTGCATCGCTTAGCGGGCTCTGCATGGACTGCGGTCGTGTAAAAAGGAGGACAGTGCGCGATGATACCAGAAGAATACGTATGCGATCTGTGCGGATGTTTGTTCCTCCCCCTGAACATGAAAAACATCTTCTGCCCGAGCTGCGGAAGCAGCCAGGTTAAAAAGGAAATGGGCAGCAATGAGATGTCCGACGAGGATGTGTACATAGGCATTCTCAACGGCAAAGAGAAGGCAAGCTTTCTCTTCTAGAAGGGAGAAAGGCACCTTCCGCACCCCTCTCCCCTCGTGAGTTGTTCCTGTGATCGCCTTTCGGCCAGGGTCCGGGAATGGCCTCGTCGTTTTTTCCTATCCGCCTTTGCAAGTGTTGCTATCGAGAGGGATATACGGGCGGTTGTTTTCCGGCCACCATTAGACCGGGTTGTAAACGGATTTCAGACGCCTTATACTAGGGAGACCAAAATACGATCTCATCACGCAAGGAGGAGCAATAGGAATCATGGAAGGCGAGAAGTATGAATGCAAGAGATGCGGCCGGCCTTTTCAAGCGAAGGAGAAAGAAAAGGAGCCCCGGTGCGTTCACTGCGGCAGCAGGGAGGTGGCGCCTCAGCCTGAGAGGCCGGACACCGCTTCATCGTGCCGGCCGCGCGGTCGCTTCACCTGACGATAAGGACGGAATGGCGGCGCCATTCCCTTAATCGACGGACCGAGAGGAGGAGGCATGAGCAAGGCACTACCATTAAATGACGGAGATTTTGCAAAGGAGGTCGAAGAGTCGAGTCTTCCGGTTCTGGTCGATTTTTGGGCTACCTGGTGCGGACCCTGCCAGATGATGGGGCCCGTCCTCGACAATGTGGCCGACGAGTATGAAGGCAAGATCAAAGTAATGAAGCTCAACGTCGACTCTAACCCCCTCACTCCTTCAAAATTCGGTGTTAGAGGCATACCGACGCTCATCTTGTTCCACAAGGGCGAGGCTGTGGACCGTGTCGTCGGGGCCGTCCCGAAGGGGACGGTAGACAGCCTCATCAAGAAGGTGCTTGCCAAGACAGCGTAAAGGTCGGGGAGGGAAGCAGGCTTACTTGGGCGTGATGAGCGCCTTGGCCCTCTTGTCTTTCTCGCCCTCCACGTGGACCCGGTCCTCGTTTATGTAGTAGGTAACCGTGTTCCCCGAGACCCTGTCATTGCCGGAGAAAACGACAACGTCCCCTTGCAGGATGATCTCGCCTTTATCGTTGTAGAAAAAGGCCTCTTTGCAGGTCGCCGTTCTATCGAGCTTGACGATTTTCACGTTACCTTCTGCCTTGGCTCTGTCGATCTCGTTCGTCTCTTCATTTATGTATGCGGTGAGCATGTCAGAAAAAAGGTAGAGGTCTACCTGCTTGGCAATAACGTTGCCCTTGAAGACGATGATCTTCCCTTTTTCCAGTCCTTCCATCGTGTCGGCCACCACATCGACCGGCTTCTTTTCGGAAAAGAATCCGAGGGAGTCTTTTTTGTCGCCCGTTTTTTTCGACTGCTGCTTCTCTCCGTCGCTCGCGGCGCCTGCTGCAGCCGGCGCTTCCTGACGCGCAGCCGTTGCGGTCTTGCGGGCTTCTTGCCCTCCCGCCTGTGCTTGCGATGATCCGCCCGGCCCTCCGGCCGGAGCCTGGACCGAGCCTTTCGGGCTTTCACTAGCTTTTGCCTCAGTCTCGCCCCCTTTTTGTGTTTCCTCCGGTCTGAGATCGATCTGCCTCACCTTCTGTTCTTCATAAGAAAAGTCGGCCGGCCGGGCAGTCGCCGCCTTTCCGTCCCCGCCGACGGTCGGATTGGCAGCGGCAACCTGCAAGGTCTTTCGCTCACGCTTTACGGACCGGCCGTACGTGCCGTTCGGATATTCCTTCTTGAGCCTGTCGAGGTAGCTTTGTGCTTTCTCGGGGTTCTGCAGCTCCCTATAATCCTGAGCCAGGTAATAAAGGGCCTTGTCCCTGTCTTTCGCTTTGGGATACTTTTCGAGAAAGTACTCGAGGCGCATAATGGAGGCATTATACTTTCCGTACTTGAGGTAGAACTCGCCCACGTAGAATTCCCGGGCCGCCAGCTTCTGGGTGAGGTTCGCAAGATGGACGTCGGCATCCTTGGCATACGGGCTGTCGGGATAACGATTCTTTAAAAAGGTGAAACGCTCCAGCGCCTTGAACGTATTCGCCTGATCGCGTTCGATTGAAGGAGACGTTTTCTCGTAGCATTCCGCGAGGCGCCTCAGGGCGTATGCTGCGTTTTCGTCCTCAGGATAGCTGTTGATAAAGTCCTCATAGATGCCGGCGGCGGCGGCGTACGACTTTTTATCGAAGTTGGCGTCCGCCTGTTTTATCTGCGCAACCAGCGCGATAGGGTCGAAAGGGTAGTTCTCACGGACTTTGCTGAAGCTTGCTATTGCCTTATCGTAGTTTTTCTTTTTCATGAAGGCCAGACCTTCGATGTAAAGGTTCCCGGGGCTGTCGACCTTTTTCACTTCGGTCTTCTTGCCGCCGCAGAAGGCAACGGTAAGGCAAAGGATAGCAAGCATTAAAAGACTTTTGCGCATCGTTTACTATAACAGAAACGAAGAATTTATGCTAACCTTAATGTCGAGGATTCGCGCCCCTGAAACCGAACGGAAGAGCCAAGATAGAAGCACTCTCGGAGAG
>Ga0208562_1000042_pt1 | contig 129225 bp, 102 predicted proteins | sample June2015DPH_16_1_3_FD_184715 | JGI IMG/M metagenome (GOLD analysis project Ga0208562, IMG submission 184715) | Peatland microbial communities from SPRUCE experiment site at the Marcell Experimental Forest, Minnesota, USA - June2015DPH_16_150... | ecosystem: Environmental > Terrestrial > Soil >... | reverse complement strand
CCAGTCCAACTTACTCGACTCCAGAAGGATTTGGAATCCGCATGCGAGTCCCCGCCAGCCTCACCCGCGGAGGCGCGGCGCAGCCTCGACCGGCTGGCTGGGTCCGCCGCGGAATTTGCCAGCAGCCTCACCGCCGATCCTGAGAGCGAGGCGAAGTGGTGGGCATGTGCGTTCGCTCGCCAGTGCCAGGACGCCCTGGATGAGCTGACGTTTCTCGCTCCAGATGCGGTTGAAGAGATCCCGACGTTGCGCCAATTGGCTAGTCTCGCGGGGGACCTCCTGCATAGCCACCGCGCCTCGTCAAGAATTGCTGCCATCGAAAATCTCGCGCGCAAATGCGGCGAATTCGCCCGTGTGGACTATGACTTCCTGTTCGACGACGCTCGCCATCTACTCACCATCGGGTACAACGCCGGGGAACACCGGCAGGACCCGAGTTACTACGATCTGCTCGCTTCGGAAGCAAGATTATGCAGTTTTGTAGCAATTGCACAAGGACAACTGCCGCAGGAGAGCTGGTTTGCCCTGGGCCGCCTCCTCACCACGGCAGGTGGAGATCCGATTCTCCTTTCCTGGAGCGGTTCGATGTTCGAATACCTCATGCCGCTTATCGTGATGCCGACATACGAGAACACGCTGCTCCATCAGACGTACCGGGCCGCTGTGGCCAGACAGGTCGAGTATGGGACAAAGCGCGGCGTGCCTTGGGGTATTTCGGAATCCAGTTACAATTCCATCGACGCTCGTCTCAACTATCAGTACCGCGCGTTCGGCGTACCTGGCATGGGCCTCAAACGCGGGCTCGCGGACGATCTGGTCATTGCGCCGTATGCCTCGGCGTTGGCGCTGATGGTAGCACCCGAGGAGGCCTGCCTGAATCTTCAGGAACTCGCCGCGGACAGCTTTGAGGGGAAATACGGCTTGTATGAAGCTATAGACTATACTCCTTCGCGTGTGCCCCGCGGGCAATCGAACGTCGTGGTTCGGTCTTTCATGGCGCATCACCAGGGCATGAGCCTTCTGTCGTTGGCCTACCTGCTTCTTGATCGTCCCATGCAAAAGCGATTCGAGTCGGATCCGATGTTCCAGGCGTCCGCGCTATTGCTCCAGGAGCGGGTGCCAAAGGCCATGGCATTTTATTCGCACCTGGCCGAACTATCCGACGTACGTGCTGCTTCCAACGGTCCGGAAGCGCCAGTACGCATTTTCACCAGTCCTGACACGCCGATGCCGGAACTGCAGTTGTTGTCGAACGGCAGATATCATGTCATGGTCACAAACGCCGGTGGCGGCTACAGTCGCTGGAAGAATATTGCGGTGACGCGCTGGCGCGAAGACGGTACCTGCGACAACTGGGGCACATTCTGCTATATCCGTGCCGTCGCGAGCGGCAAGTTCTGGTCAGCCGCATTTCAGCCGGCGCTCCAAGCATCGGACAGCTACGAAGCGATCTTCTCCGAGGGGCGGGTGGAGTTCCGTCGCCGCGACCACGAGTTCGAAACCTATACAGAGATAGCCGTTTCGCCAGAAGATGACGTCGAAGTTCGCCGCATCAGCATCACTAACTGCTCTCGAGTGCGCAGAGCTATCGATGTCACAAGTTACGCGGAGGTCGTTCTCGAATCGCCTGCGGCGGATGCCCTTCACCCGGCCTTTGGTAATCTGTTCGTTCAGACTGAGCTCATCCGCGAGAAGCGGACGATTCTCTGCACTCGCCGACCCCGCTCTCGTGAAGAGCAGCCGCCATGGATGTTCCATTTAATGGCCGTTCATGGGGGGGAGATCGGAGAAATCTCCTATGAAACTGACAGGATGCGGTTCATCGGACGAGGACACACTATCGCCGATCCACAAGCGATGGCCGATGCAGCGCCGCTCTCGGGCCGCGAGGGGTCAGTGCTGGATCCGATCGTCGCCATCCGTCATCAAATAGCGCTCGATCCGGAAGAAAAGGTGACGATCGACATCGTGTCCGGCATTGGCGAAACGCGGGACGCCTGTTTGGGCCTTGTAGAAAAGTACCAGGATCGGCGTCTCGCGGATCGCGTGTTCGATCTCGCGTGGACACATAGCCAGGTGTTCTTGCGACAGATAAATGCCACAGAGGCCGACGCGCAGCTCTATGCACACCTGGCTGGCTCTATTGTGTACGCCAACTCCTCGCTCCGCGCTGACGCGAGCGTCCTCACAAAGAACCGCCGTGGGCAGTCCGATCTCTGGGGCTACTCCATTTCCGGCGACTTGCCAATCGTGCTGCTCGAGATCGGAGATCCCGCCAACATCGACCTCGTTCGCCAACTCATCCAGGCCCACAGTTACTGGCGCCTGAAAGGACTGGTGGTGGACCTGGTGATCTGGAACGAAGATCACTCCGGCTACCGGCAGACTCTGCAAGACCAGATCATAGGATTGATTTCCGCAGGGCTTGAAGCCAACTTGAAAGATCAACCGGGCAGCATCTTTGTGAGACCGGGGGACCAGATATCGAGCGAGGACCGCATTCTGTTCCACTCGGTCGCCCGTGCCATCCTCAGTGACAGCCGCGGAACGCTGGTGGATCAGATGCAGCGCCGCAGCACCGGAGCAGTAACCGTTCCGGAACTTCCGCTGGCCCGAACCCACCAACCCGAGCCCGCAGAAGTAGCCGCCTCACCTCGCGACGATCTGATTTTCTTCAACGGAGTGGGCGGATTCACCCCTGACGGGCGCGAGTACATCATTACGACCACCGAGCGGAAAATGACTCCGGCGCCATGGGTGAATGTACTGGCGAACCCGCGCTTCGGAACCGTAATTTCAGAGAGCGGTCTTGCCTGCACCTGGAGTGAAAATGCCCACGAGTTCCGCCTCACTCCCTGGTGCAACGATCCCGTGAGCGATTCGTGCGGAGAGGCGTTCTATATCCGTGATGAAGATAGCGGCCACTTCTGGTCACCTACGCCGATGCCCAGACCCGGCGCGACACCTTATACCAGCCGGCACGGATTCGGCTACAGCGTCTTCGAGCACACAGAAGGCGGCATCCGCTCCGAAGTGTGGGTTTACGTGGCCGTCGACGCGGCAATCAAGTTTACGGTATTGAAAGTGCGAAATGAGTCGGGTCGATCACGCCGGCTCTCCGCCACCGGATACGTGGAATGGGTTCTTGGCGACCTGCGGCCGAAAACCGGGTTGCACGTGATAACCGAAATTGACCCGAACGGCGGCGCACTGTTCGCGCGGAACCCCTACAATACGGAGTTCGCCGACCGGGTTGCCTTCTTCAACGTGGACGATCGAAGCCGCACCATGAGCGGCGATCGGACTGAGTTCCTTGGCCGCAACGGCACGCTTCGGAGTGCGGCTGCAATGTCTCGATCCCGGCTGTCCGGGAGAGCGGGGGCTGCTTTGGACCCCTGTGCCGCGATACAGGTTCCGTTCGAACTGGCGGACGGGCAAGAGCGTGAGATCATCTTCACTCTCGGCGTAGGCCGTGGCGAAAATGACGCTCACAACCTGGTGGATCGTTTCCGCGGATCTACTGCCGCCCGTGACGCGCTCGAAGCAGTATGGCAGTACTGGAAGCGCACGCTTGGCGCGGTGCAAGTGGAAACGCCCGACCAGTCCCTCAACGTCCTGGCTAACGGCTGGCTCCTTTACCAAACTCTCGCGTGCCGTTTTTGGGGGCGGAGCGCTTTCTACCAGCCGGGGGGCGCCTTCGGTTTCCGCGACCAGTTGCAGGACGCAATGGCGCTTATCCATGCCGAGCCGCATCTTCTTCGTGAGCACCTGCTCCTCTGCGCGTCCCGTCAGTATCGCGATGGCGATGTACAGCATTGGTGGCATCCCCCATCGGGCCGAGGCGTGCGCACGCACTGTTCGGATGATTACCTATGGCTGCCCCTGGCGACGTGCCGGTACGTTCTCAGCACGGGGGATACCGGGGTATTGGACGAACCGATCCACTTCCTCGATGGCCGGCAGGTTAACGCGGAAGAGGACTCGTATTACGATCTGCCCAGCCGGTCTGAAGAGACGGCCAGTTTGTACGAACACTGTATGCGAGCCATCCTGAGGGGCCTGCGCTTTGGTGAACACGGCCTGCCCCTCATCGGTTCCGGTGACTGGAACGATGGGATGAACCTTGTCGGGCAACACGGTAAAGGAGAAAGCGTCTGGTTGGGGTTCTTCCTCTATGACGTGCTTCTGCGATTCGCTGAGGTTGCCTGCGCGCATGGCGACGTGCCGTTTGCCGAACGCTGCCGCCGCGAGGCGGCTCAGGTACGTCAGAACATCGAGCTGAACGGCTGGGATGGCGCGTGGTACCGCCGCGCCTACTTCGACGACGGCTCACCGCTTGGATCTGCGAGTAACCCCGAATGCCAGATCGATTCGATTGCGCAAAGTTGGTCCGTTCTATCCGGAGCGGGTGATGCCGAGCGCACGCGCATGGCGATGCGGGCGGTGGATCAGCACCTGGTTCGCCGCGACTGGCGGTTAATCCAACTCCTCGATCCCCCGTTTGATAAATCGGAGTTAAATCCCGGTTACATTAAGGGCTACCTTCCGGGCGTGCGAGAGAATGGCGGGCAATACACTCATGGGGCCATCTGGGCGGCCATGGCGTTCGCCCAATTGGGAGATAACCAGCGAGCCTGGGAACTATTCGCACTGATCAACCCGGTGAACCACGCAGAATCAGCGGAAACTATTGCCACCTACAAAGTGGAACCGTACGTCGTGGTAGCTGATGTGTATGCACTGTCGCCGCACATTGGCCATGGTGGATGGACATGGTACACCGGGTCGGCCGGATGGATGTACCGGCTTATTTTGGAATCGCTCTTGGGGCTGAGACTGGACGTGGACAAACTGCACTTTGCTCCGTGCCTTCCTGACAATTGGAAAGAGTTTAAGGTGCATTACCGATATCGTGAAACTGTATATCACATCGCTATCGTGCAGGTGCCAGCAGGGCATGGCCAGACGAGTATTGCGGTTGATGGCGTCACGCGGCAAGGTAACTTCATTCAACTGGTTGACGACCGGCAGGAGCACTCGGTCGAGCTGAGACTAAACACTCCCGATGCCGGCGCTGAGGGATAGCTCAACTTCATAGACAAGCTAGCAGACCAAAACCATGATTGAATACGTTGGACCTATCGAAACCCGGTAGTCCGAAAAAGTCACTACTAAATTCTTAAGGATTTTTCCGAGCGTGGCTGGGGAAAATTCTGGGGAGCAGACTGGTGGTGCTCAGATGAGCAAGGCGAAAGCGTAAACGCTCCGGGTTAGAAGTCCGCGTCATTATGGCGCTGTGTGCGGTGTGAGATTCTCCTCAATGTCCATTCCAGATGACTACCTCAAGCAGCTCGATGTCTGTTCCAGATGACTACCTCAAGCTCGTACCGGCTCTTCGACCCTACTTCCACCAGATAACGGGAGTCGTGTGGGCTGCATCGTGGAGACGGGATGTCCGAAAGGGGATATTCCATGACTCGCTGTCCACTATCTAGGCAGTTGGCACAGAGAACGTTTCGTTCCAGAAGCCAGTAAGCTTTGTCATGTGGCCTGTGACCCGCAGCGATTGCCTGGGCAACCTGCTCCGCGCTGTTCAGCCACCCGCTCAGTTCCTCGGTTCCGTCCCCGCGGACAATTCTGACCTGATATTCACTACCGTGGTTGTGCGCCATTTGTTTTCTCCCTAGCGCTACCCAGCGTTGTGCTTTGTTCATCTTCGACACTACAGGCGATTAATTGTCGCGGAATCGCGCCCACGAAAAATGTTCACTTTTGCACACAATTGTTAAAAACCGCTGGTGGACCCAATGAAACCTGACGCTTGGCTAATTATTTACGGACTCTCAATCGGAGGGCCGACCGCAGGGTTTATTCTGTTTAGTTTTATTCGTCAGTTAAACACATCGCTACTTCACATGTTGCCGACGCCAGGCGCCTGGGGATATAGTGACCGCCCTGGAGTTACACATGGACTTCCACAAGACCTGGCAAGAGCAGTGCGCGGCAACCCGCACGATTCGTGAGCGGTTCGGTGTTAAGAGCGCACTAGATTATCTCGTCGGCGAGAAGCTGCTGAACTTCGCTAGGGAAGCGGACCGGAGCCCCGAGTTTGCTGCCGAACTCCCACGCTTTCAAGCAGCAGTATGAGATGTCTTCAACCCCACTTAACTCACCGGCTGTCTGGCCAGTCTGAAACCTTCCGCGAGAAAGAAACTCCAGAAACTCCTTTACGTTTCTTCGTAAGCGGTTGAGACTTTTCTCCGCGCAGAGAGCCACTTGTCTGGAAGCAGCTCTTCGAGTTGACTGCTGGGATGGGTGCTGATGCGTTCGAAAATGTCGCGCAAGTAGGCGAATGGATCGATGCCGAGTCTTTTGCACGTGGTGATGAGGCTAGTCAGCACCGCCGCCGTCAGCCCGCCGTTGTCGCTCCCATAGAACATCCAGTTTCTCCGACCTACCGCGATTCCACGCAGACTTCGCTCGGCACCGTTGTTGTCGATCGCCAAGTCGCCGTCTTCGCAGTAGCACCTCAACGCTTTCCAGTTCAACAACGTGTAAGCGATGGCTTGCCCCTCCGGGCTCTTCGGCAGCACGTTGGGCCGTTCGCGCTCCAGATATGCCTTGATATTTCGGGGCGGGCCAGACGGATTTCTAGTGTGCGGTAATCCGACTATACACTCAAGCTTTCTTGCTGGGGGGCGCGCAACCAACGTGGCTGCTGCCCCCGTCTCCGGCGCTAGACAAGCGCATCTCGTCCCCGCTACACCACGCCGCGGCGGGACCGGCAACAGAGACGCAGGACGTTGGCCCAACCGGCAGGGGGCTCGGCTCCCTGTCTGATGGCCGTAATGATCGTTGATTTGCTTTAACCCGTCCAGCTCAAGGAATAGTTGACAGGGTGATCTCTTTGTGAAGAACGTCCACAAAGTGCTGATGGCACGGACTTGATAACGCACAAAATGAGCGGCTCATAGAATATTCTGCGGGACGCTCATTTGAGTTTGTGGATTCGGTCCTACGGGACCATTCAGGCCTTACCAGGATTAGGGTTTTCTCTCCGGGCTAGGTGCACTCTGATGCGAAGGTTCGGACCTTGGCGCGGCTGCGGGCTTCGCCGCAGACTGATGTTGTGTGGCAGGCTTCGGCGCGCTTTCCGCGCGAGGAGCCGCCTGATGTGACGGTTGTGAGCTAGTGTTTGTGCGAACGGGTTTAGCCGCCGGTTGCGCTGCGGCGGTCTTTGCATGTGACGGAGCGGGCTGTGCCGCTCTCTGAGTGGCTGCCTTGTTCTCACTCGTGCGAGTTGCAGCGGCTTTATTCTCGGCTGTCTTATTCTCACTCGTGCGAGTTGCAGCCGCCTTATTCGCAGCGGCCTTGTTCTCACTCGTGCGAGTTGCAGCGGCTTTATTCTCGGCTGTCTTATTCTCACTCGTGCGAGTTGCGGCGGCTTTATTCTCGGCTGTCTTATTCTCACTCGTGCGAGTTGCGGCGGCTTTATTCTCGGCTGTCTTATTCTCACTCGTGCGAGTTGCGGCGACTTTATTCGCAGCCGCCTTGTTCTCGCTCGTGCGCGTTGCAGCTGCCCTGTTCGCGGCTGCCTTGTTCTCGCTCGTGCGCGTTGCAGCTGCCCTGTTCGCGGCTGCCTTGTTCTCGCTCGTGCGCGTCGCGGCTGCCTTGTTCGCGGCTGCCTTGTTCTCGCTCGTGCGCGTCGCGGCTGCCTTGTTTTCGGCAGACTTGTTCTCAGCTGACTTCTTCTCCGCCGCCTTGTTCTCGCTCGTGCGCGTTGCGGCTGCCTTGTTCGCGGCTGCTTTGTTCCCAGCCACACCACCCTTGGTTGCCACAACACCCTTGCCGGTAAACTCTCCCGGTTTGGAGGTTGCAGCGATTGGCGGCTTGCCATGATTCACGGATGCCAACAGTTCGTGGTTCCCGCCGGCGGCCTTTTGATGTCCTGTTTGTGCGGCCGTTGCCGGAATATGACGCTCATGAGCCGCGGTCTCTTCTGCCGCGCTCGCTCGAGCGGTTGTTCCTCCGGTTCCGCCGTTGTAGCTGACGTTGTTTCCCGCCCTTTCGTTGCGTACGGGCTTATCGTAAGTGTTGTGAAAGTTCCGCTCATCTACGTTATTCACGGACCTGTTGTAGCTGAACTGGTTGTTTCTCCAGTATCCGCCTTCGTAGCCGGAACCACCGTAACCATAGCCATAGTTAACGCCGCCATAAAAGCCGACGGTGGGGCCCCAGTAGCCGTCGTTCCAAGCATAGGCATCGCCACCCCAACCCCAGTAACCTGGAGTCCATAGCAAGCCAATGGCAGGTGGCTCGACCCATGTGCCGGGCACCCAGAAATAGCCGTCCGGGCCGTAAGCCCAGTAACCGGGCGTCCACAGATAACCTTCCTGAGGACAAATAGGTTGCGAGTACACCACCAATTCTGGTGGAGCAACCGAGATAGAGACGCCGAACTGCGCGAACAAAGTGGCCGGTATGGCCAGGATCACAAAAAGGAAAAGCAGATAACGAACGGGGCTGTGAATACGCATCATTATTATTACCTTGCCAGATCATCCTTCGCTTGCCCGATGTTGCTGCACTTCTGCGGGTTGCGCGGATTGAACGGCTACATCACGCACTTAAAGTGCCACATGCGGATTCCTGAAGCTGTCCCATATGGCGCACTTCTTGCAAATCCCTGAAAAGATCTGTCTGCACTGGAATCTGCCGCGTTGGGTGGACCGTTCCGCCATTATTGTGCGGAGGAAATGCGGCTTGAGGCGAATGAGCTTTTACGTGGTACAGATCTGCCGGATGTGGCTCGTAACCAATGACTTGAAACCCATGATCTTTTGGCGTTTGATTACGATCAGAATGCGCCTTCTCGCTTCGCCTGCTTTTCTCACCCCCCGCCAATAACGTACCTGTTTATACGATGGAAAATAGGAAGCGTCGCAATCTACCTGGCGCTGACATGGGTGACCAACAGCAATCCCAGAGATCAATAGCGCTGGTCCCAACTCTGAGGTGCCACCCCAAGAGGGGGGAACCCAACGGAGTGCTATCTACGGCTGCAACGACGCGACCAATATCACATTGTGTTCCTTTCTGTACAGAAACGCTTCTTTCTGGTGACTAACATCTGGGCTGGGATCATCCGCTCCTGATCCGAAGTGGACAGAAGAGAAATGGTCCCTGCGAAAGCGAGGAAGTGTGCCCACCCAGTTTGTTCGTGGGCGACGTCGTCGGGCAAGTACCACAGCGTCGAGTGCGCGGCGATGGAAAGGACGCGGGGCATCGATTGTTCGTGCGGATACACCGGATGCAAAGGCAACACGCAATCCATCGCTTCATCACCGTTAGAGATTCCATCTCGAATTCAGTAAAGGAGAAAGACACATGAAAATGCTCAGATTGTCAGTAACCATGCTGACGCTGCTCGCTGTCGGGACCCTGGCCGGATGCTCCGGGACGCCTAGGAAATCACCTGATGTTTCTGACAGTCTTCGGAAATCGCTCGATCAAGCAGGCTTCAAAGACGTTTCCGTCAGTCAGGATCGCGACAAGGGCATCGTGACCCTCGGTGGACAAGTCGCCAGTGAGAACGACAAGTCCCAAGCAGAATCCATTGCAAAGTCCATCGCGGGCGCCCAGGTTGTCGCGGATCAGATTGCCGTGATTCCTGTGGGCGCAGAAAAAGAAGCCAAGGCCGTGAACTCCGATCTGGATGCCGGCATCGAGAAGAATCTGGATGCTGCGCTGATCCGGAACAGGATGCACGACAGCGTGAAATACGAAGTGAAGAACGGCGTGGTCACGCTGACCGGAGAAGTGAACTCGCAGTCCAAGCGCGACCGTGCGGAGAAGGTGGCAACTGGAGTGCCGAACGTGAAGCAGGTCGTGAATGATCTGCAGGTTAAAAATCAAAAGGCTACTTCATCACAGTAAAGGATGCGAGTCTCGCTGCCACTACAGGGCTGTGCATTTAAGAATCTGGCGGGAGCACTGCATATTGAGGCTGTCGGACCTGCGTTCATCAATCGGCCGGGGAGTCAAAAATGACCGGTCAGTATTTTCGATCTCCAGCCAACGACGCATCTACGCGCGGAAAACGTATGTCCGATCAGGTTACGAATAAGAGTGCGGCTGCCGACCAAAGTCAGGTGGGCTTGGTAGAAATGGCGCTGCCGTCTTCGACCGCACCATCCGATATGCTGCTTCGCAGAATCTCGACTCTGCTCTTCATATTGGTGGCGGGCTTGCTGACGGTGTTCGGCTACTACGCCAGCTCGATTTGCATCACGGTTATCCTGGCGGCGTTTCTCGCGATCCTGTTCGACCCTGTCGTAGTCAAACTGGAGAAACTGCATCTGCCGCGCGGTGTGGCTGCGGCGGTCGTTGTGCTCGCAGGCATGGGGTTAATCAGTCTGCTGGGTCACGCGCTCTACGGAAGAGCGGTCACCTTTGCAGAAGAACTTCCTGTGTATACCGCGAAGATTCAGCAAGCCATTGAGCCAATTAGCCGGAAGATTGAAAAAGTTCAGCAAAGTGCCGGGAGCCTTACGAACGACGTGCAGCCCATCAAGAAAGTCCCCGAGGTTCGCTTGCAGGAGCCGCCAAGTTGGCCTGCTTATCTGGTGCGCGGAGCGGGATCTGTGTGGGGAGTGCTGATTATTGCCGGCGTGGTTCCGTTTCTAACGTTTTTCATGCTGTGCAGCAAGGAACAAATGGCCACCCGGATGAACGCCCTCTTCAGTTCGAGGATAGACACGGCTCGATTCGTCACGAGCCTGAGCCAGATGATTCGCGGCTTTGTTGCCGGCAACCTTATCGTTGGCTCCGTGATGGCCGTGGCGACCACGCTGATGTTGTGGGGTATTGGCATGAAAGGCGCCATACCCCTCGGAATCGCCAGCGGGCTCTTGAATCTGGTGCCGTTCCTCGGACTGATCTTTTCGCTTGCGCTTCCTCTTGCTGCGGCCCTTCTTCAGTTCAACACACCAGGACCATTTATCGTGATCACTCTGACCATCCTTCTCCTGCATGTCGTGTCCGCCAATCTTCTTATCCCAAAATTTATTGCTACTCGCGTGAGTATCGGGCCGGTGGCGGCAACGGTTGGGATTCTCTTCTGGGGCTGGTTGTGGGGCGTGATGGGCTTGCTGCTGGCTGTGCCGCTTACAGCGCTCGTCAAGCTGGTCGCGGATTTGCATCCGTCCTTATGTCATTTATCCAACATGCTGGCGCTGACGCCGCGCCCGACGCCACGTTGGGTGCGATATGGCGAGACGATTGTGGGGCGGGCGATTCCTTACCTGGGTGGTCGTCCTGGAATGAAACCCGGAGGGAGCGTGTAACCGGCTGGACCGGCTAGTTCCTCGTGGTACCAAAGCTGTGCCACGATCCCGAGTTGCCTCGTTTCGGATCTACATTAATGATGCGCACGACGATTCCAGATATAGGAACCAAGCGGGCTTTAGAGATACGCTCAGACGATCTTATCTTTTGAGATTCGCCAAGCTCGAGGATCGAAACACTTCATTTACTTTGCCGAGAAGACTCTCCCGCGTGAACGGTTTTTCAAGAAAGACGCCATCCTCAACAAGTTCGCGGCTCTCTTCGTTGTGTTCCAGGTAGCCGGACATAAAGATTACCTTCATTTCAGGGAGAAGATTGCCAAGTCGCGTAGCTAGTTCCGTTCCGCGCATGTTTGGCATCACCACATCCGTCAGCAATGCGCTGATGCATTGGCCGCAACCTCTAGCGATCTGTAGCGCTTCAACTCCGTCTTTCGCGGCGAACACATGGTATCCAGCCGTTTTCAGGAAGTTACTGGCAAGTTCCCGGACTGCGGCATCATCTTCCACCACCATGATTGTGGGCGCCCCCGGCACAGGGGAGATCGGGACTCTTTCAGGCGCGACCAGAACACCCTTTTCAGAAACCTTGGGAAGATACACCTCAAAGCGGCTTCCTTTCCCCGGAGCGGATTCCACCCAAATGAAACCGCCACTTTGTTTAACAATTCCGTACACCGTCGCAAGCCCCAACCCCGTGCCTTTGCCCACCTCTTTCGTTGTGAAGAAAGGTTCAAAGATCCGCGCTTTTGTCTTTGCGTCCATTCCCTGTCCCGTATCCGTGGCGGAGAGCAAAACAAAGGGACCATGCTGCAGACCGGGACGCGTTTGCGCGTACTCTCCATCCACGGTCAGATTGCTGGTCTCGATCGTCAGTTTTCCACCCTTCGGCATGGCGTCGCAGGCGTTGACGGTCAAATTCAAAAGTACCTGCTCGATCTGTCCCGGGTCGGCCTTCACGCTTCCCAGTGCTGCACCCGGCAGAAAAACGAACTCAACATCTTCGCGAATCAGGCGTTCCAGCAGTTTGTCCATCTCCGTGACAAGAACGTTCAAGTCCAGCACTTTCGGCTGCAGTACTTGCCTCCTGCTGAAAGCTAGCAACTGCCGCGTCAGCGACGCTGCCCGGTCAGCGGCCTTGTGGATCTGTTCGCAGCTTTTGTAGGACGCTTCGGAGGCCTTCAACCAGTCCAGCATTAAGTCGCTGTGACCTTTGATGATGGTGAGTAGGTTGTTGAAATCGTGCGCGACTCCACCCGCCAGTCGGCCCAGCGCCTCCATCTTTTGCGATTGACGAAGCTGTTCCTCAAGTTGTTGTCTTTCGGAATCGTTCCTTTGCAGCGTCCGGCGCATCCGATCAAAAGCCAGTGTTACGTCGGCGACTTCACCCCCTCCTTGCACTTCCAATTGATAGTCGAAGTCGCCTTGCTCCAGCGCGTGTACACCTTGCACGAGTCTGCCGAGTGGCTTGGTGAACGTGTTGGAGATCAGGAAAGCCAGGAAACCGCCGGCCAGCACGGCAAAAAGGCCAACTCTTAGCAGAAGGCGATTGAGGCGTTGCAAAAATGCCATCGTCTCGGCGTCCGATCTAAGAACCATCAGGCTCGCCCCACCAGGCAAATCGGGTGTTAATTCTACCGAACTGGCGAAAAATCGCTCGCTTCCGAGGTACATCTGATCGGGCGTGATGCCGCCCTGCAATTGAGACGAGAGTTCCTCTTCCCGATAAGGATCGAGGGTACTCGCTACGGTGCGTCCTTTGTACCGAAATGCTACCTCGCTCGACAGAAGGCGGCCCAAATCGCGCACACCACGCTCATCGAGTTCCTGTCCCACAACAACCGTAGCTGATTGAGCACCTTTTACCGTGGCGGCAGGTCCAATCGGTTGGAGTTCCACTTGATACAGGTGGCCAGCGCTGAACCACCAGTCGGAACTGTGGTTCCTGGCCAAAGAAGAACGCAAGAGTGCTTCCACGCTTTGCGCCGAAAAGCCGGAATGCGTCGTGTGCAGCGCAACAACCTTGCCGCTAGGGTCGGCAAGCGCTATTAAGTCGCTACTCGACGTGTCCAAGGGATTATTGGTGGAGTCCGTGAATTCACTGGCGTCGCTATTCGACAGAAATGCGGAGGTGGCGAGAAGATCCGCCTTGCGGCTCATTACCATCTGGCGCTGATGTTGCAGTATCTCGAAGATCACCAGAGAGTTGTGAGCACTGGTCGTCAATTCCTGCCGCGCGCGTTCCTGAACCGTTTGGCGCACAACAAGCAGTGCAACCCAGGTAAGGCCGGCAATCACCAATACCATAGACAACAGAAACTTAGTCCGTAGCCGAAGGTTGGCGAGGATTTTATCCATATTCTTCTGAAGACTGCCACAGATTTGCATCTTGCCGAGGTTGGGTTCGGCAACCTTAAGATTGCCATTGCCCCCTGGAAGCGTAAATGGAACTCCCGTACTCTTGGCTAGCTCCTAGGTACTACCGCTAAGAATCCGGGAGGCTGGTGGCGCTAAAATCCGGTGTCAATTCTGGCCGCAGTTACGGTCCCCAGGAAGGACCAAATAGATCTAAAGGGAGCTGAGTTGGCCAGATTGCTGTTGGCGAGGATCAACGTTGCGTAAACTACACTGAGCGGGATTTCTTCCATTGCAACGGAGGCAGTTCTGAGTTGGCGACGCGGCGCAGATATGCCAGTGCATGCTCTGCCGCTCTGTCTTTTCCCTGTTCGATATCATCCACAGATTCGGAGGGTGCAATCCAGTTCTTTGCATTCACGTTGTACACAGATGCCTGCACTCCGAGCGCACTCTGCTCCGAGAATAATCGCAGGTGTTCGCCACCCACTTTGACTTCGGCCCAGACACCCTGATCCAACATCGAGGAGCTCCCGAAAAGCGTGATGTTGCCGTGCAGCTTAGGAATGCCCAGTTTATCGCGAAAGCTTTTTCTTTCGAAGGACAAGCCAACGGCCTAGCGACTCGATGCTCCATCCGCTGCGCGCTGGCAGCCGGTCTATTTCGCACACCCTGGGCATTTGGGGCTCAGGGTGGGGGTGGTTGGGTATGTTTAGCTGAAGAGTATTTTGTTGTTTTACAGCATACCGCCTGAGGACCGACTCGTCTGTACTGGATTGTACAGTTCGCAGCCTGTAGCCTGGCGCTGCCAGGCCGGATAAATGCTCATGTGGATTGAACGACAACTATCTGTTCGAAGTCCTTCTCCAACTCCAGAATGGAGCCTGCACTGGGCGCTAGGAGTTCATCGATAGGCGCACTCAACGGTTCCCTTGTCCTTGCCGATCCAGAGCATGAGACTTCGATCCTATTTCGAGAGAAGGATGAACCGGCGCATTCCCACATCCAGCGGACTTTGGGTATCCTGCAAATACGGTGATCGTTGCACTACACTACGCGTCCAGAACTTCAGTGTTTCCGGTGCTTTAATCGTTACCGAAGAAACCATCCCGGTGGGCACTCGGCTCGAGTTGCTCTTTTCGGTGCCGGAAGGTGAGATTCGAGTACTCGCCGTCGTCCGCTCCTTCACGCAGGGCAGGGGCATCGGCGTAGAGTACGTCGCTATGGAATCCGGAGCATTTGACTCAGTCCTCAAGCTGATGAACCGTCTGCTCGAGTGATCGACACTCGTCTCCACTGCATACCGGATTGCTGGTGGGAGGACCTTCGCTGGTGTCCCAGAGGGCGTGAGGGGTGCTGGAACAAAGGTACCAGCGGGTACGCAGCTGTTTCGGTACTGGCCCTCTATTCCTAGGGCGGCGTGCAAAATCTATGATCAACCCAATGTGGGATTGCTTGGTTATTGATCACGTCGATTCTTTCGTTGACCTACCTGGTAACGGCATACCTTCGCATTGCGAAATGGAATCCGACTGAGACCACAGAGGTTTAGGAGGCCGGGCCAAAATCATGCGAATCAAGAGGTACGAACCACTATGGGAACACTGCATTTCCGCAGGATCGAACGCCGTCGCACCTCACGAGTAGTGCTGTGTGTGGACCTCATTGTCCATGGGGAGACGGAGAGCAACGGGAAATTCAGAGTCGAGGCAAAGACAGTCTCCGTGAGCCGGCACGGGGGCATGATGGCGCTGGAGCCAGAGGTGACGATTGGGCAAAAGCTGATGTTGATGAACATGAACGCCGGACAGAAGGCGGAGTGCAAGGTAGTGGCGGCGAAGCCCGGCGGTGATGGCAAGAGAAATGTGGCGTTTGAGTTTATGTCGGCCGAGATCAATTTCTGGAGGATGTGCTTCCCGACGGGTGGAACGAAGCCCATCCGTCGAGCTGTGCAAGCGGCGTTTGGACCGCTTCCTGCGACACAGATGTCCGGTAAGGCGAGTAGCTAGGAGTTGGCCGTGTAGCCAGATCGTTCGCATTTGGGGGCGCTCACCGAGGCGCGCGGCTATGGAGGGGTTAAAACTTTCCCTCGACCTCAGATCGATCCTGACAAGGTCAGCGCAACACGCCGAGCAAATACAATACCAACGCGATGAGCACGACTGTCCCGACTATCCCCAGGCCCCCGCGTCCTCCCCATCTGGAATACCCGTAATATCCGCCGCCTCCGCCGAACAGTAGCAACAGAATAATAATTAGTAGTAACATCGCAATTCCCCTTTCAGGATTTCAACTTTGCCGGGGCAATCTTGAATCCATCCCGGTGGCCCTGGCAGCAAAATCATCTAAGAATGGCATGTTCGTTTGTCGTTAGTGCCACTTCTTAGCGTTGGCTGCGAAGGTCGCCATCTTGACGACATGGGGATCGCCGGATGCTTTCCCCTTTGCAATGTCGGCTGCCGTGATCGGCGAGTCCGGCTTCTTGCCCAGCCACTTGTGGAATGTGCCCTTGCGGATGTGGAACGCCGCGCGGTATGTCGAGTTACGCTGTCCTGTGGCCATTCGTAAGTCTCCTCGGCGACTCGCCGTCATTCTCGGGCCGTCAAGCAAGTTCCAACCTGAACTATGACAGCGCACTGAGACGAAAACTGTTCCCTACTGCACAGTGTCCGAGCACAATCCACCCGCGTTGTCGGCTACCGACAGGCAGTGGCCTCCCATTTCGCAACTGTGCGAAATGGGACTGCATGGCTTTCATCTCGGGGTCATGATGGACGCATGCTGTACAAGAAAGTCAGGAAAGAACGCGGCAACGCGACATATGCCAGCATCAAGAAGGAAATGGCGAAGCCGCGTATGGCCAAGTCCGCAAGAATAGCGGAACTGAATCAGGATACCGCGCGAATTCCAGAACAGCCGAGTACCACCATGCACGGAATCGTCGACAAAATCATCCCCTCTACGCGTCCGAGCCAATCGGAAAAGGCACAGATTGCTGTTGACGGGCCCGACCAGCAGTATCGAGGTCTACGAATTGAAAATACGTTAACTGACGAACGTGGCGATGAGGTGAGGCTCAAAAAGGGTGCTCACGTTGAGGTTACAGTCACAGCCAAAGAAGTCAACAGCCAGAGGTAACGAAGACGGCCAACCGACTGGGCGCGATACAGTCGGTCTGGGCTTTTTGCTGCCACAATTCCTTGGGTCCTTATCGTCGCGTCCGTGAGTGGCCAGGTTCATCATTCATTGATCTGACAGTCTCTTTCACTACCCGCGGCGCTGCGGCCCTAAGATCAACTCGCGCTCAGTCGCGCGCAAAATCAATATATCCGCGCTGGATATCAGTCCTGATCAGCTTTACGCGCAGCTTGTCTCCAACGTCTGCTCCCTGCTGTCCTTGTGACAATAATCCTTCTACGGCGGGCCTCAATACACGAATAAACGTTCCGCGTGAAGTCACTCCCGTAACGATGGCATCGAATGTCTCACCGATGCGACTGCTCATCGCGACGGCAGCGATCCGCTTCGACATCTCGCGCTCAACCTTTCGGGCTGCATCTTCTTTCAATGTACAGTTGAGCGCGATTGCGGCGAGTTCGTCGTCTGAATAGGGAGCGAGTTGACCCGCGAGCACTGCTTTAACCAGTCTTTGCGTGACAATATCCGCGAAGCGCCGATTTGGGGCTGTGGAGTGGGTGTAATCCTGCACCGCGAGGCCGAAGTGTCCTTGTTCCGGGTCTCCGGGGGGCGGTGTTCCCACCTTTCTTACGACTACGGGTGGGCGCAACGAGATTCACGCTTTTCCGTCTTTCCTGTCAGATGGGCGACATTTCACTTATTTGAAAGCACCCGAAAATCCTGGTATCTACATGGGGTCACTCGATGCTAAACCCGAACAACAAAGTTCCAAACGAGTTCTCGCCACCCCCCTCATGGCGGTTTATGCGCCTCCCTCTGACGGTGGTTCGGGACGACTACTTTTTATGCGCGATGGCACGCGGCTGGCTCAGCTGTTCGATGAGCGGCGACTGGAGCCGCTGGGCGAGCCAGTTCCAGTTGTCGAGCAGGTTGGGACCTTTCTCCTCTCCGCAAGTTTTTCCGCATTGGCAAACGGTGTCTTAACATACCGCGCCGGGAAGAGTGCGACTGCGCTTTCGGCGCTCGGCTGGTATGACCGGCAGGGCAAAGAACTGGGCGACGCCGGGGAACCCGGAACATATTCTTACAGCGATCTTGCGCTGTCGCCAGATGGAACGCGAGTGGCCGCCACGCGAATCGACCCGAAGTCGTCGGGTGCCGGCCAAGTCATCTGGCTGCTTGACTTGACTCGCCTCGTGAGTGCCCGCTTCACCTTTGATCTCGCTCCGGATCTCGCGCCGGTATGGTCTCCGGATGGCAGCCGAGTGGCCTTTGCTGCGGGGGGGGGGGGGGGGACGGGGATTTATCAGAAAGCCGCGAACGGTGCTGGGAAAGAACAGGTGTTGGTCGGTCCAACAGAAGATGCAAAATTCCCGAACCATTGGTCGCGCGACGGGCGTTTCCTGCTGTATACCCAGCAGGATGCAAAGACGAGTGCCGATTTATGGGTCCTGCCGCTGACGGGCGATGGAGTGCCTTCTGGGGAGCCTATGCCGTTCGCGAATACTGAGTTCAGCGAGGGCCAAGGCCAGTTTTCTCCCGACACCCACTGGATCGCCTATGCTTCGGACGAGTCCGGCAGAGTCGAAGTCTATGTTCAGCCGTTCCCGGCGCCTCCGAGCGGAGGAAGCAAGACGCCGGTCTCCCGCGACGGTGGTAACCAGCCACGCTGGCGACGGGACGGCAAGGAATTGTTCTATCTATCTCTCGGCGGAAAACTGATGGCTGTGGACGTCACGGAAGGACCGATATTCAAGGCGGGCTCCCCTAAACCCCTGTTCCAGCTTCCTGTAACCAGCATGTACGATAACGCGGCATTGAATGTTTTCCGCGGGGATACCACCCCGGACGGCAAACGGTTCTTGATCGACACGGCCAAGACATCATCTGAGCCTCTTACAGTAGTTCTGAACTGGACCGCAGAGCTGAAGAAGAAATAAAGCTCGCAGCGGAGCAAAACTTGGAGCGGATGAGATGCAGTCAGCGCTGGGCTGGATCTATCGTGCACGGTACGCGCCTTGAGTTGATCACGGTGATCAATATTCTTACCGAAGAACTGTTGTCGGATAATCGGAAATATGGCTCGCCATGTCGCCTTGGCGATTATGCCTAGATCACGGCGCACTCGAAAGTTATTCTGCCAGTTGGGCGCGCTCGCTCGGCACTTGGCCGCAACTCTGCAAAGCTGTCCAGAAGTCCCGTTGGAGGAAATGTGGGCGATGCGGAGTGCTATTCGCACTCCGATCTCTTCGAACCCCGTTTCTGACCGGTGAAGCGCAGATGAACTTAAACTCAGGTTCGGCTCGCTTGCGCCCGGGCCGGCCACGATAGTGTCGCACTCAGCAGCTTAGTTTCTATCACACGAAATCTAACGGATTGAGGGCATCCTATCTCGAAACTGGGGGAGGTTGCTCCGTTGCACCTGCACTATTCGCTATTTCTTTCGCGACCAATGGTAGACGATGCCAGCGCCCACCAATAGATTGTTTTGGTGGTCGTTGATGGAGTTGGCGAAAGTGGTGAGATAGTAATCGATCTGGATGACCCGGACTGCGAAATGGGAGTTTACCGGTACGTCGATGCCGCCACCTATGCGAGTGGCAAATTCATAGGATCCATCGGCGACGCCGGCAACTCCGCCGCCCGCATGAGCTGCTCCTATCAGGATTTGAGCGAAGGGCTGCGGTTTATGATTTCCTTCCAGCCAGGGTTGCGGAATTTTATAGCGCGCACCCGCTAGATACGAAACCAGGGTCAGCGAATTGCCGGCAGGTGGTGCGCTGCCGTTGTGTTCGGCGCTGATATCGGCAACCAAAGACCACGGACCATGAAAGTTCCACGAGCCCGATAGCCCCCCGCCATTCATGCCAAAACAGCCGCACTCTCCCGGACCTGCATTGGCGCGGACCCAATGATAGGCCGCTGCAGCGTCTCCGTTATACAAGTCCTGAGCCACGGCCGCTGAGGCGCCGGCGAGTAGCAAAATCGTGGAAAGCAGAAATGATCGCATACCCAATTCTCCTGGAGCGGCTCGCATTAATTTGCAGGCACCGAAACAGTGGCTGAAACGTTGCTGACGACGGTGGTTTCGTAGGAGCCACCTGTGGAAGCGGTGATAAACAGATAAGCCACCGGCGGAGGCGTAACGGTTCCGGAGAAGAGTTGTACGCCGTCCATCGTCACGGTCATCTGCCCCTGCACCAGGGAATACGTGTAGTTATGCGTGACGGGCATGCTGCTGGACACCACGGCAGGGATGTTGGTGTTGACGTTGAAATAAGGATGCTCGAAAAGTGCGGTTTCGCCTCGACCCACAGCTATGTAAGGCACCGGCGGTTCTCCGCCATTGTGATAGGTGTCCAGCTCGAAGAGTAGGCCGGGAATGCCTTCCGCACCCAAGCCCATTCCGATGGCGCCCAAACTCGTGGGTGTGGCTCCCAGCGACGGGTCGGCCAAAAGCACGGTGAAACCGTCGGCCGGGAGTGCGCTCGGATCGCTGAGGGTGACAGTGAAGTTGATCTGGATGTTGCCCGTGGAAATAAGGGTGGGCCAGATAATTTCGCCATGCTGGTCGTAGGTAGAGGCAGTAAGTTGGAAACTGCACGACGGTCCAGCCACGGCATTGCCTAACGCTGACCAACTCGTGTTGCAGAGATTCGGAACGCCTGCGACCGGGCCGACGAACAGCCCCGCGGAACTGCTGGTGACGGGCGAAGTGACGCCGTTGCTCACCACAACATAAAAGACATCGCCATTGTCCGTGCTTGCGGCCGAGCCCACCGTGTAGCTCGAACTCGTAGCTCCAGCAATCGCCGTGAATGTGGAAGTTCCGGGGGCGGCCTCGTACCACTGGTAGGTCAGCGGGAGTGAAGAGGTCGCAGTGACCTGGTACGTGGCGGAGCCACCTTCATCCACATATTGCGTGACCGGCTGCCCCGTGATCTGCAGCAGGATTCCATTGCCAACCGCGAGTGGCGCGAGTTGCGAAACGGCTTGGCCGTAGCTATTGCTCACGATGACGTAGTAAGAATCCTGATCGTTGGCGGCGGTTGTCGCGGTAGCAGGAACTGTGTAAGTGGCAGACGTAGCGCCCGCGATCGCTGTTCCGGCGGTTTGTCCCGCGGGAATTCTGTACCACTGATAAGTAAGGGTTGGCGTGCCAGAAGCGACGACGCTGAAGGAGGTCGTGCCGCCAGGAGCTACCGTTTCGCCAACAGGCTGCGTGAGGATCGTGGGTGGAACATTGCCCGCCGTAACCGTGAGCGTGGCGTTCGTGCTTGTCAGCGTGCCGCAGGAATCTGTGACCGTGGCGTAATACTGGTCGCCGTCATAGGTGGTGTCCACGGGCGGCGTAACGTAATTTGTGGAAGTGGCGCCGGAAATCGCTGCGCCCGTGCTTCCACCTGATGGGATTTGGTACCACTGATAGGAAAGCGTTCCCACGCCCTGACCTGAAACAATGAACAAAGCCGTTTGCGTCGGATAAAGGGAAACGCTGGCCGGATTCGAAGTGATCGATGATCCCACCGCTACAACGGCAACGTTTGAGGTCACGCTTCCTAAACCATTCGTGACGGTAACCGAGTAATTGCCGGCGTTCGCCGACGCGACCGCCGAAACGGTATAGCTTGAATTCGTGGCGCCCGGAATGGCTGTTCCGTTGAAACTCCATTGATAGCTGGAAGCGTATGAGGCAGTGACCGTCAGCAAGAGTCCGCTGCCGGTGCAGATATGCTGGCTGGCCGGTTGAGCTGTGATCACCGGTGCGCTGAGCGTGACCGTTGTGGAAACGGAAACCGAGGACTCATCCACGCTGGTTGCAGTAATGGTGTAAGTGCCGGCCGTCGTTGGAGACGTCCACACATTACCGCTGAAAGCTCCTGCCGTCGCGCTCCACGTCAGGTTATTCGTTGCGCCGCCCGTCGCGGTGGCCGTAAACGGAATCTGGCCCGGAGCCAGAGTCTGGTTCGCGGGAGAAATCGGAGTGATCGTGACCTGCGTTGGCGTGACTACGCATGTGGTGGAAACCACGTTCCCCTTGGGATCCGTGACTGTCAGCGTGTACGTGGTGGCCGCAGTTAACAGTGGAGTCGGATACGAACTGCCGCTCACGGCCGAGGTGGTGATGTCTGAACTCCCCACGCCCGTCGAGCCGATCACTGCCGTGCCGCCGGAGAAAGTCGGAAAAAGCATCACGGAGGAGTTATACGGCGGCGTTGCGGAGCTGGGAACGAGAGTCTTGGCGACAGGAGTCGGAAATTGAATCGTGAGCGTTGCTGGCCCGCTGGTTGCGGATCCCGCAGAATTGGAGACAGTCACCGTGAATACGGCACCATTGTCTCCCGCGACGGTTGCTGGCGTGGTGTAGCTGCTCGAATTTGCGCCGCTAATCGCAGCACCGTTCTTGTACCACTGGTAGGTAATGGTGCCGGTGCCGGTAGCTGTAGCGCTGAATGTCGCAGTCTGCCCAAGGGGGACAGTCACGCTCGCGGGTTGCGAAACGGTGGGAGCCACGGGCCTGTAGCCTTGAAACCCGCCTGCACATCCCGAGAGATCTAGCAGGCCAAGGGCTACAGCGAGAACAGCCAGGAGTTGAAGAACCACCCTATGTGGTAATACCCGAGCAGATGATTGCGCAAGCTCTTGGTCACTGTGGCACTGTACGGTACGAGATCCCGCGCCACTAAACGGCACAGAGCAGGATTGAGAGCTGAGCAGGCCGTGAGGACAGACAGGCAGATTACGCCGAACACACGGAGAAACAGGTTGCATCGGGAGAAACTCCTAATCTGACTATATCGAGCTCAGCAGAACTCGTCATAACAACGGCAGATGTGGTTGCGCAAAAGGCTGATAATACTTTCGTGTCAACTCAGATCCATCGAGGGGCCGAGGCTGGACGCCACATCAAAGGTACTTCGCTTCAATCGATAGCAGTAAGCGTCCCCAAGTTTTCCCCAGTCTGATTCGGGTTTTGACTCTTTTAGTTGTGAATCTGGACGCCCTAACCGGAAAAATCTCTCCGACGCCCCTGAAGTCCCGTTCGGGGCTGTAAGTTCTCAGTCAGACATCTTCCAGTCCCAGGTTATCATTCACCGCGTGTCGCAGTTTCTGTTTGCATCCCAGATAATGCTCGGTCGTCTGAACCGATGCGTGACCAAGCAAGAACTGAATCTGTTCAAGTTCTCCCCCGGCCAAATGGCATAGTCGTGCGCAGATGCGACGCAAGTCGTGCGGAGCGAGATTCTTGATGTCGGCACGTTTCGCAGCCGCTTTGACGATGTGCCAGATAGCCTTCGGTGTGAGGCCAGCGCCCCATATCTTTCCTAGCCTGCTAACTTGCCGGAAGAGCGCACCCGTACTTATCTTGGCTGCATCGGTCCACTCATCAACGGCGCGCTTCGCCCACACCGGAACTGGGACTGTGCGGATGTGCTTTCCTTTACCAATCAGGTCGGCGATCACCCAGTGCTCCTCGCGGACCTGAAAATCTTCCAGTCCGAGTCCTACCAGTTCGGCGCGTCGCAGGCCGCATCCAATGAGCAACGCTAGAATCGCTCGATCACGTTTGCCTCGCAGGTTATATTCTTGCGGTTCTGCGAGCAAGGTTTTGGACTGCTCGACGGTCAGCCAGTTTCCGATCCGAACGCCCAAGCGTTTTGCGCCTTTAACACGACCGATTCCAGCTGCCAATTCGGGACTCAGGAGGCCTGTATCAGCTGCTTCGTGTGCGAGTCGCCTCACAGCCGCTAAGCGCACGTTGATTGTCGAAGGCGCCAGATTCTTCTGTTCGAGAAAGAATCGATAACGAAGGACAACACTACGGTTGAAGGCCAAGCGCGGCTCGGAACAGTACCAACCAATGAATTCATCGATGGCATGCGCATGCGATTCTTGCGAACTCGCCGCTGCGAGCGAGTTCAGAACTGCGTTCTTCGACTGCTCCAAGTCGGGCAGCCGAAGTATTGTTTTAGCCCGTGAGCGTTTGCTTGTCTTTTTCCGACGTCCCATACTGGCGGCCTCCTGCGCCGCGTTCAGTATGGTCATCCACTTAGAGGCTAGAGACCGGAAAGCCGTTTGTGGTACAGGACCCTCGGCGCTCTCGACTGAGCGACGCTACTCCTACCCTGCGCGCTATCAACAGCCGGTACACAATCTACGGATGGTCACGCCGCGAGCGGAAAGTTCTCCAAGTAATTGCGCCACTCCTTGAGAAACTTCACGGTCGCCAGGGACAACTACTGCCCATTTAAGGTTTTCCTGGAACTCTCTATCGCGAATCTGCCACTGGCCGAAAGACGATGATTTTACATCACCAATTCGGATGATGGACCAGTGCCGCACCAGCGCCAATGCGGTGGCATCGTCGGGTAATGGCCCGGACAGAATAAAGTGGTTATTCCCATGCACCAGGATGCCAACCATCGAAGTTTAAGCCTCCAGGCGCGGATCGGGTACCGGGTAGCCAATTGCGAAATGGTAGACGACTTGTCCTAGCTCAGGGGACAGACAAAGATATCGGTTCACTTCCTCATCAAAAAACGCTCCGATGCCTGTTGCTCGCAGGCCAAGCGCCTCGGAAGCAAGATACATTCGTTGACCAATAGCACCGGCCTCGAAATGCACGTATCGATAACCACGATCGCCGTAACTCCGTGCAGCACTCTGAAAATCGCCGATCATGGAGAATGCCAGGCAAGCGTTACCTGCCAAGTCTTGTCCCAAACTGAGAGCTGCCGCGACCAGGCGTTGGTCCCCTTCCTTGATTTTCTCCAGCTCTGCGTGTTCCGGCCAGTAACGGTAAACACCCGGCGCCAAGCCTTCGACGCGGTGGACGTAAAGATACAGATGGACGAAACGAGCTGTAGCGAAATCGGCGAAGAGAGCCTCCTTTGTGCTTGAGAGAAGAGTCGCAAGTTGCGGGAAGGAGATCGACGCGTCCCCACCCTTGAAGTCAAGAGCGGAACGCCGCGTACGAACGACGTCACCGAAGTTGCGGCTTGTGGAGAGATGAGGCGGCAGACTGATATCACCGCGGCCGGATTCCTTCGGCTGCCCAAGAGGGGGGATAGTGGCTTCCATGGTGAGCTTCGTGACAGCGTGAACCGCCTCGATCAGAGGATAAGGTACTTGCTCTTCCGACAGCCGGTTGGGCTGACCACCAAACAAAATCGTCTCGACTGGATCCAGCACCCTTACGGGAATGGATGGGCCGTGAAGCCCGACGATCAACATGGGCCATTCATCCTGACTGAGGAGACCCCATTCCGCCACTCTGTCATCTGAGAAATGGCCAAGCGCAAAGCTTTCGCATCCGATGGATCGAGCAGCAAGGGTAAGAGCCTGCCATGCATGTCCGATGTCGTGCAAACAATATCGATACGCCCGGTGCCTGTATTTCCAGGCTTCGCGCCAGGCAATGCTCGTCAGAACGAAAACCAGCGGGGCAGAGGTGCCGACAAGTTTCCCGCCAAAATCTCCGATGGCGCGTTGTTCTGCCATGTGGGATGAGGGACGGTAATGATAGAGACCGTCGGACCAATCGACGAGGCCATGGGTGGAGAAGTGAAATTCGGTCGGGTGGAGATTACCAGAAGAAGGATTAACGCGCAGTGTGTATGTGTATCCCGTTGACGGCACTCGTTTGGACGCGCTAATCGAGGCTGAATAGAACATCAACTGGGAGAGGAATTCCGCACCGTTCCGCGCCAGAGTATTTCCTGTTTTGCCCTCGAGTACTTCAAGAGCTGACATCTGCGGAGCTGGCGGGTCGGCCGACAGATCGAGGATGGGTACGCCCTCATAATGCCGAAACGGGTTGGGCATATTGGTCCAATCGAGATAGTGCTGAGTTCGCCGCAGCGATTCGGCACTGTGCTTCGTCAAATCATGGTATTCGCGCCAGGTCATATGGGGTGAATCCCGAGGTGACCGTACTGGTAAAACCGACAAGCGGGTATTGTCTGATATCAATTGTCAGCCAAAAGAGGGTATTAAATGAAAGGTTTTCATTCCTCAGCTCGGGCATTCATGAGTGTGAGTGGTCCTCGATTTCCTCGAACGCCGTTTGAACCAAGCCGCCCGGCGGCGGACGCTACGCGTGAGGTGAGCGGATCGGTGGTTGCCTGAGGGCTGAGATAAGTTTGGGTCACAAGGAGGTCCCTGTGACCCATCTAAGAAAAATGATGCTGGAGGAACTCCAGCGTCGTAATTACGCTGAGACTACCATAGATTGTTACCTTCGCACCGTCGAAGATTTCTCTAGACGATTTCACCTTCCCCCAGACCGCCTGGGCCCTCGGCATATTCGCGAATACCAAGCCGAACTTTTCCAAAAACAGAAATTGGCAACGCCCACGGTTCGGCAACACTTGGCAGCTCTTCGATTCTTCTACATCAAAACTCTCAAGAAGGCCTGGAGTCTGGAAGAGACCCCCTACCCGAAAACGACGCGTCGCTTACCGACGATCTTGAGCCAGGAAGAAGTGACGCGACTGATCGATGCGGCTCGCCTTCCCTTGCATCGCACTCTGCTGATGACTCTCTACGCCACCGGACTCCGGCGTGCCGAACTCGCGCGCTTAAAAGTGAGTGACATCGACAGTCAGCGCATGGTGATTCACGTCCGAGGCGGCAAAGGCCGCAAAGACCGGGACGTCATGCTCAGTCCCATGTTGCTCGACGAACTCCGCCAACACTGGCACCGGTTGCGACGAAAGCCCAGCATATGGCTGTTCCCTAGCAGGTATGCTCGCACCAGTGATCGGCCCATCACGCCCAAGGCGATCTACCATGCCTGTAAAGGAGCGGCTCAGAAGGCCGCCCTCCAGAAAGTCGTGTACCCACACACGCTGCGCCACTGTTTCGCCACGCATCTGCTGGAAGCGGGCGCGGATCTGCGCACCATTCAGATCCTGTTAGGCCATAGCGATCTGAAAGAGACCACCCTCTACCTGCATCTTTCGCAGCGTCATCTTCACGCGACCGCCAGTCCTTTGGATTCGCTGAAGCTGAAAGACGAACACCGGAACGAATAGATGAGCCGGCCACCCCTCGAGGTGGCCGATCTCATCCGCATCGCGGGCGACGCTTTCATCGAACGAAACCGTCAGTGGATCCGTTGGAAGCATGTGAAAGTGCTACTGGCCATTGCGCGGTGTCGCACCGCCGCACTTGGCGGCCATCTCGATGAATGCACTCGCTGCGGACATCGCGCCATCTCTTACAACTCCTGCCGCAACCGGCATTGCCCGAAGTGTCAGACGGGTGCCCGTGAACGGTGGATTGCCGCGCGTCAAAGAGAACTTCTCCCGACACGCTACGTCCATGTGGTCTTCACGCTACCGCGTGAGTTGGCACCACTCACTCTGCAGAATAAGAAGGCCGTCTACGATCTTTTGTTTCGTGCCAGTGCGGAAACTCTTCTCGAAGTTGCACGCGATCCGCGACACCTCGGCGCGGAGATCGGGTTCTTCGGCGTTCTCCACACCTGGAACCAGATACTTGGCCTTCACCCTCATGTCCATTGCGTGATTCCCGCTGGCGGCCTGTCACTCGATCACACGCGCTGGATTCGATCGCGCTACCGGTTCTTTCTTCCCATCAAGGTGCTCAGTCGCGTCTTCCGCGGCAAGTTTGTCGCTGGTCTTAAGCGAGCATTCCAGGACGGCCGATTCCGCTTTCATGGAAATCTGGCGCTGCTCACCGAGCCGAAAATCTTTGCCGCTTGGCTACGTCCACTGTTCCGCAAGGATTGGGTGGTCTACGCCAAGCGCCCCTTTGGCGGCCCAGAGTACGTGCTCCAATACCTGGGCCGCTACACTCATCGCGTGGCCATCTCCAACCATCGCTTGGTGTCCTTTGCTGATGGCCAAGTTATCTTTCGCTGGCGCGATTCGGCCCACAACAACGAACAGAAGTTCCTGCCTCTATCTGTCGATGAGTTCTTGCGCCGATTCCTGTTGCATCTGCTTCCGCAGGGTTTTGTGCGCATCCGAAACTTTGGCTTCTTGGCCAACCGCCGACGCGCCACACGCCTGCCGCTTTGCTTTCACTTGCTCGGGGCGCGACAAGATCCACCAGCTCAACAGGACGCCTCCTCCACTAATGACTCCACCGATCTTTGGCGCTGCCCCAAGTGTGATGGCCCAATGAAGGTCATCGAAAGGTTTACGGCCGCCGAGATGCGACTTCGTTCTCCACCGGTGGTCATTGCCGCCGCATGAAAACACTCTCTCCAACTCGAATCCTTTACGTGTTTCGGCACGTTCAGCCCCTCTACGCTTTGCCACAGAAGAAATCCCTTCTACCAACTTCTCCACACCCTCAGTTGGCAACCGTTTTGCGCTACAGACAACTCTCCGACGTGTGGGGTTGTCTTCCGCGCTTCGCCGTACACCTCGGCGGCAACTCCACACCGCTCTCTCACTCCATTCAATTTGCATAGGTCCCGCGTTCGCCGCAACCACGGGCGGCTTGATTCAAACGGCTCTATCGAACGCGCGCAGAGCACCTCGCCCAACTTCACGCTTTTCTGAAAACGCGCCTCCGATAGAGCACTAGCGTTTCTGGATAGTTTCCGGATTGCCATCCGGGAGTTATTGCAAGGTGGCTCGAATCCGACATGCCGAGTATCCACTTCCGCGGGTAGTGCGTTGCACGTTAAGGCGAGGACTGGGGGTACCGGAAAAAGGACTTCCGAGGGTATAATCGCGGCCAATTATGACCCTTGCTCCAGGCAGCAAACTCGGTCCATTTGAAATTGTTGCTCCGCTGGGAGCAGGCGGCATGGGCGAAGTCTATCGCGCGCGGGACACGAGGCTCGAGCGCACCGTCGCGATTAAGCTTTTGCCCGCTGAATTCTCCGCAAACAGTGACCGGTTGCACCGCTTCGAGCAAGAAGCGCGCTCGGCATCTGCCCTCAACCACCCTAATATCGTTACCATCTACGAACTCGGACAGGACGGTTCCACCCACTACATCGCGATGGAGCTGGTAGAGGGGAAGACGCTGCGCGAGCTGCTTGTTGCAGGCTTGCTGCCAATGCGAAAGGCAATTGAAATCGCGGCGCAGATTGCAGAGGGTCTGACCAAGGCTCATGAAGCGGGCATCACGCACAGGGACTTAAAGCCCGAGAACCTGATGGTCTCTCACGATGGATTGGTCAAAATCCTCGACTTTGGCTTGGCGAAGCTCGCGTCGCCCAGCGGAGAGCGGTCGGATATGCGCACTACGTCCGCGTCGCTGACTCCATCGGGTCTGCTCCTAGGAACGGTGGGATACATGTCACCGGAGCAGATCGGCGGCCAGCAGCCGGATTTCCGGTCAGACCAGTTCTCGTTCGGTTTGGTGCTCTACGAGATGGTGACCGGGAAGCGCCCCTTTCAGAGAAGCACAGCAGCGGAGACACTGGTGGCCATTCTCCGGGAACAGGCCGAACCGATCGGAGTGCAAAACCGCGACGCCCCCGCTCCGCTGTGTTGGGCTATCGAAAGGTGTCTGGCGAAAGAGCCCGATAAGCGTTACGTCTCTACCCGAGATCTCGCACGGGAACTTGCAGCCATACGAGACTGCTTCTCGGAGAAGCCAGGTAATCAGGTGGAGACCCGCCCGACTAATCTTCCTGTGTCGCGGACCGGGTTTGTGGGACGAGAAAAGGAAGCTGCCGCCGCCAAAGAACTCCTGCTGCGACGGGATGTGCGATTGGTGACGGTTACGGGTCCAGGCGGGATCGGCAAAACGCGTCTCGCAGTGGAAGTGGCGAGCGGCCTTATCGATGAGTTTCCAGGTGGGATCCATTTTGTCCCGCTTTCCCCGCTAAGCGATCCGGACTTGATCGCTTCCGTGATCGTTCAGACGTTAGGGATACGGGAGGCGCGAGGTCAGTCACCGCTCGAAATACTCAAGGAGAATTTACAGGATTCATTGCGCGCACCAATGCTGCTCCTGCTGGACAATTTTGAGCACCTGGTGCAAGCTGCACCGATCGTGGCAGAGCTCCTAGTCATGGGTTCCAATCTTAAAATCCTGGTAACGAGTCGCGCAGCGCTGCACGTGTACGGAGAACATGAATTTCCGGTGCCACCGCTTGCGTTGCCGGATCCGCGGTCCATGCCTCCGGTTGAGGTTCTGTCACAGTACCCTGCGGTCGCGCTATTCGTGCAACGCGCCGTCGCTGCCAAGCCAGATTTTGAACTTAACCGAGAAAACGCGCCTGCCGTCGCCGAGATTTGCGCCCGGTTGGATGGTCTGCCTCTCGCGATCGAGCTCGCAGCCGCCCGGGTGAAAGTTCTCTCGCCCTCTTCCATGCTGACACGCCTGGCGAGCCGGTTGCAGCTATTAACGGGCGGCGCACGGGACCTGCCACAGAGGCAGCAGACGCTCCGCGCTGCCATGGATTGGAGCTACGATCTGTTGAACGCTGCAGAGCAAAAGCTTTTCCGAAGATTATCGGTGTTCGTGGGGGGATGCAATCTGGAAGGCGTGGAAGCTGTGTGCGACACCAAGGGTGATCTCGATTTGGACCAGCTCGACGGTATGGCATCCATGGTGGACAAAAGCCTGGCGCAGCACGTCGAACAAGCGAAGGGTGAATCGCGGTTCGTGATGCTGGAAACGATTCGCGAGTACGCTCGAGAAAAACTGGAGGCAAGCGGGGAGGAGGCCTTGACAAGGCGCGCCCATGCCGCCTACTGCCTGGTGCTGGCAGAAGAGGCGACAACAGAGCGGAGCGGAGCAGAAGGAGGGGAATGGCTGGAACGCTGCGCGCTAGAACATGACAATTTCCGCGCGGGCCTCGAGTGGCTGACAGAAACCGGAGATGCGGAGTGGGGCCTGCGTCTCGGCGCGGCGCTGTTTCGCTTCTGGGAGACGCGAGAGTATCTCGCCGAAGGCAGAGCAACGCTGGGCAAACTGCTGAAGCTCGCAGGAGCCGCAGCTCCGACGAAGATCCGCGCGCGCGCGCTATTTGCCGCAGGCGTGCTCGCCGGCGAGCAGGGAGATTACGCCTCGGCGGATGCACTCGTCGGGGGAAGTCTGGCCATCGCACGTCAGTTGCACGACAAGCAGGGCGTCGCCGTCTCACTGAACGCGCTGGCGGTCCTTGCGCAGGACCGGGGTGACGTCGCAGTCGCGCACTCGCTGTTCGAAGAAAGCCTAGAGGTGTGGAGAGAATTGGGGGACTTGAAGGCGGTCGCACGTTCTCTCAGTAACCTGGCGAATGTGGTCACGTTGCAAGGTGACTATGCCCGCGCACGCTCCCTTTATGCGGAATGTTTCTCAATCTTCCGAGGGCTGGGAGATCGGACAGGTGTCGCTTGGTCGCTAAACCACCAGGGGGATGTCGCTCGCGATCAGGGTGACTCCCTAGCCGCGCGGACACTGTACGAACAGGGCCTGGCAATTTTTCGGGAACTCGGTGACCGCTGGGGCATTGCTGGAACGCTCGCTGATCTGGGAAGCTTGGCGATGGAACAGCGGGATTATCCCACAGTGTGCTCGCTGTACCGGGAAAGCATAAAAATTTTCCAGGGGCTGGATCATAAACGAGGAATTGCCCACCTGCTGGAGTGTTTCGCGTGCTCAGCGGCGGCGCAACTCGAAGCAGAGCGTTCGCTGCGGCTGGCAGGCGCAGCGGCGGCGCTGCGCCAAAGCATTGGTGCTCCGCTCACGCCCACGGAACAGCACAAACTGGATGCCACCCTGGATCCGGCACGGCAGGTATTGACCAACACGGCAGGCACGACGGCCTGGTTAGAAGGTTGGGCTTTGCCGGTCGAAAAAGCAATTGAGGAGGTGCTGATGCCCGAGGGGGAATCTCCTTCGGGTTAGCGCCCGGGCGGGCTGACGCTGGTGGCGAAGGTAATCCGGATGCCCCTGGAAGGTTCAGCCAGCGCTTACTCCGCGATTGTCGGGTCGATAAGGCGGCGCACGGCGGAGACGCGATTGGCAGGAAGGCCTACGCGCCTGGCGTGTTCTTGGATGGTCGCCTCGTCCGGCGCGAGGTAGACGCAGTACACCTTGTCGCCGGTTACGTAGCTATGGAGCCACTGGATCTCGGGACCCATTCCCTTCAAAACGTTGACGGACTTCTGGGAGATTTCCCGCAATTGGGCGTCTGTTAGGTTTCCGGCTCCCGGGACTTCGCGTTCGATGACGAATTTGGGCATGGGCGTTCCTCTAGTGGGCACGTATGCTAGCATGCCACTGGAGCGGCTTCAACACGGCTTGGCCGAAGCTGCCCCAGTCAGCGAGAAACGGACAAGAACAAAAGAATGAGGTTGCCATGGATCTTCGATTGCTCCAGAAGCCGCTGAAAGAGCAATACCGCAATGACCCAAATGCTTCGCAAATCACTCTCCGGGCAAAGGGCGGGCAGGGGGATGTTCCGGTGACATGCTCGGTCGATCTCGGGCGTGCCATCTACAATGCCGAGGCCCACAAGGGTGTTGGAGGCGCCGGTGCCGGCGCCTGTTCCGGTGACCTTTTACTTGGGGCGCTGGCGGCTTGCGCACAGATCACCTGTCAGATGGTAGCTGCGGCGATGGGTATACCCACCCAACGGATTGAGGTCACCGTGGAGGGAGACTTGGATCTTCGAGGCACGCTTGGGATATCGAAAGACGTGCCCGTCGGCTTTGGGGGCGTTCGACTGCATTTTAATGTAGCTGCGCCGAAGGCAACCCCGGAACAAATGAGCGCATTGCGAGAAAAAACGGAACAGTATTGCGTGGTGATGCAAACTTTGATGCGGCCACCGAAACTGCAAACCGAGTGGGTTGGTCACGACTGAACGCGCGGCCGCGGTCAGTCTTCACGTGTTTCTGCGAACGAGCGATGTCGTAATCAAGGCCTCCACCCAAAGCGACCGGAAGTATACCCGCAGAAGTCCCGTTCATCATCGTGGGCTTGCGAAGCCCCACTTGTCCTGTTCAGTCGGAGACGAGAGGCCCGACTGGCATCACGCGCGGACTCGCGGCACTATCGGCATTGCCGAGCCCATCGGGGGCCTCGGCGTCATCCTGCCGATGGTGACCAGCTTCACCCCGTGACTCACCGCACGGACCGCGGTAGGACTCGCGACCATCATGCTGCTGGCGGTTGGCTTCCAGGTGCCCCGCCACGGGTCGCCCGCCACGCCCGCCATTGTTTTTTACTCGCGCTGTTTGTGGCGCTCGGACGCTTTTCTCGCTGGACGTGAGCAAAGGGCCGGATGCAGCCGTGCCAGGATTGTGCCTGAATCACGGCGTACTCGGAGACAACCTAGCTGGACCTAAAACGGCCTACCAATCGGAATGCCAGACGGCATGCGAGCCAGAAGTCCCGTTGGAGGAAATGTGGCGCCACGGGGAGCTGTCGGGCTCGGATCTCTTCGAACGCCGTGTTCGGACCGCGAGGTCGGTCAGCCACTTGTCCGAGATCCTGACTTGATCGAAGCCACCGGGCGCCTGACGCTGCGCGTGAGGGGAACGGGGCAATGGTTGCCTGCTCTAGTGGTAGATTGGTTGTGTCCAAGGCAGGAGAAGCATACGATGGACGCGATGGGCGGCTCTGCTTCTCTTGTGTCTTTCCAGGAAACCTTTTCACCCTCTTCTGCGTTCTATAGACGTGGGTAGTGGTGATAATACAAAATAGACGTGCCTCTCTGTAGACCATGCAAATCGGGTTCTCCATGCCGATGCAACCAATGAGGGATGCATGAATACCAAAACCAGGCCTTGCACTCAACCTGTTCTAATGAATGCCGTTGACCCCCTGGGCAGGCCCATCGAAACAAGCGTTCTTTCCGTGGCGCAAGAGGTCGCTCCGCAGGCGCTCTACTATGTCGAAAAGTTTGTTGGCGACCCATGCGTTGCCATCAACCTTTTGGAAAAGGCTGCAGGCGCAGTTTCCGAAGCAGTTCATGCCAAGGAAGCTGCAAAGGTTCCCCCGATTCGAGACCTGCGCGCCTATCTCTACAGAGCCTATCTGCGGAGAATTGCCGCTGAAAGGCAGCATGAGTCTTGCGTGCAACTGTCTGTTGAAGACCATCTTATCCCCAACGGAGCGCTGGATATGGAGGCAAGGGTTGAAACGAAACTGCTCCTAAAGCAAATCCTGGGTATGTGCGATAGGAAGACGCGAGCGATCATTTGGGGGCGTATGGAAGGCCGCTCGTGGGATGAGATTGCGTATGACCTGGTCACGTCAAATCACGCCGCGCGGTTGCATTACTGCAAGGCGTTGCGCGCGATCCGAGAGGCATTCAGAACCGGCGTGAAGCCGTATGTGGAAAACGTGGCCCAGGCGGAGCGCGAACAGCGCAAGAAGTCCCGTCTCAAGTCTCTCTATGAAACCATCATCGCGCAGTTGCTTTTCCGGGCAGTTCGAATGAAAGAATATCTGGGAATCGGATTCCGCATCACCTGTCACGAGAAGCAAGAAATCCTAGCGGAAGCGGACCGCATGTTCGGCTAAAAGTCCCATGCTTTGTTAGTTTTCCGCTTGATGCCGAAGATTTTGTAAGCGACCGGAGACACTTGCTTCCCGAATCCCCTCTATAGGCATGAGGAGAATTCTCGCCGCGAATCTCCTCATCCGTCCCGCGGAACTGCCCCACTTCGGAAAACTGCTGAACGTTGCGAGTGGCTGAGGGGCGATCAGCCCCTTGCACGAGGACGAACCCTCTGTTCGGAGAGTGGGCCGATGTATGCCTTTTCCATGCTCGCGCCCGACTCTAGAACGGCGGGTTCTCGATGTCCAACGCTGAGTTGGAGGAAAGAATCATGGTCGGAAACGCGCTGCTCGTAACAATTGCCGTTGTGCAGGGCTATCTGTTTTGGCTTATGGGGGAGTTGATTTTCTTCGCCTCCCATAAAGGCACCCTCTTTCATGCTAACGCCAACATTGTTTTGGGAGGGTACGGCTTTACCAAGACCCGTGAAGCCCGCCAGCGCCTATGGGATCAGCGAGAACTAAGTGACGCCGGACGTGCGCGAGCGCAGGGGGATAGGGCTTTCACTTTTTTGATCGGGCCCGCCCAAAACCTCTCGAATCTTCCGGACGAGCGCTTTAGGACGATAGGGTTTCTGAATGAAGACGACGCCGGGGTCCAGCTCTCCTTGCCGGAGAATCGTGTCGTCGGTGTAGCCGGAAGTGAGAATTACCTTTATGCCCGGACGCAGTGCCGCCATGTGAACCGCCAGCTCCGGGCCACTCATTTCCGGCATCACCACATCCGTCAGCAAAAGGTGAATCGGACCCTGGAAATCCTTCGCCCGCTCCAGCGCTTCTGGGCCAGATGGAGCCTCCAGAACGGTATAGCCCAGGCTCTCCAGATATTGCCCAGCCACTTCCCGGAGAGACGCGGAGTCTTCCGCCAGCAGAATCGTTTCGCAACCGCGGAGCACCGTCGCCTCCGACTCTTCCTCTTTGCTCGGCTCAGCGGTTTCTTCGACTCTCGGTAGATATACCTTAAACTTGCTTCCCTTACCGGGCGCGCTGTCCACCCGGATATATCCCCCGCTCTGTTTCACAATTCCATAGACTATCGCCAAGCCTAATCCCGTGCCTTTTCCGATTTCTTTGGTGGTGAAAAACGGATCGAAGATTCGCGACTGCGTCTCGCGATCCATCCCGCAACCCGTGTCTTCGACCGCGAGCATGACGTAGCGACCGGGAATGACCGTCTCCTGTTCGTCCTTATAGGAATCATCCAGCTCACAATTGTGGGCTTCTATTTTCAAGCGGCCTCCCTGCGGCATGGCGTCGCGGGAGTTCACCGCGAGATTCAGCAGTACCTGCTCGACTTGTCCGGGATCGGCCTTGACGCAACCCAGCGAAGCTTCCAGCGAGATTGTCAGGGCGATGTTTTCCCCGAGCAGATGCCGGAGCAAGACCTCCGTGCGCTCCACAATCTCCTTCAGATCGAGCACTCGCGGCTGCAGCATTTGTTGCCGGCTGAACGCCAGCAGTTGCCGCGTCAGCTCTGCCGCCGACGCGCCCGCTTTTCGGATCATCTCCACTTTCTTGGCGGCGGGGTGCCCGGGCGCGAGAGTATCAAGCACCACATCGGAGCACCCCAGGATGACCGCCAGCAGATTGTTGAAGTCGTGGGCCACGCCGCCCGCCAGATTGCCAATCGCCTCCATGCGCTGCGCGATGCGCAGTTGCTCCTCCATCTTCTTTCGGGCCGTGATGTCTACAACCGTGGCCGAAACCAGCGTCCCTTCCCCGGTGGCCAGCGGTCCCAGGCTGATTTCCGCGGGAAACTCTGTGCCATCTTTTCGCCGCGCGAACAGCTCCAATCCCATTGGCCGCACGTGCGGCTCCTTCATGTAGACAGACAACTTCTCTTCATGCGCGTGGCATAGGCGCTCGGGAAGCAGCATGTCGATCGTTTGCCCGATCAACTCCCTGCGCACATAGCCGAATATGCGCAGTGCCTCCGCATTCGCTTGCACCACTCTTCCTCGTTCATTGGTTATCACAATGCCCGTGGGCGCCGTTTCCAAAAGCAGACGGTAACGCTCTTCGGAGAGTTCCAGCGCCTGCTGCACTCGTGCCCGCCGGTCTATCTCGGCCTGGAGATCACTCTGCATCTTGTGCCGCTCCACGGCGTAGCGCAGGATTCGGCGTAGCTGGCCCCCGTCCACCTGGCCCTTGATGAGGTAGTCGTGCGCGCCTTCCCTTATCGCGGCAATCCCCAACTCTTCATCTTGCAGCCCGGTAATGACCACGATGCTTGCCTCCTGCGCTACAGGTATGATCCGCTGCAAGGTCCGCAGCCCGCTTTCATCGGGAAGTCCCAAGTCCAGCAGGATCACCTGGTTTGCCGCGCCCGGCGCGAGGGAGCTCATGGCCTCTTTAAGAGTGGACACATGTTTGACTCTAAAAGCGGTACTCTCGTCGTGTTCCAGTATTTCTTTGACGAGACGCGCGTCCCCCGGATTGTCTTCCACAAGCAAAACGTGGATCATGCCCCCAGTCATTCGTCACGCTCCCGCTGAACTCGGGCGCGCGCTTGGCGTCTTGTGTTTCTTGTCCTGATACATAAGCGCATCCGACTTTGCCAGCAGATCCTCGAAGGAGCATCGCACGTTCGCCCCGCACGGCACGATGCCGATGCTGAACGAAAGAGCGTACGCTCGATTGGGTTGCGCGTTGACTTCCTTGAATTTCTGTTCGAGGTGGGCCCGCAAGGCGGCTTCGCTGGACTCCCACGTTCCCACGGCAAGCACCGCAAATTCGTCCCCGCCAAGTCGCGCCAGGATGTCACACTGCCGAAAGGAGGAGCGCAGCACCCCTGCCGCCTCGACAATCGCGCCGTTCCCCGCCGCATGCCCCAAGGTGTCATTGATTCTCTTCAGCCCATCGATGTCCAGGAACAGCAACAGGCAAGACGAGTGATTCCTTCGGCTGACCTTCATCTGTTGTTCCGCAAGCAACAGAAAACCTCGTCGATTGTGCAGGCCCGTGAGATCATCATGCAGCGCGAGACTGTGCAGCTCCATCTGCATGTCGTGGCGCTCCACTGCGAAGTGCAGGATTCTTCGCAGTTGGTGGCCGTCTATCTGGCCCTTGATGAGGTAATCGATCGCTCCCACCTTCAGCGCTTCAATCCCGAGCCTCTCATCTTGGCTGCCGGTGATCACGACCACGCTGGCCTCCTCGGCGAATGGCGCGATTCGCCGCAAGGTCTCTAGTCCGCTCCCATCGGGGAGTTCCAGGTCCAGCAGGATCACCTGGTTCCCGCAGCCCTCTGAAAGGATGCGCATGCCGGCTTGCAGCGACCCCACGTGTTTCATCTCAAAATCGTCTGCCCCGCTCTCTTTCAGCATCTCTTCGACCAGGCGCACATCTCCGGGATTATCCTCGATCAGCAGCACATGCATCTTATGTTCGGACATTCGTTTCTTCTCCGGCGTTGCTTTTACATTCGTGAACCAGGGGTTCCGATCCTGCCGTCGGCCTTCCATCCGTCTGGATTGGCTGCCATCAGCAAGACCTGAGTCTCCCGTTTCACGGTCCCTCATAGCTTCGGGGGCAGCTTCACGATGGTCACCCAGAACTCCTCGATGGCTTTCACTACGGCGACGAATTTCTCCAGGTCCACGGGCTTCGTCACGTAGCAATTGGCGTGCGTGTTGTAACTCCTCAGGATGTCTTCCTCCGCCTGCGAACTGGTGACAATCACCACCGGGATGCTCCGCAGATGAGGATCCGCTTTGATCTCCGCCAGAACCTCGCGCCCGTCCTTCCGCGGTATGTTCAGGTCCAGCAAGATGAGATCCGGCCGCGGTGCCTGCGTGTAGCTCCCCTGCTTGCGCAGGTAGGCCAGCGCCTTTTGGCCGTCCGACACGGTGGCTATCCGATTCAGCAGTTTCCCGTCCTGGAGCGCCTCCTGGATCAGCCTCACGTCGCCGGGATTGTCCTCTACTAACAGGATGTCAACAGATTGTGGTGGCCTTGCAGATGTCTGCACTGGTCACTCCTTTCTTCGGCAGGCTGAAATAAAAAGTAGAACCTTTCCCAGCTTCGGACTCCATCCAGATTCGCCCGCCCTGCCGCTCGAGGATTTTCTTAGCAATTGCCAGTCCCAAACCCGTTCCCGGGTACTCAACGCGACTATGCAGCCGCTGAAAGACCAGAAAGATCCGTTTGGCGAATTGCGGCTCGATCCCGATTCCGTTATCGCGCACCGAGAATCGCCATTCGCCCTTTATCTCCTGCGCAGAGACGTGCACCCGCGGGGGTTCCGAGCCGTGGAATTTGAGGGCGTTCGCCACCAGGTTCTGAAGCACCTGCAATAATTGTGTTTCGTCTCCCATCACGGTGGGTAAGGGATCGTGGGTCACCTGGCCGTCGCTCTCTTCCAACGTTACGTGCAGGTTCGTCAGCACCATTTGCAGGACTTGTTCGAAGTCCACGGCGGCAAGCTCTATGCCTCGCGCCCCAACTCGGGAATAAGACAGTAGGTCATTCACGAGCGCCTGCATGCGGTGCGCTCCGTCCACCGCAAAGCCGATGAACTCGTCCGCGTCGGCGTCGAGCTGGCCTTTATAGCGCTGCCCCAGAAGTTGCGTGAAGCTCGCCACCATGCGCAGCGGCTCCTGGAGGTCGTGCGATGCCACGTAAGCAAACTGCTCAAGCTCAGCGTTGGAGCGCGCCAAGTCGGCTGTGATTATACGGAGTGCTTCTTCGCTCCGCTTCAAATCCTCGATGTCGGTACAAGTTCCAAACCACCTCAAGACGTGTCCCGCGCCATCGGTCAGGGGCACTCCTTTTGTGAGAAACCAGCGGTCGTGGCCATCGCTGCTCCGCAGGCGGGATTCGAGCCGGTAGGTATTACCAATTGCAGCCGTATGGTTCCAGATGTCCAACACGGGCTGCTTGCCGTCGAGGTGGAAGGCGGTGTACCAGCCTCTTCCATAACTCTCCTCCAGAGTTAGCCCGGTGTAATCCACCCATCGTTGATTGAAGTAGATACCCAGGCCATCGTGCGTGCATACCCAGACCAACTGCGGCACCAACTCGGCCAACGTTCGAAATGCATCTTCACTCTCTTGCAGAGCCCGCTCCGCCCGCTTGCGTTCGGTCACATCGCGGGCAGCGGCAAAGATGCCCTCGACTTCTCCCGCCTCGCTCTTGAACACGGTGGCGTTGTACAACACATCCGTATGCTTTCCGGAGATGTCCCGAATGACGAGGGGATGATTCCGCACCGAACCTCGGGCAAGGACCTGCTCGTATACGTTGCGCGCCTCCTCGGGCTCGGTGAAGTAGGCGGAGAAGTCGCTGCCGATCAGTTGCTGACGCGCTACTCCGGTTACGAATTCGGTGGCTTGGTTGACGTCAGCGATTTGGCCTCCGCGGCTGATGGTCACCAGCGGATCCAGGCTGGTCTCGATCAGGCTGCGGCTGTGGAGCGAAGCATTATGCACCGGCTCTTTCGCCCGGCGCCATCTGCTCGCATCCCGATGAGCGATCCAGCTTGTCGCGAGCGTGAGGCCCAGGGCCAGCACTGTGCCGAAGAGAATCGGCAGGTCCGCCCTCTTGGCCTGGGATCGGCTCGCCGCCTGGCGCGCCTCGAGCAAGCTCTTTTCCTTTCCTTCCATTTCGTCGGTAAGAGCCCGGATGTCCGTCATCAATTTCGGGCCCTCATCGTTGCTCAGCGCTTCGCTCGCCGCCGTATGCCCTTGGTCGCGGCGCAGAGCGATCAGGTGCTCCATCACTCTCCGTTTTGCGGTGACGAGCTGCATCAAGCGATCGAAATTCTGTTGTTGGCTGGGATTGCCGGCGGTGACAATTCGAGCGGCGCGAAGATGTTCGTCTGCACGCCCAATTCCCGTGCTGAACTGGATGACATAATCCTGGACGCCGGTAGCCGCGTAACTTCGAGTGCCCCACTCCGCTTGTTGGAGCCCGGAGCACACCCCTTCCAGTTCAGCGAGGACCTCGTGGGTATGGATAATCCAATTATCGGTTTCAACCAACGCTCCAATAATTTTGTATTGGAAAATGCCAGTTGCCAACAAGATCGCCAAGGCCAGACCATAGCCGACTATGGGCTTTATCCTCAGCCCCGGTTCGTGGGCACGCGTTGCCATCATGCTCATTTATTCTTCACACGCCGCGAAGGTGTATCCCCGTATGCGGCATCCCTGCTCGTCGAGACCGGAAATCGTGCCGTCGAGAAGTTCGCTGGGTTTGCTGATGGAAACGTCCTCGTGCGTAAACCAACTGCGGTATGTTCCCGTTATGATCTTCACTGGTGGCGTTGTGTATTTGGTCGAGGACTCGACAGTGTTGCTCACGAATTCCAGCGCATGCTGCGCGTTAGCAAGGAATGCACTGTCGAAGAGGCCGTATCTCAAGGCTTCCCCTCTTTTGGTCGGGCTCAGGAGTCTGACCAAGTCAAAGCCCGCAAACACCGATGCAACGGGGCTCGTTCGCATCTTAAGAGAAGGCGTCCGGCCGCTGCTTTGGGACAGGACTCAACGAATTCGTTGCCCAGGAAGCGGTTTCACGTCAACGGAAAGGGTGTGAATTGCTGGTGCAGTGGCCATTCCCAAGAATGGCTTAGAGGGCTGCAAAACGGCAGAAGCGAACGCCGTCAGTTAAATAATACGCCTAACCTCGTAAATGACAAGCACTGCGAAATCCAAATAGTACATACCTATGCGGGGGTCGCCAGCGCGCTCTCAGGGACCAATGCCGCGGTTCCGATTCGCATCTCATCAATCGCCTTATCTAGGATCGGGATGAACTCGCTCGGGCGGAGTGTGTTCTGTCCGAAACAGACTTGACCGCGGGAAATGGCCGGTAGCCACCAGCAGCTATCTTCGACCACCTGATAATAAAATGCCATGGAACGTGAGCCTCTCAACATCTTCATGAGAGGAAGCATACTGCTCTCGCCCAGCTTCACCGGACTGAGCATCAAATCGAAGTTGCGGCATTCCAGTAGCATGCGGGCCTCGTGATAAGTATCCGCAAATTCGCAAGTGCAGCCGCGCTCTTCCACACGTTTCGCTAAATGAGATGGAGTTCTTGCGCACTCCCCAATGACTAAGACCTGGATCCTCTTGGTTTCCATATTTACCCCTTGAACTGGCAGAGGGGCAAAATGTTGAACTCTCGTCAGTACACACGCTCACGGCACCCAAGTTTGGTCCCGAAATCCGTTTTCTTGAGATAGACAGACTCTGAGCGGGGCCGAAGCACACATCTGCTGGACGGACCCCGATTCCCAAAATGAAACACACAAGAGAGGGGAAAAAAGTGAGGCGGAGCAACTCCTGGTATCTTATTCCGCAAGAAATAAAACGCCCTGAAGCCGAATCCGAATCTTGATTTTCTGTGCGCCACCCAAGAATGGAGCGAATCCGATTCTTCTGGTCGGAGCGCATATAAAGCCTTGCGTTGACGCTGTCAAGGGCATTTTTTGTTGTCTTGCAGTCATATTTATTGTGTTGTACACATCGAATAAGCACGCAGATCAGCGTGTGAGTTCCAGTATTTTGGAGCGCCAACGGATCCAATTGACCTTTGAGTCGCCACCAAGACAAGACCGCAGGACTTCGATTCCCACCGCCCGCTCCAAATCCTTGTAAATAGCGGGGTATTCGGTACTCGTTGTCCGGCGTCAGCGGACATCCGGCTTCCCGCAGAGGCAGTCCTCGAATCGCCGCTGCTCACGCTTCGGGCTTGGGCTTGATCCCCATGGCGCGGTCGAGCGCCGCCTTCTCCTCTGGGCGCAAAGCACGGAACGCGCCTTTGGGCAAATCTCCGAGCTGCAACGGTCCAATCGCCACGCGCACCAGCCGCAGGACCTCGACGCCGTGGGCTCCGAGCATAGGGCGAATGTGGCGATTCTTGCCTTCGTCGAGAATCATTACTAGCCAGGAGTTTTTCTCGCCCGCGCGCAGCAGGCTGACTCGCTGGGCGTGCAGCACTTCGCCCTTTTGAGTCTCCACGCCGCGCTCCAGAGCCTCGAGCAGACGTTCGTCTGCCTTTGCAGCGATTTGCACGTGATAGCTCTTCTCCAGATGAGTCGCGGGGTCCGTGATCCGCGCAGCCCACTCCGAATCATTGGTCAAAAGGAGTAACCCTTCGCTGGGCTTGTCCAGCCGGCCCACCGGAGCGAGCCAATCCCGGTCCTTGGGCAAAAGTGAGTAAACGGTGTCCCGGCCCTTCTCGTCGGCGGCGGAGGTGACAATGCCGCGCGGTTTGTTCATCACCATGTAGACTTTTTCCGCCGCGCGGAGCGGCCTTCCGGCAATTTCGACGCGATCTACTCCCAGGCGCACGGGCGTTTCAGGATTGCGTGGAGTCGCTCCATTCAGGCGCACCTGGCCTTCCTGAATCAGAGCCTTGGCCTGCGTGCGAGAGCAGAAGCCCAGCTTAGAGAGCGCGCGGGCCAGCCCAACCTTCTTGACCTTGTTCGAAGAGCGTTCCGCAGATTGGCGTGCAATGGGTTTCATGGTGATTGCCCGTTCGGCCTCAGCCCTGGCATAAAGCCCTTGAGTGTATGGGCTTCAGTCTATCCTGCTTGCACGATCTTAGTGGGGAACTGCGAATGGCCCTTGGATGAAACCCTTCGCATGTTTTCCAGCAACCTGTTCAGCTCTTCTTCTCAGGCGCTGGCTCCGGATGCTTCACTTCGCCGTAGCGTTGCGCGAGCCACGCGCGAACTTCCTTGGGGTCGTACTGGAAGGGGCCGTTGCCGCCCTTGTAGGAGATACGGCCGCTCTCGTCCAGGATGTAGAGCCGCTCGGGCCACGCGGCGTAGGCGTCGTTGGCGGCATTGTTCATTTCATCGATGCCGAAGGGCACGGGGAATTTGAAGCGCTGTGTGAAATCGTTGGCGATGGCAACTCGCTGGGCCAGGGTTTTGGGCTGGACGTAGCAGACGTCGTCCTTGTCTTTTTCGTTGGACTTCATGCGCCACTCGTCGAGCGGATGCGCTTCGCGGATATAGATGGTCAGAAAATCGGCATGGTCTTTGTAATCGTCATAAATTTGCACGATATCGCCAACCTGGCGACGGAAGGGCGGTCAAGTAAAGCTGCCGAAGACCAGCACCAGCGGGCGCCCGTTGTTGCGTTCACGAATATGAAAGCGCGTGGCGCCATCCAGCGCCACCAGCCGCGCATCGGGCGCACTCTCGCCCACCTTCAATTTCCCGCGGTGCATGTACGGCAGGGCGAACCGCAGCATTTCGATGGCGTCTTTCGGACCGCCCGCGAGAATGCTCAGGCCGACGTAGGCAAGGACCACCAGCCCACTGAAAGAAATGGCTGTCCATAGGAGAGTGCGATTCATGGGGCTCCCAGTCTAGCGCCCGCCCGGCGCGCCCGGCAATATGATTGCCTGAGAATCCACGAAAGCGTAAGCGAGGCTGGCTACGCGGTTTTCTTCGTCCAGGCACCCAGGATTGCGCCCATCAGGATGAGGCCTGCAAGCGGATAAAACTCATTGATCGCATACAGTGCTCTGGGGCGCATCTCAAACATATAGTTCATCAACGCGATGGGTCCCACAAAGCCGATCCATACGAGAACACCGACGGACGCGCCGCGCGAGGCCGTATTGGCATTGCGCCAGATGCAGAGCAGCGCAAGCGAGTAAGCCACTAGCAATTCCAGGAGAAACGAAACGATATAAGGAACCACGGGGCTCACACTCCGCGCCTGTTCGATGGTTATGTGCTCGAGGGCCATCCAGGGTTTGTTAAAGAGAACGCCGTACCAAAGATATCCGAGAAAAAAGTAAGCAATGGCTGCAACAACCACGGCAAGATAGTTGGTCTTCATTTCGATTTTTCCCCACGTGGAGCGCACCGCAAGAATTTTGGCCCAGGGAAGGGCGGTGGCGTGTCCGGCAGAGTCTGTAACCGGCTTGTCGCAAAGTCAAGCTACTTCACGCGATAGAAAACCTGGAGCAACCCACTGGGGTATTGCTTCACACGGACCAGTTCGAGTTCCGTCTCAGGATAGGGTTGCGCGAACAGAGCAATGCCGTCGCCCAGCAGGCGCGGATGAATGGATATGCCGATTTCATTCACGAGGCGCTTTTGCAGGAATTCCCGCACCATCTCCCCTCCACCCACCAGCCAGATATCTTTCCCGGGCTGGGCGCGCACCGATTCCGCTCAGCTCTCCGGGGGATCGGAGACCACTTCGATGTGTTCTTGCTTTCCTTTCGGCAAAAGGTGCGAGAACACGTAGTTCTTCATTCCTGGGAAAAGAGGGCCGGAGGGCGAGAGTTCAACGGCTTTCTGATAGGTCTTGCGGCCCATCACGGCCGCATCCACGCCGGCGAAAAACTCTTTCCTGCCGTAGTCCTGGTCCATGAAGAGCCAGTCCACGCCGCCGTCCTTGCGGGAAATGTAGCTATCCAGGCTGGATGCGACAAAATACTTGATCCGCCTCATGGTTGGCAGGGGATATCACTACGCGCGGGCTTTTTCGATCATCTCTTCCCAAAGGCCCTTGGACTTGAGAATCAACTCGACGGCTTCGCGAATCGCGCCATGCCCGGCGAGCGCGCGCGTGGTGTAGTGCGCGACTTCTTTGACGTCGGCGACCGCGTCTCCCACGGCGACCGCCAGGCCTACGCGTCGCATCAACGGGATGTCCGGAAGATCGTCGCCCACAAAAGCGACCGCGGAATCGGGCAGCCCGGCTTTCTGCAGGATTTCTTCGTACGCGGGCAGCTTCACCGGGACTTTCATGTACACGTAGTCCATGCGCATTTCATGGGCGCGCCGCAGGAGTGCTGGGCTTTCGCGGCCGGTGATGCAGCCGGTTTGGAGGCCCGCAGTCTGGGCCAGTGTGAGGCCCTGACCGTCATTTGCGTCAAACGTTTTGATCTCCAGCACGGTTCCGTCGGGCTGAGAAAGCAGCGTGACGCCGCCATCGGTCATAGTGCCGTCCACGTCCATGAGCAGCAGCTTGATCTTCGCAGCGCGTTTCTTGAGAGCGGGAGAAATCTTCTGGGCGCGAGCCAATTGGGCCTCCATCGGGTGATGAATTCCCAATTTTAGCAGGAATGAGAGGAGATATCAGTTCAGCAATCAGTGATCGGGAAGCAGGCATGCGAAACAGGATGCCGTGCAGGAAGACAGGAGTGGGACCGCAGGTGGCCGGCGAGAGAGATTCGCAAGGGCAAATTGTTTTGCACGCGGCGAGTCCGAGAAACTGGAGATCGCGGAGAAGGCCGATCACGCGAATAGGGCGATACGGATTCTTTAAGCGAAATGAGGAATCTGCTTAGAACGAGAGGGTCATCACTGCGGCGGATAGATCCATCATCCAGTGAGCCACAATGAGCGGGGCGAGTCTTCGCGTACGCAAGTAAACCGCCAGGAAAACGAGCGTTCCGGGAACGAAGGCGAGAAATCTCCACAGAATGAGCCGCCAGTTTAACTCGAAGGGAAGAAAACTGTGTTGCAACGCCCACCAGAATCCCACCAGGCAGTAAGGAACCCAGCGATGGCGGGAAAGAGCCGCGAGGCGCGAGGCGAGGTATCCCTGATAGGTAAATTCCTCTGTGACCGACCAGATGGGCCACCAGATCAGAAGGGAATAAAGAACGCCCCATAGAGGCAAGTGGCGGCCGAAGATTTCTCCTGTAGGGATCGGCGCCTGCCAGGAGTGGTAGACGATCCAACTGGCGAGAGGTCCTCCCAGGAGGAAGAAAGGAAAGATGAGCAGGAAGCAAGCGATGCCTTTGGGCACGAGCCAGCGAGGCAAAGGCCCCAGGAGATCGCGAATGCGAAGGTTTTCGCGCCGTGTCAGAAGAACGAGACACGCGATGCAGCCCAAGTCCACGAGCGTGCCCCAGACGGTCCACCAGGCACCGGCGGCATGCCAGGGAGAAGCGCGACCTTGTAGCCGCAAGCAGCCCGCGAAAAGAGCCTGGCTGACGAGCATAAACACAGTGCGCGCAGGAAGGAATAAAAGAGGTCCAGCCCAGCGAACCTGTCCGAGACTTACACGTTTTTCGATTTCCCGAGGGGAGTTCAAAAATAGAGGAGCAGGAACTGGCACGCCGGGCGGGGTAGTCATGTTTCACTCCACAGCTACATGAGTTCGAGGGTCCAAAGGTCGTGAAGGTGGACAACGCCGACCACTTTTTGCGAAGCGGGGTCGACGACCACGACGGAGGTGATTTTTTTCTTCTCCATAAGGTTCAATGCTTCGCTAGCGAGAATTTTTGGACCAATGGTCTGCGGCGTGCGCACCATGCAATCGCCGGCGGTCATGGCAAGCGTGGCGCCGCCGTGCTTTTCCATCAGGCGGCGAAGATCGCCATCCGTCAGGATACCTGCCAGCTTGCCTTCGGAGGTGGTCACGGTGGTCATCCCAAGTTTCTTCGCGGACATTTCATGAAACACAGCGGGCATGGCCGTATCCTGCGCCACACGGGGCAAGGCATCGCCCGAGTGCATCAGATGTTCGACGCGCAGGAGCTTGTTGCCCAAGCGGCCGGCAGGATGCAGCGCCGCAAAATCGTCCGGGCGAAACCCGTGCTTTTCCAGCAGGGAAACGGCAAGGGCATCGCCGATGGCCATCGCCACGGTGGTGCTGGCCGTGGGCGCAAGATTCAGCGAACAAGCTTCTTCCTTCACGCTGACGTCCAGCGCCACATCGCTGGCTTCCGCCAGCGTCGACTGCAGATTTCCGGTGAGCGTGACGATCGCGATCTCCAGGCGTTTCAGCGTCTCCAGCAAATTCAGGATTTCCTGCGTTTCGCCCCCGTAGCTGATCGCCAGCAGGGCATCGCCGCGCGCCAGCATGCCCAGATCGCCGTGCAGCGCTTCCGCCGGATGCAAAAAGAACGAGGGCGTGCCGGTGCTCGAGAGCGTTCCGGAAATCTTGCGGCCGATGAGACCGGATTTCCCCATGCCCGTCACAACCACGCGGCCCTTGCAGGCGAAAAGCACTTCGACCGCGCGATCGAACGAAACATCGAGTCGCGCCAGTACGTCCTTAATGGCCTGCGCTTCAATGCGAAGAACGCGGCGCGCGGTTTCCAGGCTCATGCTTTGCTCCAGCGGCGAACGAGAGTGGAAAGCTCTTTCAGGCGGGCCAGGAGTTGCGGAAGCTGCGCCAAGGCCAGGGCATTGGGCCCGTCGGAAAGTGCGGCGGCGGGATTGTCGTGGGTCTCCAGGAAAATGCCGTCAACGCCTGCGGCCACACCTGCGCGCGCGAGCGGTTCGATAAATTCGGGCTGGCCGCCGCTCGCGTGGCCCTGTCCGCCGGGAAGCTGTACGGAGTGAGTCACGTCATACACGACGGGGTAACCAAGTTTCTGAAGCACCGGGAATGAACGCATATCCACGACCAAATTGTTGTAGCCGAAACTGGCGCCTCGCTCCGTCAAAATGATCCTGGAGTTGCCGGCCGCGGCAATTTTCTCCACCACATTGTCCATGTCCCACGGTGAAAGAAACTGTGCTTTCTTCACATTGACGATGCGCCCCGTTTTGGCCGCGGCAACCAACAGATCGGTCTGCCGCGAGAGGAACGCGGGTATCTGCAAAATGTCCGCCACTTCGGCAGCCGGCGCGGCCTGCGAAGCATCATGAATATCCGTGAGGATGGGCAAATGCAAATCAGTTTTGATTTTGCCAAGGATGCGCAAGCCCTCCACCAGTCCCGGGCCGCGGTAGGACTTCACGGATGAGCGGTTGGCCTTGTCGTAAGAAGCCTTGAAGATGAAAGCCACACCCACATCCGCCGCGATTTTCGCCACGCGCTCTGCCATCATCCGCGCATGCGTTTCGGACTCGATGACACACGGACCCGCAATCAGAAAAAGAGGGTTGCCCCGGCCAAGCCGTAGCGAACCAAGAGAAATTTCGCGCTGGGTAGTCATTCGTAGGTTAAAGATAGCATAGGCGGCATTAAGGTCTCTCGACCGGAAGAATATGGAACCGGCGTTTTCCAGCGATACGATAGGTAGCAAAGTCGTTCTGGTCGAGCGTGAAGACGGCCGTAATGGCTTCTCTTTCGCCAAGATAGACGAGCGTAGCGTCGGCAAAATCCATCGGCAGATCCTTGTAACGTGACATCAGTGCCTGAATTGGGGGTAATTCCGAGTTGTCGATCGTGGCGAGCACAATCACCCTGGAGTCGAGAAGGGTCCAAACCGCTTCCATCTCTGTGCGCGAGCGGCGTATGAGGTGAAACACTTCGGTGAGAACCGCTTCGGTGGTCAGCAGGGGAAGACGAACTTGACGAAGCGCGCCCAGGCAGACCTCGTGCCACCTGTCTTTCTCGTCTAGAAGTGCGAGTATCGCCCCGGTATCGACTATGACGTCAGCGGCCATACTGGCGGCGAAGGCTCTTGCGGATGGTTGCCGCGGCAGTTTCCGCGCGGCGGGGATTTTTCCCGGCAATAACGCCAATGCACTTTTCAGCTGCAGCGTGGAGTCTCTTCTGCTCTTCGTCGCCGGCAATTTCCTGAGCGTTCTTGGCCAGCCACTCGCGTACAGCGATATCCAGAACCGCTGAGACGCGTATCTTGCGAACGCGGGCAACACGCTCGAGGTCGGCCTTCAGACTGGGAGGAAGACGCCAACTATAGACTTCAGTCTTCATGCACTACAGTGTAGTGCATTCAGTGCTTCTCACCAAACCATTTTCGGGGGCAATGAGAAGGGCTCCGGGCGTCAGAGAACACAAGAAAAAGGCCAGCGCTGGCGATCAGTTGTCTTGCAATTACGCAGCCGCGTGTGGCGTGGCGCGAAGAGCGGGCGCGTGAGGCTGCGTGCCGCCGGTAGGAGCTGGGGCCGTCGGCCGCGACTTCTGGAGCTTGTGCTCCAGAGACGCGCCGATGAAAGCCGCGAAAAGCGGGTGCGGGTCGAATGGCTTGGACTTGAACTCCGGATGGAACTGGCACCCGAGGAACCACGGATGGTTGGGCGCCTCGACGATTTCCACGTAATTCCCGTCCGGCGTGCGTCCGGTGATTTTCAGCCCGGCAGCCGTCAGGACCTTCTCGTATTCGCGATTGAATTCGTAGCGGTGGCGGTGGCGTTCGCTGATCTCAATCTTGCCGTAGGCTTTGTGCGCAAACGAGCCGGGCTCCAGCCTGCACGGCCACGCGCCCAGGCGCATCGTGCCGCCCATTTCGTCCACGCCCAGAAGCTCGCGCAATTTGTAGATCACGCGGTTCGGTGTTTGCGGATCGAATTCCGTGCTGTCTGCTTGTTTTAAGTTCGCCATATCGCGCGCGTATTCGATGGTGGCGCATTGCATCCCCAGGCAGATGCCGAAGTACGGCACTTTATACTCGCGGGCATATTGAATCGTGTAGATCATTCCCTGGATGCCGCGCTTGCCGAAACCGCCGGGCACCAGGATACCGTCGTAACCGCGTAATCGTATCTCCGCCGCTTCCAGCGAATCAATCTCCTCGGACTCAATCCAGTCGATGACCGTCTTGTGATTGTGCGCCAGGCCGCCGTGCAGCAGAGCTTCGCGCAAACTCTTGTACGCGTCTTCCAATTGCACGTATTTCCCGACGATCCCGATGCGCACTTCGCCGTGCGGATGATGCAGGCGGTCGAGCATGTCCAGCCAGGGCTGCATCTCCGCGGGACGCTCTTCGAGCCGCAACGAGCGGATAATCTGCGCGTCGAGACCTTCCTTGCTCAACTCCACGGGGACTTCGTAGATCGTCTTCACATCCTCCATGGAAATGACGCGGGATTCCGCGACGTTGCAGAACAACGCGATCTTTTTCTTGAGCTCCGCCGGAATGTGGCGATCGCTCCGGCACAGCAGGATGTCCGGCTGAATCCCGATTCCCAGCATCTCCTTGACGCTGTGCTGCGTGGGCTTGGTCTTGAGTTCGCCCGCCGCCGCGATGAATGGCACCAGGGTCACATGCACGAAGAGCGTATTCTCCGGGCCCAACTCCAGGCGCATCTGGCGAATCGCTTCCAGGAACGGCAGGGACTCGATATCCCCCACAGTCCCGCCGATTTCTACGATCACAATGTCCACGCCTTCGGACACCTTCCGAATGCAGCGCTTGATCTCGTCGGTGACGTGCGGGATGACCTGCACGGTTTTTCCCAGGTAATCGCCGCGGCGCTCCCGGGTGAGAATGGTCTCGTAGATGCGCCCGGTGGTCCAGTTGTTGTCGCGCGTCAGTTTAACGTGGGTGAAGCGTTCGTAGTGCCCGAGGTCGAGGTCCGTCTCCGCTCCGTCGTCCGTGACGAAAACCTCCCCATGCTGAAAGGGGCTCATCGTTCCGGGATCCACGTTCAGGTACGGGTCACATTTTTGGATGGTGATTTTGAAGCCGCGACTTTCGAGGAGACAACCGATGGAGGATGCTGCTACGCCCTTGCCAAGTGAGGAAACTACACCACCAGTTACAAAGATATATTTTGGCGCCATCCGGGTCGCTCGCGTCCGCTCCGAGCAGATCTGAGCTTGTCGAACCTCCGCAGGATTGACGTACATATAATTATGTTCGGAACGTCGCGGAGTGTCAATGCAAACTCTTCGTTCGCAATCATCTGATTTCTTTCTCACTCAACGAAACCCTTTCCGTTTTCCCGGGTTCGAATCATCGGGACGTGCGGTAAGGTCTATTCAGTGGCTTGCGGGACACCAGGCTAATCCAGCCAGGGCCTGCGCGTAACGCGGCATGGGCCCGGAAACGTCTATATTTATGGGGCCCTATGGCGGGGCTTGCCCTAGAAATCAAGCAATGAGGCAAACAATGCGGATGAGAAAGATGCCTTTATGGATTGTTGCTGGGATAGCGCTTTTCTGCTGCACCGTAATGGGGCAGGACAGGACCCCGCAAACTCCCGTACGTTCCTCGGGATATGACCTGAAGCGCGAGGGCACACTCGTTGGGACCGTAATCGCGTACACCGAATCCTCGACCACACCTCCGCTCGGCGCTCGTGTCATCCTACAGACGACGGGCGGCATCGTGGATGTTCACCTTGGTAATCCCCGGCTCCTTACGGCAAACCATTTCAACATCCAGGCGGGCGATACGCTGCGAATTATCGGCGAGAACGTGGCCTTCGGAAGTGCCGCACCTTTCCTGGCGCGAATTGTGCAGAAGGGCACTCAGGCGCTGGCAGTGCGCAGTGAGCGCGGCATCCCGGTTCGTTACGTGGCACCGAAGAATGGCGCCGGAAGCAAGTCGCAAGGAGGTGTGCTGTGAAGCGCCTCCCTTGGCTTACAACTTTGATGCTCGCCGCCGTTCTCTCCGCCTGCAGCGGCGGCGGCTCGAACATTCCTCCGCCCCCTCCGGCCGGTGGCTTCTCCGTGAGCAGCTTGAAAGGCTATTACGCATTTTCGATGAGCGGCCTGGACACCAGCGGCGCGTACCTTGCACGCACCGGGAGCTTCGTGGCTGACGGGGCCGGCAACATCACCAGCGCGATGGAAGATGTCGTGGATCTCAGCGCAGGGGCTCCCACTGAGGTCACTTTTGCGCCTGGCAGCTATTCCGTGCAGGCAAATGGCCGCGGCGTCATCGTCCTGAAAGATAACTCTGGCAATGGCCTGACGTTGACCATGGTCCTGCAGTCCAGCAGCCAGGGCTTCCTATTGCAAACCGACACAGGCCTCATCGGCACTGGCAGCCTTGGCAGCTTCAACCTCCAGACCACCACCGATTTTGCCGCCACGGCCTTGAATGGGAATTACATCTTTGATTTCTCCGGCGAATCTTTGACAGGCGCGACCCCAACCGTTGTCTCCACCATCGGAAATATCTCTGCAACCGGCAACGGGATCATCACCGGTGGCGTCATTGATATCAACGACGGCAACGCGGGCGTTTCCAGCGCCGTCAACATTCTCCCGGGAAGCTACACACTCGATCCCGCGAACGGAGCCACGTTCGGCCGCGGCACCGCCGTTTTCGCCGGACATACCTTCGCCTTCTACATTGTGGATGCCACGCGCATTAAGTTCCTCCAGGAAGATTCCCAGGGCGGCTCGTCTGGCGATGCGTTTCTCCAATCCGGCGCCATTCCCACGCAGGATTCCGGCTTCACCGGCAGTTTTGCCTATCTGGTTGGTGGATCGTCCACCGTAGGCCCAGACGCGGCCGTCGCTCGCTTCGCGGCGGATGGCAAGGGCGGCATCGGCGCGATTTCCTACGACGAAAACAACAATGGCTCGCTGCGGCACATTTCACAGGGGAGCAACATCTCCAACGCCAGCTATGCGATTGACACAGTGAACGCCGGCAGCGGGCGTGGCACGTTCACCTTTACGGATTCTACGAACGGAACATTCACGTACGTCTTCTACCTGATCTCTCCGACCAGTGGAGTCATTCAGGACGTCAGCAGCGGTTTCGTCGCGGATGGCACCTTGCTCGCGCAGACCGGCTCGTCTTTCACCCTCGCAGGCCTCGCTGGCAACTATGTCTTCAATTGGAGTGGAGTGGATATCAGCTCTTACAGCGTGGAGAATTACGTTGGGCAATACGCCCTGGCCAACAGCGCCTCGAACAACATCTCCGGTGTTCTGGATGGCACCTCTCTCGGTATCAACGGTGTTGCCTCTTACCCCAACTCGGGAGTCCAGGGAACGCTGACCATCAATTCCGGCGGCAGCGCCAACAACACCTACCAGATCGCGGCGGGCAGCTCAGTTTCGCCCACCTATGACTTCCAGGCCTACATCGTTGATGCCAACACGCTTCTGCTCGTCGGCACGGACAAGACCCGCGTGCTCGCCGGTATTGTTTCGCGACAATCGCAGTGACCAGGCAACGGCCAGGGAAACCCTCTCCTTTGGCTACCGCTAACCCGCCGCCCGGCAAGAATCTGCGTTGCTGGGCGGTCTTATTTTTGCATCAGTTTTTCCACGCGCGCCACGTCTTCGGGAACATCCACGCTCACCGCATCATGCGCGACCTCGGCCACGCGGATCTTCCAGCCATTCTCCAGCCAACGCAACTGCTCGAGCTGTTCGATCTTTTCCAGTTCGCCCTGCGGCAGCGTGGGATACTCCAGCAGCGCCTCTCGTTGAAAAACATAGAGCCCCAGGTGCTTCCAGTACTTCACGTGCAATTTCTGCTGCGTATCACGGATCCAGGGGATCGGGGCGCGGGAAAAATAGAGCGCATTGCCATCGAAGTCGAGCACCGTCTTCACTACGTTGGGATCCATGATGTCTCCGGCATGCCGGATAGGGGTGGCCACCGTGGAGATTTGCGCCTGCGGCTCTTCGAGCAGGGCGCCGACAGCGGTGTCAATCGCCACCGGGTCGATCAGCGGTTCGTCTCCCTGAACGTTGACGAACACGTCGCCGGCCTCATGCACAGCCACCTCGGCGATGCGTTCCGTGCCAGTGCGATGGTCGGAGCGGGTCATCCGCGCCTCGCCGCCGAAGGCCGTCACAGCATCCATAATTCGTTGATCATCCGTCGCCACGATCACGCGATGCACGGTTTGCGCGCGCTTCGCCCGTTCATACACGTGCTGCACCATAGGCTTCCCCGCCAGCGGCACCAGCGGCTTCCCAGGCAGCCGCGTCGAAGCGTAACGCGCGGGGATCACCACAATCACTTTGGGATCGCTCATTCTTCCGCCCTTTCCCATTTCCTTCTTGAAGCGATGCTAGCACATAGCGTAGGCTTCGTCGGTCCTCATCAGGCTGACTTTCGGCCTGCGCAGAAGGGCTTGCCTTCCCGAATCCGGGTGCTATTATGAAGTCTCTGCGCGGCCCTCCCGGCAAACCGGGAGAAGGGGGAGCCGTGAAGCGCGCTATCTGCGAGACCCGCGTTTTGTGTTTGCTTGCGATTTCGCGCTTGTTCGCTTGCTTGTTGCTGCTCTGCCTGGGAGCCCCTCTTTGGCCCCAGGATGCCCCCAAAGATCTGGTACCCGCCGAGGCTTCGCCGGCGCCGCCAAAGCTCGGCGCCTTCACGCGGGATACGCCCGCAGTCAAGATCATCCCCGGAAAGATCATTCACACCGACGTAGATCTGGCCCTGGTCAACGTGACCGTCACAGACCCCTACAGCCGCCTGGTCACTGGCCTGGAAACCGATAATTTCCGCGTCTTCGAGGACAACATTGAGCAGGAAATTGTCTCCTTCTCTTCCGAAGACGTGCCTATTTCCATCGGAGTCATCTTTGATTTTAGCGGCAGCATGTCCGACAAGATCGATAAAGCCCGCGATGCGGCGGTGGAGTTCTTCAAGACGGCCAATCCGCAGGATGAATTCTTTTTGGTGAGCTTCAATGAGCGCGCGGAGCTGACCAGTACGTTCACCAACAGTGTGGAGGACCTGCAAAGCCGCATGATGCTCACTGCCCCTGGGGGCAGGACGGCGCTGCTGGATGCCATCTACCTGGGCCTCAGCCAGATGAGGGGTGCACACAACGCCAAACGTGCCTTGCTCATCCTTTCCGATGGAGGTGATAATCATAGTAGGTACAACGAGAACGATATCAAGCGCCTGGTCAGGGAAGCGGATACCCAGCTCTATGCCATCGGCATTTTTGACCCGCTTGGATTTCGTAATCGAACGCCGGAAGAACTCCACGGGCCGTCGCTGCTCAGTGAAATTACGGAATTGACTGGAGGGCGCGTCTTCGCCGTCGAGCATCTAAATGATCTGCCGGACATTGCGTCCAAGATCGGCATGGAGCTGCGAAATCAATATGTTCTGGGATACCGACCAAGCAATCATGTCCACGACGCGCGGTGGCGCAAAATCAAAGTCAAGCTGCGCCCACCCAAGGGCCTTCCGCCTCTTTCCGTCTACTCCAGGACCGGCTACTACGCGCCCGCACACTGAACTCTGTCTTAACACGCGCTATATATTCTTTGCAGGTCTCGCTCTGTCGCTGATCCTGCTTTTCTTTGCTGGCCCGTCACGGGCGCAGATTCCTGTGCAGACGGTTCCTCCTCCTCCGCCCCCCGACCAGGATGCCGGCAAGGGGCAAACGGGCAGCCGCATCAAGCTTAATGTCAGCCTGGTCGTGCTCCATACCACCGTTCTCGACGACCGCGGCAAGTTCGTGGAAGGACTCACGCAGGACAATTTCCGCGTTTACGAGGACAAAGCCGAGCAAAAGCTCTCCCTCTTCAAGCGCGAAGATATTCCCGTCAGCATGGGCCTGGTCATTGACAATAGCGGCAGCATGCGCGACAAACGGCCACAAGTGAACGAAGCCGCGCTCACTCTCGTGCAGAACAGCAATCCCCAGGACGAATCCTTTGTCGTTAATTTCAACGACGATTTCTACCTCGATCTCGACAAGGATTTTACCAACAGCATTCCCGAGCTCAAGGAAGCGCTGGAGCGCATTGACGCCCGCGGCAGCACGGCGCTCTACGACGCCATTATCGGCTCGCTTGACCACCTGAAGAAAGGCAAGAAAGAGAAGAAAATTCTGTTGATCGTCACCGATGGCGAGGACAACACCAGCCGCAATTCGCTGGAGAAAACCATTCGCGAGATTCAGAAGACCGATACCGTGATCTATACCATCGGCCTGCTCAGCCAGGAGAGCAAGCGCAGCGCCAAGACCGCCAAGAAAGCCCTCACGGAGATCGCCCTGGCTTCCGGCGGCGTGGCCTTTTTCCCGGAGAACGTCGGGGATGTACACAACATTTGTGAACAGGTGGCCCACGACATTCGCCACCAATACACGCTGGGCTACTACCCTTTGAACGTGGCCCGCGATGGCAGCTTCCGAAGCGTCCACGTGGACGTCCTTCCGCCGCGCGGCAAGGGCAAGCTCGTGGCGCGCACACGCAACGGCTATTACGCGCCGGTGGCCACCGCTTCCACCGCCACCGGAAAGTAATCCCCCGCACTTTGCTGTTTTGCCGGCGGCTCCGCACCGCCTTCCCCAAAACTTTCATCCCGACCGCAGGCCCGCGATTTTTGCGGGCCGTAGTGGAGGGATCGCGGCAAGATCTCAGCACGGGAGAGATCGATGAGACCTCGATTCGTTCGAGCGGATGCTCGATGGCTCTTCTCTGGGAACTCTGTGCTCGGCGTTTACCCCGACCCGGTCGGGGTGACCTCTGCGTAAGGTTTTTCTATTCCCGCGCCCGCTGAGGAATCCGGCTCAACACAATTCACCCAAAAAGCTCTTCCCGTGCGAAATCGCCCCGCCAAAATTCTCCGCAATGGTCTGGCCCATGTCCGCCAGAGTCTCCCGCACGCCAAGACTCAACCCGTGCTGGTTTGCCGGCGTGTACGCCAGGATCGGCACGTACTCTCGTGAATGGTCCGTGGTCTGCCAACGAGGATCGGGGTCACAGCCATGGTCCGCGGTGATTATCAGCAGATCCTGCTCCTTCAGCAGCGGCAGGTACGACTCCAGCCACACGTCGAACTCCTCCAGTGATTGCGCAAATCCCTCTACATCTTTGCGGTGACCATAGAGCATGTCGAAATCCACCAGGTTGCAGAAAATCAGGCCTCCCTTTCGATCCCGCGCCGCCTCCACCAGTTTTTCCATTCCATCGGCATTTGATTTTGTGGTGACATACGCGTCCACCCCGCGCCCGTTGTAAATATCGTGGATCTTGCCGACGCCGAACACTGGCACGCCGCGTTCCTCCAGTTCATCCAGAAGCATCGGCCATGGCGGGTCCACGGCATAATCGTGCCGCCGCGATGTCCGCGTGAAATGTCCCGGAGCGCCCATAAACGGCCGCGCAATCACGCGCCCCACGCGGTGCTTCCCATCCAGCAATTTTCTTGCGATTTCACACATGCGATACAGCTCCGCGATCGGGATCACCTCTTCGTGCGCTGCAATCTGGAACACGCTGTCGCCCGACGTGTACACAATCGGTTTCCCCGTCCGCACGTGCTCCTCGCCCAACTCCTTGATAATCTCCGTCCCCGACGCCGGCTTGTTTCCCAACGTCTTTCGCCCAATCTGCTTCTCAAACGGCTCCAGCACCTCCGGCGGGAACCCCTGCTTGTAGACAGGAAACGCCTGCTCCAGCCACACTCCTGCCATTTCCCAGTGGCCCGTGGTGGTATCCTTCCCCGGCGAACGCGTCGCCCCTTTCCCATAGAATCCGCGCGGCGCCTCCGCGGGGTGCAGATGCTTCAGCGGCGCGATATTGGCCAGGCCGAGCGCCGTGAGCGTAGGAATCCGCAACGGACGTGATTCGGCGATGTGGCCCAGCGTGTTGCGTCCCACGTCGCCATACTCCGCGGCGTCCGGCAATTCGCCAATCCCCACGCTATCCAACACAATCCATATCACGCGCTCAAACTTTGCCATTAGCTTGCCTCTCCGCGCTTCGCCCATCGCCCGCCAGAAAGTACTGTTGCCTCCTACAACTTCGTTGTATTTCTCTTTAGGGGGTCAGGGCTTCAGAGTCCGCGTGAACGCGCGTCTTGTCTTCAGCGTATGGCCGCAATGCACGCGCAAAAGTCTTCTCTTTAGGAGGCCGGGGCTTCAGCCCCGGCGCAGAGTCCCTGAAACAAATGGGCTTCAGCCCCTGAAGAAAACTGTTCTCGGCTTCTTCCGCATCCCCCCGACATCTTCCCATTCTCTCGGCCCACCGCACTTTAGCATAGCGTGCCCCACTCCGGGCATTTGACCCGCTTCCCAAGTAGCCCTACGATGTTCCCAGCGGCTCGCTCCCAGTGAACTTTTTCCCCACTCTCAGCGTACAACTTGTGTAGAAGGAGTACCCATGTCACAACAGGGTCGCACGCGAAGCGGTTCGGTGGTGTTTCCGCTTCTTCTGATTGCTCTTGGCACTCTATTTCTGCTCTGGCGTTGGTTGCCCGATTTCGATCCCTTCCCGGTGCTCTGGAAGTATTGGCCGCTTTTCCTGATTCTCGTGGGGGCCGGAATGCTTTGGGACCGCATGCAGCGCCACCGCGATCCGCAAGCCGCCCCGGGGTTTCCCGTCGGCTCCATGATCGGCACGCTGCTGTTCCTGATCGTCCTCACCTTTCTGCTCTGGCATCACCACTCCACCCAGCGGCTCCACTGGACCAATTGGGACACCGTTTCCACCGGCGGCAGCAGCCACGACACCAAGACCGTCAACCTGCAAGGCGCCAAGGCTGTTCGTATGAACTTGGAAATGCCTGCCGGTGAACTGCGCCTCGAAGGCGGTGCGCAACAATTGCTGGAAGCGGAATTCTACCGCAGCGGATCCTGGGGCGTGCCGGAAGTGGACTACACCGTGGAAAATGGCGTCGGCTCTTTGACCATCAATCAGCAAAAGGGCATGCAGATCGCTGGAAACTCGGACAACACCTGGAGCCTGAAGGTGAACGACACGACGCCCATCGAACTCAAAGTAGATGTGGGCGCCGGTAAAGGCGAATTTCATCTCGCCAAGGTAAATTTAACGCGCCTCGAACTCAATATTGGCGCGGGCCAAGCGAATGTTGACCTCACGGGCGAGCGCGCCAAGGACCTTCAAGCCGAAATTCATGGTGGCGTGGGCGAAGCCATCGTCCGCTTGCCGAAAAACGTAGGCGTTGCGGCCACGGTCCACGGCGGCCTCGGCTCCGTGGATGTCCATGGCCTCAAGGAAGAAGACGGCCAGTACGTCAACGCGGCCTACGGCAAATCGCCCAACACCATTCGCCTCACCGTCGAGGGCGGCATCGGCCACATCCGCCTCGAGCAGGAATAGACCTTCCCTTTTGCGAAGGACCTGGCGTGATGGGTCAGTGTGCGGTTTGCGTCAATCGTCCAACTCCCCTGACGCCCTGCTACCAAACCACCTCGAACGCCGTTTCTGGACCGTGAGGTCAGTCACTCGTCCGAGATCGCGACTTATCAGGAGTTGGCCAGCTCGACCAAGAAGAGATTTGCAGGGTTGTGCAAAAGAGAACAGCCCGGAACACTGACATTCCGTAAGATCTCTCGCAGTACGCCGAGAAGCGCGATGCCGGTCAGTCTGGACGGGTCGTAAGGTACCGTTCATCTCGCCGTTTTTCATTCTTCTCGATCTGTTACCTGTTATTGATGCTCAAGATGCTTTTGTGCTGCAAGACCAAAACAAGCACATTGTCCGGGATATGCCGCGCTAATGGTTGGACAGAGAAAATTACGAGTTCGGAGGGGTAGAACAGGAAGAGTCGGTTGTTTAGCAATCCTTGCTCTCCTGGCGGCCACGTTATCGACCAATGGGGATGTATGTCCGGGTGGTGAATCTTCTCCTCCCACCAAACAGTCAAGCCAGAGCAACTCAACGCACAAGAACCTGCCCAACTTTGGCGAGGCGACCACAACCCTATACCACGGCGGTCAGCCCACGAAAAGCGGATTTCGCATCCTGGCAAAGATGGGGATCAACATCGTGGTAGACCTGCGTGGGTCGCGCGAAAGTGAGCGCAAGATCGTGACCCATCTCGGGATGCAGTATGTAGCTCTACACTGGGAGTGTTCGTTTCCAAAAGATAATATATTCGCGGAGTTTCTTACCTTACTGCGGAAGAATCCAGGTAAAAAGATTTTCGTCCATTGCCGTTTGGGTGACGACCGCACGGCAATGATGATTGCGTCGTATCGCATGGCCGAGGAGGGTTGGTCCGCGGAGAAAGCCAAAAGAGAAATGGAAAAGTTTGGTTTTTCGTTTGCTCACAGAAATTTGATTTGCCCCGGCCTGTCTTCCTATGAGGAGGAATTTCCCGAGCGGTTTAAGACTAGCCCCGCATTCCGGCACCTGCGTTAGGAGGCCAGCCTTGGCGTCGGCTTTCGTGCGACATTGCAAGCCGATCAGCAGGTGTCTGGTTCGGTTGATAACAGCACAGAATTCCTCACATTAAGGGGGAATGTGAGACGACCCTGAGGTGCCAACGCCACTTTGGCTTCAAGCTTGTGGAGAATCAGATAGATTGAATTAGGGATGGGGTAGTCCAATCCGCTGGAACCTTATGGAATTTAGGGAAGGGGCGACTGTTCACTCTTGCGCAGTGAGCTTCTTTGCCAGTTGCTTAGAATAAGCTATCAGAAACAGTCGCCCGATCTGAGTGGGGGCCTTTGAATGAAAAGTAAGCGATTCTCCGGATTAACGAAAATTTGGGTATCAGCAGTTCTCGTAGCCTGCGGAGCTGTCTTCACCTGCAGCGGCCTGCAAACTGAAAACGGCAGGACTACGGTCTTGGCTCCCGGTAAACACTTTGAGCGCGTACTGATTATCGTCTTGGAAAACCAAAACTACTCTTCAGCGATGAGCAATGAGTTCTTAGCGAAACTGGCGACCAAGGGAACCAGTTTCACCAATTTCAAAAATCTCTATCATCCCTCCTACCCGAATTACCTCGCAATGATTGCCGGCACTTCTTTTGGCATGCGCAGTAACCGCCAAATTAACTTCCCCGACGACCCTCAGCACAGAACGATTGCCAATTTCCTCGATTGGAAGAATTATGCAGAAAACTATCCAACCGACCTAAAACCTTACCTTGGAGCGGGTGAAGGAAAATATGCTCGCAAACATGTCCCGTTCTTGAGTTTTGAGAAAATTCAAAAGGAAAGCTATCACAACGTAGTTTCGGTCGACACGAAAGATCCACATAATGCTTTCGCGACGGCAATCGAAATGTTCAGAAAAGACCCCAAGGCATTCCCCCTACCTCGATATATGTTCTATACCCCCAACCTTGATGACGATGGACACGATCCCTTCTATGACCCTAGAAAGGGACTGCAAAAGGGTTCGCGTTGGCTGGAGACTTTCTTCCGGACATGGTTTCCCTTGGATCAGAAAGAGATGAATGGGACTCTAGTGATAGTAACGTTCGACGAATCCGAGGGGGATAAGAAGGACGATCGGATCTATACCGTCTTCCTCGGAGATATGGTCAAAAACCAGACGGTAGAGAAAGAATACAATCACTATAGCGTGTTAAAAACGATTGAGGATAACTTTGGTTTGCCTCCACTGAATTCTGGCGATGCGAACGCGGCGCTTATTACAGAAGTCTGGAAGTAATCTGAGTTTTATGTCGGAGATCGTCGGAGATGGCCGACGCTCGACCGGCTAATGGACTCAGTGCCTGATAAACGCGCTACTCGTCGATGTGAATCCGGCGAAACGAGCCAGAAGTCCCGTTCTGGGAGGCTGCGCTGAACCTAGCCATGATGACTTGGATGTGCAATCAGCTAACCAAAACTGACGCGCTGCCAATGCAGCGCCCAATTTGCCGCATCTCTGCCGGAGTCGTATACTTTGAGGTTTAGGCACCATGCGAAAAGCGTGCTGAGTGAGCTTCCCTTTGGCCACGAACGAAACCATTCCTCCCATCCTCGAACAACAGGAAGTTCTGCGTGTGCGCGGCGCCCGCGTCCACAACCTCAAGAACATCACCGTTGAAATCCCCCACGAAGCCCTTACCGTCATCACCGGCGTCAGCGGTTCCGGCAAATCCTCCTTGGCCTTTGACACCATCTACGCCGAAGGCCAGCGCCGCTACGTCGAATCCCTTTCCGCCTATGCCCGCCAATTCCTGGAGCGCATGGAAAAGCCCGATGTGGACGAGGTCACCGGGATCGCCCCGGCCGTCGCCATCCGCCAGAAAAACGCCACGCGCAATCCGCGTTCGACCGTTGCCACTGCCACCGAAGTTTACGACTATCTTCGCCTGCTCTTTGCCCGCTGCGGCCAAACCTTCTGCATACAGTGCGGTAGCGAGGTGCGCCGCGATTCGCCCGAGCAGATTGCCGATCGCGTGCTCGCCCATGCTCCGGGCCGCCGCTTTTACGTGCTCTATCTCTTGCGCGTGCCCAGCCCCGAACCACCTGCAACGCCGAAAAAGACCTCTCGCAAAAAGGTAGTCGCTCCTCCCCCCGAGGACGCCCTGCGCCTGATGCTGCAGGAGCTGCAGAAACGCGGCTTCAACCGGCTCTACCAGGAAAGCCGCATCCACGAATTCTCCTCGCCGGAATCGCTCCTGGACGTTGATTTCGCCAAGCCCGTCCATGTTCTTGTCGACCGCCTCGCCGCCAACCCGGACTCCCGCTCGCGCCTCGTCGATTCCATTGAAATCTGCTACCGCGAAGGCGGCGGCGAAGCCATCCTGGAATTTCCCGCCGATGCAGCCGGTACGCCCGCGGATCGCCTCACCTTCAATGAGCGCTTCGAGTGCAAGAACGACGGCACGCTGTACCAGGAACCCGAGCCGCGTCTCTTCTCGTTCAACAATCCCTATGGCGCTTGCCCGCGCTGCCAGGGCTTTGGCAACACCATCGATTTCGATCTCAACCTCGTCGTTCCCGACCCCAGCAAATCGCTCGACGCTGGAGCGATTGAGCCGTGGACCAAGCCGCGTTATCGCGTTCTTTACCAGGAGACGCGCACGTGGGCGCGCGAGCGCGGCATTCCCACAAACGTCCCCTGGCGCCAACTTACCGCCGAGCAGCGCCTTCTGATCCTCGAAGGCGATCCCGAAAACGATTTCGACGGCGTAAAGGGTTTCTTCACCTGGCTCGAACGCAAAAAGTACAAACTCCACGTGCGCGTCTTTTTGAGCCGTTTCCGCGGGTACGCCATGTGCCCCGAATGCAGCGGAACGCGCCTGCGCGCCGAAGCCCGCGCCGTGCGCATCACCGGTAAATCCATCACCGAGCTTTGCAAGCTCACCGTGAAGGAAGCGCGCAATTTTTTCCTGGAGCTGCGCCTTACCGAATCGCAATCCAAAATTGCCGACAAAATTCTCGAGGAGATTCGCTCTCGCCTTCAGTTTCTCGACGAAGTCGGCCTCGACTACCTCACCCTCGACCGCCTTACCTCCACTCTCTCCGGCGGGGAATCGCAGCGCATCCAACTGGCCACGTCGCTGGGCTCGCATCTCGTCGGCGCACTCTACGTCCTGGACGAGCCCTCCATCGGCCTGCACCCGCGCGACACGCAGCGCCTCATCGACATCCTCAAGAGTCTTCGCGATCTTGGCAACACTGTTCTCGTTGTCGAGCATGATCCGGACACCATTCAAGCCGCGGATCGCATCCTCGATCTAGGTCCCGGCGCGGGCGAACTCGGCGGTCGGCTGCTCTTCTCCGGCAACTACGCCGAAATTCTCAAGGACCCCAAGTCCATCACCGGGCGCTATCTCAACGGTGAATTGCGTATTCCTGTTCCCACGAATCGCCGCAAGCCCACCGGAAAATTTCTCCGTCTGAGCGGCGCGACCCTGCACAATCTACAGAATGTAGACCTCATGCTGCCGCTAGGCGTTCTCACCGTCGTGACAGGCGTCAGCGGGTCCGGCAAATCCACCCTCGTTCACAACGTCCTCTATCGGGCGCTGGCCGCGCAGCGCAGCGGCGGCAGCATCAAGGAATTCTGCGATCGCCTTGATGGCGACGAATACATTCAGGACCTGGTGATAGTCGATCAATCGCCCATTGGCCGCACTCCGCGCTCCAATCCCGCCACCTACCTCAAAGCCTTTGATGCCATCCGCGACGTCTTCGCCAATACGCCCGACGCCAAGCGCCGCGGCTACTCCCCTGGCCACTTTTCCTTCAATGTTCCCGGGGGACGTTGCGAAACCTGCCAGGGCGATGGCACCGTGACCGTCGAAATGCAGTTCCTGGCCGACGTCGAGCTGATCTGCGAGGAGTGCCGCGGCCAGCGCTTCAAGAGCAGCGTTCTCGACGTTCGCTACCACGGCAAGAATGTCCATGATGTTCTCGATATGACCGTGCGCGAAGCCCTGGCCTTCTTCGTGAATCTCCCCAAGGTCGTCACGAAACTTCGCATCCTTAATGAGATTGGTCTTGGCTATCTCCGCCTCGGCCAGTCCGCCACCACGCTTTCCGGCGGCGAAGCGCAGCGCCTCAAACTCGCCGCCCATCTTTCGCGTACGGAAAACCGTGGCATCCTCTACATTCTTGACGAGCCCACCACCGGCCTCCATTTTGACGATATCGCCAAGCTGCTGGCCGCTTTCCGCAAGCTCCTGGAATCGGGCGCCTCGCTCCTGGTCATTGAACACAATCTCGACGTCATCAAAGCCGCGGACTGGCTCATTGATCTCGGCCCGGAAGGCGGCGATCAGGGCGGCAAGATCATCGCCACCGGCACGCCGGAACAGGTGGCGCGCAATGCCCAGTCGCACACCGGGCGGTACCTCGCGCGTGTGCTCGGCAATGGAGACGCTCAGGCAAAACGCTCCTCGAATGGCGCATCTAAAGCACCAGAAGTTGCGCCTGCGAAAAATGAGGCGGCCAAGCAGCTTCCCAAAGAGCCATGAAGCACTCTCGTCGCATGTTCTCGTCATGTGTCGTGGCATTTGCCGCGGCCGGAATCCTTTCCCCTGCTTGTGCGGCTGCCCACACACCACCGCCTCCTTTGTTTTTGTGGCAATCCCAGAACTCGTCCAACAAATCCGCGCAAGCTAAAACACAAAAGCTCCGCAATCCTTTGAATGATCTCCTCGACGAAGCCCAGGCCGACCTCGACAAAAACGATTTCGACGCGGCGATCATTCCGTTACAAAAATTCCTCGCCGAAAAACCGGACGTTGCCTACGTGCACTTTCAGTTGGCCTATGCGCTTACCGCGCTGAAACGCACTGACGAAGCCCGCGCGGAATACCAAAAAGCCGCCGAACTCGATCCGAAAATGGCCGAAGCGCCACTGAACCTGGGCATCCTCCTCCTCGAAAAGGACCCCTCCGCCGCTGTCGCTCCCCTCCGTAAGGCGACGGAACTTCTGCCCTCGCAGACGCGTCCCCGCTTCTTGCTGGGGCTTGCCTTGGAACGTTCCGGAGATGCTGCGGGAGCCACCGCATCCTTTGAAGCAGCTTCGCGTCTCGATCCCAACGACGTCGAGACAGTGATCCACCTCGGTGCCATGTATCTCCGCAATGCGCGCCCCGCCGATGCGGAAGCCAAATTCCGCCACGCCTTGGAGATCCAGCCCCAATCGCCCGTGGCGCTGCAGGGCCTGGCGCAGAGCCTCGACGCGCAAAAAAAACCTGATGCCGCCGAAGCCTACCGCAACTATCTTGCCCTGCAGCCACGCGACGATGCCGCGCGCAACCGCTTGATCCATCTTCTTATCGAGCAGCAGCAATACGACGCCGCCCTCGCCGAAATTGATCGCGCCACCGCTGGCCAGCAACCCACGGTTGACACTCTGAAGCTCCGGGCCGACGTTCAGATTGCCCAGAAGAAGCTGGACGATGCCATCGTCACGCTTCGCCAAGCCATTGCCTTGGTGCCCAACGATGCCCCGCTCCACGGCGGTCTGGGTCACGCTCTCCTGCAGAAACGCGACTTTCCCGCTGCGGAAAAAGAACTCAAGAGTGCGCTTCAGCTCGATCGCAATAATCTTGCCTATTGGAAAGATCTCAGCTCCGTGTTCTACCTCGCGGGGAATTACCCGGCCACCTTGTCCACGCTCGATCTCATCGCCAAGGCGGAAACGCCCAACGCCGGCCAGTGGTTTATTCGCGCACTTTGTTACGATAAGCTTGATGAGGTTCAACCTGCTCTCGATGCGTACCGGAAGTTTTTGCAGCTCGATCAAAACAAGAACCCTAACCAGGTGTGGCAGGCGAACCAGCGTATCCATGTTCTCGAGAAAAGGGCCCAGAATAAGAAATAGGGCAGGGAATCCAGGCCCCGGAATGTCCGTGTTCGCCTCCGTTATCTTCCTTCTCTTGTGCTCATCGCTTTTTGCCGCCGACAAGGTCAAGGAGCTGCAGGATCATTTTGATCGCGATCCAATTGCTGCAAGCAAGATCAAGACGCTCGACAAGCTCAGCCAGGCCCAGTTCGAATCCGCCACCAAAGCAGGCGGGGCGGGCGATTACACAACCGTGGGCTTCATTTTTGAAAAGTACCGGGACAACGTTCGTACCGCGTTCGAGCTTCTCAGAAAGGAGGAGCCGAATCCTGACCGCCACGGCAACAGTTATCGCCAGCTTGAGTTGGAGGTCCGCCGCGGTGTTCGCGAAGTGGAGGAGACTTTGGTAGCCGTTCCTGATCCCGTGCGCCCGCCGCTGCAGATCGTCCGGCAGGATCTCATCTCCTTTGATGATGAGCTGATTCGTCTGCTGTTTCCCCGCCGCACCAAGGATCCCCAAAAGGTCCCCTCGCCACCGGAGGCGAAACCATGAGCTCCAAACACCTCATTCCCCTGCTCGCACTTCTGCTGCTAGCCCTGGTTTGTTTTCCGGGCGCGGCGCGCGCCCAGCGCCCGGATAAGGATTATCTCTCTGCGCTGGAAGCGGACAAGATTCGCGACGCCGAAACGGCCAACGAGCGCATCACGCTTTTCTTGACCTTTGCCGACGACCGCCTGATGAAGTTTCAGTACGAACTCGAACACCCGTCACCCAATAAGCACACGGAGATGCTCAACTTCCTGATGAACTCGTATATTGGGTGTGTGGATGACGCTGCCGATCTGATCCAATTAGGCCTCGAAAAGCAGGACAACATCCGCCAGGGCATCGACCTCATGGCCGCAAAAACCAAGGAATTTCTTCCCATCCTGCGGAAATACGCCGCCGAAGGCCCGGAACTCGAAATCTACAAAGAGAATCTCGACGATGCCATCGAAGGCACGCAGGATGCCCTCAACGAAGCCGAGCAGGCCAGGAAAAAGGCCGCGCCACCACCCGTGAGGCGCAAGACTTGAGCCCAAGGACTCGCAACTCGAATCTGGTCCCCGGTGGCGTCGCTCTCTTCCATCGCGTTTTCACCCGCATCGGATGCGAAGGGCGTCCCCCTCATTTTCGCGTGGAATTTTACCCTTACAGCAGTCTTGTTCTGACGATTCGCCGCCGCGAAGACCTGCTCATTGTGCGGCTCTCGGATTTGCTCAGCCGCGCTCCCTTGGGCGTCCTGGAAAGTGCCGCCGCGCTGCTGCTTTCGCGTGTCTATCGCCGCAGATTGCCGCGCGCTCTTGTCCAGCCCTATTTGACCTACGCGCGTTCCGGCCGCACGCGCTCCCGTATCAGCCGCATGCGCGGCCGCCGCGTCCGCCCCAAGCAGGCGGCGCCGCAGGGCCGGCAGTATGATCTCGCGGCGCTTTTCGATCAGCTGAACTCGAAATATTTCAGTGGAGAACTCCGCCGCCCCCACATCGGCTGGAGCGTCCGTGGCTGGCGCCGCCAGTTCGGCTGCTATGATCCCGGGCCCAATCAGATTCTGCTGAATCGGCGCATGGACCGGTCCGGCATACCGCAATTTGTCGTCGAGTACGTCCTGTTTCACGAAATGCTGCACGTCAAGCATCCCACGCGGCGCTCCGGCTGCACGCTCGTTTCCCACTCGCCGGAATTTCGCGCGGAAGAGAAACGCTTCGATCAGTTCACCCTGGCCCGCAAAGTCCTCGACCATCTGGCGCGCTAGGAAACCCTCAGGGCTAACCCGAATTTCTCTACGCCCCGCCTTCTGAAGCGGGCCGCACGCGTAGAGGTCGAGCATTGCTCGACCCCATCTCGGCAAGGCGTAAACCCATCTGTCATTCCGAGCGCAGCGAGGAATCTGCTTTTCCGCTGGTCTTTGCTCTCGTCCGCGCCTGTTGATGAATTCAGGCCAACGCAGCAGTCCTCTCAGCTCCGTTCCTTGTCGATCTCTTCGTGCAGCTTCACAATTTTCTTGCGAATCTTGTCGCCATCTTCAGCATGAGGATATAGATCAAGGTACCGCTGGTAGGCCTTCACCGCCTGCTTCTTCTTTCCCTTTTTCTCGTAAGCCTCGCCCAGGTATAGGAAGGGAATGGCGTAGCCGGGTTTTGCGTCGGTCGCATCCTGAAAGCGGTCGATCGCCGCATCCATATCCCCCTTCTTCATGTAGTACTTCCCGATTTCGATGTCCTTTTCCGCGCGCAACGGATCCCACTTCGGCTGGTCCGGCGCGGATTGCACTGGCGAATCGGTATTGGGTTTGGGCTTGGGCGCGTCCTGTTTTTTCGGCGGAGCGTTCGCAGGCGGATCTTGCGCCAGAGCAGGCCATGCCGCAAAGCACAGCCCAGCTCCGGCCAACAGACAGAGCACGGACACTTTTCGCAAAAGGTTCACGGCGTTACCTTCTCACCCCTCTGCGATTCCGCAAACCGCCGAAAAAGTTGCCTGAGCTATTTGCCAAGCAGTTCATCCACCAGCCGCTGCGCCCCGTATAGCTTGGTCAGCGCCTCGGTCATCGCTGCCGTGTGCACAGCCACGGTCCGGTTCGCCGTGATGTCATATAGGAAATCCCCGACAAACGACTCGATGTTTCCGTCGAACACCAGCCCGACGATCTCCCCGTTACGATTCACCACCGGAGAGCCGGAGTTACCGCCGATGATGTCGTTCGTGGTGACGAAGTTCATCGGCGTCGCCAGGTCCAGCTTGTCTTTTCCCTCGACATACCGCTTGGGCAATTCGAATGGACCCTTGTTGTCAAAGCTGGCTGCGCGATCATACAAACCGTAGAAGGTGGTTTTGTACGGCGCCTTTGTTCCATTCATCGCATAGCCCTGCACTTGTCCGTAAGACAGCCGCAGCGTGAATGTCGCGTCCGGATAAGTTGTCTTGCCATAAGCCGCGAACCGCGCTTTGCCCAATTGCTCGCCCGCGCGCTGTTCCACGCTCTGGACATTATCCTCGAGCCATTTGATCTGCTCGCGGCGAATCGGATCGATTCGGCGTGCCATCGCGATCATCGGGTCGCTGGAAGCGTCCACGGCGGGCTTTCCGCCATCCACCAGACTCTTGCGAAAAGCCGGATCGCCCAGCTTTGTCCCGGTGATCAATTGCGTCGCGGCATCTTTGGGTGAACGCCCGTCCAGGACCGCCTTCAGCCACGGATCGTTCGGTCCAAGTTCTTTCAGCCCCGCTTCCAGCGCACTCGTCATCGTCGCGATTTCCATTTCCGGATAGATGGGTGCCGGGGAAAACAGCCGCAACTTCATCGAGTCCAATTGCGATTCGTGATAGCCCGCCAGTCGGTCTCCATCGGGTTTCTGAATTTCCGCCACGTACGTCACCAGCGTTACCGCCAGCCCTGCCAGTTGCGAATCCGTTACGCGGAAGTACTGTTCCTTGATGCGTGGCTTCTCGATTTCACTGGCGCGCGCAACGGCATCCCACGCACCGCCGTACTCCTTCTGCCATTCGGGGTTCGCCTTCACCTTGGCGCGGAACTCCTCCTCGTCCTTACGCTTCTTGTCCATCACGTTTTTGTCCAGCAATCCGTCGTAACGCCCCTGCCACGCCTTAAAGCTATTTTCGAGACCAAAAATCAGGCTCGCGGCCTGGCGCGCCTGCTCCGGTCCGCGCGCCGAATACTCTTTCAAGAGAGCGATGCGCCGCTTCAGGACCTGGAGCACATAGGGCGTCCGGACATCCCGCAGGCTCTCCAGTTCCGCATAGGTATCCAGCCTCGCTGATGATCCCGGATGCCCGGAAACGAACACCAACTCCCCATCGCCCGCGCCTATTGGATTCCACTTCAAGTAATCCTTGCTGTCCACCGGCTTGCCATTCTCGTACACACGGAACAACGCCATATCCAGGTCATACCGCGGATAGGTGAAATTGTCCGGGTCGCCACCGAAGAAGGCTGTCTGCTGCTCCGGCGCAAAGACCAGCCGCACATCCGTGTACTTCTTGTAACGATACAGCCAGTATTCGCCTCCCTGATACAGCGTTACCACGTCCGAGCGAAAGCCCGTCTTCTCCGTGCTCTCCCGCTCGATATCCGCGATCACGGTCTTGCGCTTGGCGAATTCCTCTTCCGCATTCTTCGCGCCCTTCACGGCGGTACTCACACGGTCTGTGACGTTTTCCAGCGATACCAGTACGTTCACTTCCAGGTCCTGCGACTTCATCTCCTGCTCCGGCGTCGCCGCGTAAAAGCCGTCGCGAATGTAATCGTGCTCCGCGGTCGAGTTCTTTTGCAGTTGCCCGCGCGCCACGTGATGATTCGTCAGCAGCAGCCCATGCGCGCTCACAAATGATCCCGAGCCGCCGTCATTCAAGCGCACGCTCGCCAGGCGCAAGTGATCCAGCCACTGCTGGCTCGGCGTGAAATTGTATTTTTCCTGGAGTTGTTTCAGGGGAGGGTTATCAAAGGTCCACATTCCTTCATCGCAACGCACGGCGGGGCACAACAGCGCCGCAGCCAGCAGTGCAAGGGACGCCTGCCGCAACACAAGATTAGCTTTCACTTAGGAATTCCTCTTTTCTCAAGGAGTGACGCCGCAGCACGCGGCGCTTCTCAGTATATACGACTCCTCCGCCGCCGGCATTTCCACCTGCGGTTCACGGGTTCAACGCCACTCTGGACGATCTCGCCACGCTCTCAGCCGTCCCCGGTTCGCATTGCGGTGCCCCAGGCCGTAAAATAAGCATTGCGGCCGCGCATGCGCCGCATTTCCATTCGCATGGAACCCCGCGAAAAAGCCGCTCTGCTCCCCGAACAACCCGGCGTGTACCTATTCAAGGACGCTGGCGGTACCGTCGTCTATGTCGGTAAAGCCCTCTCGCTGCGCAACCGCGTGCGTTCCTACTTTCTGGAGTCGCGCTGGGCCGACGCCAAAACCGGCTCACTCGCCCGCGAAATTGCCGACCTCGAAACCATCATCGTTGCCAACGAGCGCGAAGCTCTCGCCCTCGAACACAATCTCATCAAGCAGTACAAACCCAAGTTCAACGTTGTCCTTCGCGACGATAAGACCTATCCCTATATCAAGCTCACTCTGTCCGAAAAATATCCTCGCGTCTATTTCACGCGCCGCGTCAAGAAAGACGGCTCGCTCTATTTTGGCCCCTACTTTCCTTCCAGCCTCGCTCGCCGCATCCTGCATTTCATCCACAAGCGCTTTCTTGTTCCCTCGTGCTTTGTCGATCTCACGAAGAATCATCCCCGCCCCTGTTTGCAATACTACATTCACCGCTGCCTCGGACCCTGCGTCGCCGGCCTTACCACAGACGCCCGCTACTCGGAAGCCGTGCACGATGTCCGCATGTTTCTCGATGGCCGACGCCATGACCTCATGAAGAGCATCGAAGAGCGCATGGTGGCCGCCGCCGAGCAGGAGCACTTCGAGGAAGCCGCCTCCTATCGCGATCTTCTGCGCACCATCGAAGATATCGAAGAGCGCCAGCGCATTGCCTCGGCGCAAGGCGATGACACCGACGTTCTGGCCTACTACGCCGAGCCTCCTCTCGTCGCCGCCAATCTCTTCCACTTGCGCGGGGGCCGCGTCGTTGACCGCCGCGAGTTCTATTGGGAGGAATTGGCAGCCTTTGATCCCCACGAATTCGTGCCCTCGCTTCTCAAGCAGTTGTATCTCGACGCGGAACATTTTCCAAAAATGGTTCACGTCCCCCTCGATTTTGAAGACCGCGCCTTGCTCGAAGACACTCTCTCCGAACGCGCGGGCCACAAAGTGGAAATTCACACGCCGATGCGGGGCAGCAAGCGCGCTTTCCTCGATCTCGTCGAAAACAACGCCAAGCATTCCTTCGAGCAGCGCTTCCGTGTTCTGAAGCCCACCTCCAAGGCCATCACCGAGGCGCTCCAAAACACGCTAAATCTGCCCGCTGACCCCAAGCGCATCGAGAGTTTCGACATCTCCCACATCCAGGGAACGGATACTGTCGCTTCCCTGGTCGTCTGGGAAAATGGCCGCATGAAGAAATCGGACTATCGCAAATTCATCATTCGCGGCGATGAAACGCCCGCCGGTCGTCCCCGTGCGCAAAACGACGATTTCGCCAGCATGTACGAAGCGGTCACGCGCCGCTATCGCCGCTTGCAGGAAGAGAAAAAGCCCTTGCCCGGCCTTATTCTCATCGACGGCGGCCTCGGCCAGCTCCACGCCGCGGCGCAAGCCCTGGAAGCCCTGCAGATCATCAACCAGCCTTTGGCCAGCATCGCCAAGCAGGAAGAAATCCTCTACGTTCTCGGCCAGGAAAATGACCCCATCACCCTGGATCGCCACTCCCCGGTTCTGCACCTCATCCAGCAGATTCGCGACGAAACCCACCGCTTCGCGGTCACTTTTCACCGACAGCGCCGCGGAGCCCGCCAGACCAAGAGTGCCCTCCTCGAGATTCCCGGCATCGGTCCCCGCACCACCCAGCTCCTGTTGCAGCGCTACGGCAGCATCGCCAACCTCCAGCGCGCCACGATGGATGAGCTAAGCCGAGTCGTATCAAAGAAAAGTGCGGAAAAGATCCTGCGGCACTTCAAGCCCCCCACTGAAACTGCCTAACCACTTAACTTATCTATACTGGTTACGACGTATTGCCGCACCTCCTACCCTGTGCTACGTTTGCCTTGGAGGTTTCCATGGCTGACAACGTGGGTTCCAAGGTTTCCTATTTTCTCGTGGGTCTTGGCGTAGGAGCATTGCTGGGGGTGCTCTTTGCTCCCAAGTCCGGCGAAGACACACGGGAATATCTGACGAAGCGTGCCGATGAAGGCCGCGAATTCGCCCAGAAAAAGGCGAAGGAATTGCGGGATCGCGCCGACGACCTGATCGAGCGCGGCAAGGATGTTGCCACTCGTAAGCGCGATTCGATTGCTGCGGCCGTCGATGCCGGGCGCGAAGCTTTCCTGCGCGAAACGAAGTCCTGACGGCCCGCTGGCCGTACGCAGGGGATTTTCCGCGGAAGGCGCGGAGAGGGCGGGGTGTGTATGCAATTCTGGATGGAATTCTTCAGTATTGTTGCAGCCGTTGCGCTGGTCGTTCAAGTTGGCATCTTGATCGCATTGTTCCTGCAGTTGAAGCGCACCACGGAATCCATCAATCGCGTGGTGAACGATCTGCACTCGCGCATGGGACCCATCCTCACGCGCACGCAGATCCTTCTTGAAGACACGCAGCCGAAGATCGCCAATCTCGTTGAGGACGCTTCGCACATTGTTTATCTCGCGCGCGGCCAGGCGCAGAGACTGGATCGCGTCGTTGGAGAAGCGACGGACCGTCTGCGTGGACAGTTGGTTCGCGTGGATCGCATTCTGACGGGAACGCTGGAAGCCGTCGAAGATGCCGGCTCGCAAGTGCGGCGCACATTTTGGGGGCCGGTGCATACAATGTCGGCGTTGGTGCAGGGCATCAAAATTGGCTTGGATGTTCTGCGCTCGCGGCGCAATCCGGAACCCGTGCACGAGACGAAGGAACAGGAAGACGAACTGTTCATCTGAAGAATCTTTGTTTGGCGAATTTCTTCGAGGAATTTCCGGCGGCGCGAAGCGCAATGTTCGCGCCGCTATACTGACCGGAAATCCGAGGTTGCATTCTCCCGCATCATGGAACCTCCAAAATCTGTCATTCCGACCGGAGGGACGGCGCTTTTGGCCGTCCTGGAGCGGAGGAATCCCTCTTCAATTTCAGATTTCAGGCTTAAAACGTAAAACGTAAAACTCAAAACTTAAAACTATTCAATCCAGCCTCCCGCCAAAACGACGTAGCCGTCATAGACGACGGCCGCCTGCCCCGGCGTGATGGCGCGTTGCGGTGCATCGAAGGTGATACGCGCACGCTGGCCCGGCAATGGCTCCACAGTTGCCAGCGCGGGTTCATGCTTGTGGCGAATCTTCGCGAGTGCGCGCAAGGGCGCAGCCGGCGCCTCGATGGAAATCCAGTTCACCTCTTCGATCTCAAATCTGCTGGTGCGCAGGGCTTCATCCTCGCCGACGATGATGCGATTCTTCTCCGGTTCGATGGCCAGAACATAAACGGGCTTTCCCGCCGCGAAGCCCAGACCCTTGCGCTGGCCTATCGTGTAATTGTGTACGCCGGTGTGGCGGCCAATCACCGTGCCATCTTCGGTGACGATGTCGCCCGCGGCGTCGTGGATCGGTTCGCCGCGCTCGCGCGAATACGCGTGGATGAACTGCACGTAATTCCCATTGGGCACGAAGCACAGCTCCATGCTCTCCGGCTTTTCCGCCACCGGCAAATGCACCTCGCGTGCCAGCGCGCGCACTTCTTCCTTGGTCAACTCGCCCAGCGGAAACTCGCTGCGCGAAAGCTGCTCCTGCGTCAGGCCCCACAGGAAATACGACTGGTCCTTGGAATCATCGCGAGCGCGCAGCAATTCGCAGCGCCCGGTGCGCTCATTCCTGCGGATACGCGCGTAGTGGCCGGTGGCCAGCCGCTCCGCGCCAATCTGCCGCGCCATCCTCAATAGCGGCTCGAACTTCACGTCGCTATTGCAATTCGTGCAGGCAATCGGCGTGCGCCCCACAAGGTACTGCTGCACGAAGGGGCGCACCACACGCTCTTCAAACTGCTCCTCGAAATTCACCACGTAATGCGGAAAGCTCAGGTGCTGCGCCACGCGCTTGGCGTCGTACACATCATCGAGCGAGCAGCAACGGTGCTGCGCCGGGCCATCGCCCTGCAATTCGGGCAAACGCCGCTGATTCCAGAGCTGCATCGTGAGCCCCACTATGGGCCGCCCTTGCCGCAGCAGCACCGCGGCGACCGTGGAGGAGTCCACGCCACCGGACATGGCCACGGCCACAAGTCCGGGCTGCACTTCCTTGGCCGCGGGCAAACTGTCGAGTTGCACTTCGCTGAACATTTCTTATCTAGTGTTGTGTTCCCGCAATTCGTTGTACTTCTCTTTAGGGGGTCAGGGCTTCAGCCCTGACATAACGCCCGGAAAATGAATTGGGCTTTCGCGCCTTTTGCGTCCGCCGGTTTCTGGCGGAAGCCCCTGAAGATTCTGTATATCTTTACATGGTTTTCGGGACACCGCCCTAGTTTAGCGTATGCCTGCTGCTCACGTTCACGCGGAAACCTCGCGGCGGTAGGTGGGAGAAAGCTGGCGAAGTTGCGCCACCGCCGCAGGGACAATTTCCAACGCGGCCGCGATTTCCGCTTCGCTGGTGTGGCGGCCCAGACTGAAGCGAATCGCGGCGCGCGCATCGGGAGCCGACAGGCCAATGGCCGTGAGCACGTGCGAGGGTTCGACCGCGCCCGAGGAGCAGGCCGCTCCCGTGGAACACGCGAGCCCCTTCAGATCGAGCGCGATGATCAGCGCTTCGCCTTCAATTCCCGGAAACGTAATGTTGGAGGTGTTGGGCGTGCGCGGCGCGCTCGCCGCATTCGCTTGCGCATCCGGAATGCGCGCCAGAAGGCCTTGCTCCAGGCGGTCGCGCAGGGCCGCGATACGCGCAGCATCACTTTGGAGGGAAAGGCGCGCGAGTTCCGCGGCTTTTCCGAGGCCCACGATTCCCGGCACATTTTCCGTGCCCGGCCGGAAGCCGCGCTGGTGATGCCCGCCATAGAGAAATTGCCGCAGCCGTGTGCCGCCCTTGATGAAAAGCGCGCCGACACCTTTCGGCGCGTAGAACTTGTGGCCGGAAAGGGAAAGCAGATCGAGTTGCAGCGCCTTCACGTCCACGGGAATTTTGCCCACGGATTGCACCGCGTCGGTATGGAAATAGACGTCCGCTTCCGCGGCGATGCGTCCAATCTCCGCCAGCGGCTGCAGCGTGCCGAGCTCGTTGTTGGCGTGCATCAGCGTGATCAGAATGGTCTCCGGACGTATCGCCTGGCGCGCCGCTTCCGGGTCGAGCAAGCCTGCGCGGTCCACGGGGAGATAGCTGACCGCGACGCCTTGCTTTTCGAGCGCCTGGCAGGTGTTCAGCACCGCTTCGTGCTCGATTAAAGAGGTGATGATGTGCGGGGCTGGCTCGGTAGAGGTGAGGGAATGCGAGGCCGCGGCAACCACTCCGAATATCGCGTGATTGTCCGATTCCGTGCCGCCGCTGGTGAACACAATCTCCTGCGGCCGGGCATTCAGAAGAGCCGCCACCTGCTCCCGCGCCGTTTCCACCGCCGCGCGGGCGCGCTGCCCAAACGTGTGGATCGAGGAGGCGTTGCCGAAGTCCCCGGAGAAATAGGGCAGCATCGCCTCAAGCACCGCTGGCTCGACGGGGGTGGTGGCGTTGTGATCCAGGTAGATGCGCTTCATAGGAGTGGAACACTCAGAATAGAAGGGAAGGGAGTTGGACGCAACCCGCGCGTTCATCGTCTCCAACCGGGAACGCCATTCTCCTGAATGGCGCTTCGCCAGCCGCCAACCCGGAGCTTGGCGTTCCCGGGATGCTTGTCGGAGCCGGCCCGCTCTTCTTCTCTTTTTCCTTTGTAGTGGCCGGTCTTCAGACCGGTTCCGTGGATCGTTTTTGCGGCGGCATGGCGAAAATGTCGGCGGCCCGACCGCAGCTCTTTTTTTCGCATGTATTGCAGGGGAAGGAGTTAGGAGAAACGAGGTTTGCATGTGTGGGAACTGCAGGGGTTATAGATGGCCTGGAATGAGACAGATGTGCATGTGTTGATTGCAGAGGGGTTGGGAGCGGAGATTGCGCAAGTGTTGAAATTGGGAGGGTTGCGGCAAAAAGGCGGGAGGCATTGAAGAAAGTGGCAAGTGGCGGGTGACGAGTGGCGAGCAAGAAAGCGAAGAAGAAAGGCTGGCCACAGAGAGCACAGAGTTGCCGGGAAGAAAACGGGGATGTGGAGTCGCTGTTGGAGAACAAGGGAGGTCTGGACGAAGAGGTGGGGAGGGCCGGAATGGTGCTGGAGCAGAGTCCCGTCAGCATAACGGATGAAATTTAGCACTTTATTTATCGTTTGTCTACTATTATTTAGTGGGTATCAGTTTCGACATTGGTACGAGGAACAGCGCTCAGAAGAGGAAAATTCAAAAACCGCACCCTTTGTAAACCAAACCCAAAGGGTGCGGCACCCCAATTCTTACCTCTTGGCCACCCGCCAAAGAAGGTGATGGTCCGAAATATCGTGGAGTCGATAAGATCTGCTTATCCAGAGGGCAGCTACCAAATCCGAGACGGAGGGCGTATTGGAGCTTCCAAAACCGTGGCGTCGTTCGATGTTGGACTTGCGGTCCGTGATGGTCTTCTCGAGTTCGCTCGGGAAAAGAGCCAGACGCTTCAACGGCTACGTGAAGTTCTCGAAGTGTTTTATGGCGTGCCTCTCTGAAGGGAAAGGGTGTGCGCTTTTTCTGACAGCGGGTCGCCCGAATTCAATCCAGTGCACGCGCCACCCGCGGTTGGTGAAAGAAGCGCATCAAATGACGCTACTTTGAATTTCGCCAGTACGGACGGCGGACTTCCTCTTCTGCGTCGCTAACTGACAATCGTTTGCCGTTATAAGTCACATACTCAAAATTGGAAACAACCGCCACGAATCCGGACTCCTCCCAAGTTCTGCTCGCGAATCCTGCTGCGATGTCGGCAGCTTGAAGAAAATAGGAGCCCTCCGAGGGAGCTTCCAAGTATTTTTTGGGCATTCTTTCCGACCCTTCGTAGCGTCGTAGGTTGCCGAGAATGGCAGAACGCGTGCGTTCTAGAAGTTCTATCGGGCGAGGGTCGGTTTCTTTGTCGAACGTGTGAGGTTGAAGAACGCGAGACTCCATCCTGAGTCGAACCAATGGACTAGGAAAAACTTCGAAAGTTTCATTCAATTCCAGAAAACAATCGAGGGCCTCGTGGAAAGTAGAGGCGGACTTGGCTGATAGCGAGACGGCCTTGCGCACAGTGGATTTTGACCCGAGTTGTTCTACTCCGACAAAACTGTCCAATTCGCTCGCCTCTCGGGCCGTGACCATCCTCCAGTTGTTCCTCAAGAATTTAGTCAGACTATGTAGTCGAGCCGCGAAAGAGTCCCGCCAAATGGAATCCGCCGCGAGGCTCTCCAGCCGTGATATGAAAGCCTGTGCTTGCGCGTCGCCTTCCAGCGCACGCTGTCTAAGAAGGGCAGGGGCATCCACGTTTCTCCAAGCCCTTCGTAGAATGTCGTGGGTCGATTCCCGGTAAGGACGCGGATCCGTAATGTGAATGCGAACTTTGGAGAGGTCTTTCCAGACGGTACCTCGGGTCGCAGCATCGAGGGACTGAAACCTGTTCCACGCTTCGGCAGATTTTACTTCGCCTACAACCGATTGACAGGACTGAAGAATACGATAGTACCAGTCGAGCGGTGAGCCTGGGATAACCTGTCCTTCAATCGAGACCTTCTGCCCAGACGTAACACGAGAATTTGGAGAAGTTTCGTCGTTGAATGAGGCAGACTCTGAATCCCCGGGCAACAGGAGCTCGCCTGACATAAAACGGAATTATAGCTGGAATGGAAGTAACTGTCTTGTTAAGGGCGAGCGGCCCGGGCGATAAATGCGAGCTAAACTCTGGGTTCCCCAGCCTTGTGGTGGGAGGCTGGGTCTTGGGGTTTCCAATTCGGAGCGAGTACCAGTTTCGAAACTAGTACCCTATAAATAATAGTCAATATACGGTAAATAATGTGCTATGCTTCGCCTGTCATGCTGAGGGGACGCTGCTCTTGTGCCATTTCGCAGCGCCCCACACCCTGCATTCATCCGTACGGCTGCGCCACCCGCTACCCTCTTGCTTCCCACTGCCAATTTCTTCCTTCTGATAATTCGCAAAAATCATTTGCGCCGTCGTTCCGAGGTTGCTACAATTGTTATAACATTGTGGGGAACAAGATGCTTAAATTGAAGGTCCGCAAAATCGGCAATTCCCTTGGCGTCGTTCTGCCTAAGGAGGCCGTCAGCCGCCTGCACGCAGGGGACGGTGATCGTCTTTTCCTGATCGAAGGACCAAATGGCGCTTATCAGCTCACGCCCTACGACCCCGCCTTCGAGAGGAAAATGGAGAAGGCCGAGGAAATCATTGGCCGCTACCGCAACACGCTGCACGCGCTGGCCAAGTGAGTAAGCCTCTCTGGATAGATGAGCGCGACGCCCTCGCGCTTCATGATCGTCTTCTGGCCCTCGACGGCGGCGCGGCGGGCGTGCGCGACGAAGGACTGCTGCAATCCGCCCTCGCCCGGCCGCAACAACTTCACGCTTATGGCCACCGTCCCGACACTGTAGATCTGGCCACCGCCTATACAGCCGGTATCGTCCGCAACCATCCCTTCATCGACGGAAACAAGCGCACCGGCTTTGTCATCGGCGTCCTGTTTCTGGAAATGAACGGCTATCGTTTGACCGCCAGCGAAGAAGATGCCACACAGGCAGTGTTGGGCCTTGCTGCCGGAACCCTCGACGAAGCCGCCTTCGCTGCTTGGTTGCGCACTAACGTCAAGCACCAGTGACGCCCCAAGATCGCATCACAGTGAGCAAAACGCGGCCCCTCTCTGCCCCGCTTCCTCAGGGTGATACACATGAACTAAACCCTGGGTGCACCAGCCTCCTGGTGAGAGTTTGGGTCTTGGGGCTTCCCATTCCGCGCGAGTACCAGTTTCGAAACTAGTACCCTATAAATAATAGTATATAAACGGTAAATAATGTGCTAAGCTTCGCTTGTTATGCTGAGGGGGACGCCGCTCTTGTGCCATTTCGAGCCGCCCTCCAGAAAGCGGCGGGCGCAAACGGCGCGTCCTCCAGAAAACGGCGGACGCAAACAACGCGCCCCACACCCTCGTCATTCGCCTCTTCTTCGCCCTTGCGCCCGCTAACTCCTTTGTTTCCCCTTGATACGACAAACAGGGGGTAGGGGGGTTGGCGATCCCTCCCAAAATATGATTTTTTCAATAGTTCCAGTCCGTCAATCCATTCCCGGAGGTTCCAACCGGTTGGCGCAAGAGCGGCCCGCCTCCCCGACCGGGTCGGGGCAGGAGCCAGGCGGCCCCGACACGAACTGTGAACTGTCAACTGTAAACTTGCTCCCGCCAGGCCGACAGATCTCGGTCCGGCCGGGCCAAACGGCAAAAAATTAGTTCGGGATGACCACACCGCCATTGTGGGCGGACATGGTCGCACCAACCGCATCCCGGGACACCACTCGGACGATGTAGGTACCAGGTTTCAAATCGAAGTCCATTTTGACTGTCAGACCGGTGTTGTGCAGATGCTCCAAAGTTGCGTCCAACAGCTTCAGCGTAAGCGTTCTTTTATTTCCGGTAACGAAATTTCCGTGGTCGTCAAATATCGTGATTCCCACCGTCAGTTGGTCATAATTTCGTCCGGACACCTTCCGGAAATGGACACCCTTTACATCGATGTGGGCTAGAACAGAAAGACTCGCTTCATCGGCCTGCTTCAGAAAGAATTTCGTGTGCACATCAATGGGAATTTCGTTCATCTCATCCTGGGCGAAGAGGGCGTCATGGAAATCAGACTCCGCTAGTTTCTCGGGATCCGACTCCGGCTTGGAGGCAAAATATCCTGTGCGAGCCTGCACGGTGAGAGCCTTCGAGCCCTGCACCGTAACTTTGAGCTTGTGGAATTTCCCGTTCAGAGTCCTGCTCGCCGGTGAAAAGGACAAGACATAGGATGTCGAGGGCGAGCTCAGGGCATCCTGGATGCCTTTGTCCAAATCGTTGCGATTGTGGAACCAGGTGCCGCCTGTTCCCAGCGCAAGACCTGAAAGGACCTCGTTCATCGCGGACTGCTGCACCACTTGGAACCGGCTTGTGGCCTCGGGGGTGCACGTAGGAGCGTTGTCGGGATTGGGATTCATGCCGCCCGCCATGCACGGGCCACGCGAACTGGCGTCGAGGCCTGTGTCCGGCACGTACAGGCCACGTGCATCAACCGTATTGACGACGACATTTGCCTTGATGGCGCGGTCAAGGATGGGGCTTAGCTTTCCCACTATGTCCATGGACGCGAAACCCGGAGAGACAAATACGATGGCACGATCCCCCGGCATCTCCGAGAGCCGCCCGACAATCTCGCCGATTCGGCGCATGGCCTGTTCGAGTTCCACGTCGCCCATGCCGTACATACCCAGCGCCGTCTGGTTGGCATCCATGACTGCGGTTGCATAAGCGCTGTCTATTTTTCCATATTTGCAGGACCAAATATTATCAATCGCAGCCGTCGTTGCGTCCTGATCCCTGAAAGCTACCATCAACTGCGCTTGGAAGTAGGAGATCTGCGCGCACGCCGATCCACTGCCGCTGGTGATCGGACTTGGCATCAATCGAGAGACGGTCTGACTCAGTGCGTCCCTGTCGGTCGTGAAGTCCTGCTGGATGCGACCCGAGGTGGAATACACGGCAACGAGATCCCTCGAACTCAACGATTGAATCACGTTCATGGTGTGGACGCGGACGGCAAGAGCCGCCTCCGTACGGATATGGATATCGTCCAGGAGCAAGACGACAAATCGTCCAGGAACCGAAATTCCCGGAGCCTTAGCGTCACTCGGCTCTTCCTTGGCCGAGGGAGCATCCTCTTCGAGGTTACGCACTGTCCGAGAACCCGGATGTTCCACTGTAAAGGTTGTGATCTCTTGCGGCTTATCGTTGTCCCGGACTTGAAAATCTTCCTTCTTAAGATTCTCGACGATGTTTCCCGCTGCATCCTTCACCACAACGCGTACAACCACGACGGGCACGCGAACCTTAATGATGCTCTGATTATCCGAAGTAGTTATTTCTGAGCCGGTGTCTTGCATTTGTGCCGGCTTGGCAGCTTGGTCTTGGGTAGGCGAACCTTGGCTTTGTGCAGGCGCCGCTCGCAAACTGGGCATGGAGAGATAAACTACAAGGGCCCCCAGGGAGGCCACCACCGTCAGAACACGCCTGCTCCCGGTCAGTTGCACGTTTCGTCCCATTCCATCCTTGCCCTCGTGTGGCTTGGCCTTTTCTACTGCGAGTATGCATCATCGGCACCTCCAACGCATCCACCTTCCTCGTCCTGCCCTCCCGGCGGCACCCTGCGCTTATGGATGCTGCTGCTCGGCGTCTTGACGTAGTCTGCTCACCAAATCCGCATGGCCGGCAGATTCCCGTCCAATCAGACCGGGCCGCCCGCGCGGAGATTGGTGGTAAAGTATTGATGGATACAGATTGCCCGTCGAAGTCATGATGATCACCATTTCCAAGGAGAACTATCTCAAGGCCATTGCCGAGGCAGAGGCGGAAGGGAAGACCGTGATCCCCGCGCTGCTTGCCCATTGGCTTTCCGTGACACCACCGGCGGTCACCGCTGCCCTGAAGCGGCTGAGAAGAGACGGTCTGGTCACCGTAGAGAGAGGCGGCATTCAACTGACTTCCGAAGGACGGAAGGTCGCGGAGCGAACCATTCTTCGCCATCACCTGATCGAGCGCATGCTCTTCGAGATATTCGGCATGGGATGGTTTGAAGTTCACGAGGAAGCAGAGCGTCTGGAGCATGCCGTCTCTCCGGCATTTGAGAAGAAGCTCGTCGCGATGCTGGGATATAAAGAAACCTGTCCTCACGGGAACGGTCTGGCCGTCATGAACCCCAAGCAGCGGCGAAAGAAGGGTCAGCGCTTGCTCAGCGAAGCCGAGGCGGGCTCGACCTACCGGGTGTTCAGCGTATACGAACGGGACCGCAAGCTCCTGGAATTCCTGGAAGAAAGAGGAATTCGTCCAGGCACTCATTTGAAAGTGGAATCCCGGAACTACGATGGGACCGCTATTCTAAAGGTTGCAAGAAAGCGCATCGCGCTGGGTTCTCCGGCGGCCGAGAAGATCTGGGTGGCACGAGAACGCTAATCGAACTGTTGTTAATCCCAGTTAATAAAATCTGGTATACTGCGCTTTATTGCGCGGGGATGCCTTAGTACGTTCCGCGCGCGGCGAGGGAACCGCTTGTGAACTTAGGGCCTCTGTCGAGGTTGACGCAACGAGGCGTCACCCAAGAAGACGTCGTTATCACCCACGAGGACGTTGATCGTGCTCACGACCGCGTGCGCGTGTCCGCGGCGCGCGCCCAGCGCGGAACCTTCTCCAAGTTCCGTTTGCTGTGGCTGCTTGTCGGGCCCGGAATTCTCGTCATGCTGGGAGAGAACGACGGCCCCAGCATGATTTCCTACGCCGCGACGGGCGCACGGTTTGGAATTGGATTCTTCATTCCATTCGTTATTCTTACGTTTTGCATGGCCATCGTCGTACAAGAGATGACCATGCGTCTGGGTTCCGCCACGCACCGCGGCCACGCGGAATTGATCTTTGACCGCTTTGGGCCGTTCTGGGGCTGGTTCTCCATGATTGACCTGGGCATCGGCAACTTCCTGACTTTGATCACCGAGTTTATTGCCATCCGTGCAGGCCTGGGATTTTTTGGCGTGCCCCCGTGGGCTGCGGTCCTTAGCGCGCTCGTGTTCTTGTGTTTGGCCGTAATGATGCACCGTTATTGGACCTGGGAGCGAACCCTGCTCGCTATCGCCGTATTCAATCTCATTTTCGTTCCCGTTGCGCTGCTCACACACCCGAATTGGCACTCTGTCGGCAGCGCACTCATCACCTGGAAGCCGCTCCCTGGCGGGTTGAGCCAAGACACTCTGATCATCGTGCTGGCGGACATCGGCGCAACGGTGACGCCATGGATGCTTTTCTTTCAACAGAGCGCAACGGTTGACAAGGGACTCACCAGAAAAGACATCCATCTTGGCCGCATCGATACGGTGGTGGGGGCTGCTTTGGCCGCGGTGGCTGCGGTCGCAACGATCATTGCAACAGCCCCATTATTCGCTCACCACATGACTGCCGAGAACTTTCAGGGAGCCGAATTCGCGCAAGCACTCCAGCCGTTGATTGGGCGATTCGGCGCGGCATTGTTCGCACTCGGTATCGTGGAAGCTGGAATGGTTGCGTCCGTGACGATTTCCATTTCTTCCGCCTATGCGTTCGGAGAGGTAGTCCACAGGCCGCACAGCCTGAACCTGCCTGTGGCGCAAGGAAAGGCTTTCTACACCGTGTTGTTCCTATGCGCGGCAACCGCCGGAGCAATCGTCTTGATCCCTGGACTTCCACTGGTCTATGTGGTTCTGCTGGTCAACGTGGTGGCCGTGCTGGCGATGCCGCCTGCCCTCGTGTTCCTATTCATGCTTGCGAATGACCGGGAAGTCATGGGCGATCTTGTGAGTCCGACGTGGGCGAACATACTCGCTACCTGCGTGGTCGTTTTTCTGACACTGGCTGGCCTGCTCTTTGGCCTCAGTGTAATTGCGCCGAATCTCTTCGCGTTTATAGGCGGGAAGTAGGAGGACCGAAGCATGCCCTCAAAAGACAAAGGACACAGTTCAATCACCTCTTCCGATCAAGAAATGGTTTTGTCCTCGCTCGAGCCGGAACAACTCGCCGGGCTTAAAAAGCACCTTATTCCTCGGCGTCACCTGAAAGGGCCTGAGAAGTTCGTGATGTGGTCCCTGCGAATCTATCTGCTGTTCATGATTGTGGTGGTCATATACCAAGTGTGGGCAAGTCTGCATTAGGATAGAGAGTTGCGAGCGCTTGCTCGCGGGCGAAGGGTGCGGAGCGCACAATTCGCGCTCCGTACCCGGTATCCAGTTCAGGCGCTGTGTTCTTTCCTGCTCCACTCGCGAATCGAGCGGATCTCGTCTTTGGGGATGTGGAGGAACGCCAGGAATTCCTGGTGCTCTTCCGGTGCGGAACGCTCGAATTCAGCGTGCCACTTGCGCATATCGGCCTCGCTGAATCCGGACGCCTTCATGATGGCAACCCACTTTTCCTTGGTGATCACTTTCTTCCTCCCGAAAGAAAATTTGTGCTGCAACAGCTTCAGGATGGCGCGCTGGTGGCCGCGAAGGGCTTGAATCTCCGCGTTCGATTCCACCAGACGGCGCTTTAAGATGCCGGACGCGTCACTTTCGGGGCGGTCCAGAATCGCACGGATGTCAGCGAGCCCCAGACCTGCGTTGCGGTAAACGCAAATCTGTTCGAGGCGCGCCACGTCTTTTTCGCCATAGGCACGGTAGTTCGACGAAGTCCGCAACGGAGGCTTTAGCACCCGCACCGATTCGTAATAGAGCACCGTGCTCCGGCTGAGGCCGCAACGCCGCGCGAGTTGGGTAACGGTGATCATCCCTGCCTTCTTACGTTGAACCCTGAAGCGGTAGACAGGTCAAGAGGGGGGTTGAGATTTCGCATAGGGTAGATTTCGTGGCGCACGCTCGTGGTCGGGCCTTGCGCAGGCAAACCCAAGAACCGACCCCGCCTTGCGGGGTCGGCCACTACAAAGGTTAGCCACCAACCGATCCCGCAAAGCGGGATCGGCCGGTACAAGGGCCAAGGCGCTACGGCTTGGGTTTTTCGAGGGTCGGTTCTGGCGTGCTGGGCTTATCGGCTGACTTAGCTGCCGGATTGGCCGCCGCTGGTTTGTCCGCGGGCTTATCGGCGGGCTTTTCCGGGGGCTTGATGGAGACCAGCTCCACCTCAAAGATCAGCGTTGAATAGGGAGTAATGTCGGGACCCATGCTGCGCTCGCCATAGGCTAGGTTGGGCGGCAAGAAGAGCTGCCACTTGGAGCCGACGGGCATGAGCTGCAGCGCTTCCGTCCAGCCGGGGATCACCCTCCCCACAAGAAAGGTGGCCGGTTGGCCGTGCTTGGCGGAACTATCGAACTCTTTTCCATCGACCAGGGTGCCGCGATAGTTACAAACGACGGAGTCGGCGGCGGTGGGCTTGGGGCCGGTGCCCTGCTGGAGGATCTTGTACTGCAAGCCGCTGGGCAGGGTCACGACGCCTTCCTTGGTTTTGTTTTCCGCGAGGAACGCGTCACCTTTCTTTTTGTTCGTGTCGGCCATGGCCTTGGCGACTTCTTTCTGCAGTTCAACAATCGCGGCGGTCGCTTCTTCGTCGGTCATGAGTGTCTTGCCACCGGCGAGCCCGTCTTTCATGCCGCGTAGGAGAATGGCCTGATCAATGTCCACGGAATGATCTTGCAAATCCTTGCCCATTTTCTTGCCGACGTTCATGCCGATGGCGTAGCTGGCTTTGTCTTTCGGCGTCGTCAGGGTGAGCGTCGCGGGCGTCTTGGCGGCGGAAGCCGTCGCGGGCTTCTTCGGCGCGGGAGGCGTCTGCGTCTTGGCCGCGGGAGTTGGCGAAGCGGCGGGAGATGGTTGTGTAGTAGACGCCGGGGTCTGCTGCGCCGCGGCTTGGCCGGTGAGGAAAATTCCGGCCGCGAGGAGAGTCAGGGCAGAAAAATATGATTTTCGCATGGAGGTATTGTCCCATTGCTTCGGCTGCCGCGCAAATGGACGGTCGGCAAAATCTTTCGGAGCGCCCGCGACTTTTCCCTTTGTCCGATCAAGTTAAAGAAGAAACCAGCCATGCATTCGAGAAGACTCGGGCCGCTTGGGGGATTCGATGGCGGAAGAGTTTTTGCGCGCTTGCCGGGGGCGTGGTAGTGTGAGCGCTTGAGCGCCTGTCGGTAAGTTTCGCAGGAGGAATGAAGTGGCGTATCGCGACTTGCGGGAATTTGTGCGGAAACTGGAGAACGAAGGCGAACTGCGCCGTGTGAAGGCGGAAGTCGATCCCGTGCTGGAGATTGCGGAAGTGGTGCAGCGCCTGCGCCGCGAGGCCCTGCGCGGAGAGAATGCTCCGGAGAAAAAGCCCAAGGACAACACTGGAATCGGAACCGCTCAAGAAGGGCCAACCCCTGCCGGGCTTGGGCCTGCGCTCCTTTTTGAAAAGCCCAAAGGTTCGCGCTATCCGCTGCTGATTAACGCTTTCGGCAGCGTCCGCCGGATGGAGCTGGCGCTTGAAGTGGAAAATCTGCAGGATGTGGCCGCGCGCATCCGCGGTTTCCTGGACATGCAGACGCCGCAAGGACTGTTCGACAAATTGAAGATGTTGCCGAAGCTGGCGGAGTTGGGCTCGTTTTTCCCGAGGAACGTGAAGGACGCCGCGTGCAAGGAAGTGGTGCGCAAGGGCAATGACGTGAACCTGCTGGATTTTCCGATCCTGAAGTGCTGGCCGCAGGATGGCGGGCGCTTCATCACGTTTCCGCTGGTGTTCACGAAGAATCCGGAAACGGGGAAGCGCAATGTGGGGATGTACCGCATGCAGGTGTACGACGAGCGCACCACCGGGATGCACTGGCAGACGCAAAAACACGGCGCGGAACATTTCCGGCGCGCACGCGCAAAAAATCCGGAAGGGCGCATTCCCGTGAGCGTGGCGATTGGCGCCGATCCCGCCACCACGCTGGGCGGGATCCTGCCGATTCCGCCGGACCTGGACGAGATGATGTTCAGCGGCTTCCTGAAAAGAGAACCGGTGGAACTGGTGCCGTGCGAAACGAATGAACTGGAGGTGCCGGCCAACGCGGAGATCGTTTTGGAGGGCTACGTCAACCTCAGCGAGATGCGCACGGAAGGACCTTTCGGCGATCACACGGGATTTTATTCGCTGGAAGGGGAATACCCGGTGTTCCATGTGGAGTGTGTGACGCACCGCAAAGATCCGATTTATCTGACGACCGTGGTGGGGCCGCCGCCGCAGGAAGACTTCTTCATGGGCTATGCCATCGAGCGGGTTTTCCTGCCGCTGATGAAGATGACGCACCCGGAAATTGTGGACGTGTCGCTGCCCGCGGAAGGGATTGTGCACAACCTGATGATCGTGGCCATCCGCAAATCGTTCCCGGGGCACGCGCGCAAAGTGATGAACGCGATCTGGTCGCTGGGGCAGGCGATGTTCACCAAGGTGATCGTGGTGGTGGATCACGACGTGAACGTGCACGACTACCACGAGGTGGTGTGGAAGGCGCTGTGCGCCATCGATCCGGAGCGCGATGTGCAGTTTATGCTGGGGCCCATGGACACGCTGGACCACGCCGCGCGCTTGCAGGATTTCGGGTCGAAGATGGGCATTGACGCGACGCGCAAGTGGGCCAGCGAGGGTTTTACGCGGCCCTGGCCGGACGAAATATTGATGGATGAGAAAACGAAGGCGCGGGTTGAGGGGCTTTGGAAGAGCCTGGGGATTTAGCCTGCCAGGCGCACGCAGAACTTCGTTCAGTTTGTGGACGCGAGGAATGCCAAGCCGTCCACCCACGGTGTCAGCTTCAGGGGCTCTTCCAGCTTCCAACTGTGCAGGTCGAGGATTTCCACCGTGCCCGCTTGAGGGCAACTGATGTAAGCGCGCGAGCGGAGCACGGGCGCTCTTTTCTTTGGGAAGGCCGAAGCGAGCGGGGCAAGCCCGCGAAAGGCCTATGAAACCGGGTGTTTGCCGGTTGTTTGCATGCAAAGGATAACCGTCCCGCGGGACAGGGTGGGAAGCGGGGTGAAATACAATCTGTTGTGGTACTGATAGCTAGGCAGCACTACATTTTGGAGGACCTGCCTACAATACCAGGTGAATTGCCTGGGATTCACTGCATTGTTAGGACAACTGCAGGCGAGAAACGCTTGACGGCTGATGGGTCTCAATGACATAAAAGTTCACACGGGCCGCACCGGCGGGATTATTATTGTTCGATCTAAGGGGTGCGGCGCACGCCAGCTTCCGGGGCGTGATAGAAACAGGGTGGACGTTCCTCGTGAGCGAATCGCGCGAAGTGATGAACGTACGGCAGGCTTCCCAGTATTTGGGGATTAGTCCTGATACTCTGTACCGGTACATCACAGAGGGCGAAATACCTGCGTTTAAACTAGGCAATCGTTGGAAACTAAGGAAGACGATCCTGGATCGCTGGATGGAACGCAAGATGAGCCAAGTGGTGGCAAGGCGCCGCTAGGCTCGCTAAGGCGTGAGGGAAAGAGGCCGCGATATGTGGTTACTCGGGGGCAAGAAAGCAAAGCAGCTCGTGGGACTGGATATCGGCTCCAGTTCGATCAAGGCCGTGGAGTTGAAGACGACCAAGGCCGGGTACGAGCTCGTGAGTTTCGGGATGGAAGCGCTGGCGCAGGACACCGTGGTGGACGGCGCGATCATGGATGCGCCGCAGGTGGCCAACGCGATCACAAAAATTTTCGACACCGAACACATCAAGACCAAGAACGTGGCCACTTCGGTTTCCGGACATTCGGTGATCGTGAAGAGGGTTCCCCTGCCGCTGATGACCGAAGAAGAGTTGTATGACCGCATCCCTTCCGAAGCCAGCCAGCACATCCCCTTCGACATCGCCGACGTGAATTTGAGCTATCAACTGCTGGAAGCCATGGACTCCCAGATGGACGTGCTGCTGGTGGCCGTAAAGAAGGACAAGATTCTGAACCACACCAACGTGCTGGCGCAGGCAGGCAAGACGCCGGTGGTTGTGGATATTGATGCGTTCGGCCTGCAGAACTGCTTCGAAGTAAACTACGAGCCCGATGCCGGGCAGACGGTGGCGCTGCTGAACATCGGCGCCAGCGTCATGAACATCAATATCGTTCGTGGCGGGGTGCCTTTGTTTACGCGCGACGTCAGCGTCGGCGGCAACCAGTACACCGACGCGCTGCAGAAGGAACTGGACCTGAGCTTCGACGACGCGGAACGCCTGAAGAAGGGCGACACGCTCCCCAGCGTGACCGACGAGCAGAAGAGCCAGATCTTGCGCAGCGTCTCTGACATTCTCACGCTGGAGATTCAGAAGACCTTTGACTTCTTCCGCGCCACCGCCAGCGGCGAGAATATTCAGCGCATAATGGTGGCGGGGGGAACGGCGCGTGTGCCGGGCCTGGTGGACCTGCTGAGAGAAGAATTTGCCATGCCCGTGGAGGAGTTGAATCCTTTCCGGAAAGTGCTGATCAATCCGGGGAAGCACAGTGAGGATCAGATCCGGGAGCTGGCGCCAAAGTTGGTTGTCGCGGTGGGACTGGCATTGAGGAGCTTCGACTAGCCATGATCCGCATAAACTTATTGGGACAAATGCGGCCGAAAGCCGCACGGCGGCCGGTAGACACCGGGGCGGCTCTGCCGCTGGTGTTCATCGGCGCGGGCGTGCTGCTCGGCGGCCTCTTCCTGTTTTACTTCTACCACTCCTGGCAGACGCAGCTGACTGATGAGAACAACCGCATCAAGCAGCTTCGCTCCCAGAAGACGGAGCTGGAACAGATCAAGCTGCAAGTGGATGCCTTCGAAAAGCAGAAGACGGTGCTGCAGCAGCGCGTCGCCACCATCGAGCAATTGCAGCGCGACCGCACCGGCGGCCAGGAATTGCTGGACCAGGTGGCCAATACGGTTTCGCGTGCGGAGAACCTCTGGCTCGTGTCCATGACGAAGAAGGGCACTACGGTGAACCTGGAAGGGGCGGCGGCTTCGATCAATTCCGTGGCGAACTTTATCACCGCGCTGAAGCGTTCCGGCTACTTCCAGAAGGTGGAGATCAAGGAATCGAAGCAGGACGACAGGAACACCGCTATCCAGACCTTTACTTTCTCGATTAACGCAGAGATCGCGCCCAACGGGCCCGCGGGCACCGCGCCGCTGGCCAAGCCGGCGAGCGCGCCTGCGCAGAGTGCGCCAAATAGCGCCGCACCGGCGAAGAGAGGATAAGGGAAGACCATGGCAAATCCTTTCCGAGACATGTCGGTGATCATGCAGGGGCTGGTGGCCCTGGCCATCGCGGTGATTCTGGTTCTGGCGGGTTTGTATGTGCCGGGTTCCCCGGTGGCACAGGAGCGCGCCGATTACGACACTGCGGTTCAGGCCCGGCAAAAGCTGAACCAGGAAGTCACGCAACTGCAGGTTTACAAGCAGCGTTATGGCGAACTGAAGCAGCAGATGGACGCGCTGAACAAGCAACTGGACACGCTGAAGACGATCGTGCCGGAAGAAAAAGAAGTGGACGAATTCATCCGCCTGCTGCAAGGTGCGGCAAGCGCATCAAACGTGCAACTCCGGCGGCTGACGGCGCAACCAATTGTAGCCCGGGAAATCCACTACGAGATGCCGTTTGAGGTTCAAGCCGATGGGCCGTATTTTAATATTCTGGATTTCTTCGGGCGGCTGAGCCGGTTGTCGCGCATCATCAATGTCGGGGACCTGCAATTCGATGATGCCGCGGGGTCGCATGGCGTGAAGTACCCCATACGCCCGGGCACAACGGTAACTGGAACTTTTATCGTAACAACGTATTTCACGAAGCCGGCTGATACGGCTCCGGGAGCGGGTGGAGCGAAGGGTTCAACTCCGCCTGTGAAAAAACCGTGAGCAGGAATGAGCGAGCCATGCGTCGAGCGATCATACTAGTTATCGGGATGCTGATGGCGGCGGCCGGAAACGGACTGTTCGCCCAGACCAAACCGGCGCCAGCCGCAAAAGCGGCGGCCAAACCGGCAACCAAGCCTGCGGCTGCCAAGCCTGCGGCGAAGTCTGCTCCTAAGGCCCAAAAGACCAGCGTCAAGAAGGCGGCGGCAGCCCCTGCCGAGGGCGCGGCCCCGGCCGAAGAGAAAGTGGCGCGCCGCGATCCCTTCGAATCCCTCGTGGGCCGCGATAAAGCGGCAGCCGACGCGGCCAAGAATCTGCCTCCGGGCAAAGCGGGATTGCAGGTTTCCTCGCTGCGCCTCGATGGAATTGTGCGTGCACCAAACGGGATGATCGCAGTGGTCACCAATCCGCAAGCGCGGACGTACTTCTTGCGGGAGGGCGACCAGTTGTACGACGGACGAGTGGAAAAGATAGCCATGGATAGCGTGTCGTTCCACGAGATGGGCAAGGATGCATTTGGGAAGCCCGTGGAACGGCAAGTGAATAAGAGAATTTACTCCAGTGCAGGAGAACAGCAATGAAGACGAACTGGCCGGCCTTTCGGTGTGGCTGCCTGATACTGGCGACAGTGGTGTTGGGCGCAAGCTCGGCTACCCTTCGCGGACAGGATGCCACTGCTGCGCCTTCAAGCGCCGCAGTGATTTCAAGCGTGGCCATTACGCAGGACACGCAGCGCGCGGCCGTTCGCGTCGAAGGAGCGGGACGCCTCGATGTCCATGCGGCGCGGATGCAGAACCCGGAGCGATTGGTGTTGGACTTCGCCGGGGCGCGCATGGGCGTGCAGAAGAGTTCCATACCCGGGGTGGCGGCGCCGGTACGTGACGTGCGGATGGGGCAATTCCGTCCGGACGTGGCGCGCATCGTGATTGACCTGACGGCCTCCGCGCCCTACCAGATCGCGCATGAAGGCGCGGCGATCGTGGTTTACTTCCAGGCGCAGAATGCGCCCGCGGAAGGGAAGCTGGTTGCGCCGGTGATGTCCACGTCGGTGGAGAAGGCGCCGGAGAAGATTTCGTATGTGCCGAGCGCGCCGCGTGCCAACGCGCGTTACGGTAAGACCTTGAATGCACCGGCTCCTCGCTTTGGCTTGCCAAACGAACTGACCCAGCCCTCTATCGTTCTGGCTTCGCTGAAGGAGAAGTCCGAACCGGCGCGCCCGGCAGGAAACACACAACAGGCGGCCCAGCAGGCGGTGCAGCAGGCGAGCAGCGCAGCCACCACAGTGGCGTCTTCGCAGACGACGGCGTCGCCCAGCGCGGCACCGGCGGCACGTTACACGGGTGAACCGATTTCGGTGAACCTGAAGGACGTGGACCTGAAGGACTTCTTCCGGTTGATCCACGAAATCAGCGGCTTGAACGTGGTGCTGGATCCCAACGTGAAGGGCACGCTGACGATCGTGTTGGACGAGGTACCGTGGGATCAGGCGCTGGACCTGGTGTTGCAGAACAACGGTCTGGACAAGCAACTCAGCGGAAACGTTTTGCGCGTGGCTACCCGCGCAACCCTGAAGAACGAAGCCGAGACGCAGCGCGACCTCGAAAAAGCGCAGGCGGAAGCCGTTGCGCCGGTGACCGTCACGCGCGTGCTCAGCTATGCCAAGGCGACCACGATGACGACGACGCTCAAGAAATTCCTCTCGACCCGCGGCGACATTTTTGCCGATGACCGCTCCAACCAGCTGATCATCCGCGACATTCCGTCCGTTATCCCGACCATCGACAACCTGATTCGCCAGTTGGATCGCAAGTCCCAACAGGTCGAAATCGAAGCGCGCGTGGTGGAGGCTTCCCGCTCCTTTTCCCAGGATATCGGCGTGCAGTGGGGCATGGCCGGAACCACCACCAGCGGCCGCACCATCATCGGCGGGCCGGCTAGCGTGGGTGTCAGCCCGGTTACAACAGGTACGGGCATACCGCAGCCGCCGCTAATCGGCACACCGGTCAGCGGCACCGGCGGCAGCTCTACCCCCGGTCTTCCTTTCAACGTAAACCTCCCCGCGGGCGTTCCGAGCAGCGGCTTCTACATTGGCCACCGGTCCCCGAATTTCGCCGTGGACTTGTTCATCACGGCCGCGGAAGCCAAGGGCGTGGGCAAATTGCTCTCCAAGCCGAAAGTAATCACGCAGAACAATGAAAAGGCGACGGTGAAGCAAGGCACCAAGATTCCAATTCAAACGACCATCAACAACACCATTTCGGTGCAGTACATCGACGCGGTGCTGAAGCTCGAAGTCACTCCGCAGATTACCGCCGAAGGCACGGTGTTCATGGACGTGCTGGTGGAAAACACGCAGGTCGACAACGGTATCCCACGCATTCAGGGAATCCCGGCTCTCGATACGCAGTCCGCGGAGACCAAGGTGCTTGTGGCAGACGGCGGCACGGTGGTCATAGGCGGCATCATCCTCACACAGCAGCAGACGAACATCAATCAGGTGCCGGTCCTGGGCAGCTTGCCCTTGATCGGGCGCCTTTTCAGGGAAACCAGCGTCAGCATTCAGTCGCAGGAACTCCTGTTCTTCCTGACGCCGCGAATCATCCCTGGGTAATTTGCGGGAAGAGCCGCAGCCGGAATCGGGTCGGCAGGCAAAATTCGGATACCCTGGGATCGAGGAGGCACGAGTCTCCTCGATTCTTTTTTATGAGCGCAAATCATTCCCAAAGATGCCGTCAGGTGGCCAGCGCGCTGCGCCAGCGCGGTTTGGATTGCCTGATCGTGACGCACCCTGCCAACTGGTTTTACCTGACGGGATTTACGGGTGAATCCGGCGCCCTGGTCGTTGAACGAGGCGCGGCCACGCTCGTTACCGACGGGCGCTTCACGGTGCAGGCCAGGGAAGAAGCACGGGGAATCCGGGTCGTGTTACAGAAGGGCGGGTTGTTCGCGGCGCTGGGGGAGTGGCTGCGGCAGCGCGGGCTGCGGCGCATCGGCTTTGACCCTTTCCAGTTGTCGCTGGGGCAATGGAATGCGGTGCGGAAGGCTGCGGGAGCGAAATGCCGCACAATTGAGGTTGAAGGCATCCCGGAAGGCCTGCGCACACGCAAAGACGCGCAGGAACTGGCGCAAATGCGAAAGGCGGCCGTTGTGGTGGGCGAAGTCTTCGAGAGCGTACTCCCACTAGTGCGCCCCGGCGTACGCGAGAGCGAACTCGCGGCGGAATTGGAATACCAGATGCGCAGGCGCGGGGCGAGCGGACCGTCGTTCGAGACGATTGTGGCCTCCGGGAAGCGCTCCGCACTCCCCCACGCGCGGCCAACCGCCAGGCAACTGAGGAAAAATGAGTTGGTCGTGCTCGACCTGGGTGTTATACTCGGCCACTATTGCAGCGATATGACGCGTACGGTGTATCTTGGCCGGGCGCCCAGACGCATCCGCGGGTGGTACGAGGCGGTGCGCGAAGCGCAAGCGGCCGGCGTGGCTGCAGTGGAAGCAGGAATTACCTGCGGTGAAGTGGATTCCACCGTGCGGGAAGTCCTGAAAACGGCCGGGCTGGAAGAGCATTTTGTGCACAGCACGGGCCACGGGCTGGGCTTGGAAGTGCACGAAGAGCCGCGCGTCGCCAGGGGCCAGCAGGTTCGACTCCAAGCCGGAAATGTGATTACCATAGAGCCGGGCGTGTATGTCGAAGGAGTCGGGGGCATACGCATCGAAGATGACGTTGTGGTACGCGCGACAGGGAATGAAGTACTAACCCGCGTAAAGCGGGATCTCATCGAAATCTGAAAAAGGCATGAAACGGAAAAAGCCGTCGAAAGCCAGTGGTAGTCCGTCGTTTGCAAATCCTGAAATCGGGCAAATTGAACAATTGCTCCGGTTCATGAGCGAGCACAACCTCGAGGAATTCGAGTACTCCCGGGGCGACCTGAAGATCCGGCTGAGAAAGCCCAGCCCGAGCATGGTGCCTGCTCCGCCAAGGCCCGCCGCGGAGATCATTGTGCCCTCCGCTTTGGCCCCGGCCGAAGAAGCCGGACCGGCCGGCGGAAGCGATGCGGAAGTACAAGGTGGCGAGGAATTGTACCTGGTGAAGTCGCCGATCGTGGGCACCTTTTATGGATCGCCCAGCCCAGGTTCGGAGCCCTTTGTGAAGATCGGCAACCATGTGGATTCCGGGCAGACTTTGTGCATCGTCGAAGCCATGAAGCTCATGAACGAAATTGAGTCCGAAGTGAGCGGGGAAGTGCTGCGGATCTTTGCGGAAAACGGGCAGCCCGTGGAATACGGGCAGCCGCTGTTTGGGATTCGACCCAGCCGGAAACGGTAGCCGGCCCACGCGCCTATGTTCCAGAAAATTCTTGTCGCCAACCGCGGGGAAATCGCCCTGCGGGTCATCTGCGCCTGCAAGGAACTGGGGATTGCGACCGTGGCCGTATATTCGGAGGCCGACCGCAATGCGCTGCACGTGCGATTCGCGGACGAAGCCGTGTGCATCGGCCCGGCGCGCAGCAGCGAAAGCTACCTCAACATCCCCCAGGTCATCAGCGCCGCCGAAATCACCAACGTAGACGCCATTCATCCGGGCTACGGCTTTCTCTCCGAAAACGCCAATTTTGCCAAGGTGTGCGAGGCTTCGGAAATTACCTTTATCGGCCCGAAACCCGAAGTCATCGAGATGATGGGAGAGAAGGACCGCGCGCGCCGCGAAATGAAGGCCGCGGGGCTGGCGACCATTCCCGGCAGCGACGGCGTCGTCGAAGGCGAGGAGCAACTTGCCAAGGAAGCGCAGCGTATCGGCTTCCCGTTGATCCTGAAAGCGGCGGCGGGCGGTGGCGGGCGCGGCATGCGCATGGTCCGCACCAAGGAGGAGTTGCTTGCGGCTTACCAGACCGCCCGGAGCGAAGCGCAGCAAGCGTTTGGCACTCCCGACGTGTACATGGAAAAGTATCTGCGGCACCCGCGCCATATCGAATTCCAGGTGCTCGGGGACCAGCATGGCAAGGTGATTCATCTGGGCGAGCGGGAATGCACCATCCAGCGGCGTCACCAGAAGCTGATCGAAGAAACGCCTTCGCCGGCGATGGACGCGAAACGCAGGAAAGAAATCGGCGCCAAAGTGGTGAAGGCGCTCGAGTTCATCGGCTACACCAATGCCGGCACGATCGAGTTTTTGATGGACGATGACGGCGCCATGTACTTCATCGAAATGAACACGCGCATCCAGGTGGAACATCCGGTCACGGAAATTGTCAGCGGGGTGGACCTGGTGAAAGCGCAGATTCGCCTGGCGGCGGGTGAGAAAATCGCGGAAGCCGCCGGTGAAATGCAGTTTACCGGACATGCCATCGAGTGCCGCATCAATGCGGAAGACCCCGATACGTTTGTGCCGTCCGCCGGGCGCATCACGACCTTTCAGGCGCCCGGAGGAACCGGCGTGCGCGTGGATTCCGCGGCGTACTCGGACGCGGTGATTCCGCCTTATTACGATTCGCTGGTGGCCAAGCTCATCGTCAAGGGCCGCGACCGCGGCGAAGCCCTCGCGCGCATGAGGCGCGCCCTGGAGATGTTCGTCATCGAGGGGATCAAGACCTCCATTCCGATGCACCTGCGCATCCTTAGCGATCCGGACTTTGCCGCGGGCAAGTTCGACACCCATTTCATCGAGAGATATCTGAACTCCAACGGTAAATAGAACGCCATGCGCCTTGTGATGCCCCGGCTGGATGTGATATTAGACGCTGCAATCATGACGGAATCCGCGGGGAACAAGGCACAAAGACTGAGCGATTCAGGTGTGCGCCCGCTGCCATGCGGCAAGAGGAAGACGGCGGCGGCGTGCCACTGAGGAATGCAAGGCATGGCTGATTCCACCAGCGCTTCTCCCCGGCAAACCGCCAAAGCCGAGCACGGATTCGTGCGCGCCATCGGCCTGTTCGACGGCACGATGATCGTGGTCGGTTCCATGATCGGTTCCGGCATCTTTATCGTTGCCGCGGAAATCTCCCGCGTGACCGGTTCTGCCGGCGGATTGCTGCTCACCTGGATCCTCACGGGGCTGCTGACGATTGCCGCCGCGCTTTCCTATGGCGAATTGGCCGCGCTGTTCCCGCACGCGGGCGGGCAATACATTTATTTGCGTGAGGCCTACTCGCCCCTGTGGGGCTTCCTCTACGGCTGGACGCTTTTTCTGGTGATTCAGACGGGCACGATCGCCGCTGTGGCCATCGGCTTTGCGCGCTATCTCGGCGTTCTCTTTCCTGCCATCTCCCCGCAGACGTGGGTGATTCGGCCGATTAATCTGGGCTCTTCGTTCGCCGTCAGCCTGTCTGTGCAGCAGTTGGTGGCCGCGCTGATGATTCTCTTCCTGACGTTTCTGAATACGCGTGGCGTGAAGCTGGGCAAGTGGATTCAGAATGTGTTCACTTCGGCGAAGATGCTGTCGCTGCTGGGCCTGATTGTCTTGTGCGTATTTGTTGCGCGGAACGCTGGGGCCATCGCCGACAATTTTTCGCATCTGTGGGCGATTCGCGGCGCGCAACCCATCGAGCCGGGCGCCAACTTCCTGCGCTCTCTGGTGCCGACAGTTACTGCTGCCGGCGGCTGGTACGGACTGCTTCTTGCTCTGGCCGTCGCCCAGGTGGGCTCGCTCTTCTCCGCGGATGCCTGGAACAACATCGGGTTTACCGCCGCCGAGGTGAAAAATCCCAAGCGCGACGTGGCCCTCTCCATGGCCATCGGCACGGTCATCGTGATGACGCTGTATCTCCTCGCCAATGTTGCGTATCTCTGCGCACTGCCGTTGCAGCAGATTCAGTCGGCGCGCGATGATCGCGTGGCCACCGCCGCGCTCTCCGCCATTTTCGGCGCGAAAGGCGCCTGGATGATGGCCGTAGCGATTATTGTTTCCACCTTTGGCTGCAACAACGGGCTGATCCTGGCGGGCTCGCGCGTGGCCTACGCCATGGCCAAGGATGGCCTCTTTTTCCGCGCCACTGGAAAGCTCAACGATAAGGGCGTTCCGGGAACGGCGTTGGTCTTTCAGGGAATCTGGATCGTGATCCTGATTCTGCTGCGCACGCGCAAACCCGACGGCAGCTACGGCAATCTTTACAGCAATCTCCTCGATTACGTTGTCTTCGCGGCGTTGCTCTTCTACGTTCTCACCATTGCCGGGATTTTCCTGCTGCGCTGGAAGCGCCCGGACGCGGAACGTCCTTACAAAGCATTTGGGTATCCCGTGCTGCCGCTGTTGTATATTGTGGCGGCCACGGGGATCATGGTGGTTCTCCTGCTGTATCAGACACAAACCGCGGGGCTGGGCATGGCGATTGTACTGCTGGGCGTGCCGGTCTATTTGCTGTGGTCGCGGCGGCAAGCGTAGTCAGGCGGAAGATTCTTAAGCACAAAAAGAAGGAGGAGTTGCATGGGCAACCCCCTATTCGCGACGAAGTCAATGGACACGCTGATGCAAGAGGCTGGAGATACCGGTGAACACAGCCTGAAGCGTGTTCTGGGCCCCGTCAATCTGATCACGCTGGGGATTGGAGCAATCATCGGCGCGGGCATTTTCGTGCTGACCGGGTCGGCAGCCTCTCTGTATGCGGGGCCCGCCATCATGTTGTCCTACGTGCTGGCGGGCGTGGGGTGCGCATTTGCGGGGCTGTGCTATGCGGAGTTCGCTTCGTTGATTCCCATCGCGGGCTCCGCTTATACGTATGGTTACGCGACGCTGGGGGAGATCATCGCGTGGATCATCGGCTGGGACCTGATCCTGGAATACGCATTTGGGGCAGCGACAGTGGCCAGTGGTTGGAGCAGCACACTGGTGGCCTTTCTGCAGGACTATGGAATCAACCTGCCGCCTCAGATTTGCGATGTGCCCGGGGCGCATTGGGTGTTTGTGGACGGCAGATGGGTTCCCGTGGCTACGACCAGCCTCACGAGCGCACAGGTGCTGAGTCTTCCGCACGCCACGTCAAGTTTCAACTTGATCGCGTTTCTGGCGGTGCTGGCGGTCACCACAATTCTGATCGTGGGAATCAAGGAGTCCGCGAACTTTAATACCACGATCGTGTTTGTGAAACTCACTGCGGTGGTGACCTTTATCGCCGTATCGGCAGTTTTCGTTTCCCGGCATGCGGCCGTCGCGCACGCGAATTGGAGCGTGTTTATACCGCCGAACACCGGGTCATTTGGGTCCTACGGGTGGTCGGGGATATTGCGGGGAGCAGGAGTTGTATTCTTCGCATACATCGGCTTTGACGCCGTGTCCACCGCGGCGCAAGAGGCTCGCAATCCTCAGAAGGACATGCCCGTTGGCATACTTGGTTCACTGGCTGTCTGCACGGTGCTGTACATCATTGTCTGCGGACTCCTGACGGCCACGGTCCACTATTCGCGTTTGAATATTGGCGCGCCTGTCTCGCTGGCCATTCGGGAGACCGGGGTGAAATGGGGGAGCTACGTTGTCAACGCCGGCGCCCTGGCCGGACTGAGCACTGTCATGCTGGTGATGCTGTTGGGCCAATCGCGGGTCTTTTATTCCATGGCTCACGATGGATTGCTTTGGAAGTGGGCGGGGGACATCCATCCCCGGTTCCGGACGCCGTGGAAGTCAACCGCGATCGTCGGCTTGTGCGTGGCCATCGTGGCGGCGCTCGTGCCGATTGGCGACCTCGGGCAACTGGTCAGCATCGGCACGCTGCTGGCGTTCGTAATCGTTTGCGCGGGAGTTTGGATCCTGCGGGTGCGCCGGCCGGAGCTGAAACGCCCATTCCGGACACCGTGGGTGCCGGTCGTGCCCATCCTGGGCATCATCGTGTCGCTGGGGCTCATGGCGGGCCTGAAAGGGCTGACGTGGCTGCGCTTGATCGTTTGGCTGGTGATCGGGATGGTCATCTACTTTACGTACAGCGTTAAACACAGCCGCGTGCGCCACCCGGAACTACGCGGAAAGTAGCTTCTGAACGGGATTCTCGGCCGAACAAGCAGATCGTTGCGCTGGATCGTCCAGAAATAGGAAGACAGCGGACTCGTCGACCCGCGGCGAATCGGTTAAAGTGGGTGTGCTGTCTCTCTGCCCATGAACGGAAAAGGAAATCAGCGGAATTCTTTCTGGAAGAGCCTCTCGAAGCTCGATTGGACCGCTCTGGCTGTGGTCCTTCTGGGGATTTGGGCCGGCTGGTCCGGCAATCCTCTGCAGGGCCAATCGGGAATGCGTTTCTTGCGATTCCTTGCGCTGCTGGCGTTGTTCTATCTCGCCTACCGCGCCTGGAGCCGCTGGCGCCAGGAACTGCTGTGGAGCCTGCGCAATCGCTTAATCGTCGCCTACGTTTTCATCACCGTCGTGCCCATACTTCTTCTCGTCATCCTGGCCGGCCGCGCGCGACAGATTATTTACGCGCAGCTTGGTTCCTATATCCTTCATGAGGAAATCCACCGGCGCGTGGACTTGCTGGCCGATTCCGCCGCGCACATCGCCGCCGCCGAAGAAACCCTCCCTGCTTCCATCAATCAGAAGACGCTGGAACAATCCCTTGCCGCGCAGCTCGAAGTCGCGGAAGGCAAGGCGCTGCCGGGGTTGGTCGTGAGTTTTCATGTACCCGAAGACTATTTCCGCAAATTCGCCGGGCCCAAGGCGCATTCGTACGCGGGCCTGGTGCAGACCGAGAATCAATTGCGGCTGGCGAGCATGAGGGAGGTGGAATCACCTCGCGGCAAGGAGATTCTGGAGCTGAGTGTGCCGGTGACCGCTGAATTTCTGGAGAGCGTGGCTACCGACCTTGGCCCTTTCAACATGCTGCTGCTTCGCCGCGTGAACGACGGCAGCACCGAAAGCGACGTCACCATCGGCACGGAGAAGTACCGCGTGATCGGCCGCGTCACCACGCACAGGCGCTTTCTGCCGCCTGCCGCTTCCTGGACGGACCCCGTGGTGGACGACCTGTCCATCCTGGAGGTCAGCCATATCTCCGCCGACGGCGTTGTGGTGCGCGCCCACCCAGTGTTCGCTTCCTACGAAGCGCGCATTTCGCAGTTGAATCACCGCATTTTCGGCTTGGTCGGGGAATTCAGCTTCTCCAAGGTGGTCACGCTGGTCCTGATTTCCATCGGCTTCCTCCTTCTGGATCTCGCGGCATTGATTATCGGCATCGTTCTAACGCGGGCCATCACGCGCACGGTTTCCGAACTCTATCGCGCCACGCAGTTCGTCCAGGAAGGCAATTTCACGTATCGCGTCAGTGTCGAACGCAAGGACCAGCTCGGCGCCCTGGGCGATTCGTTCAACTCCATGACGAGTTCAATCAGCAATCTGATTAACGAGCAGAAGCAACTGCAGCGCCTGGAAAACGAAATCTCCATTGCGCGGGAAGTGCAGGACCAGCTATTCCCGCGCAACCTGCCGCACGTCGCAGGCGTCGAAATCGAGGCCATCTGCCGCGCCGCGCGCAGCGTCAGCGGCGACTATTACGACTTCATCCAACTGAGTCCCACGCACGTGGCCATTGCCATCGCCGATATTTCGGGGAAGGGAATTTCCGCGGCTCTGCTGATGGCCAGCTTGCAAGCGGCGCTGCGCAGCCAGTTGTTGGTGCCGGGCAGCGAAACGCTGAGCACCGCGGAACTCGTGGCGCGCCTCAACAAACATCTGGTGCGCAACACCGGGGATGACCGCTTCGCTACGTTTCTCGTTGCCGTGTTTGATACCGCGACGCGCACGCTGCGCTACACCAATGCGGGACACCTGCCCGGCTTCTGCCTCTCCGACGGCAAATCCATACATCTGGATAAGGGCGGAATGGTGCTCGGCATCGTGGAGGATTACACCTACGTGGAAGGCATCGTCCATGTGCCGCCGGACAGCGTGCTGATTGGCTACAGTGACGGCCTCGTGGAGCCGGAGAATGCCTATGGTGAGGAATTCGGTGTCTCGCGTTTGGAGGCGGCGGCACAGCGCGTACGCCATGCCTCTCCACGCCGCATCGCCGAATCGCTGATGACCACCGCGGAAGAATGGTCAGGAAGTCCTGAGCAGGCCGACGATATGACTGTCATTGTGGCGCGTTTGGGCAGCTAATCAGGAATCTGGATTATTTCTGGGTACGCCGTCCTTCGCTCGCAGCTGGCCGCGAACGGTGGAGTCCCCAACTTTCGCACACGCAGGGCTTTGTTTCGTTTACAGTATGGAGTTAATCAGTGCCTTGGTGAATCATCGCAAAAAGAGGATCGCAGCCAAACTCGTGGGATGCGTGTGCGCTGCGGTTAGGGAGGGCCAGTGAAGAATCGGTTGGAGTGTCGCAGCAATTTAGAGGGCAAAGTTTCGCGGCGCAAGTTCCTGGGGCAAACCGCGGCAGCGGCTGTTGGTTTTACGATCGTGCCGCGCCGTGTGTTGGGCGGTGCAGGGTACGTTCCGCCCAGCGACAAGATAAATATTGCATTCATCGGCGTGGGATCGCAGGGTTTGCGCGTCATGCTGCACTTTTTGGGGGAACCCGACGTGCAGGGTGTGGCAGTGTGCGACGCCAATCAAGCCAGCGCGAATTACCCGCAATGGGACACACATGAGTTCTGCAAGTCCGTGCGCAGATTGCTGGGCGTCGACAGCGGCTGGGATTGGCTCAGCCCCGACCAACCCGTCGAGTTGACCCATTCGCTGCGCGTTACGAGCGGCGTTGCGGGCCGCGAACCTTGCCAGAAAATCGTGGACGCGTATTACGGTACGCAGAAACGCTCCGGCGAGTATCGTGGCTGTTCGGCGTACAGCGACTTCCGCGAGCTACTGGAGAAGCAGAAGGACCTGGACGCCGTAGTTGTGTGTACCACGGACAATCTGCATGCGGCTGTGTCCGCTGCGGCGATGAAGAAGCGCAAACATGTCTTTTGCCAGAAGCCTTTGACGCACACTATCTATGAGGCGCGGCGCCTTGCCGAAATCGCCCGGGAAACTGGCGTGGCGACTCAGATTGCCGTTGCTAACCAAGCCTCCGAATACACCCGCCTGCTATGTGAATGGATATGGGACGGCGCCATCGGGCCGGTGCGGGAGGTCATGAACTGGTCGAGCCGTCCTTATTGGCCACAAGGTATCGAGCGCCCAAAGGAAATCGAAGCGGTGCCCGAAGGTTTAGATTGGGAATTGTGGCTGGGGCCGGCGCCGAAACGTCCGTTCAACCGCGCTTACTTGCCTTTTGTGTGGCGCGGGTGGTACGACTTCGGTTGTGGCTCTTTGGGCGACATGGGTTCTTACAGTTTCGACACCATTTTTCGCGTCTTGAAGCTGGAGGCGCCCGTTAGTGTGGAGGCGAGTTCCACGGAGCGCTACGAAGAGACTTATCCGCAAGCCTCGATCGTGCGCTACAACTTCGCGTCGCGTGGCGACATGCCACCCGTGAAATTCACCTGGTATGACGGGGGGCTCAAGCCGGCGCGGCCGGAGGAATTGGAAGAAGGGCGTCCCCTGAAGGGGGACGGCGAAGAAGAAGACGAAGGGCTCCTTTTCATCGGAGACCGCGGCAAGATTCTCTGCGCGTTCAATGGTGGCCGTCCAAAGCTGATTCCCGAAGCGAAGATGAACAAGTTCAAACAGCCGCCCAAAACACTGCCGAGGTCGCCCGGCAACGAGCGGGAATGGCTGGATGGCTGCAAAGGGGGCAAAGAGAAGCCCGGAGGAAATTTTGAGTTTTCGGGCCTTGTTACCGAGACCTTGCTGCTGGGAAATGTCGCGACGCGATTGGGGGAGAAACTCAACTGGGATCGCGCCAACCTGAAGGTCATCAACTCCGAGCTCGCACAGAAGTACGTCCGCCCGGAGCGCCGAAGCGGATGGGAACTCTAGCAGAACTCGCAGCCCGGCACAGCGGCAGGAGAGCGAACGAGACTATAATGCGAACGCCCACTGGAGCGAAGATGATTCTGTTCGCGAAGGCGGGCAAGGAGGCGTTGATGTCGGCGATTTCGAGAAGGGAATTTTTGAGAACTGCTGCGACGCAGGCGGCCGCGGCCAGCTTACTTGGCGCGGGCGCGCTGGAGCTTCGCGGCAATCCGCTGGGCCTGCCCATTGGATGCCAGACGTGGCCAGTGAGGGAAATGATCGCCAAGGATTTTCCCGGCACGATCAAGCAGCTTGCCGCGGCGGGATTTCAGACGATTGAGCTCTGTTCGCCGGTGGGTTACGCCGATTCGGGCTTTGCCGGCCTGGCCAAATACACGGGAGCGGAGCTCAGGAGAATTCTAGGCGATGCAGGTGTCACCTGTGTGAGCTCACACTTCGGAATACAGGAACTCCGGAAAAATATGGAAGGACGAATCGCGTGGGCAAAAGACGTCGGGCTGACGCAGATGATCGTGCCCAGCCTCGAGGGGCCGGAGAAGCCGACGCTGGACGATGTGAAGCGCGCGGCCGAGGAATACAACAAAATGGGCGAGCAATCGGCCAAGGCGGGAATTCAGCAGGGTCTTCACAATGAGGATTTTGAGCTCACAACGGTTAACGGCAAGCGGACGTATGACCTATTGCTGGAGCTTCTCGATGCGAAGCTGGTGAAGTTCCAGTTTCAGGTCTCCACGATCAGCCAGGGTTACGACGCCGCGGAGTATTTCATGAAGTATCCTGGGCGCTTCTTTTCCATGCACGTACAAGGCTGGTCTGCAAAAACCAAGAAAGAGATGCCGGTGGGACAGGACACTTTGGATTGGAAGAGAATCTTTACCGCAGCGAAAACGGGCGGGGTAAAGAATTACTTTGTCGAAATGGATCTGGAATTGATGAAAGCCAGCGTGCCCTACCTGCGCGATCTGCAGGTGTGACGAACCTGCCAGGTTGCCCTGCGGCGCATCGCCGAAGCGCTGATGACCGCCGCGGAAGAGTGGTCAGGGAGTCCCGAGCAGGCCGACGATATGACGGTCATCGTCGCCCGCTTGGGGTAGCGGGTCAGTGCCCGGTTGATGCGCGCCTATGATACTTGGCTTATTGGGGCCGAGTGTCAGGGAACGGCCCCTTTCGTGAATTGAATGATGGTCCTGTTCGCTACTGGCAAACCACGTCAATGTGAGTGATGTTCCAAGTCTTGCTGCCCTTCTGCCAAAGGGTAAAGATCACAAAGATGTCGCCGTCCGGCCTCAGTTCGGGGAACACTGCCCAGTAGGCGCTGCCGCCCTTCTGGATTTCGCTTTGAAGAAATATATGATAATCCGAGCGGGCAAAGACGCCGCTGAAGATGCGAGCGAGAGAGTCTGAGTCCAGCTTAGCGATGAGGAAATGATCCGCGGCGACGTCGTTTGCCGCTGCACCGACCCACGGCGGAGGCAGGTGGTCCCAGGCCTTGAAGATAACCGACGGCGGACTATTCTTCGGGAACTCAGTGGGAACTCCCATCAAATTGTGCGAGACAGTCTGCGCCGCGCGCTGAGGAGACTCGCCCTTTTGATACCAGCCGTCACAGTAGGTTCCTATGAGTGGTGGGGCAGCATAGGCTGCAGGATCAAGGAACGCGAGCGTCCTAGCCCGGTCTCGATCGGCGAGCCATGCGGCCAGGAAATCTGCGATGCGCGCTTGAAAATCCGCAGCGATTGGACCGGGCGGGCTGCTAGGTGCGGCTGCACCAGGCCGTGCGGAAGGGGCGGCAGGCAGAGGCGTGAAAATTTTCACGGTATTCATCCCTGCGACAAGGTGTTTCCATTCGGCTTCCGAATAACCCACGAGGCTCCACATCACAACGTATTCGTTCGCCTGCGCCGCGTAAAAGCTCGCCCTGAGCTCAACTTTTCCCTGGGTCGGTGAGTTCAACTCGGCTTGGGAGTCAGCCCGTTCGTAACTAGATCCGTTGATGGTCTCTTGGCGTGGAGAGGACGGCTGAGTGCCGAGCTCCTGTCCCATACCCTCGACGATTTTTTCTAAAGCCTGCGGGCCCTCCGACTGGACGGCTGAAACGGGGGTGACGATCATCATCACTTGGCCTCCTTCGCCGGCAGCGCCACAAAGCATCGCTATTGTTTTTGACTCGCTGTGTCCATAGAGGAAGTACCTCGCCTCGGGTCCGACGGCGCTCCCGGCGCGTGCGACCTCCCGCATGGCCGCCGCGTCTTCCGGTTTCATCCCTTCCGGGAGTTGCCATGAGATTCCAATTGTTGGATTCGAGCAGACTCCATCTGAAATTATGGTGGCACTTTCGACAGTGCGGCTGTCGAATGCCGGCGGTGTGACCTGAGCTGAAGTGAATTCAAACGGGAAAATGACTAGGCAGAGAGCAACACCGAGATCACCCATGAATTGCATGCTTGGCATCCTCATCTCCTTCTCCCCTCAATATCCGTCGTGAAGTCTCGCACAGAAATTCTTTACTCCCTATGGAATTTTCCAACGGGCCCCGCATGAGATAGAGTGGAGGAGCGCAACGGAGTCGGATATACTGGCACGTTTTGCGGGGAGAAGAATGTCGCTTAGGAACCGGGTCGCTGTGGTCACAGGTGGCAGCCGTGGAATTGGGCGGGGCATCGCGATGCGTTTGGCGCAGGACGGCGCGCGGATCGCCATCGCCTATCGCGCCAACAAAACTGCCGCGCAACTGGCGCTGCGTCAACTGCAAGCGGTGGGCGCGGATTGCCTTGCCGTGGAGACGGACATCAGCCAGTCCGGCCGCGCGGATCAACTTATCAGCACAGTGGTGGATCGCTTTGGGCGCGTTGATATCCTGGTCAACAACGTGGGCGATTTCCGCTGGGGCATGCTGGTGGAATCTTCGGCCGGCGAGTGGCGCACGGTGATCGAATCGAATGTGATGACGGTGTTCTACATGTGCCGCGCCGCTGTGCCCGCCATGCGCAAAGGGCGCTGGGGCCGCATCATCAATCTTGGAGCTGTGGGAGCGGAGCGTGCCTTCGGCCAGGCCAAGATATCGGCGTATGCGGCGGCCAAGGCGGCGGTGGTGGCGCTTTCGCGTTCGCTGGCGCTGGAAGAGGCGAAAAACGGGATTACCGTGAACGTGGTCAATCCCTCCAACATTGACGAGAAGGACTTGACCATTGAAGAAGCGCGGAAGTTGCGCGATGCACGTTACCCGATTGGACGGCCGCCGACGGTCGAAGACGTTGCCGCCAGCGTCGCGTTCTTCGCTTCCGAAGAAGCCGAATATGTTACCGGGCAGGTGGTGAACGTCAGCGGCGGGTGGATGTTGTAGGGGCGCGGCCGGAAAAGGTTTGGTCCCGGCGTAGAGCACGCAGAGAGAATGGGCGTCAGCGGCCAAAGAGGTTGCGGAAGAATCGGGAGAGGCTTTCTTCAGGGGCTAAAGCCCGTTGGGTTTTGGGTCTTTACGCCGGGGCTGAAGCCCCGGCCTCCTAAAGAAGAAGACTCTTTCTGCAGCCTGTGAAGCCATTGCCCTTAGGAAAAACGCAGGTATTCTCAGAGACTGAATTGCCCTGGAAACTCCGATGAAAGCGTTGACTGCAGCGGAAATGCGCGATGTCGACCGTCTTACGACGGAGCGCTTTGATGTGTCCGGCCTGTCGCTGATGGAAACCGCGGGCAAAAGTGTCGCGGAAGTTTTCCTCGAACAATACACGCATAAGAACACCGAGCCGCCCGGGCGCGTCTGCGTGCTTTGCGGAAAGGGCAACAACGGCGGCGACGGCTTCGTGGTGGCGCGACATCTGCGCGAGGAAGCGGAGCACGTGGAGGTCTATCTTTTCGCGCAGCCGGAAGAGTTGCGCGGCGACGCGGCAAAGAATTTCGAGCGCTGGCGGGATCAGGGCGGCAGGGTCACGCAGATTCAGAGCGAGGCGGAGTGGGAACAGGCCTGGCCGCAGATCGCCGCAGCGGAGGTGATCTTTGACGCGCTACTGGGCACGGGCATTCGCGGGGCGGCGAGTGGCCTGCTTGCCCGGGCGATCGAGGATCTGAACCGGCTCTCGCAGAATGCCACTGCGGCGCATCCCGCGTGGATTGTCGCGGTGGACACGCCTTCGGGCTTGCCGTCGGAGGGGGAAGCCGGCGCTGGCCCCGTTCTTCGCGCGCACCTCACGGTGACGTTTACGGCGCCAAAAATCGCCCAACTGAATTCACCGGACGCGGCGTGCTGTGGCCAGCTTGTGGTGCGCCCAATTGGCTCGCCCGCGGCACTGGTCGAGGAAATCGGGCAGTCGCGTGTGCGCTGGGCCGGCCCCGACGAGTTTGCCGGTTTGCCGCTGGTGCGCGCCGCGGAAGCCCACAAAGGGTCTTATGGCCACGTGCTGTTGGTCGCCGGATCGGTCGGCAAAACCGGAGCTGCGGTGCTGGCGGGGCAGGCAGCCCTGCGTGGTGGCGCAGGCCTTGTGACGCTGGCAACGCCGGAGCCGGCGCTGGCCACCATCGCTGCGGCGCAAGCGGAGTACATGACCGAGCCGTTGCCCTCCACCGCCTCCGGCACCATCGCTGCCGAAGCTATCCGTTCGGGGCGCTTCGCCGCGGCCTTGCAGGGCAAAACCGTCCTGGCAATTGGACCGGGTGTCAGCACGCATCCGGAAACGCAGGAGTTTGTGCGCAGCGCTGTCGCTCACACCGATCTGCCCGTAGTGCTGGACGCCGACGGCCTGAACGCATTCGCGGGCTACGTGGATCTCTTGCCGAAGCGCAAGAGCGCGCATCTCGTCTTGACGCCGCATCCAGGCGAAATGGCTCGCCTGCTTGGTGTTTCCAGCGCAAAGGTCCAGGAGAGCCGCGTGCAAACCGCCCTGGAAGCCGCACGGCAGTGGAACGCCCATGTGGTACTCAAGGGCTTTCACACCGTCCTGGCGTCGCCGGCGGGCGAAATCTTGATCAACACCACGGGGAATGCCGGCCTGGCCAAGGGGGGTTCCGGCGACGTATTGACGGGGCTGCTGGCGGCGGTCGTTGGGCAATTTGGCACCCGCGATTTCTTGCGCGTTCTCGCCCTGGGCGTGTATCTCCATGGCCTGGCCGCGGAGCTCCTCTCGCAGCAGAGCGATGCCTCCGGCATTCTTGCCGGGGAAGTGGCCCACGCCATCCCCTTTGCCCGGCGGAAACTTCTCCAGGAGCTGCAGGAGCGTGCCTGAAGAGGTCATCACCCACTCGGCGGAGGAAACCATCGCCTGGGGACGCCAGTTTGCGCTGCGCCTGCGCGCTCCGGTGCTCGTGCTGCTCTCCGGCGAATTGGGCAGCGGCAAGACCACGCTCACCAAAGGCATTGTGGCTGGCCTGAGCGCTGCGCCTGAAGACGAAGTCACCAGCCCCACGTTCACCCTTCTGCGCGAATACGGCAGCGGGAAGCGGGTCTTCCATGGCGACCTCTACCGCATCGAAAACTTCCACGATTTTGAGACTCTGGGCCTCGAAGATGTGTTCGCCGAGCCCGCCATACTGATCCTGGAGTGGTCAGAGAAATTCCCGCTGAAGACCCCCTGGCCGGTCATACGGCTGCTCCTGGAGCATCTCGGCGGCGACTCCCGGCACATCGTCGAGTTCTGAGCCTGGCTGGCACCGCCGCTTCGGCGGCCACTTTGGAGTGCGGCGGCTCGCCGCCGCTTTTACGGCCTCATACCCCGCCACCAAACCACAATTCCCGCACCCGCAGCCCCTTCAGTCATGCCCCCCAATTGCGTTCCTCGCCAGCGCCCAGCCACCCGTTGCTTTCTCGCCACGCCTGTCCCTTGGTTTCCTTGCCCGGTGCTTTGGCCACTGTTACGTTGGAGGGTAGCGTATCCAGGCGGGCCAGATGGCAACGGAACTCTTGAATAATGTGACGGATAGCCAGCGCGGCGAGCTTAAGAGCTACCGCGTGACCCTCCCGATGGGGACGCTCTCGATCGGCGTGGACAACATCCACCACGACGTCTTCCTCAGCCCCAAATTCGTTCAGGTGACACGGGACTACCTCTTCGACCTCATCCGCCAGAACACCAGCAGCACCTACCTTTCCGGCATCGAGTTCCGACACACCAGGCCGGTGGACTCGACGACCTTCCGCAAGCTTCTCACGGAGCTGCTGCAAAGCTCGCTGACCAGCGCCAAGCACCAGAAAAACATCGAAATTGACCTGCTCTTCCGCCTGGCCATCCTGAAGTTCATCACCAGCGAGCTGCAGAACCAGTTCGCCAACGTGATCCTGGATTGCAAGGAATACATCCGCAAGCGCGGCGAGTTTTTTGAACGCAGCCAGGCGGCGCACGTCATCAAGGCGCGGCTGACGGAGATGCAGTCGGCGCGGCGCGATGTGCTGCGGCTGATCGGGCAACTGGTGGCGCAGATCCTCATTGATATCGAGGAAAACGTCATCGGCAAGACGCGGCGGGCCCTGTTTGGCGAGGAGTTCGCGCCCTACTACGAAATCCTGAAGAACCGCCTGGTCTTCCTGGATGGCGGCAAGGACGACTTCTTCTTCATGGAGCATTACGTCTTGCTAGGCAACTACGCGCGTGATCCGGACCGCCAGGAGGCCATGGACGCGCTCTTCCACGAATTCCTGAAGGAGGCCGGGGCGAACATTCCGCACGAGCAACCCACCGCGCCTGCCGCGGACAGCTACAAAACCCTGTTTGCGGAAGCGGAGCATCGGCGTGCCGAAGTTGTTGCTTTGGAAGAGCAGCGCGATGGGCTGCGGAAGAGGCTCGAACGCGGCGACGGCCTGCTGAACAAATTCCTCAGCTCGACGGATCCCTCAGAGATGCGCGCATCCGTCAGCGAAATCGAGACGCGGCTTAGGGTGCATCATGCGCGGCTGGAAGAATTGGCGCCGCAACTGGATCGCGCCAAGCAGCAAGTGGATTTCGTTAACAAGGATTATCAGGCGAAGATCGACGATTATCTGAACGAACCGGAAAACGCCCGCCGCCTCTTCGATGCTTCTTTCGCGGAAGAAGGAGACCGCACGGCGCGCGCCCATCTGCTGGCGCAGCTGGTCAGCCGCCTGGAGGAGCGCGAGCTGATCGTGCACATCCTGGCCAGCTATGAGATTCGGCCCATCGCCAACGACTACTGCCCGCCCGTGCACTTGCAGCAACTACGGAAAGCGCTGGTGTCGCGCGAAGAAGCGAAGCGCGTGGAGGAGATGCTCAAGCAGGTTCCGGCCAAACGCCTGACCATGAAGCCCCTGGAGGAACTCACGCGCCGCATGCGCCGGTATTCCCGGGACGAGCTGCAGTCCGTCGTGCTGCGTTTCGCCATCGACTTTTTCCGCATGCGCCACGATTTGCGCGATGCCGAGCACCTTTCCGCCTGCATGGAGCGCGTCAACCTGGTGACCGCGGAAAAGATCCGCGAACTCTCGCGCATGAACAACCGCTTGTACGAGTGCCTGCTGCAGGAAGAGGCCAAGCCAGAGCAGGATCAGGTGGTGTCTCACGTCATCATCAAGGCGGATGTGCGCGGCTCGACCAAGATGACACAGGACCTGCTGGCGCGCGGCCTCAGCCCCGCTTCCCACTTCAGCCTGAATCTTCACGAGCCCGTGAAGCGGCTCTTGGACCGCTTCAATGCCAAGAAAGTGTTTATCGAGGGCGACGCCATCGTGCTGGCCATTTTTGAAACCGAAGGCACCGTCGCCTACGCGCGCGCCGTGGCCAAGGCCTGCGTGCTTTCGCGGCAAATCCTGGCGGTTTGCAATTCTTACAACGATACGGCTGCTTCCTCGCAGCTTCCGGCGCTGGAGATCGGCATCGGCGTGGCGTTTCAGGGCTCCGCGCCAACGTATTGGACCGACGGGGAATCGCGCATCATGATCTCCAAGGCGCTGAATCTTTCCGATCGCCTGTCCGGTTGCGCCAAGCTCGCCAAACGCATGCTCTCCAAGCAAAGAAGCCAATTCGCGGTCTATCACTTCCTCACCGCCATGGAAGGCGCCTCCGCCGAAGAGCTGGACGAATTCCTGGTGCGCTACAACATGAATGGCATCGAATTGAACGAGGAAGGTTTCCAGAAGCTCGCCGAGGAGATTTCGCTGGAAACGCTCACCACCAAACTCGATCTGCCTTGGGGCAAGGGAGAGGTTTGCCTCTACTATGGCGAAGTGCCCATGGGGGAGTCGGTCGAGTTGCTGGTGCTGCGCAAAGGCCGCGCGCGCGAACTGCTGCCCGACGGGAAGATCGGCAAGCCTTCGGACCACAATTACTACGAGGTGTGCACCAGCCAGGCGCTCTACGACCTCGTCGCGGCCCTCAAACGCACGCAAAACGTCGAACTGGAAACCACCCGCGCCTGAGCTCTCTCGGCTCGCCGGGCATCCGCCGTACCATTACCCACTTCTCCGATTAGCGTTTATCAGGACTGAATCAAGATCGCGTCTGTTTAATTCGTCGAGGCGATTAGCGAAGCCTTCATCTTAAGCAAACTTTTCAGTTCAGCATCCCGCATTTGCCAATACGTTGCGAGGCCTTCGGTGGGGCCAGCCGATTCGAAATGACAGGAGTTGAGTTGCCGTTCCAGCTACGGCGCAACCTTCCTCCTGCCATTCCGAACTCGGTTGTCAGACCGGTTCCCAACTTTACTGCAGGCTTAAGCCCATGAAGTAGGGGTTACTGGATGTCACGTCCAAAATCATGACTTTCCTGTCGCGGAATGCATAGACAACGACGTTCACGCTGGAGCCGTCAGTGAAGCTGGCAGTACCGGTGCCACGGCCCGTTGTTGAGCTGATGGAACTATAAGTTCCGCTGGCGGTCACCCCGGGGAAGGCACCAGCACTGCTGATGACGTCCAGCGTACCTGGGAAATTCCCAGAGGTGGCGCCGCTCGGAGTAATCACGCCGCTGACGTGGACGGTGTTTTTCGAAACACTAGTGGAGCCCTGCAGGCGGCTCATGATGTAGGGCTCACCAGGGCTCTCGATACTGAGAGCGTTTTGCTTTTTCATGCTGCCCTCTTGCACTTGAGTGCTCTCATCCAATGTGTAGAATATGTCGTTGGTGTCGATGATGAAATGGATGGTCTTTTGACCAGTTCCTGTGATGGTACCGACGCCGTTGGCATCGACGGTGTACGCCGTGTACGGCCATGTGCCTTGCGTGGTGATGACGCCACCAGAGTTTTCGTCAACGACACCTGAGAACGATCCGGCGGCTGACGAGGTTACCCGGATGATGCTAGCAACGTCGGCTCCACTCGTGACCGTCCCGTTGGTTGTCGCTCCCGTTCCCAGCAGGAATGGGGACTGGCTGTTGACCAAGGCGGATGTGACTGGGATTGAAGTCTCTGCAGGTGTGCCGAGAGCAGACAGGATCGGTTGATTCGTACCGATGGCATCTGTCCCCAGGAAGAAGACACCCTCCAGGGTTCCGCCACTAACGACTTCAATGTACTGGAAATTCAGCGTGTTGCTGGTAAACGGTGTTCCGCCACTTATAGTGATTTGGGCAGTGCCGATACCGGTGCTCGTATCGACTGCAGTGCACGAGCCAGTAACGGTCAGGGCAGTGTTCACTGTGCCGACCGAGTTACTGACAACGGTTTCTCCGGCCTGAGAGTTGAATGACCCACTGGAGCCATCGCAACCGGTAGCTCCCACGGCAAAATTGCCGAGCAGAGCGACACGCTGGCCGGAGCTGTTGGTTCCGTCAAATAAGAGGGAAAAAACTGTGCCTGCAGGAACCAGGGGCAAAGGCGTAGTTTCTGGACCGACCAGGACACCCTCAGCAAGAATGCCGGTGCTGTCGAATTCCTCGATAGGCTCGGGACCCGAATTGGTAGCTGACTCGAGAGTAAAACGGAAGGTCGCAGCCGCAGCGTTGGAATTGATAAGCGTGAGCACTCCGCGCCCATCGCCGCTGGAATCCATTACATAGCTTCCCCCGGTGATGGTGCTGTTGGTGTACCCATGGGTCGCCCCATTGGCCGGTTCGATGCCGCTCACAATGTTACCCGAATTGTCAGCAACGAAGGAGCCGCCAAAAGCGATGGCACCACCGCTGGCGTCGAAGCCGCGGATCCCGAACACGTACGTGCCACACAACGTCAAATTGACGGGCGTGGTGCAAGCGAATACGGATGAACCGGTCACCGTCACCAGGAAGGTGGCGGTGGCGGTTTGTGCCGTTGGCTTCGTGGAGTCGGTGACCTTCAGCGTGAACTGGAAGGTGCCGGTGGCTGTAGGCGTTCCGGAAATGGTGGCAAATGGCGTGCCGGAAGTCAGCGTGAGGCCGGCAGGCAGATTGGAACCCGTTGCCAGAGTCCAGGCGTAGGGAGTGACACCGCCGTTCGCGGTGACATTCACGCTATAGGCAGTGCCCTGGGTTGCTGCTGTGAGCGGGCTGGTGGTGGTGATGCCTACCGCTACCGGCGCCGGGTTTACCGTGAGCGTAAAGGTCTGCGTCCCGTTGCTACCCACGCCGTTATTGGCAGTGAGCGTGATTGGGTATGTCCCCGCGGTCCCCGCTGCCGGGGTGCCGGCCACCGTAGCGATGCCATTTCCGTTGTCCGTGAAGGTGACACCGCTGGGAAGCGCGCCCGTTTCGATCAGAGCTGGTTCTGGGTAGCCCGTGGTCGTAACCGTGAACGTCCCCGCCGTGCCCACTGTATACGCGGTGTTGTTGGCGCTGGTGATTACCGGGGCCTGGTCCACCGTCAGCGTGAAGGTTTGCGTGGCATTCGTGCCCACGCCGTTTTGTGCTTTGATGGAGAGGGAATATGTTCCGCCCGTATCCGCCGCTGGGGTTCCAGCCAGCGTGGCCGTGCCGTTTCCGTTGTCTGTGAAGGTGACGCCGGTGGGCAGCGCGCCCGTTCCGGTGATGGACGGCGTTGGTGTGCCGGTGGTGGTCACGGTGAAGGTACCTGCGGAGCCAACGGTAAACGTGGTGTTACTGGCGCTGGTAATCACCGGAGCCGTGTCCACGGTTAATGTGAAGGTTTGCGTTGCGTTGCTGCCCACACCATTGCTGGCTGTGATCGTAATTGAGTAGGTCCCCGCCGTCCCCGCTGCCGGCGTCCCCGCCAGCGTGGCCGTGCCGTTTCCGTTATCCGTGAAGGTGACGCCACTGGGAAGCGTGCCGGTCTTGGAGAGGGACGGAGTTGGGAAGCCCGTCGTGGTTACCGAGAACGTTCCTGCCCCGCCCACCGAAAACGTGGTGCTGCTACCGCTGGTGATCGCCGGGGCCTGGTCCACCGTCAGCGTAAAGGATTGCGTGGCATCGGTGCCTATGCCGTTGTGCGCTTTGATGGAGAGCGTGTATGTCCCGCCCATTGCCGCGGCTGGGGTGCCGGCGAGGGTCGCAGTGCCGTTTCCGTTGTCCACGAAGGTCACGCCCGTGGGCAGCGCGCCAGTCTCAGATAGGGAGGGAGTTGGGAAGCCTGTCGTTGTTACCGTGAAGGATCCCGCCGTGCCCACTGTAAACGTGGTGCTGGCGCCGCTGGTGATCGCCGCGGACTGACCGACCGTCAGAGTGAAAGTTTGCGTCGCGTTGCTGCCCACGCCGTTGCTGGCTTTCAATGTAAGTGTGTATGTCCCCGCAGTTCCCGCCGCCGGAGTACCGCCCAGCGTGGCGGTGCCGTTTCCGTTGTCTGTGAAGGTCACACCGCTAGGCAGCCCGCCCGCCTCCGTCAGAGAAGGAGTCGGGAAACCCGTCGCTGTCACCGCGAACGTTCCTGCCGCACCCACCGTAAACGTGGCGCTAGTCCCGCTGGTGATCGCTGGTGCTTGGTCCACCGTCAGCGTAAAGGTTTGTGTGGCATCCGTGCCTATCCCGTTGTGCGCCTTGATGGATAGAGAATACGTCTTACCGGTCCCCGCCGCTGGGGTACCACTGAGGGTCGCGGTCCCGTTCTTGTTGTCAACAAAAGTGACTCCAGTCGGCAGCGCGCCTGTCTCCGTCAGAGACGGAGCTGGGAAGCCTGACGTGGTCACCGTGAACGATCCTGCGCCGCCCACGGTAAACGTGGCGCTGCTGGTGCTGGTGATCGCCGCAGGCTGACCTATCGTCAACGTGAAGCTTTGCGTTGCATTGGTGCCCACGCCATTGTTGGCAGTGAATGTAATTGGGTATGTCCCCGTAGTTGCCGCGGTCCCACTCAGTGTCCCCGTGCCATTCCCATTGTCCACGAACGTGACTCCGCTCGGCAGCGTGCCCGTCTCCGCCAGAGCTGGAGTTGGAGAGCCTGTCGAGGTCACCGTGAACGTTCCCGCCACGCCTGCCGTAAACGCGGCGTTGTTGGCGCTGGTAATTGCCGGCGCCTGGTTGACGGTGATGGTAAAGGTCTTTGTATTGCTTTGCGGACTGACGGTACTCGCGTCCGTAACCTTAACCGTGAAGGTTACGGGACCATTCGGCCCGGTGGCCGTGCCAGTGATCGTGCCCGAACTGCTCAAGCTCAAGCCGGATGGCAAACTGCCAACTGAGACAGTATAGGTGAGCGTTCCGGCCCCTCCAGTCTCCGCGATGGTCACGTTGTAGGCCGTGCCCTGGGTGGCAGCCGGGAGGGTCGCAGGGCTGGTAATACTCGGAGCAGCGGTCACAACGATGTTAATAGTCGCCGTCTTTGTAGGATCGGCCACTGAGGTGATGGTCACCGTGGCATTGCCGCTGACGGTCGCGGTGTACGTCGCGCCCGTCGTGGTCACATTGGTCAAGGTGCCGGCACCGGTAAGCTTAAACGTCACGCCCTTGTCCAGCTTGTCCTGGCTAACAGTGACCGAAATGTTGAAGCTTTGCCCGATGTCCAGCGCTTGTGCGCCGGTCGGCGAGCTGATGTTCACCACAATGGATTTCGTGCTGTTACAGCCAGTGAATACGAGCAACAAAGCAAACACGGAAAACAGTATTACTTTTCTCATGGTTTTCCTCTGGGTGACGCGTTGGCCAACATCAGAATACCGATGCGTCTCATGATTCCTCTCTTCAGAATTACCTTATTTTGATTTGTTGGCCTTATGGAACCGGGACCTGGGATCCGCCTCAGGGGGTGTTGCGTCCCATTGTGGGAACAGCTCTTCGGAGAGGCGACGATGGCCTGAGAGGAGGTACACGCCGACCCGTCGGGATGTGTTACTTCCGGGGAGGTCAATGGCAGAGTGTTACTCCAAAGCGAAACGCAAGTCAATACTCAGAGCTACTGTTAATCCGATAAACAACCGTTACTGGCGGTAGGCGACCAGTGCTTGCGTGTCGCATAGAAACATCGATTAAAACCGGAAAAATCTGGGCTCAGATGCGTCGCTTGAGGCCAAGTCCCGGTAAGTCGCCAAACCGGACATCTTGCTCCCAGTACCTACTTCGGCGGCTACGGCGTTTACCAGTCTTCTGACCCCGCGCCTGCCCTGTGGGAGAAACAAGCTCGGAAGGGAACTGCATCCAAACAAGAACGCGCCGGAGAGACCAGCTCTCCGGCGCGCCCGTGTTTCGGAATTGATTACTGGGCCGCTTCGACCTTCTTCACTGCTGGTTTCGGTACCTGCCAGATAATCTGGGAGTCGGCGGCACTGTGCGGATAAGACTCCGTCGACTTTTTCCCCGAGGGCAGAAGCACGATATCCACGCGGCGGTTGTAGGCCAGCCAATCGCCCTCGACGTTCTTAAGGCGCGCCTTGGGCGGCTGGTTCGGGTTCGCGGCCTCGAGTTCCTTTACGGCCGTCTTGTCGATTGGGCGCTCTTTCCCGTAAGCGGCGGTCTGAATTTTGCCAGCCGCGATGCCTTGCTCGACGAGATACTCCTTGACGCGCTCGACGCGCCGCTCGCTCAACTCCTGGTTAAAGGGCACCGAGCCGCGTGCATCCGCGTGCGCTTCCACCGACAACTTTGCGTCCGGATCGTACTCGAGATACTTCTTGAATCCAGCGGCCAGCGTTGCCAGTTCCATCTGCTGGCTCTTGACCAACCCGAGCTGCGGGTGCTTCTCGTCGGGATAGTCTGTGGGATAAAAGACGCTCTGCAGCACGACCTCCGGAATCGCTTCGATCGAGCCGGTAATGTGAATCGCCGCTGTTTGCGTAGCCGAGCCGCCGCAGACGTTCGTGGCGTTCAGCGTGTACGTCGTTGATTCGTCCACCGGGCCAATGTCAGTCTTCTTTGGCTCACCCTTGACCGTCTGACTGCCACTAGGATCGACTTTGCCCACGGGGTCGAGGTTAATCGAATCAGCATTCGATGTGGACCAAGTCAGCGTCGAAGATTCCTGCGTAATGACCCTGTCGCCAATCTTCCGGTAATGGAGTTCCGCCGGATTGGTGGAGAGAGTCGCATCCACCTTCGTATTGACGTCGACCGTCCCGCTTCCCTTGACCGTTCCGCCCGGACCCGATGCGTCGAAGTCGTAGGTCGTGGTCGCGTGCGGTGTCACGGACTGGCTGCCGCTTGTTGGCACGGCGCCAATTCCGCTGATGGTCGCGTCCACCGTTTCGGTCGTCTGCCAAGTGAGTGTCGAGGATTGGCTGCAGTTGATGCTGGTGGGTGCAAGGCTGAAATTGCCGGTCACACCCGCGACAGCGATCAGGTCGCTGATCCACCCGCCCTTATAGCGCGGCTCGCTCGTCAATTTCGCGAGGTTCTGCTTGTCCTTGGCCGTCTGCGCGCCGCTCTTGGACAGGTCGATGGAGACCTTCTTGTTCGCAGCGACAGTGACATCGCCCGCCCAGACGTCGCTCCCATTCTTAGTCACCTCCACGTGATAGGTTCCTGGCGGTACGAGCAGGTTTCTGTGCCACCACCAATCGTGGTTTGTCGCACCTACGTGCCCGACGAAATAGGAAGGAGTCTTGCCGTTCAGCAAGACCGCTGCATGGCTATCGCTTCCCTTGAACTCGATCTGGCCGTAAGGAGCATTCACGGGACCGCCAGTGGCGTCGAGCGTCACTTTCAGGTCGCTCGTTTTACCCGAATCGATGTTGACGTCCTGCGTCGAGGTTTTGTAACCGTAATTCATGACAGCGACCGCGTGCTTCCCCGGGGTGAGAGAGATTGTTTCGCTGCCGTCGCGGATGGCTTTACCGTCCACAAACACATACGCATGCTTCGGAATCACCTTGATCTTCAACTTTCCGTCTTGCGCGAAGCCCGCGGTGGCGCAGAACATCATGGCCACCACAAGGGTTAATAGGTATCCAAGTCGTCGCATCTCCGTCCCTCCTCAGCCGAAATGTCCGTTTTGAACTTCTAGACGGTATTGTACACCCGCCGCCCTGCAGTCCTTATTGCAACCTTAAACTTTGCCGACGTCTATATCTGTTCACTTTTATACAGCCTTAGGGAGATCTTCTCGGCAGGCAGGATTAACTGCTGGTAAGCCGGCTTACCGGACAGTATTCCTGTTCTCCGGCAAATGCGCGTGCATCGACAGTTGGCACAATCGCGGGGTCTCAATGGGGCAGGCTGTGGCGGCAAGTTCGTTGTGCGGAGGGCGGGAGAAGAGTATCATCCGCGGGTTAGAGGTCTACATCGTAAATTTCGGTTACTACCTCGACCGTGCTGCTCAATCGGGGTGTCTGGCCATCCACCGCAGTTCCAGAAATCAAACAGGAGTAAGAGAAATGATGAACACACGATTCTCGCGTTTCGCCTTAACGCTGTTCGCCGGACTGCTGATTGTCGCCGGCGCGCTTCAGACCCCGGCTCAGCAAGCGAACAAGAAGGCCGCCGATCTTGCCCAGAATAAGCCGGAGTCGCTGGGTTTCTCGTCGGAGCGGCTCGAGCGGCTTCATGCGACGATGCAGCAGGAAGTGGACCAGAAGCGGCTTGCCGGCATCGTCACAATCCTGGCGCGGCACGGCAAAGTGGTCGAGGAGCGGACCTACGGCAAGAAAGACATCGCGAGCGGCGCGCCGATGGCGAAGGACACCATCTTTCGCATCTACTCCATGAGCAAGCCCATCACCGGCGTGGCCATGATGATCCTCTACGAAGAGGGCAAATGGCATCCCTCCGATCCGATCGCGAAGTACATTCCAGAGTTTGCCCACCTGAAAGTTTTCAAGGGCGTGGATCAGAGCGGCAACATGATCCTGGAGAACCCTGTGCATCCTCCAACGATGCACGAGCTGATGACTCACACCGCCGGCTTCACTTACGGGTTTTTCGGAAACAGTCTGGTCGACAAGATGTACAAGGACCAGCAAGTGCTGGAATCCAAGTCCCTGCAGGAGATGATCGACAAGCTTGCGAAGATTCCTTTGCTTTACCAGCCGGGAAGCCGCTGGGTCTACAGCGTGTCCATGGATATCCAAGGCTATATCGTGGAAAAATTGTCGGGCCAGTCCCTGCCCGATTTCGAGCAGCAACGCGTTTTGGGGCCGCTCGGCATGAAGGACACGGGCTTTTTTGTTCCCAAAGAAAAGCGCAACCGGTTTGCCACGCTCTATCGAGAAGATCAAAAAGGCGAACTGACCGCAGGAGCGACGGACGGGGGAGTGCCCACCGACTATGCAACGCAGCCAACGATGCCCTCGGGCGGCGGCGGTATGGTCTCTACGGCGGAGGACTATCTGCGCTTCGCTCAGATGCTCCTGAATCGCGGCGAACTGGACGGCGTGCGCATCCTGGCGCCGGCCACGGCACAGCTCATGACCGCAAACCATCTCGCTCCCAGTCTTATGACGGACGATGATCCATTGAACCCCCGGCCCGGCTTGGGGTGGGGCTACGATTGCGCGGTCTTCACGGACCCGCCGCAAGCCGACGTGATGGTTGGTCAGGGCACTTTCTTCTGGCTGGGAGCGGCGGACACGTGGTTCTGGGCCGATCCCATGAACGATGTGATTTTTGTTGGCATGACCCAGCGAATGCTCGGCCCCGAGTGGCCGGATGTGGAGGCGTTGAGCCAACCCACCGTCTATCAGGCGCTCCTGCAGCCGAAGATGTAAGAGAAACTATTCGTCGGGTTGTCGGACGAGCGGCTGGTGCGAAATCTGGAAGTCACGCCGAAGGCGAAGAGTTGCCCGCAATCACGGCCTGCTGTTGTTGCTCAGGCCCAGCTATAGCCGTGCTTCGCCAGGGGCAGGGAACGAATTCGCTTGCCCGTGGCCGCAAAGATGGCGTTGCACACTGCAGGAAGGACGGGCGGCAGCGCCGGCTCGCCCAATCCTGTTGGCGGATTATCCGTGCGCAGGAAATGCACCTCAATCGCGGCAGGCAATTGGTTTATGCGCATAGGCGTATATTCGTGGAAATTGCTCTGCACTGCCCGCCCGCGGTCGATGGTGATTTCGTAACTCATCACGGAGCTCAAACCTTCCAGGACCGCGCCGCGCACCTGATTGTCCGCGTTGCTAGGGTTGATAATCTGGCTGCCAATATCACCGGCTACCCACACATTGTTCACTTTCACGGCACTATTGGAGTCGACGCTGAGTTCCACCACTTCCGCAAAATAGCCACGATGCGAAAACTGGAAAGCCACGCCCATCCCCGTGCCCTTCGGCAAGGTTCGCTTGCCCCAGCCGGATTTCTCCGCAACCAGGCGCACGACGCCTTGCATTCGTGTGGCGTCCAGATTGCCGGAGAAGGGGTCTGGCTTTGCGTCAGGCGTGGCCACCCGCGCGAGGCTCAGTAACTCCAGCCGGAACTCCACAGGATCCTTGCCCGCGGCGTGCGCGAGTTCATCCGTAAACGACTGGAAGGCCCAGGAAAACGCATTGCTGCGCGGCGCGCGCAACGCATACGTTGGCACGCCCAGGGGCATCAGGGACGCGCCGAACTGGAAATTCGGCAGAAAGGTTCCCGGGAATTCGTTGCCGGGAATATTCGCCGAGGGAGCAAACTGCTCTCCCTGGCCGAAAGTCACGAAGTGATTGCGCCACGCTACAACTTTTCCGGAAGCATCCAATCCGCCTTTCAGGAAATGAAATCCCGCGGGGCGATAGTGATCGTGGTGGAAATCGTCCTCGCGCGTCCATAACAGCTTTACGGGTACGCCCGCGCGCTTGGCGATGGCGGCCGCTTCCAGCATGTAATCGTTCGTCAGGCGTCGCCCAAACCCACCGCCCGCCCGCATCATGTGCACGATGATGTCGTCGTGCGGAATCCCCAGGACCTTGGCCACCTGCATACGGCCGGATTCGGGTGTCTGGCTGGGCGACCAGAATTCCAGTTTTCCGTCATGGAAGTGCGCCAGGCAGTTTTCGGGTTCCATCGGCGCATGGGCCAGGAACGGGTAGTCGTAAGCGGCTTCCACGATCTTCGCGGCGGATCGCAGCGCGGCATCCGCGTCGCCATCCTTGCGCAGCGTGATGGCCGGCTCCTGCTTGGAAAGTTCCAAGGCGCGCCGCGCGAATCCTTCGCTGCTCTGTTGCGCGGTGGCGCCCTCGTCCCACTTGATTTGCAGCTTTTGACGCGCGGAGTTGGCCTGCCACCAGGTGTCCGCAAGGATGGCCACGCCGCTGTGCAGTCCAAGCAGCTCCGTCGTGCCTTCAACCACAAACGCCTGCCGCACTCCGGGCAAGGACTTCACATCCTCGACGTTGGCAGTCACCACTTTTCCGGCGAACACCGGGCACTTCTCGTAAACGGCCCACAACATACCGGGAACACGAAAGTCGATGCTGTAAATCGGCTTGCCCGTTACGATGGAGGGAACATCCACGCCGGTGATCGGCTTGCCGATGATTTTGTAATTCTTCGGGTCTTTCAGCGTGACGGAGTTCAAATCCGGCGGCGCCAGGGTCGCGGCTTTTTCCGCCAGCGCGCCGTAAGCCAGCGTACGCTTTGAAGCCGTATGGATTACCCGTCCGGAAGAGGTTTCGCATTCCGATTGCGGCACGGACCACGTCTGCGCGGCGGCTGCCACAAACATCTGCCGGCAGGCGGCTCCCACGCGCCGCAGCGGGTCCCAGTTCGTGGGAGTGGACGTGCTTCCCCCGGCGACCTGTCGCCCATATTTTGTCTCGTCCAGATCCGCTTGCTCAATCCGGACGTCCTTCCAATCCACATCAAACTCCTCGGCGATGATCATGGGAAGATGCGTTTTGACGCCCTGGCCAAGCTCCGGGTTCTTCGCGGTTATGGTGACAATTCCATTCGCCGCCACGCGAATAAATGCCGTGGGAACATAGGCCGGGGTGGGCGGCTGGGGCCCTGCTGCTTGTCCCGCAAGGACGTCCGGGAAAATGGGCACGTGGCAGGCGAGCAAAAAGCCGCCGCCGCTAACCGCGGAAACGCGCAGGAAGGTACGCCGATCAATGGCAGTCGCAAGCATAGGGCCTCCTGACAAAAGACAACGCTTCTTGCTCACGCGTGGTGAACGACTTCAGTTTGACGCCCGCCAGGCCGAAACGGTTTCAGTTGCGAACACCGCTGTCACACCTAATCACTTGTTTTCCGTGCCGGCTGCATTTAAAGCCGGATCGGCAGTTCTGGGGGAATTATGGGGCAAGCGCCCGATTAGCGCTATTTTAAAATGCGTGAGCCAGGCAAGGGCCTGTGTTTCAGCGGTGAAATGAGGAAATTTCAACAGCCGCAAAATTGGCGCATCGTCGCGTTTGTTCAGGCGGAAAAGGCAGTCCCGCGCGTTAACGCCTTGAGTTCGCCAATTTTCCGGGCGACTTGCACGGAGTTTCGGCACGCCACGCTGCACGCATCGCAAAGTCTGCAAGCTTCCAATCCTTTGCCCGCGGGAATTCCGGCAAGCATGGTCCGTGCCATGTCTGCATTGCCGTATTGCAGGGCGTACATGTGCGAACGCATCAACGCCGGGACTTCCACCCGCTTGGGGCAGGCTTCGCGGCACTCGCCGCATTGCTGGCAAAATTCCGCTTGTGCCGTGAAGCTCTTGTCGGCCAAGAATGTATTCTCCTCTTCGGTGTAAGCCAAGTTACCGACGACGGAGAAATCCTGCTCCAGATGCTCATAGGTACTGAAGCCGGGAATCGCCGTGGTCACAAAGTCATGATTGAGCACCCACTTCAGCAGCGCGGTCTGGCTTACCGGCGGAAGCGGCTTCGGCAGGTGGACGTCCGGGCGAACGCTGCCGCCCGCTTGCGTTTTCATGGCGATGACGCCGATGCCACTCTTAGCCGCGCGCTCGATCGTGCCCAAAATGCCGTTGTCGTGCGCCATCGTGTAATTCAACGTGACCAGAACCACATCGAACATATTCAGCCGAATCGCCTCACTGATAACGTCCACGGTCTTGTGCGTGGAAATCCCGATGAAGCGCGTCTTGCCCTCTTTTTTCAGCGTGCGCAATGCTTCCAGCGGACCTTCCGAGTGGGCGTCTTCCACGGAATCCACCGAGTGGTAAAACAAAATATCCACGTGATCCATCTGCAGCCGCTTCAGACTTTTCTCCGTCTGTTCGATGAAGCGCGCCTTGCCGTCCGCGGTGTTGAGCTCGCGATCATGGTCCCGGACAGCCTCCTTGGTGGCAATCGTCACCTTTTCGCGAACGCCCATATCCTTGATGACCTGGCCGACCATCTCCTCATTGCGCCCCCGTTGATACCCGGCTGCAGTGTCATAGTGGCGTATGCCCAATTCGTACGCGCGCCGCAGGAGTCCCGGCACGTCTGCGTTCATCACTCCCATGCTGACAATGGGAAGCGTCATGCCCGTCTTGCCGAGCGTACGCTGCAGGATCGGACCGGATGCGGTAGTCTTCATCGGCGGATTGGCGAAGAGCAGATCAGTCCGCCCCAGGATTCCCGCGGCGCCGGCCAAAGCCAGCGGCTTGACGATGAACTCCCTGCGATTCCACTCGTTCTGGTTTTTCATGGTTGGCTCCTCGAAGTATCACCCTCAGTTTTGACCGCTGCCGTACCCGGAATAGGCGTCAGGCAAGAAAATCTGATTCTTGGGATTGCGCGTTTCTCCCACGCTGGTGATGCGCACGCCGCGCTCGTCGCTGATGGGGCATTTGGTTTCGCAAATTCCGCAGCCGATGCAGAGGTCGGGATTCAAGCGTGGCTGCTTCACCGTCGTATAACTTCCGTCCGGCGTCATCACCTGCACTTCCTGGAACCAAATCGCTTTCTTGGGCGTCGGGCAGTGTTCTTCGCACACGATGCAGGAACGCGCGGAAGCGTAGGGCAAGCAGCGGTTGCGATCGAAGAACGCCGTGCCGATCCGCACCTTCTGTTTTTCTTCGACGATCAGCTTTTGAATCGCATGAGTCGGGCACGCCTGCGAACACAATGTGCACTCGTAGTCGCAGTAACCGATTCTCATTTTCAGCACGGGAGTCCACAGGCCGGCCATCCCGCCTTCGCTCATGGCTGGATGAATCGCGTTCGTCGGGCAAACTTTCATGCACTCGCCGCAGCGAATGCACTTGGCGAGGAATTCGTCTTCGCTCGCTGCACCTGGAGGCCGAATCAAAGCGGGATTGAATTCGCTCGCTTCGCCCATCGCGCTGGTGCGCACCAGGAGCACGGCCCCAATGCCCGCGACTCCCGAGACCAAGAGTGATCTGCGTTTCAGGTCCAACTGCATCGGGCGCGGCGGCCGGAAGAAATTCCGCAGCCACTGGAATGGCGCCGTGAATCCCTTCGCGCCGGGGATGTCCACGCGAAACGTTACGGCATGGTGCGGGCAGGATTCGTGGCAATTCCAGCAGTAGAAACATTCCGAGGGTTTCCAGCCCTCCGCTATATCCGGATTCGCCCCGCCCTGACAGTCCGTAACGCAAAGGCGGCAGTTGTTGCAGATCTCGTCGTTGCGTTGCAGCCGGACGATCGGATTCTTGGCCGCGACGCCGAGCAGTGCGCCGAGGGGGCAAATGTACCGGCACCAGAATCGCGCGCGATAGAGGTTGAGCAGAAGGATGGCGAAAAAGATCAGCGCGATGAGGAACGTTCCATAGAAGTGCGGCTGAGAGGTAGCCAGCACGTGCCTTCGCAGCACTTCATAGATGGGCTCGGTCACTACCGTGAGCCGCGCTTTGCCTACGCCCGGATCGGCCTGATAAATCCAGGTGAAAAGTGATTTTATTCCATCATTCGCCGTGGGATAGAGCACGATGGCCGTGCTCCGGTAAAAGAACGAAAACGGATCGAACCACCCCACCAGATTCAGCCCCAGCAGCGCAGCCACCAGCAAACTGCCTAGAAGATAGTATTTTGATTTTTGCCACTTCGTATAGCCGCCGACGGTAAGACGCGCTTTGGCAGACGACTTCCGCCAGGCGGTCATCATGTTGTGCAGCGTCCCGACGGGGCACACCCAGCCGCAGAACCAACGGCCGAAGATGATTGTTGCCCCAAGGGTGATCAGCGCAAGCAGCATGGACGAGGCAATCTGATGCGAAGCTATCCATGCGGAGAAAAACGCCAGCGGGTCGAGATCAAAGAACAATGTAACGCGGCCGCCGAGCCGATTGATGGGATGGTAGGCCGCCTGAATGAACAAATAGAGGAACAGCAGCATGAACCCGGTCTGGCTTGCCCGGCGGAGCCACACTGGCCATGAAATGTGTTTTTTCTCCATTAGGGTTGGCCCGGTTTCCGAGTCTGCGATTACAATTCCGCCCGCCGCGGTTTCAGAGATTCGAAATCCATCGTTCCGAGTTTGCGATTGCTGGCCTCCACGATGTAACCAATGTCCTGAGGTTTCAGGCCCAGCAGGGTTGCGCCGAACGAATCCACCGCCACCTGATCCACTCCCGCAGCCACGGTGTCCCGGCGCTGCACGTCCGCCAGGTTGCCGCCGCTCGGCCCATTCGCAGTGAGCACGCGCACGCCATCAAGCACCACCAGGTTCGGGCGGAAAAACGCCGCAAGGTCCACTACCGTATTGCTCAAGTCCTGATGGAAGCGGTTGCGCTCGCCGCCCATCACACCCATCAGGTTTTTGATCCCCAGCGTCGCTTTGCAAAGGCCGTGGTTCTTGGCAATAGGAATGTTGATGAATTTATTCACGCCCAGCGCATCGGCATACACATCCCAAGCCGGCAGAACCTTGCCGTTCAGCTTGGTGCTCTTGAATTTGCGGTCGTCCATCACAAAGCAGTCCGCGCCCGCCTTCTGCGCCGCTTCCTGAATTCCGCTGCGTGCAAAAGAAGGCACGGCGGGGTTACACGGGTTGTCGCTCACGATCACGTGCTTCGCGCCAGCCTGGTAACACAGTGCAATCACGGTCGCGACAACGTCTGGATTGGTGGTGGCCGCCTGTTCCGGCTTGCGGTTCCAGCCGATGTTCGGTTTCACCCACACAATGTCTCCGCGGTTCACGAATCGCTGCATGCCGCCGAGCCCGGCGATCGCTTCCCGCGTCAAGCGCTGCGATTCTTCGGCAATTCCGTCGGGCTCCTTTGGGGACGTGCGATAGTGCGCGATGCTCAGCGCCGGGCCGCTCGCCGCCGCGAGCGCATCCCACGCAAACGGGCCAAGTTTCAGCGCCGCGCCTCCCAGCGCCAGCGTCTTCAAGAATGTTCTGCGGGGACAGTCTTTCATGGGGTCGCCTAAGTCTGCGATTCGACGAAAATCGAGCCGCTCCCTCTCACTTCAAATCCTGTGCCGTCTTCTTCAGCAATGCCGCCGCATCGCCCGCCGGGTTTACAACCACAATCAAGTAACGGCCCTGGGCAACGGCAATCACGCTTCCCTCAAATGTGTTGCTGGCCTGAATTGCGCCATCCCCCAAATCGGGGGCCGCTTCGCACTTGCCGCTCTCGCGAAAATATTTTACCAGGGATTCCAGCCTGGTCTTCGCTTCCGCCGGATCCTTCGCCACGGAAATCAGCAGCTTGCTCTCCGATTCGCCTTGTTTATAGCTCACGACGTACGCCGGGCTCAGAAATGGGTGGCCCAGCGGGTCCTTCCGCGTGAACTGTTCCGAGTGTTTCACGCGATGTTCTTGCGGAATCTTTTCCAATAGGGGAGGGAACGCCCGTGTCCCGGCAATCCTCTCCGAGAGGACGCGCGCAAACTGCTCCAACAGATCGTCCGAGCCGGGGCCAAATCCCGCGAGTTTGATGTAGTAACGATCCTGCAGAAAATTCAGAATGCCTTCGTTGCGGTAGGCCTCGATGCCGATGTCCAGAAAGTTGTAGCCTGGCGCACGCTCCGCCGCATACATCCCGAACGCGTCTTCGGAGTTGCCCAGGTCAAAGATGTCCACGGTCAGTTCGGCTTGTCCGCTCTTGAGGTCCTGGTGCAGCAGAACCTGGAAGTCGTAGAGAAGATAAACATCGGCCCCGCCGTCCAGGTATTGATAAAGGTTATCCGGGCCGTAAAACGAGGGAGCGCCTTGCGCGGTGGGATGCCCGGGAAGAGGTTCGCCGACAAAACTCAGCAAATGTTTTTGGGCAAAATCGGATGCTTGCGTGCGGGGAGCGCCGTCGCCGGATGCCGAACTCTGTGGCGGGAAGAATCCTGCTGCCAGCAAGCCACAGATCAGCCAGCTAGTCCTTCGGGCCCAAAACTTCATTGCAACATTCCCTCACCCAGCATCGGCGGGAGCGAAGCGCCGAGGATGGGAACAACGGACTAACGCGAGTTACTTTGTCCAACTACATTATACAAGCTGCTGCGCGTCATGGTGCTGTGCGGTTCGTCACAATGATGCGCTGCTTAGGCGGAACGCAGACCAGAATAGTCCTGATAGACAAGCTGTTAACCTGAAATCCGAAGTTGACCAATTACAGGTGAGCGCATCCTGCTTTGTTTCTATTGATTGAAGTCGAACAATCCAACTTCTCCGAAGTTGCTTGTTCCCGCATCGTCCACAGCCCGAAATCTGTCATTTCGACCGGAGGGACGGCGCTTTTTGCCGTCCCGGAGCGGAGAAATCCCTCTTCAGCTTCAGAATTCAGGGTTAAATAACTCGGTCGCCGAAAGGCAGTCAGCCGCTCGGCAGGGCACCGTTCGCGCCCTACGCAGCCAGTTGCGGATGAGGCGCAAGTTGAATACGTTGAGTAAACTCTGTAGGCTGATGACCTTGCTGCAACGGGGGCGAAAGGGGTCCGGTGACCTTCCCGGCCTTCAAAGCCGGCGATTCGGCCCTTCGCGGGCCGAATGGTGGATTCGACTTCCACACGCCTCCGCCAAAGTCCCGTTGATTCAATTGCCTTTGCGGCGAGACACAACGAAAATTAGGCCCTAGGACCGGGGGTTTTGGACTCAAATTGGACTCAAATTCCTGGGGTGAACCCCTTAGATGGCACAAATTATTTGGACACAGCTTCCGCTTTCCTAAAGGCGTTCTTGCATCTCCTAGCAGGAGAAGGGGTCTGGGGAAGGGGACGGCATTTGAGTCCCTTTCCCCAG
>Ga0208562_1000032_pt1 | contig 146673 bp, 112 predicted proteins | sample June2015DPH_16_1_3_FD_184715 | JGI IMG/M metagenome (GOLD analysis project Ga0208562, IMG submission 184715) | Peatland microbial communities from SPRUCE experiment site at the Marcell Experimental Forest, Minnesota, USA - June2015DPH_16_150... | ecosystem: Environmental > Terrestrial > Soil >... | reverse complement strand
GGACTCGGAACCAAGCACAAGTCCACGACCTACAAGGAGATGCGAACTAGACGGACCGTTCCAAGCCACCCAGCCAAGACTGACCACAACATATTGTGGCTTGCTGAAACAACCGGATAAGCATGAGAAAGCTAGCAAACCGTCCCGCTTGATTTCGAAGAAGACCTGTCCCTACCAAAAACTCCGTTCTGACTGAACTGGTTGAATTTAGGCAGCCGTCGCTGTAGCTTTTCGGCGACATGCTCACGATCATTCTCTCGCTGTTTTCTTCTGCTCGGCAAGCCTTTCAAACTCGAGCAGCGCTGCAAGCTGAGATTCTTGCCCTCCGACATCAGCTCTTGGTCCTCCAGCGCTCCTGCCGTGGCAATCGGCTGCCCTTGAGTCGCGCGGATCGATTCCTATGGGTATGGCTCGCACGATTCTGGAGCGGCTGGCGATCGGCATTGGTCATCGTTAAACCCGAGACGGTCATCGCCTGGCATCGAAAGGGATGCCGACTGTACTGGAAGTGGAAGAGTCGCCATCCGGAAGGACGACCCTCCTTGTCGCTGGAAGTCATCGATCTGATTCATAGGATGAGCTTGGCGAATCCTGGCTGGGGCGCACCACGGATTCACGGAGAACTGTTGAAACTAGGATTCGAATTGTCGCAAGCCACGGTTGCCAAGTACATGATCCGGAACCGGAAGCCGCCGTCGCAGAATTGGCGCACGTTTCTGAAGAACCACATGCAGAGCTTGGTCTCTGCCGATTTCTTCGTGGTTCCCACGATCACGTTCCGGCTTCTGTTTGTTTTTGTGATTCTCTCACATGATCGCCGGCGTCCTATTCATCTTGCCGTAACCGCGAATCCCACGGCGGAATGGACGACCCGGCAACTGCTGGAAGCTTTCCCTTGGGACAGTGCGCCTCGCTATCTGCTTCGCGATCGCGACGGGTGCTACGGAGAGGAATTCCACGAAGCGACAGGGTGGTTGGGCATTCGCGAAGTCCTCACGGCTCCGCAATCGCCTTGGCAAAATCCCTATGTCGAGCGCTTGATTGGCACGATTCGCCGCGAGTGCTTGGACCACGTCATCATCCTGAATGAAACAGGCCTGCGTCGCGTCCTGACGTTGTATTTCGAATACTACGAGCGGACGCGCACGCACTTGTCTCTCGACAAGGATGCTCCGCTCCCTCGGAGAGTACAGCCTCCGGAACTCGGAAAGGTGGTGGAGCTTCCGGAGGTCGGCGGACTCCATCATCGATATGAACGCCGGGCAGCCTAGCCGGCCCGGATCTGTGCTCTCCTACACCAACACTTGGCGGAGAACTCCGCTTTGTGGTGCCGCGGCCGAACTCCTCGCGTCTGTGTTCAAGCAATACCGCACACAAGGGCGATCTGAATTCTCCGCTTCCGTCTCGCAGCAGCTTTTGACGACTCAGACGGGATTATTGGTAGGGACAGCCAGATGCTGAGGTCGTTCTCCACTCCTAGCGATGAGAGTGAACGATGATTAAGCTTGGTGCGCCGACTCAAATAGCGCGAGATACGGAGCGTAGCGAAAGCGTCGGTTGCGCTGAAAACCCGTCATCTCGTCGAGTAAGCCCAGCTTGACGAATCGCTCGATGACCTTATTGGCGGTTACGAATACACAATTCAAATGCTGTTCGGCGAGTCGAACGGTTACGATGGGCTGTTCGAACAAGTATTCGAGAAAGACGAAGTCGTACGGCGTAGCTGCAATCTTATCCTTGGCAAGGTTCTCGCTGAGCGTTCGACGATGTTCCTCTCTTAATCGGAGAATGTTTCGGGCGGTTTCAGCGGCCTCCCGACTCGCTTCGTGGACGCCGCGAACAAAGAATTTTAGCCATCCTTCCCAATCGCCGTCGTTGCGAATGGACATCAAGCGGTCGTAGTACTCACTGCGATGCCGCTTGAGATAGTGGCTTAAGTATAGCAAGGGTCGTTCAAGTGCGCGCTTTTGACACAAAAGAAATGTGATGAGGAGTCTTCCGACCCTTCCATTTCCATCAAGGAATGGGTGGATGGTCTCGAATTGAGCGTGTGCGAGGCCACATTGAATAAGAAGTGGGAGCAAGTCGTCATGTAGAAATTTCTCGAAATTATCCAAAGCAACTTGCATTTCGTGAACAGGAGGAGGAATGAAGGTCGCATTGGCAAGGGTACATCCGGCCGGGCCGATCCAATTTTGGCTCGTTCGAAATTCACCGGGCGTGCGATTGGAGCCGCGGACCCCTGCAAGCAATTTGGCGTGGATTTCTCGGACTAGGCGCAAGCTGAGAGGGAGCGTCTTGAGGCGCTGTAATCCGTAATTCATGGCACCGACGTAATTGACCACTTCCTGAATGTCTTTCGGAAAATCCTGTCCTTTTGAATCGATTTCAAACTGGAGAACATCCTCTAGCGTGCTTTGCGTCCCCTCGATTTGTGAACTCAAGACAGCTTCTTGGCGAACATACATCGAGACGAATAAGTCAGGATTTGGCAGAACCGTAGCGATACCGTCTAAGCGTCCTAGAGCCCAATCCGCATCAGAGAGTAGGCGAGTCAACTTCGCATCAACTTTGACCGCCGGATCGGGGGGAAGTGAACCGGGAACGAATGCAGTGTAGCCTGTCGGTTGTTTTAGATATTGTCCCGTTCGCATAATATGAAACAGTCAGAGGGCGCCTTGTTTTGTGTCGCTGAAGCGTCCTGAGAGAGCCTGGATTCTTATTTTATACAAGTAGTCTATCGCAAAACAAGAATGTTATTACGGGGGCTGTATTTCACCAAATAAAATAAGCCGAATTCCGGTCTATCCATTGCAAAATCAATGAGTTGCGTTGTCACCAGGTTCCTCAGAGTGAAGCGAGGTTGTGAGAGGAGGGGAATTGGGCAAGCGCGGCTTGCACAAACGATGAATCTGGTGGAGATCGAAACAGTCAGTCTCAGGATCGTAGTCGCGTATTTGCAGTACTTCCGAAACATAGCGACTACCAGGTCGGCGCTCGATTTGGACGATGATGTTGAGCGAATCTGCGATATTTGTTTTGATGGCGCGGTACGGCATTTCAACGCCACTTTGCAGCATACAAGTTGTGAACCGCGAAATGCCCTGTGCGGCGGAGTTTGCATGTACCGTTGAGAGGGTTCCACTGTGGCCGGTGTTGAGAAGTTGCAGGAGATCGAATGCCTCACCGCCGCGAATCTCACCCACGATGATCCAATCTGGCCGATGACGTAGGGTCGCTTCCAGAAGATCGCGGATGGTCACAGCCGGTAGACCGTTCTGCTCGCGGCGGGCTTCGAATCGCAGGACATTCTCTTTCTGAATCTGGATTTCCGCTGTGTCCTCTATCAAGACAATCCGCTCATAGCCAACTACAAAGACGATTCTGTGCGCATCGTCGCCGCCTTGGGAGTTATGGAAAGATTGCGACGACAACGGTACAAGCCATGTCCGCCGCAGGCTCTATCGTTTTCTCGTGTTCGACCTGTATTGCTCCCCCTACCGCACGCTGGACCAGAGCTACTGGTCGCAGCGGCTACTGGTGTTCGGCGGGCGGAGAATCTTCGGCGCGGTCTCGTGAGAGCGCTCCCATCTTGCCTTCCGAAGTCCCTTTCATCAGAGTGCGCGCCTTGGCCATTTCGGACTGGGCTTCCTGCGGGTGGCCGGAAGCCTGATACGCACGGCCCAGCTGGAAATGCGTGCTGCCATTGCCGGGATCGAGGGCTAGGGCGCGTTTGAGGAGGGGAATGGCGCAAGCGGCGTCCGAGGATTGCAGGTAGGCGCGCGCGAGGAACGTAAGCAGGTCGGGGGAATCGGGGTTGCGGGCGGTGCCTTTCTCGAGGAGGGCGATTGCGGCGGGCGTTTCTCCGCGATCTTGGCGGGTTTCCGCGAGTTCCTTGTACGCCCAGATGTTTTCGGGAAATACCGCAATTTCTTTTTCCCATTCAGAGATGGCCCGGTCGAGGTCGCCCTTTTGCTCGTAGAGCCTCGCGAGGTAGTAGTGGGCGTACGGCAGGGAGTTGGCTTCGGCGGCGCGGCGAAGCTCGGTTTCGGCGGGCTCGAGCTGATTGAGCGCCAGATAGGCTTTGCCGAGGAGCAGATGAAGATGCGGGGTGTCACCGCCGGCGGCGACGAGGCGTTCAAAAATGCGGCGAGAGTCGTCGGTACGCTTCACCATGCCGTAACTGGTGCCCAACATAAAGAGGAACTCGAGGTCGTCCTGCTCGCGGTCCTGGATGGGTTCGAAGGAAGCGATGGCGGCGGGTAAGTCGTCCATCATGAAGTGGCAAAGGCCCTTGAGGTAGTGTGCCTGGAGGTTGGCGGGCTCAGAGGCTAGGACGTCGCCAAAGTACGGAGCGGCCATCTTGAATTCGCGTTTACGAAAGTAGGCCAGGCCGAGATTGAGGCGAATACCGGGGACGCCAGGGGCAAGGGCTTTGGCTTTTAGAAGCACGCGGATGGCTTCGTCGACCCTGCCGGTACGAAGATAAACGACGCCGAGGTTGGAGTAGACCGAGGGGGAACGTACACCGAGCTTCAGGAGTTGGTTGAAATCATGTTCCGCGGTGGCGTACTCGCCAGCGGCGAGGGCGATCTGGCCGTGTTCGGCGATGGCCTTTGGGTTGGGGTGAGCGGGTTGCTGGGCGAGCAGGGGAGGACAGAAAAGGAAGGCGGAGATGATGGTGGCGAGGAACTTTTTTTTGGGTAGGCTGCCCATGGCGGTGAAGGCATGCTAGCACAGCACCGATAACATGAATCTGGTTTTTGGGAGCACGCGGCCCTTGCAATTCGCAACAAAAATAAAGGGGATATCAATAGATTCACAGGAGGGGTGGACGTATCCTCCCGCTGAAAATTCTAGGAATCCGTCAACGGATTCGCATGGGTCTTGGGTTGCGCAGGGGTATGGTCATGAAAATCTGGTTGGCGCTGGCAGTCATACTTGTAGTGGCATTTGTAGTGCCAAGTGGAGCGAAGGCACAGGATCTGGCCACGATTCTGGGAACCGTGACCGACTCCTCGGGGGCGGTCGTGCCGGACGCGCAAGTGACGGTGTCGAACGATGAGCGAGGTTTCACACGGAAGGTGACCTCAGATGCGGCGGGAGAGTATTCCGTTGTGCGCATACCCATTGGGGAGTACGAGATCACCGTGGAAAAGCCCGGATTCCAGAAACTGGTGCGCAAAGGAATCAGCCTCGCAGTGGGACAAACCCTGCGCCTGGATTTGCAACTGCAGGTTGGCGAGGTGACGGAACAGGTGGTGATTTCTGCGAACCCCATTGCCGTGGAGACGGAAACCGGAGCAATTTCACACGTGGTGACCAGTTCGCAGGTGAGCGAACTGAACCTGGAAGCGCGGAACTTTGTCAACCTGGCTACATTGATCCCCGGAGCGGCGCCGCTCGGGACGGGATTTGACCCGACATCGGTAGGGGTGCTGGCGAACGCGACGATTTCGTTCAATGGGGTGCCGGGAAATTTCAACAATTGGGAAATCGACAGCACGAACAACGTTGATCAGGGGTCCGGCAGCAATTCACTGATGCTGTATCCCAGCATCGATTCGATCGCGGAGTTCCGGATTTCGACGTCGAATTACAGCGCGGAATTTGGGAAGTCGGGTGGCGCGAATATAGAGGTGGTGACGAAGTCTGGGACGAAAGAGTTTCACGGAGATTTGTTTGAATACGTGCGCAACGATGTGTTTGACGCGAATGACTGGTTCCTGAACCAGGCGGGGCAGCCCAGAGAAGTGCTGAAGCGCAACAACTATGGATTCACGCTCGGCGGCCCCGTGTTCATCCCGAAGCATTACAACGTGGAGCGGAACAAGACGTTTTTCTTTGCATCAGAAGAATGGCGTTCGTACCGTCAGGGGACAGTGGTGCGGGAACCCGTACCCTCCGTGCTGCAGCGGCAAGGCAACTTCAGCGAATGCGATCCGAGTTCAGCCAACTATGACAGCGGAGTGGCGGCAGGGTGTACGCTGCCTCTCAATCCGAACACAGGACAGCCCTTCCCCAATGATACGGTGCCCGTAGATCCGACGGCGAACGCACTGTTGGCTGGTCTGATTCCTTTGCCCAATGTCGGGAAGAATCTGTATGTCTCCGCGCCGAGTTTGCCGACGGAATTCCGCGAAGACATGTTCAAGATTGACCACAATTTTAACGACAAGATTCGGTTGTTTGTGCGGTACACGCAGGATGCGTATGAGCAGGATTTCATCCCGACGCTGTGGTCAACGGCGAATTATGGGACGGTAAAATCGACCTGGACTAGCCCAGCGAAGTCAGGAGTGTTCCACCTTACGCAGACGATCCGTCCGAACCTGCTGAACGAGTTCATCTTCAGCATGTCCGCGGACGTCAATACAGTAAACAATTATACGGGTTTTGACAGTCCGGCGGGATCGATCGACAAGCCGTCGGGATTCGCCATAAGCACGATTTTCCCGGGGAACCAGAGCCAACCGAAGCTGCCGGGAATTTTCTTTGGAGGAGGCGTACCGTTCCAAGGTCTCGGGGAATCGACGGGATTTGAATTCTTCTTCTGGGACCCGCAAACGGCGTTCAAAGATAACTTGGTCTGGTCGAAGGGCAAGCACACCCTGAAAATGGGGTTCTTCCTGCTGGACAACCACATAAACACGACGACCAACATCGGCCTCAACACACAAGGGTCGTTCACATTTGATACGACGGCGAATGGGACGACGGGGAACGCGCTCGCAGACATGTACTTGGGCATAATCCAGAACTACCAGGAATATGGCCGGGTGGTTGGAGGACAACTTGTGGGAGGGCCGGGATTGGGGCACTGGCGGCAGTGGGATTTCGAGCCGTACATCCAGGATGACTGGCGAGTGACCCCTCGCCTGACCCTGAACCTGGGGTTGCGCTACTACTACCTGACGCCTTTCTGGGACAGCGTGACGCCAACCAACGACTCGATTTTTGTGCCCAGCGCGTACAACGCGGCGAACCAGGCGCAACTGGACGCAAATGGAAACCTGATCCCGGGCACAGGGGCGACTTACCTGAACTACGGGAACGGCTTGCTGCAGTGCGGCAGTGGGTCTATTCCCAGGGGCTGTTCCACATCAGACCACAAGACATTCTCTCCGCGATTCGGGTTTTCGTGGGATCCATTCGCGAAAGGCAAGACAGTGATACGAGGCGGGTATGCGCTGAACTGGGATTCGAGCAACCCGCTGCACGCGGGAGCGGGATTCAACGGGAATCCGCCGACAGCGGCATCGCTGAGTGTGTTTAACGTGACGGGGTTCGAGAGTATCGGGCCCGGCGGACTGGGGACGGTGGGTTTTTCCGATATCCCAACAGTTCGGAAATGGCCGGAGATTTCGCAATTCAGCTTAGGTGTCCAGCATGAGCTTCTTTGGAGCAACCTCCTGAGCGTGAGTTACGTTGGCACGCTGGGGCACCACCTGCAGCAGACATTGAACATCAATCAAGTGCCGATCGGTTCAACAACCCAGACGGTACCGCAACTCGCAAACACTACGGGCTGCGATAGCGCGGGGGTATGCGATGTCCAGACGTCCCTGATCAATAATTCAGGTAACGCCATCTACTTTGCACCGTACCGTGGGTACACGGGGATCGGACTACGCTCGCCTTCAGGGAATTCCAACTACAACGCGATGCAGGTTAGCCTCCGGCACCCAACCAGCCATGGGCTGATGTACGAAGTGTCGTACACGTGGTCGCACACGCTTGATGACATCACGGTTCCCAACATAGACGATACGAACATCAAGCGCTGGTATGGAACCTCGAGTCTGAACCAGGCGCAGGTGCTTGTCATCAACTGGGTCTATGAATTGCCGTTCTTCAAGGCATCGCCCAACGCGTTTGCGCGGCACCTGCTGGGCGGCTGGCAACTGGGGGGCATAAGCAGCTTCATGACGGGGCCGCCCCTCAATTTCAGTTGCGGCATTTCAGGGCTGGCTTCGGGGATTGGCGAGGGCGTGATGTGCAATCCGTTAGGGCCCTTGCAGGTGAAAAAGGGAACGCTGGTGGATCCCTACCTGAATGCACCGACGCCGTCTTGGTTCGATCCTAGCGTGATCGGCCAGGTGACTCTTGATCAGCTGCAAGCCAACAACCAGCCGGGCATGTTCGGAACGATGAGCAAGAATGCCATGAGGGGCCCCGGCCGGAACAACTGGGACCTGGCATTGATGAGGAATTTCAAGTTGCCCTGGTTTGGCGGCGAAAGAAGCAATCTGCAATTCCGGTGGGAAACCTTCAACACATTCAACCACCCGCAATGGCAGGGTGTGAATACGACGTGCAACGGCGTCACTTCTCCAGGGGCGCCATGTACAGGAGATGTGCTCGGCGAAGTGAATTCCGCCTTTCCGGCAAGAATCATGCAACTGGGCTTGAAGTTGGCCTTCTGAACACGGAGGGCGATGAGTCCCCTGGAACCTGAAAGAGGTTCTTGGCAGGAGTCACGGAATAGGCATATGATGCCCGACACAGGGGCGTCAGCGATATGCGAGGAAGTAGCGAGCTAAAGTGGGAGCGTGCCGACTCCTTTGTAGACCGGCAGATCACTCAGAAGCAAGACCACGTGTGGCCGTTTCGGAATGCGTACCCGGTGGACGTGCGCTTTCTGGTCATTGAACGCCGGCATGAAATACCCCTGCACCGGCCGGACCACCTGGAAGTAGTAATTTTTGAATCCGGGGAATTGGGCTACGAAATCGAAGACCATCTCTGCACCGTGGGGAAAGACGATATCATCGTCGTGGGGGATCGGCTGCACCACCGATGCCGGCCCATGGGCCCCTTGCAAAAGCAGGCAAGAACGCTAGTTCTGTCATTTCTACCGCAAACCGTGCATTGCGGCACGCCGTTGGGTGACGACGTTCAGTACCTGATGCCGTTCACACTGCAAGGGTCGGCGGTGCCAAATGTCATCCTCGCCAAGACGGGAATCTCGCGAGAGATCCGCGACCTGATCGAAAAAATCCGCACGGAAATACCGGGGGAGACCGAAAGGTCGCGGCTGGCAATCCGGACCTACCTGAAGATGATCCTGCTGGGGCTGGTGAACTACTATTCGGAAATGGGAGTGGGCCGGGAAGCATTTGACCGGCAAAGGGAGGCGGTGGGGCGGCTAGTGCCCATCTTTGAGTATCTACAGCAGCACTACGACGAACCCATCCGCGTGAACCATGCGGCGCGGCTGTGCGCGGCAAGTTCCTGCTGCTTCATGAATCTATTCAAGGAAGTGACCGGGCAGTCGTTTGTGGCGTACCTGAACAAGTTCCGCGTGGCAAAAGCGCAGAATCTGTTGACGGCATCGAATAAGGCCATCTCGGACATCAGTTTGGAAACGGGGTTCTGCAACCAGAGCTATTTCGGCGTGGTCTTCCGGCGAATCAGCGGGATGACGCCGCTGGCGTACCGGCTGAAGCACGGCGGCGAGGCCGCGTAGGAAAGTTCTCAGACAGCGGTGAGTCCCCCATCAACGGTAAAGATTCCCCCCACGCAATAGTCCGAATCCTCGGAAGCTAGAAAGACCGCAACGCCCCCCAAGTCTTGGGGTGTGCCGAGTCGGCGCGCGGGCGCAATCTCCGCATAGCGCGAACGCATGGCCGGGTCAGAGAGTTCAACAGCGTTCATAGGGGTATCAATCGTACCGGGAATGATGGCATTCACGCGGATGTGCTCCGGCGCATAGTCGACGGCCATGGCGCGCATCAATCCAAGAACACCGCCCTTGCTGGTGCTGTAGGCAGTGAGGTTGGTGAAGCCAAAAATGCCGGTCGGGGATGCCACGAAAATGATGGAGCCGGACTTCTGGCGCAACATGCTCGGAATGACATATTTGGAAGTGAGCCAATAGCCGCGGAGATTGACGGCCAGTGTGCGTTCCCAGATCTCATTCTTCAACTCATGGGCACGAGTTTCTTCCCGGAAAAAAAGGACCGCGGCGTTGTTGCAGAGGACATCGATCTTGCCGTAACGCGAGAGTGTTTTCTCCACCATGGCCTGCACTTGCGTTTCGCTGGAAACGTCGGTGGCAATGAAGAGGGCTTTGCCTCCCCCACCCTGGATGGCGCGAGCGGCGGATTCGCCGGTTGACGGATCCACTTCGGCAAGGACGACGGCGGCGCCTTCGGCAGCAAAGCGTTCCGCGATGCCACGGCCGATGCCGGCTCCCGCCCCGGTCACGATGGCTACTTTGTCTTTTAAGCGCATGGTTCCCTCGAACTCAAGAATCAGTCTCCGTGCTCAATGGTGAAAACGCGCTCCACGGCGCCGTTGCGTATGCCGTACATGCGACGGTGGAGGTTGATGGTGCCGTCGTGATAGTGCACGGCGATTTCGATTTTGTCGCCAACTTCGACGGGAACGGCGGGATCCAGAATTTCGATGGGCGCGTGCTCGGCATGAAGCGCTTTGAGTTTCAGGCCGCTGATGCCCTTCACGGAGGGGAGGCCGCGTTCTCCGCTGATGGCTTTCACGCCGGCATCCACGACGATGCGCTCACCCGGGGTTTTGCTGATGACCGTGGCCAGGACGCTGAGAGCCACTTTGAAATCGGGAGCAAAGGGTGCGTACCAGGTGTCCATCAAGAGGAAAGAGCCAGCCTGGTTTTCCGTGACGCCGGGATAGATACCGGAGATGGAGTAGTCGCCAGTGCCGCCGCAACTCACGATTTCTACCGGAATGCCGGCGGCTGCGATGCGATTGCGTGTGTCGAGGAGAGCTTCCATGGCGTGACGGACAGATGCGAGTTTCTCCGGGCCGGGCACTTGAGGTTGCAAGTGCCCTTCGTAACCCATGATGCCGCGGAAGCGCAGGCCTTGCTCGAGGATGAGACGGGCGAGGGCCACGCCGGGTTCGCCGGGCGGCACGCCGCAACGCTTCAGGCCTAGATCGACATCAACGAGGACGTTCACATTGGCTTGGTGATCCCGTGCCAAACGCGCGAGATCGCGAACGACCGAAGCGTTGTCCACCGCGACCATGACCGGAGCTTCGCGGGAAAGCTGGACAAAGCGCTGGAGTGAAGCTTCGCCCGCGATTTCATTGGCGATAAGGACTTCCCGGATGCCGGAGTGCACGAGTTTTTCGGCTTGCCAGAGGCGGGCGCAGGTGATGCCGAGCGCGCCGTGTTGAAGTTGGAGAGCGGCGAGTTCGAGGACGCGGTGATTCTTGAAGTGGGGGCGGAGCTTGGCGTTTTGCGTGGAGAAGAATTTCGTGATGGAGCGGAGGTTCTGCTCCATGGCGTCGAGATCCACGAGGAGGGCGGGCGTTTCAATGTGGGTGATCTTGCGCTGTGCCGAGTCTGACACTCAGGCTTCTCCGGAATTTGACGAGCGGTCTAGCAGTGCAGGGGCGGCGCTGCACCGGGAAACCCGACTCGCCCTACAGACGAGGAAAAGTTTAGTCGCCAGCGTTGGCGGGCACCACAACCGAAGGCACCCTGCGAGTCTGATCGACCTCCCGCTGAATGAAGGCGACCGTCTCCTCGGAAATGTTGAGCATCTCATCAAAATCCACCTGCGGCGTGGTGAGAGGGGGCTTGAATTTGAGAACGTTGCTAGCCGAGCCGCCAAATTGCGTGATGAGGCCATGATCGAGAGCGAATCCCCAGGCCTTGCGGCAGGCCGCCGTGGCGGGAGTCTTGTGTTCGCGGTTTTCGACAAAATCCACGCCGACGAACAAGCCGGGCCCACGGACGTCCCCGATGACATCGTAGCACTTGGCGAGTTGCCGGAAGCGTTCCGTGGCTTGCTGGCCAAGGACCCGGGCGCGCTCCGCGAGCTTCTCTTTTTCCATGATGTCGAGAACCGCGAGGCCCGCGGCCGCCGAAAGGGGCTGATTCATGAAGGTGAGCATGTGCCAGGCTTCGGACTCCAGGCCTTTGGGGATCAAGTCCTTGCGGGTGGTGAACGCGCCGATGGGCACGCCGCCGCCGAGCGCCTTGCCGACGATGAGAATGTCCGGGCGGACGTCGTAAAGATCGCAAGCCCAGGTGGTGCCGCAGCGGCACAACCCGGTCTGGATTTCGTCAACGATGAGGAGCACGCCGCGTTCGCAGCAGATCTGCTGAACCCCGCGGTAATAGTCCGAGGTATAAACGCTGTGACCGTTGGGACCCTGCACGAGTTCCATGATCAAAGCGGCGACGTGTCCGGAGCCTGCGCCGTCGAGATCGGCTTCAAGGGCGTGGAGAGCGGCGCGGCCATCGCCGGGATCCCCTCCGAGCGGAGGCCGGTAGGCGTCTGCCGAGGGAATCTGGCGGAAATTGGGCCAGCGGAGGGAGCCGGGCAGCCACTTGCGCAGAGCCGGCATACCACCCAGACCCATTGTGGCCAGGGATTGTCCATGATAAGCGCCAGTGAGGGAAAGCACTTCCGAGCGGCCGGTGATGCGAATGGCGAACTTGATGGCCGCCTCGACGGCTTCGCCGCCACCGACGCAGAGGAAGGTCTTGGTGAGGCCGGCAGGAGCGAGGGAAGCCATGCGCGTGCAGAATTCGATGAGAGTGGTGCTGTCGTGGAGGAGGTTGACCGAGGGCAACTTAGCCATCTGCCGGGCAACGGCTTCGGCGACGGCAGGGTTGGCGTGGCCGACCATGGCGGGCCCGGCCGATCCGGACATGGTGTCGAGATAGACGTTGCCGTTGATGTCCCAGAGGCGGGAACCTTGCGCACGCTCGAAAATTATGGACTTCTCACGGCGCAACGCGTGAAGTACGAAATCACTCGCTAGGGCTTCATAATCCATCTTCGTTCTCCATCTGGCCAAACGACATGGCACAGCCAATGGGAGACATTACTAGCCTCTATAAAGGAGGATATCTATTAAGAACCTACAAATAAATGTCATAACTTTGGCGGATCGCCTCTAAACTGGGCGGAGCAGGCGTTCCCGTGGGAGGGCATGTTTTTACGACAAAAAGGTATGAAATGCTTATAGACCGGTGCCAGGCCAGCTTGTATCCCTACAGTGATAAAACCATGACCCGATTCCAATGCTATTTCGTGTTGGCAGGAGTGTTGCTTTGTGCGGCGCTTACCCAGGGCGCCCAACGGTATCCCGTGCACGTTGGCGCGGATCACCGGCATCTGGTGGACCAGGATGGGAAGCCCTACCTGGTGCAGGGGGACGCGGGATGGTCGCTGATTTCGGGGCTGACCAAAGAGGAAGCGGAGTTGTATCTGGAGAAGCGGCGGCAGCAGGGATTCAATTCCATCATCGTCAATCTAATTGAGCATCAGTTTCGTGGCCCGGTGAACCGGTATGGAGAGGGTCCGTTTACAACGCCGGGTGATTTTTCGACGTCGAATGAGAAGTATTTTGCGCATGCGGATTGGGTGATCCGCAAAGCGGCCGAAAAGGGAATCCAGGTATTCCTGGCGCCGATTTACCTGGGGTACATCGGCACGGAAGAGGGCTGGATTGAGGAAGCGCTAGCGAATGGGCCGGAAAAATCCCGTAATTGGGGCCGGTATGTGGGGAAGCGCTACCGCGATTTTGACAATGTTGTGTGGCTGATCGGGGGCGACCGCAACCCGGAAAAGGCGCGCGTGGAAGTGGACGCCATTGTGGAAGGAATCAAGGAGTTCGATACCCGGCATATCTTCACCGCACATGGCCATCCGGAGAATTCGGCACTTGACCAGTATAAGGAGGAAGGCTGGCTGGACCTGAATACCACCTATACGTACAACATCGTTCATCAAATGCTGTTGAACGATTACAACCGCAAGCCACCCATGCCGTTTGTCTTGATTGAGTCCACCTACGAAGGCGAGCACAACGCTTCCGAAGTGCAAGTGCGCCGGCAAGCGTATTGGGCAATCTTGTGCGGCGGGACAGGGCAGTTCATGGGGAACCGGCCGATCTGGCTGTTTGATCCGGGCTGGGAAAAGGCCGCGGACTCCGTGGGCGCGCAGGACATGACGCGGCTGAAAATGGTGATGACGTCGCGGGCGTGGTACGAGCTCGTGCCCGACGAAAAGCATGAAGCGGTGATCGACGGCCTGGGAGAATTTCGCGGGCTGGACTACCTGGCAGCCGCGCGAACCAGTGATGGCGGGACCTTGATGGCGTATTTGCCCACCGCGCGTACATTCACGTTGGAACTATCGAAAATCACAGGAGAGAAGGCACAGGCGTGGTGGTACAACCCGCGCACGGGGCACTCCGAATCGGCCGGCGAGTTTGCCACCGACGGCAAGAAGAAATTTGCGCCGCCGGGCGATGGAGACTGGGTCCTGGTCGTGGATGATGCCTCGCGCAAGCTTCCCCCGCCAGGTGGCCTCGCCATCAAACCATGACAACAGTCTTTTCCAGCGGTTTTGTCGCACCAGAAGGACCGGTAGCGCTCGGCGACGGCTCGTGGCTGATTGTGGAGGGCGGCGCCGAGCGGGGCTGCGTCACGCACATCAGCCCTGACGGAAAAAACAAAAAGATCATCAAGAAGACTGGAAGGCCCAACGGGCTGGCCGTGGATGCCAAGGGTGTCATCTGGGTGGCGGAATCGAAAACGCCGTCGCTGCTACGTTTGACGATGGAAGGCAAGTCGGAAGTGGCGGCCGCGGGGTGCGATGGCGAGGCGTTTCTTTTTCCAAACGATCTGTGCTTTGGACCGGACGGCGCAATCTACCTGACGGATTCGGGCGTGTTCATCGATGAGTTTGCGCCGAACAATCAAATTCGGCCGGACTACATGAGCGTCAAGTATGACGGGCGCGTCTATCGCGTGGACGTGGGAACCGGCAAGGTCAACAAGCTCGATACCGGCATAAAATTCACCAATGGCATCGCGTTTGGGCCGGACAACTTGTTGTACGTAAACGAGACGCTGACGGGAAACATCTACCGCTACGAGTGGTTGACCGGAGCGATCACCGGCCCGCGCGTTTTGTTCGGAAATGTTATCCGGCCGAATTCGCCGCCGGGATGGAAAGGGCCGGACGGCATGGCATTTTCCCCGGACGGCAAACTGTACGTGGCGGTGTTTGGGCAGGGGGATGTGACGGTGCTGGGGTCGAATGGAAGCGTGGCGGAGCGCATTCCGACACAGGGGAAATTGCCCACAAACGTGGCATTTGCCTTGCCCGGGAAGAAGCGCCTGCATATCACGGAATATGAACTGGGGCAGATGGAAATGGCCGAAGTCCCTACCGACGGACTTGCGCTCTGGACCGGCACCCGCGGAAAGTAACAGCAGAAGAATCTTAGCCCAGGAATCCAACCATGAAAATGAAGAAGTTCATCAATCGCCCGGAAGATGTGGTGAAGGAACTCCTCGAGGGGTTCACCCTCGCGCATCCTGATAAGGTGCGGCTGGTGGGCAGCAACCTGGTGGCGCGTGCAAAACCCAAAGAGGCGGGAAAAGTGGGGGTTGTGACACTGGGCGGAAGCGGACACGAGCCGGGGCTGAGCGGGTTTGTCGGCGAAGGAATGCTGGATGTCAGCGTGGCCGGAGAGATTTTTGCCGCACCCGGCGCGCCGCGATGCTTGGAAGCGATAAAACTGGCGGACCGCGGCGCGGGCGTGCTGTTCGTGGTCCTGAACCACGCGGGCGATGTGCTGAGCGCAAACATCGCCATGGGGATGGCACACAAGGAAGGCCTCAACGTTAAGATGGTCCTTACGCATGAGGACATTTCCGGCGGCGCGAATCCCGAAGACCGGCGCGGGCTGGTGGGGTTCCTGCCGGTGTATAAGGTTGCGGGCGCTGCCGCTGAACGTGGCTTGCCGCTCGATGCTTGCGCAAAGATTGCCGAGCGCATGGAGCGGAACATGCGAACGCTGGCGGTGGCTACAAGCACGGCAACGCATCCCGCCACCGGGCAGCCGATTTTCGACCTGGGTGACGACGAAATGGAAATCGGCATGGGACAACACGGCGAAGCGGGTACCGGACGCATGAAGTTGAAGAGCGCGGACGAGACGGCCGGGCTGATGTTGACCATGTTGCTGGATGATCTGAAGGTGAAAGCGGGCGAAGAGCTGCTGGTGATCGTGAATGGGGCGGGCGCGACCACACTGATGGAACTGTTCGTGGTCTTCCGCCGCGTGCATCAGCTTTTGCAAGAGAAAGGCACACGCCTGGTGCGAGCGAAGATTGGAGAATTCATCACGACCCAGGAGCAGGGAGGCTTCCAGTTGCTGATTGCGCGGATGGATCCCGAACTGATCGATCTGTGGGATGCGCGGAGCAATGCGCCGTATTTTGTGGTGCGATGACGGAAAGACTTACGACTACCGGGCTTTCGCGGATGGTCGCGGGAGCGGCGGCGCGAATCCGCGCGGAACACGCGTGGCTTTCGGAGCTGGATTCGCATTGCGGCGATGGCGATCATGGGGCGGCCATGCTGCGCGCGGTCGAGCGCCTCGAAGAGGTGTTCGCGGGGAACTTTCCGGCCGAGTTCAAGGCCTGCCTTGAGCGGGCGGGGTGGAACGTCATGGCGGCGGATGGCGGAGCGTCGACGGCGCTGCTCGGCTCATTTTTTCTGGGGATGGCGGAACCCCTGACTGCAGAAATAAAAAGTGTGGATTGCCGGGAGCTTGCGGCGGCGTTTGAAGCGGGGTTGCGGGGAGTGCGGCGGCAGACGAAGGCCAAGGCTGGGGACAAGACCATGATGGATGCGCTGATGCCGGCCATTGAGGAGTTCGGCCGGGAGGCGCAAGCGGGCCAGGGCATGGAAGAAGCGATGGGCAAGGCTGCGGCGGCGGCGAAAGCGGGAGCAGAAGCGACAAAAGAGATGACCGCCACTTTTGGGCGCGCGCGATTCCTGCGCGAAAAGACGCGTGGCTATCCGGATCCCGGCGCAACGTCCGTGGCGTTGATTTTCGATGGCTTTCATAAGGGTCTCGCTGAAAAAGAAGGAGAGTCTCCGCATGCCTGATGTGGACGATGTGCAAGACGGCAAGAATTTCCACCTGGGGGTGCCGGCGCAAACGAATTCATTTTTCCTGAAGGGCAGCAATTCGCTGGATTGGGGAATGAAGAACCGGCTGGCTCGGATTTTCAATCCAGTGACCGGGCGAAGCGTGATGCTCGCGGTGGACCACGGCTATTTCCAGGGGCCAACGACAGGGCTGGAACGTATTGACGTATCCATTGTGCCGTTGATCGCTTATGCGGATGCGCTGATGATCACGCGCGGCGCCCTGAGGACGTGCGTTCCGGCGGAGATTTCCAAGCCGGTGGTACTGCGCTCTACCGGGGGGCAGAGCATTCTAAAGGAACTCTCCAACGAGTTGGTGGCGGTGGACATTGAAGATGTGGTTCGGATCAATGCTTCGGCGATGGCGGTGCAGGTGTACATCGGTGGAGAATACGAGCATAAGTCGATTGGGAATCTCGTGAAGATCGTCGATGCGGGCAACCGCCACGGGGTTCCGACGCTCGCGGTGACAGGCGTCGGAAAAGATATGGTGCGGGATGCCAAGTATTTGGGATTGGCCACGCGAATTTGCGCGGAAATGGGCGCGCATTTCGTTAAGACGTATTACTGTGACAAGGGATTCGAGAGGGTGACGGCGGCCTGTCCGGTGCCCGTGCTGATCGCGGGCGGGAAGAAGCTGGCGGAACTCGATGCACTGAAAATGGCTTACCAGGCAACAGAACAAGGGGCCGCCGGCGTGGATATGGGGCGGAACGTATTCCAATGCGAGGCGCCCAGTGCCATGATCCAGGCGGTGCGCGCGGTTGTGCATGAGCGGGAACGCCCCGAGAAGGCTTACGACTTCTATCTTTCGCTCAAGAACGTTGCGGCAAAAACAATTTCCACGAGGAGTTGACCATGGCAAAAAAAGAGACAACCCGGGTGGTGTGCGTCGCGGAATTCCGGGCAAAGGAAGGCAAGACGGCGGCTTTGATTGAGGCGCTGCATGTGCTGATGGCGCCGACGCACAAAGAGCCCGGGTGCATACGGTACGAACTGAACCAGAGAGTGGATGATCCGCGATGGATCACGTTCATCGAGAAGTGGAAGGACAAAAAGGTATTCGATGCGCACTGCGCGATGCCCTACATCACGCACTATTTCAACGATGTCCGGCCGGAGCTTGTGGAGCAATTCGAAGTGAAGTTATACGAAGAGATCCTGCCGTAGCCAGCGTGCCGGAATGCATTTGTTTCTCCGGCGAATTGTGGAGTTTTCCATAGAGACCCGTGAGGTGAGGTGAATTTGCGCTTGGCGGGAAAAGTGGCGGTGGTGACCGGAGGCGCCTCGGGGATTGGCCGCGCCACGGCGCTGCGTTTTTCCGCGGAAGGTGCGCGTGTGGCCATTTTCGACCGCAACGCGGGCAAGGGCGAAGAAGTGCTACGCGACCTCCGCGGGGGCGGGATGAAGGCGATGTTTTTGCCGGTGGACATCGCGGTAGAAGCGCAAGTGAAGGAAGGCATGCGCAAGGTGGAGGCGGAATTCGGCGCGCTGCACGTACTGGTGAACAATGCGGCGGCGTTCGTGTTTGGTTCCTATGATGTGACGCAGGAGGATTGGGAGGAAGTACTTTCGGTCAATGTGATGGGGACGGCGTTCTGCGCGAAGCATGCGGTCGAGGCGATGATCCGAGCGGGTGGAGGATCGATTGTCAACGTGAGCTCCATCAGCGGATTTGTCGCACAGGAAAAGAGCTTGCCGTATAACACGAGCAAAGCGGCGCTGCTGGGGCTGACGCGGGGTTTGGCCATGGACCTGGCCCCGCACAAGATCCGCGTGAATGCGGTTGCGCCGGGGTGCATTGATACGCCGCAGTTGCGTGCCGATGTGGAACGGATGGGGATGACCTATGAGGAAGATCTGGCACTGGAAGGGCCGCTACACATGCTGAGCCGGTTTGGTACGGCAGAGGAAGTGGCAAACACGATTCTTTTTCTTGTGTCAGACGAGGCTTCGTTTGTCACCGGCACGTGCTTGATGGTGGATGGAGGCTACACGGCGAAGTAGTAGGCCGTAAGCGCGATTTCACGAAGAAAGAAAACTACCGTCCCGGTGCGGCCAGATGGTTTGAAGCGTCGTCCAAGACAAGCACCCAGTCACCTTCAGCCGGCGGAGTGAACTGCCTTGATCCACTAGCTGGAAAGCTCCCGATAGATGTAGCCACTCCGTTGCGCGGGTTAAACCACCAGGCATTGACGGGGCCCGCCGAGAGCTTGGCCATGTCTACGGTGATCGTTCTTGCGGACGGCATGTAGGCCACGACGGTGCTTCCGTCCGAGGTTCTGCCCGCCGCCAGGTAGTCGAGTCCCCAGAATTCGCCGAGGCCTTCGGTGACTACCTTGTGTTCCTGGTCCGGCACCAAATCAAACCACCGCCGCGAGCGAAATAATCTGCCCCAGTGCATCATCCCTACCGAACCGGGAGCGTCCATGGCCTTCTGCCAACCAGGGTCGAACAGCCAGATGGGTCGATTTCCCATCACGTGGCCAAAGCCGCCGCAGAGCACGGACCAGTAAGCTTGACGGCGAATCTGAACCTCGGAAGCGTTGTGCTCGCCTTCGTAAATGGACTCGATCAGGAACGATGGCAGAACAGGAGTGCGGTTGCAGTCCTCAATCAGCCGGAGGTGCACAATCTGGTAGGCGTAACTGGTACTAATATCCAGCCAAGGCCCGGGATATTGCTCCGCTGGAGGGGAATCGGAATGGCAATGCGCCGTAAAAAGGTGGCGCTTGTCATATTGGCGGATACCGAAGGCAATCATGTCGACGTTCGCTCGTGCAGTTCCCGGATCGCGATCGCCGCCCATCACCCAGATGATGTTGTCGAAATCCTTGTAGCGCTGGCCGAGAAACTGTCCGTATTGCAGGAGTTTCTCAGGCCCGTTGGCCGTCACCTCATCGATGAAGCCTTCGTCCGTGCCGGGATACCCCAGATAGACCGGCGCGAGGAGCACAACTTGACCGTTCTCCGCAGCTTTGCGGATGACCCAATCCGCATGCGCGAAATACTTTTCGTTCGGAACGGACCAATCCGACATCTTGGGGAAGGGAGCCTCTCCGTAGACATTTTTGGGAGGGTTCTTGGCGAACTTGTGTTCGAGAAGATTCACGAGAACGGCGTTAAATCCTTTTGCTTTGCGATCCTGAAGATATTGCGCCGCTTCTTCTCTTGTAAGATTCGCGATCAGAGACCATGCTGCGTCGCCCTGTAAGAGGAATGGCGTACCGTCTTGGCCGACCAGAGAACGACGATTCTCGCTAATGCGAAACGGCCGGTTCGTGCTCGTCTGCTGTGACGCAGCCACCGCCGCAAATGTCAGCAGGCATGGCAGCAACCACCGATAAGCATGACTTCGAAAGTGTAGCGGCATCATGGGTCCTCCGTCGGAACAAAACATAACTTTATTCGCGCGTTCCCATCCACGCCATCAGGATTGAGTTGAGACGCCATCGAGGCGGGCGCCGCGCCGCCCAATCAGAACGAAAAGATACACGACACCCGCGAGACTCCACACTGCACCAACCTTCATGGCGAGCGAGGAGACGCTGAGCCAGATCCACAAACACACGCCGAATCCGATCACCGGGGAAAGAAAATTGGCGAGGAAAGCGAGGTTGCGGCGCTCGCGGCGCCGGAAGAAGTAATGACCGATCACGGAGAGATTCACGGCCATGAATCCGGCGCAGGCGCCGAAATTGACGAGCTCCGCTGCTTTGTCGAGATCGAGGATCAACCCGGCGACCATGGCGATTGCGCCCATCAGAATCATACTGTAGCTGGGGGTGCGGAGTTTGGGGTGGAGGTAGCCGAAGACGAAATGGGGCAGCTTGCCATCGCGCGCCATGCCGTAGAGCAAACGCGAGGCGCTGGCCTGACTGGTAATGCCACTGGCCCATGCCTGAGCGACAACCAGAAGGGCGATCAGATAGGCGAGCGCAGGGCCCCCGATGAGGCGGCCGATATCGCTGAAGGCCGTTTCCACGGGAGAGAAGGTGGTGTAGTCGGGCCAAATCAATTGGCCGAGATAAGTCTGCAGAATGAAGAGGCCGCCGGCGATGAAGCAAACGAGAATGGTGGCGCGGGGAATGTTTTTCTGGGGGTCCTTCGCGTCTTCGGCGAGAGTGGAGATACCGTCGAAGCCCAAGAAGGAGAGGACGGCGACAGGGGTTGCGGCCATCACGGCTTTAATGGAGAAATTCTGGGCGGAGTAAAAGGGCTCAAGGGAAATCAGGGTGCCGCGACCGATACCGTGCGTAAGAGCCCAGACGGCCGCGACGAGAAACCAGATGATCGAGATGCCCAGAATCACATTGAAGATGGTCGAAGCGAGCGAGGTCATCTCAATGCCACGTAAATTGATGGCGGTGATGGCGACGGCTGTGAAGATCACCCAAACGCTGTAAGGGACGGCGGGGAGAAGTTTGTGGGAAGTGGCGCCGACGATGATTACGCAGAGCATGGGCATGAGGATGTAATCGAGAATCATGACCCAGCCGGCGAGATAACCGACCACGGGGTGGATGGCCTTGGAGGCGTAGGCATAGGTGGAGCCCGCCTCCGGGAAGGCAGCGGCCATCTTGCCGTAGCTTGCCGCAGTGAAGCTGACGGCGATCATGGCGATGAGGTAGACCATGGCGAAATGGCCGCGGGACTGTGCTGCGCCGACGCCGAAGAAGGTGTAAGGGGCCGTTGGGCCGACGAAGGCAAGGCCGAAAAGCACAAGCGCCCAGAGAGAGAGGACGGGCTTTAAGCCGGGCTGAGATTTTGCGTGGGAACCATCGGAACTCCCCGCCTCTGTGGGCACGGGGCGATCAGTTGGTGAGGGCGACTGGGGCATGCGGAGCCGTGCCTCCATCGGAGGAGAATTTGGGGCGGAAACAGAGTAGGGGCATTCGCAGGAGCATTGACACGAAGACCTCGAAGCCGAGACACAGCAATCTATTGTAAGCGTCAGGGAACTTCAATCTATTAGGTTTGCCGTATTCTTTGTTGCGATGCTATCACGCGTAAGCTGTCCAATCTGTCTGCAGAACAAAGGTAAACAGGCTAATAAGATGGTGATTCTACTTCTGGTTCGGGACCAGGAGGTTGGTGGTTCAAAACCCTTGCGTCCGAGGACGGGTTTCTGTTCCTCCAAAGAAGGGAGAATGACCCCCAATTTCTCGTAAGCGACACCAGATAGGCAGTTGGGTTTTTGATCATTTCGACTGTTGACCTAAGGGTCGCAAGTTCGGATCTGGCTCGGGTGCCGTTCTTCCAGCTTCATTCCTTTATATCTCCAAGAAGATCCCCTTTGTCCTGCAGCGGCACAGTCGTAGCACATGTTTCGCGCCGGATTTATTGGACAGTGAATTGAGTGTATTCATGCAGCGGCTCCGAGTGCAAGGAGTTGCTGGCGAGCCTGGGCGGGCGTGAGGTAGCCCAGGCATTACGCAGTCTCCCTTCGACTCCGATGCATTCGGCGGCAAGGAATGCTGTTTTCATCTGATCTCCTAGTCGAAGGTTTGCATGTTGACCTTAATCCGAAAGACAGAGTGAGAGCGACACTGACTGCCGACCTGACATACAGCCATTCCGGTTGAGCTTTGTCTCATTCGAACAGCTCTAATACAGCAGGTACTTGGCCCTGACCGCTTTGAACTCATCGATCCTATCGATCCTGTCTCTCCACGCACGTCTTGGGCCCTGCGCGGTGCCGATAGACTCCTTGCCACCGGGCGCTTCCGCCGGTCTAGGGGCGCCGCGAGCATAATTCGGAACGCTCAATGACGTTGAGCGAGATTCGAAGCTGGGTGGGGCTACTGCAAGTGTACCCAATTTTTTGTCTCACTACAGGGGTTCATGCCAAAGCTTGGGAACAACTGTGCGAACAATTGGACCCAGACACCGCCTAAAATCATGCACTAAGACATAGGAACAAGCTAGACAAACCAACAACTTAGAAGATTTTTGTCGACCTCTGGATCTGGCTATCGTCGATGAGCCGAGTTGTGGATCGACCCACAGCGCAAGCTGGGTCTATCTGGTAGGACGCCTGCCTCCCAAGCAGAGGCGCCCAAAATCGGACCAAAAGCTCCAATCGGAACATGACCCAAAAAGTCTTCAGGAAAACCAAGCGCGGATTTGCGATCCCAGCCAAACAGGTTCCAGGGTCGCAACACCGACAACGGCTCCTCTGAACTTTCTGAGTCTTATTCACGTAACGGCCTGACACGCTTCCTCGGAACCCGCGCCGTGTCCCCTCCTCTTGTCTGGAAGCCGACTGTGTTGCGGGTTACGTCTATAACAAACCATCCCGCCACTCATCTTCTCGCTATGTACACGTCCACGGGCTGGCCGTGCTTCAGCCTCGTGGCTGTCCTTGCCTTCGATTTGCGCCGCTTGGGTTTTGCCATCAGCCTTCTACCTCTCCGCCGAGAGCTCTAAATCCGGAACAGATTGCGATTAAGCGCACGGGAGAGGGAAAAAATCATCGGGCCGGTCGAGATTGCGACCACAAAACGGACGAGCGGCGAAGGGCGGCGGGCGTTAGGCGAGGATAGCGAAACCGGCCGAGGGACATTTTTCTTAAAAGAAAATACGAGCAGGAATTCCCTGCTGCTGGGGGATGCGCGAGATGTGTTTCGCCGGTTAGTCCTTCAAAGTATGCGGGAACTTGCGTCGGAGTCGTTCGTTGCGTCGCAACACATTGACCTTCCACTGTAGATAGGACTGCAGGAGGTCACGCTGAGCAGCCGATACCTTTTGCAGAGGTTCAGAAGCGCTCATTACAAATGTGGCGCCGGGCTTGTAAGCTCCGCTGAAGGCACCTGCGGGCAACGATTGCAGGGCGAGGGCGTGCGTCACGGGGATCCGGGCGGTTTCGAGTGTTGCTAGGTATTGTTCGACGAATGGTGCGCCTCTTTCGGGCTCGGTGCTGTCGTCCACGGCGGCGGCCAGGGCAAAGAATTCCGGCGGCGGCAGAATCTGCGCGACGATGCGTTGCGCCAACTCGGTTTCCCGGCGTAGGAGTTCGGCGGTCGTGCGGTCTGCCGGCAGGTTGGCCGCCAGATATTCGGTGTAGACGATCAAGCCCGGCGCTGTGACCTCACGAAAGAAGTCTCCCAGGACGCGTAGGATGCGAATACCCAGCTGTGCTTCCCGCAGGAACTGCGCGAAGAACAGACTGTTGAACCGTGCGATGTCGGGGACTGCCGTTACAATCGCGACGATGTCGGCCGCATGGGTTTGCGCTTCTTCGCGATCGTGCCGCCCTTCCTTTGGCTCGCGGAGATTGCTGTAACGGTCCGCAAGCGCCAAAAGCTTCAGCATGACGAGCGCATGAGGCTGGGTCACGCGAACCTGGGCGGTGAATTCCTTGCCGTTCGGGAGTTTGCCTGAGACCTTGCGGAGATCGGACTGAGCAAGGGCGATCGATCCACCCGTGCAGGCGCGCGCGTGCACGCCGTCCTGAATGTGCACACGAAAGTCCCTCTCGCGTTTGTATTCTTCCGGTGCCAAGAATTCGATGCGCATCTTCTCGGTGTTGTTCGGAATGGGCTTCTCGAACTGAAAATTGCGCGATTCTGGAACGGGTATGTAGCCGAGCTTCTCGAAAATCTGGGCGAGTTGTAGCGGTTCCTTGCGCAAGGCGAGGACGTTGAGAAGAAAGTCGACGTCTTTCGTCGCACGGACTTTTTCGACGGCAAACTTCATGGCCTGGGCCCCGGCCATGACGAAATCTTCGGCCGCCGGCCCGAGGGCGTCGAAGAGTTCGAGAAGGTAGGTGCGCTGGGGTTCGGGGATCACGCGGCCTTCCAGCGTGACGCAATGGCGTTGTCGAGAAGGTAGTCTGCCTGCTTGAGATCACGCCCGCCACGGGCATACAGGTCCAGATACGCCTGAATGTTGGAGACGCGGGGTGCAGGCGCATCGGTTCTGGCATAGAGGAACACCCCCTCATCATACGGGTAGATGAAGCGAAGCCGGGGGGCTGTCCCGGACACCGGACGTTCGCTGAGTTGGCGGAGCCTCGCGTCGTTCTGGTCCGGGAGCAGAAACACATCGATGCGGTCCAGGTCGATGAACGGAGCGTCGGTTGCCGCTGCAGCGGCAGTGAACGCGTAGGGACCGCGGAGGAGCGGTTGTAAACCGGAGTTGATTTGCGCCAGGGTGGTTCCCAGTGGATTTGAGATTTCGAACGAACTGCGTAAACGCCAGCGGTAGCGTTCCTTGTATTTTTCCGCCCATTCCAGCAACAGACGGCGCGGTTCGGGGACGACAACGGAGGAGCCTTGCCGCCGTACCCAGAGTTGTTCGTCGAGACTGGAAAGCGCTTTCGAAAGGGCTCCGAGACTGATGGCAAACTGGATCTGCTGGGTGGAGAACGCACGGGCGACCCGCTTTGTTTCGGCAGCGAGTTCGTTGGCGATTTCGGTGAGGCTCCAGGGTTTTGGTTTCTCGAGCAGGACGCGCAGAACGCGGGACGATCGCCCGGAAAAAACATTGGTGAAAAGCGGGGAGGCGGATTCACCGCTCCGTTCTTTGGCTCGCAGTCCAAGCCGCTGGAGTGTGAACGTGCCGGGAACATTAATCGAGATATTTCCGGCGAGGTCGATGAAATCGATGCCTTGCTCGATGCAATAGGTCTGCGAGCGTGGAGAGAGCGCCGGGCAGATCAGGGCGAAGGAAACACCGGGGCGAAGAGATTTCATGCGGCGGACCCATGGAGCGATGTCCTCGAGGAGCTTGGGTGACACGACAGATTTGAACTCCCCGAGCACGAGGATACGACTCTTCCCGGATTCGAGTTCGAACTGGACGTCGAACGCGTCTTTCGGTTGGGCTTTGACCGCACGGATGCGTACGCCGGGCAAGTCCCGGACGGGAATCTGAGTGCGGAGGGCCTGAAGGGCCTCCCTTTCGAATTGGGCCTCTGTGGCCTGCATGGGTGTAATGTTCTCATATTGGAAAACACGTTGTAAAGGAAAACTTTCCTATATAGTGCATTTTCGCAAATACGAAAAGACGACCTCTATCCTATGACAAACATCTGCCGAATTCACTGAGGCGCCCTTCCAAGGGGGGAGCGGTTCGCGGCTCTCGCGCAGTGGTCGGTTCCCTAAACCTTGCACGTTTCTGGCAGGAGCGCCTGCCTCGTGAGCAGAAGTGCTACATTCGGGAAATGGTTGTTGAGAGTGAAACTCACACGGTCCATCAATCCCGCCGCATGAGGTGACCCACGTAATGGAGCAGTAGAGACTGGTGACAGACCAGATATATTTTCATGAGCGGATACCGGTGGATAGGCGTCCCGGCAGCTACTGCTTGAAGAGCGCCCCTATCGACCTTCTCAGGAATCCCGCCACCGCATTAAGCCGTAGCCGCTTCCTTGGGAGCCCAATGTTTGGCAGTGCGCATATCGATCCAGTCACAGTGAAGTTCAAGGTGTATCTCTGCGTCGCCTTGGGGTACAAGGAAACGTTCCAAGGCTGCTGGTATGGGGGAATAAATTCCGCCGTTCATTTCCTGCAGCAGTCGCTCAAGCTGGATCGCACCTTCGGCCCGGAGCACACCGTTGAGGTTGGCAGAGACGACGTCATGCAGTCGGATTTCATACTGAAATGCCGCGCTAACCGTACCCGATGCTACATAAGTAATCTTGTTGCCGGAGCACTGTCACGTCGCGAACAAAGATGCCAAACGGGGGAAGGATCACCCGGGTGCTGCGTGTCCCGTCGGGACCAGCAATTGCGCGAGCTGCCATATGCCGAAAGTAAAGATTCCCAGTATGCATGCACCGCTCACGGACCATCTCATTAGAGTTGTGCGAACCAGTGCGCCATAAGTCTACGAAGCGAAACCATGGACTGAAACAACAAGCCCTCAGGACTTCCCGCCTGCTCAGTGAAGAATATGAATTGTCCAGTCGCGAAGGGCATCTGTAACCGCGATTATAGCGGATTTTGTTTGCCCATCGTAAGACCATTCGGGATCCTTTCCCCCTTCCAGTTGAATCCGATTCGGCTTCGTCTCCAAACCAAGAATTTTCAGTTCAGCGCCATGCCACCACGGCTGAAAGCCATTGGTCACCACCTGACTCGACACGCGAATATCAAGCTTTGTAACTTCACAGGAATAATTAATGCGCAGGAATTTGCCGTTTTTGTACTCGAAGGTGTGCCCGTCATCTTCATAAAGTGAACCATGGCAGTCCTTGCCTGGATAAACGCGAAGTTGCAGTGGGCCGTCGGGTTTCTCGTCCGTAGACTGCACGATCGGCTGTTCGGGAAGAATCGCGCCGGCGCGGACGTACAGAGGCAGCTGGTCTAGCGCTGGGTGCAGTTCGAGCCTGTCTTTGTCTGAGTATTTTGTCGTGGTCCAATAGTCGTACCATTCACCCGGCGGAAATTGAACTGTGTGTGCGTCTAGCGTGTCGGTCACCACGGGGGAAACGAAGAGATCCTCTCCAAAAAGGAAATCCCGATCGTTTTGATAAAACGATTCCGCCTGGGGATATTGCAAAAACACCGGTTGCATCAGAGGGATGCCAGTTCTCGAGGTTGCTTCCATCTCCGTGTAGATGTATGGCATCAAGCGGTAGCGAGTTTCGATGAACTTGCGACGGATAGCTTCGTGCTCCGGGCCATTCGCCCAAGGCTCGTGATCGCTCGTCCCCTTCATCGCGTGGCTTCGGTACAGAGGATTGAACGCTCCTACTTCGACCCAGCGGGTGAGAAGGTTCGCTTCTGGACTGCCGCCAAATCCCCCGATATCCGCGCCAACCAATGGAAAACCGGAGAGACCCAGGCTCAAGAGATTGCTTGTGCTCATCGCCAGATGAGCCCAGGTCGGCAGATTATCCCCGGTCCAAGTTGCCGAGTAACGTGCTCCGCCCGCATAACTCGCACGGGTTAATACGAACGGGCGCTCGTCGGACCTTAGCCGGAGACTTCCTTCGTAAGTGGACCGGGAATTTAGCATTCCGTAAATGTTGTGTATCGCCCGGTGATCCAAAGTTGTTCCATCGTCGAGGCGATGAATGTTGTCCAGAGGCATGGTTCTGAGAGGCGGTACAAAAACAGCAGGCTCATTCATGTCGTTCCAAAATCCGCTTGCCCCATCCTTCACGAATTCCTGGTACTGCATTCCCCACCAATCTCGCACCCGCGATAAAGTGAAATCAGGAAACACGCTGTCGCCCGGCCACACTGGAGCAATATAAAGCGATCCGTCCGCTTTTTTCAGAAAGACGTTGTCCTTCATACCGCTATCAAACGCTTCGTAACCTGTGTTCGGAGCGTATTTGATGTGCAGATCGGTTATCAAAACGGTGTGAAAATGCTGAGCCGCAAGTTCATGGATCATCTCCTCGAAGTGCGGAAAATATTCACGGTTGACGGTGAACGGGGCAAATCCCTTCTGATAGTCGATATCTAGATAAATCGCGTCCGCTGGGATCTTGTCCTCTCGAAGCCTGTTGGCGATTTCCCGAACACGCGCTTCGGGGTAGTAGCTCCAACGGGACTGTTGATATCCCATAGCCCACAGTGGAGGAAGCGGAATGCGTCCGACTAGCGCGGTGTATGAGGACACCACAGATTTGGGATCGGGCCCGGCAAAGTAGTAGTAGTCCAACTCGCCGCCCTCGGAGCCAAAAGAGTAATACTCAGGAGATTCCGTGCCGAAATCGAAGCTGCTGCGGTATGTATTATCGAAGAATATTCCGTAGGCGTTCCCTTTCTGCATCCCGATGAAGAAAGGAATTGTCTTGTAGAGCGGATCCGTGGTATCCCCCCAACCGGGATTATCCGAATTCCAAAAAGAAAAAGCGCGGTTGCGGCGGTTTATCGGACCCGCTTTATCGCCGAGGCCAAAAAACAGTTCCTCCAGCGGCATCTTTTTCCAAACACGCATGCGGGAGCCGTTCCATGCCATCGGCAGAAGAGGTTCATCGGCGAGGACTACATTTCCGCGATTGTCTGCAAAACTGACGAGCAACGGAGATTTGTTTATCGTTGCGACCGCAGAACCTGCGCGAATGCTTATCGCTTGAGCAGTTTCCTGGATAGTGACGGCGGGTGGTTCCGCTTGCTGAACCACAGCCCAGGAAAAATCCTTCATGAAGGATCCGTCAGGAGCCACCCGGACCCGGAAAACTCCTTCTCGAAATGCGGTGATGCGCACTCTCGCTTTTCCGGCAAGCACCTCGACGCCATCACCGCGCCGTTCCACGGTCTGCACATCGCCCAGGTGTTGCCATCCCTGAGCATGACATTGCAATCCAAAACACAGCGTTCCGGCAAGCACGCTGGCAATCCGCATTTTCCAGTTCCAGAAAGAGTTCTTCATGCTGTGCGAACCTCGGATGTTCCGAATCGGCTCTCGCCGAAGTGCGGCACTATTGAGACAAGAAGACTGTGTCCCAATAGTGCAGCTCCGGGAGGGTGAACTCGATCCATGCAGTATGACGCATCCAGGCCCCGAGGTTAAGATGATTTATCGCGGTAAGCCCTCGGAAGGACGGGCTAAGATTGCCATCATCAATGCCGGACAAGTTGACCTCGAGTTTCTTCAGCCTATCGGCGAGAACAGTAGTTGGAAGGATTACCTCGATACAGAAGGGGAAGGTGTTCAGCACATTGCCTTCAGAGTGGAGGATACTGCCAAGGCTACGGAGTTCTTCAAGCAACTCGGCATGGGAGTAGTACATCAAGGCAGATTTGACAACGATGATGGGAGCTACACTTACATCGATAGCCGCGAGCAGCTCCTCGTGAATGTGGAGCTTCTGCACGACGATCCAAAGAAATAGGGAATATCCGGTAGTAGCCGCATCACGCACCCGCGCTTGCACCGGGATTCGAGCGGAGGAGCAGGGGTATCTACTTCTCGCAAAAGACCGAGGAAAAGCAGATTCCCCGTGCGGTCCCACAGCCGAAAGCAAAACAGGCGACAGCGAAACTAAAGGAGATGAATCTCGCCGAGGGAGTGTCCAGAGCTTCCTGCAGATGTGTTTGAGCCATAGGCCTGTTGGTGCCCAAACGGAGCTCCATGGCGGCTCCCCAGATTTCATTTTTACGCTATATTACATTTGATCCGTTCGGCTGGAAGGTGGAGCTGCAATGCATTGAGGACACAGACCCTTAATCTGTGGATTGCGCTTTCGATCCTCACTTCCCCGAGCGACTTCTTTTCAGATCAGCAGAGTGCCGAGACGGAACTACTGATCTGTCTGCCTAATCGTTTTGCTCAGACCATTGCAGGGGTTTGATCGTGGTCATCTTTTCATAGCGGGTGCTGAGCTTGGGAGGGATGCCGACAGTAGTCATACACAGATCGAAGTCGCCCAAAGTGCCGTAATTCACATAGCCGTGGCCGCCCGCTTTGGTGTGATCGGCCAAAAGGAACCGGCGCGTCGCTCGCTTCAGCATCACTTGAGTGAGGCGCGCAACTTCGGGTGAGCGCACGAAGCAGACGCCATTCTCGTCAACCGCGTCGGCGCCGACGAAGGCGGCATCGAAAGAGAGCAGTTCCAGCAGGCGCTCGGAAAGGCTGCCGCCAAGGAAGTTGGTATCACGATTGTAGAGCCCCCCGGGAATTTCCAGTTGGATTTGGGGGAAGCGAGCGAGTTCCGGGATAACGGCAATGGAATTGGTGACGACCTTCATGGCTACGTCAGTTTACTCCAGCGAAAGTATTTGGTCGTGGATGTCCACACTGACTGAATCCCTATTGCGGTGACCTGCTCTAGCTCAGTAACCAAATACCTGAGATAAAGCGGTACTGAATGCGGCACATACCTTCCGCCCGGTACCGAAACTGGGTCGAGAATTTGGTTCTCTTCGATTCGAGCAGTAGCTAGCTCTGGAAATGCGTGGACAAAGTTTTCCCAGTCGATGGGGTACTGCATGAGCTTGTTCTTGTTCGGGCTTGCAGACCGAAACTCGTGAACCAAGAACAGTCCCAGTTCTGCATCGTACTTTTTTGCTTCGAACAAACCGCTCGAAAGTTCGGCTGGACATCGAAGTCGCCTACGCGGACAACGATGCCATCAACCAGAGCACGCAAATCCTGAGAGCAATCCAAGCTGCGCCCGAAGATCGTCCGGATGCCATCGTCTTTGAGCCTGTTGGAGGTACCGCGTTGCCACAAGTGGCCCGCGCGGCGGTGAGTTCCGGAATTGGCTGGGCGGTACTAAATCGCGACGCCAACTATATCCGGAGCTGCGCGCCGTCAACAAAGCGCCGGTTTTCTGTGTTACGTCCGACCACGTTGAAATCGGGCGAATCCAGGAACGCCAGTGCGCCGCCCTTCTCCCCACGGGGGGTTCCGTCCTCTACATCGAGGGACCTTCGGAAAATTCGGCGGCCAAGGAGCGCGCCCAAGGTATGCAGGAGGCCAAGCCCGCCAACATCCACGTGATCACGTTGAAGGGGCAGTGGACCGAGGAAAGCGCGCGACGCGCGGTGCGTTCCTGGCTGAAACTCACGACCTCACAGAAAACCAACATCGATCTGGTTGGCGCCCAGGACGATTCCATGGCCATTGGTATACGAAAAGCGTTTCAGGAATTGCCGTCCGAAATCGAGCAAGAGCGCTGGTTGGGCATCCCAAACCTGGGCTGCGACGGTCTTCCGAAAACAGGACAAGCCTGGGTGCACAGCGGTCTTCTGGCTGCCACCATCTATGTTCCGCCCAACACGGGCCAGGCCATTGAGATGCTCGTCGATGCCCTGCAGAACTCAAAGACGCCTCCCGAGCGCACCAGTACAATCGCTGTTTCCGTGCCGCCGCTCGAATCGCTCCGTCCGCATAATTAGCTCCGCTGCACAATTGTCTTTCTTCACCGATTCTCTCGGCGTATAATGCCGCTTAAATCGTTTTTGCGCATCTCTCGTAACCCTCAGGAGGTCTTGCAATGTCCGTCAAGCACCTTGATCCCCCGAAATCAGAGCAAACTCTGGATCGTAGAGAGTTTCTTGCCGCCAGTGGTAGCGGCGTGCTTGCTGCTGCTCTCCCCGCAACATCTCCCTTAATGGGTGACGGTTCCTATTTCTCCGCCGAATCGGCCCGCGCCCGGCAAGTTTCATCCGCAAGCAAGCGCAAAATCCCCATCGGTGTGTTCGATTCGGTCTACGAAAAGCTCTCTATCGATGCCATGCTCGACAAAATCAGCGCCCTCGGGCTCGAAGCCATCGAAATTGGCACTGGTGGCTATTCGGGCTCCGCGCACTGCCCGGTGGATGAATTGCTCGCCGATCCAGCGAAAGCGAAAGCGTGGCTTAAGAAATTTGAGGACCGCGGAATTCGTGTTGCCACGCTGAGCTGCCACGGCAATCCCATTCATCCGGATCCCAAACACGCCGCCACGGACGCGGAGACGTTTAAGAAAACCGTACTGCTGGCCGAGCGCATTGGCGTCAAGGTTATCGTCGGCTTCTCCGGGTGTCCGGGTGGTTCGCCAACGGATACTCAGCCGAATTGGATCACGTACCGTTGGCCCCCCGAGTACGACGAAATGCTGAAGTGGCAGTGGAAGGAGAAGGTCCTTCCCTACTGGAAAGAAGCCGCCAAATTCGCGCGCGAACACGGTGTGCATCGCCTTGCCTTCGAGATGCATCCAAACTTTGTCGTTTACAATCCACGCACACTGTTGAGGCTCCGCGAAGCCGTTGGCGAGGAGATTGGCGCCAACTGCGACCTGAGCCATCTTTTCTGGCAGGGTTGCGATCCGGTCGAAGTGATCCATTTCCTCGGCAAACCGGGCGCCATCTACCACGCGCACATGAAGGACACCGTTCTCTACCCGGACAACGTTGCCAAATACGGCGTCCTCAACTTTGTCTTCGAATCCGGGGATCTTCCCCTGGCTTCCGATGCCTTCCGCGCCGTCGGCTATGGCCACAGCGCGTCAGTCTGGAAGTCCATCATCCAGGCTTACATGGATGTCGGCTACGACGGCATTCTCAGCATCGAAAACGAAGATCCCATCCTGACCGGGGAAGTTGGCGTCGAACGCGCTGCCTACGTTCTCAAAAACGTTCGCGACGAGATCTTCGGGGTCTGAGGTGAATTGCCGCCAAATTGTAGACTCCTGAGGTGTTACGGACTGGGGCGCTGCGGTTGGGCGCCCTTTCCGTTTTTCAAGCGGAGCAGTGCTTTCCGATTCGCCCTCACCCGCTTCGCCGCGCAATCGCCTTAGGCTATGTTGCTCCGCGCCTTTCTGAGTTGCAAAATAGCGCCTAGCCAAAAAATTCATGATTTCAGAGGCACGAAAGGCCCCGCTATGGTACAAAACCGTTGTCTGTGCGGGTTTGCGACCAAAAGTGAGGCCTTCGCTTGACCGAACATACCACAACAGAGTGTTTGCTCTTCCCAGATATTTTTGATCGGCCGGTGATTGCGAAGTTTGATCAACGGCAAGGCAGCTCCGATGGCGGCGCGATTCTGCTGAAGGCGGCCGAGCGGCGCTTGCGACTGACGGTGGCGTTGGCGGCTTGTCTGAAAGAGGAGCGGCAACCGGGCAAGATCTTGCATGAAATAGAAGAACTGCTGACGCAGCGGGTGATGGGCATGGCCTTGGGATATGAAGACGCCAACGACGCCGCGCGTCTCGCATGCGATCCGGTGCACAAGCTGTTGGTGGGCCGTGATCCCATCGACGGTGAGGATCTCGCCTCGCAGCCCACGTTGTCGCGTTTTGAAAATGCTCCGGACCGCCAGGAACTTTTGCGCATGAGCGAGGCGCTGGCGGACTGCGTCATCGCGCGCCATCGCAAACGGCTGCATGGCCGCGCCCGCCGCATCACCATCGATCTGGACCCTACTGACGACCCGACGCACGGCTAGCAACAGTTCACCTTTTTCAACAGCCACTATGATAGCTACTGTTATCTGCCGATGGTTTGCTTTCTCACCTTCAATGACGAAGCGGAACAGTACTTGGTCGCCGCCGTGTTGCGCCCGGGTAATGTTTCTGGCTCCTGCGGTGCGATCGGTATTTTGCGCCGGTTGCTTCGGCGTTTGCATTCTGCGTTTCCCGGAGTGCTTTTCCGCGTGCGATTAGATGGAGGGTTTGCGGCGCCGGAGGTTCTGGAATTTCTAGACCGCCAGCCGAGTGTGGATTATGTCGTGAACCTGGCCTCCAATGCGGTGTTGGATCGATTGGTCGAGCCGGCCATGCGTGCCGTTCGCCGCTGGTCCAGGGAAAGCAGCCAGACCGAGCATGTCTACGGAGAGTTCCGCTACAAGACCCAGAAGACCTGGAAGTACGCGCGTCGCATCCTCTATAAGGCGGAAGTCACTTGGCATCCCAACCGCGATGCGAAGGATAATCCGCGCTTTGTTGTCACCAACATGAAACAGAGTCCCCGATGGCTCTACGAGAAGGTCTACTGCCAACGCGGCGACCTGGAAAATCGCATTAAGGAATTGCACTACGGCATGGAAATTGGACGCACCAGTTGCACGAGTTTCTGGGCCAATCAATTCCGCGTGTTGATGACTGCGGCGGCGTATGTGTTGATGCAGGAACTGCGGTTGCGTCTGGCCCGCACGGAGTGCGCGCGGGCACAAGTCTCGATGCTACGCCAACGCTTTCTGAAACTCGGCGTTCAGGTGGTTGCCACGGTACGTCGCGTGGTGCTGCATTTGCCGCAAGCATTCCCCTATCGCGACCGCTTTCATCGTCTTGCTCTGAGCCTGGGTGCGCAAACCGGGTAAGTTCCCGCCCGCACCGACATAGCCAATGATTCCTTTGTCCACCTCTTGCTCGCAGTGTCTCTCTTTGCGCCAGAATGCGGCCTCGAACCTTGCTAAGCACCTTGGAATCAGTTCTCTGGTTCAGCCAAACTCTTCCACAATTCGCCCATTGTCGCGCTCGTACAAAAACTCTTCACTCAATGGCCCTTCGCGAATAAAGCGGGCTAGTAACGAGGATCCTTGATGACGCAGGTGACGCGCGCTCGCCGAATTCCCCGGCTGCCCACCCAATCCCGAAGCGTGAGAACTTCCTTTCGACCATCGGAAAGCGGCGAAGAAGCTCCTCACTGCACTGTTCCAGTGGAAGAATTAGCCGGAGGAAGCTGGCGTTCCCAGCGGGCAATGACGGCGCTTGGCAGACAGTTGCCGATGACGTTGACCGACGTGCGCGCCATATCAATCAGCGCATCAACGCCGAGAATGATGAAGATCGGCTCCGTGGGCAGATGAAACGTCGCAGCCGTGGCCAATAGCACGACGAGAAGAGCGCGCGGCACGCCTGCCACGCCTTTGCTGGTGAGCATGAGAGCGAATACCATGAAGAGTTGCTGCGTCCAGCTCATCCGGATGCCTGCGGCCTGCGCCACAAAAATCGAAGCCATGGCCAGATAGAGAGTCGAACCATCGAGATTGAAGCTGTAGCCCGCAGGAATGACGAACGCGACGATCTCCCGGGGGCACTCCAAATTCTTCCATCGATTCCATGGCGCGGGGCAATGCCGCTTCCGAGGTGCTCGTGGCGAAAGCGATCGTGGCGGGCTCCGCCACCGCTTTCAAGAAACGCCCCAGCGGCAAGCGCGCCATCAGCACGATCAGCAGAAAGACCAGCAGCAGGAAAGCGAGCAGCGCGCCCCACGCCGTAAGCAGCAATTTTGCCAACGGCAAGAGCACGGTCATTCCCATGTGCTCCACGGTGTAGGCCATCGCGGCGCCCACGCCGATCGGCGCGTAGTACATCACGATGTTTGTGAAGGGGAACATCGTCTGTGCGAGCGATTCCGCGACCCTCAGGATGGGTTGCCGGGTTTTCTCCGGCACACGCGTCAGCGCGATGCCAAAGAGAATCGCGAACACGGCCACCTGCAGAATCTGGTTCTCCGCAATGGCCTTGACGATATTTTCCGGGAAAATGTGCAGCACAAACTCATCCCACTTCAGAGGTGCAGCTGCCGGTTGTGATTGTTCGGCCGCCGCGGCAGGCAAAAGCAGCCCCTCGCCCGGCCGTGTCAGGTTGATCGCTGCTATCCCGATGAACAACGCAATGGTCGTTACCGCCTCAAAGTAGATCAGGGTTTTCAAGCCAATCCTGCCAACCTTTTTCAAGTCACCATGACCCGCGATCCCGGTTATGAGCGTGCCCAGAATCAACGGCGCCACGATCACCTTAATCAGGCGCAGAAAAATATCGCTCAGAAGGCGCAGGTGCGCCGCGAGTTCCGGACGATCCAGCCCGACCTCGAACTCCGCGAGCATGGCGAAGAATAACCAAAATGTAAGGGAACGCCTGCGCAGCCCCGCAAGCGCCAGACAAAACAGGCCAACCCAGCGGAGGACGATGTACACGGCTTGCCCCGGCAGAATCACCAACAATAGCGACCCCGCTGCAAACAGCAACAATCCTGCCGGCAAAAACAGGGAATACCTTTTGGATTTTGCGTTGGCCAAGACACGTCCACGGTTTGGATTCAGTAGGAAGCGAGTGGCGCCATCATAGCGTGAGGTGCGAGAGCCAGAACAGATTTTCTTTTATTGTGATTGCGCGGAGGCTTGCCGTAATTTCCTAGCGGCTGCTATTGTGCCTGCATGTCAAAAATCAGCCATCTGGAATGTTCGCGGTGCCACGCCACTCTAGCCGCTGATAAGTCCCAAACAGTTTGCCCGCAATGCGCCGGCTCGCTGTACGTGCGCTATGACCTCGCGCCACTGAAGGGCATTGCCCACCGTGATCAAATTGCCAGGGAATCCTCTGCGACTGGGTGGTCCGGTTTGTGGCGATACCGCTGCGTTCTACCTGATGTCGAGCCCGTCACTTTAGGCGAAGGCTGGACGCCCATGCTGCGCAGCCGGCGCTACCCCAACGTGTTTCTGAAGGAGGAAGGCCCGAATCCCACAGGAAGTTTCAAGGCCAGAGGTCTGGCGCTCGGCGTCACCATGGCGCGCCATTACGGGTTGAAAAAGCTCGCCGTGCCGTCAGCGGGAAACGCCGCGGGGGCCCTGGCCGCGTATGCCGCAGCCGCTGGACTCGAAGCCCACATCTTCAATGCCCAAGGATGTGCCGTTTGCCAATTACGTGGAGGCGGTTCTGTACGGTGCGAAGATTACCCTGGTGGATGGACTGATATCCGACTGCGGCCGGATGGTGGCCGAGGGGAAAGACAAAGAAGGCTGGTTCGACATGTCCACGCTGAAAGTACCCTTTCGCGTGGAAGGAAAGAAGACCATGGGCTACGAACTGGTCGAACAACTCGGCTGGGAGTATCCAGCGGCGGTGTTCTATCCCACCGGCGGCGGAGTCGGCTTGATCGGTATGTGGAAAGCTTTTGGCGAATTGGAGGAACTCGGCTGGGTGCGGCCGGGCAAGAGACCGCGCATGATTGCGGTGCAGTCAGCGGGATGCGCTCCAGTCGCGCGCGGCTTTGAACAGGGCGAAAAGACGAGTCGGATGTGGCAGAATGCAGCGACCTTCGCTTCCGGCCTTCGCGTGCCCAAGCCCTACGGCGACTACATCACGCTGGAAATTCTGCGCGAATCGGGCGGTGTGGCGCTTTCCATCACCGATGAACAGATTCTTGCTTCGCTGAAAGATTGGGCCAAGAACGAGGGAATCTTTCTATCACCGGAAGGTGCTGCGGCCACGGCAGCTTACGACCACTTGCTAAGCACCGGCTACCTCAAGCCCGAGGATCGCGTCGTGTTCTTTAATACAGGCGCGGGACTCAAGTACAAGGACGTAACCGCGGAAGCTGCTGGCCTACACCGTCCCGCGTAGCTGGCGGAGGCCACGCCTGCCTTCACGATTTCCAGAAAGCTCTCTGTTCGCTTAACGCTGCGGCTTATCGCGCGGCGTCGCGCCCAGCAGGCTTCCAGAGTTCGATCGGGTTGCCCTCGGGATCGTACAAGCGTGCGAAGCGGACGTTTGGGCACATTTGCGCGTCGATCTCAACGCTGATCCCGGCGGCGCGAAGTTGCGCTGCCATCGCATCGAGATTGCCTACGCGAAAATTGATCATCCACACTTTGCCGGCGTCCCCGAAATATGTCGTGGTTTCCGGGAAAGGCGCAAAGGCCGTTGGCCCGGCCTCCTGCTGCCAGGGAGGCGTTTCGTAACCCGAGGGAACGACGGCCACGCCCAGATGATCGCGGTACCACTCCGCAAGCGCGACAGGGTCACGGGCGAGGAAAAACAGTCCGGCCGATGCCCTTTACTTTTTCCATTCTTGCCGCGCTCAGAAGCGCAGTTTGGAGAGGTAGTCGTAGCTGTTGGTGAGGCTGGCAAGAGCATCCTTCGGCCAATCGTTTTCGACGATGAAGTGCTTAATGCCGGCCTTGTCCGTGTTGGCGAAGATGCTTTTCCAGTCGATGACGCCAGAGCCGACATCGGTCATGTCAGCTTCCAGAGTTTCCAGCTTCGTTAAAACCGGCTGGTCGTCCGAGTATTTCGGCAGCTTCTTCATGTCCTTGACATGGACCAGCGGGAAGCGGCCCGGGTAGCGATTGAAATACGAAACGGGATCCTGGCCTGCGACGACGATCCAGCAAAGATCCATCTCCATGTTGCAGAGTTTCGGGTCTGTAGAATCGAGCAGAAAATCATAGGGGCGCTTGCCGCCCAGCAGTGGGCTGGGCTGAAACTCCCAGGTGTGATTGTGGTAGGCGAAGTGGATGCCGGCCTTGTTCGAGGCTTCTCCGGCTTTGTTGAATAGGTCGGCGATGCGTTTGTAGCCATCCGGCTGCTTGCGTGCATCATCCGGAATCCACGGGCAAACGATGTAGCTCTGCCCGATGATCTGTGCGGCTTCAATCGTTTCAGGCCAGTGGCTTTCGACGATGTCGTAGTCGATGTGGGCGGAGGGCGCGGTCAGCCCATCCTTGTCCAGGATGGCGCGAACGTCCTTCGGTGAATGGTTGAAGAGGTCCGCGAACTCGACTTCTTTGTAGCCGATGGCGGCGACTTTGGCGATGGTGCCCTCAAAGTCGCTCTTCATGAGGTCGCGGACGGAGTAGAGCTGCACGCCGACTTTTTCGATCTGATGCGTGGCGGCGAAGCTCTTGCTGGGGAGGGAAGTCAGAACAGCAGTTGCGATGGAAGTTTCCAAAAAGGTTCGGCGGTTCATGGTGCAATTGTACTCCTTCGTGGAGCGAAGGGAACAGAAGATTGGTAAAAAAAGAAGGGCGGTCCAACCACGCCGGACCGCCCTTCACCGGAGAGCACTTCATCAGTCTCTAGGCGGTCCTGTCAAGAAGGCCAAACACATTTTCCATTATTTTCCAATTACGCATCTCTACGCTATATATAAATGCCGCCGTTCAAGCGAGTTAAGGTTTGCTAGAGGAAGCTTGGGAAGCTAGGAACAAAAATCTGAAACGCTTGAACTGGCTGCACTTAGCAGATCGCAAGGGGCCCTTAATTGGAAAATAATGAAAAATGACAATATAACACAATCGTACGCGCTGAATTGGCGTCAGATAAATTAGGCTTGAGGCCTCAGCGCGTGTCGGTTCCAGGCCAGTCAACCTACAGAACAGGTGGAATGCGGCCAAGAAACGTTGGAGCTTCATCGGAGGCGCGTTTTCACGAATGGCCGAAGTGGGGCGCGGCGCTCTGCGCGCATTCGATAAAACCGTTTGAAGGTAGGATTCAAAATGCGCTGACTTCTGGAGCAAGTCGCGAGCATTGGTTATCGTGCAACGCGGTAGTGATTAGGCAGTCTGCTCAATTGAAAAATCTAAATCTCTTGTATCACCTCGGGGAATTGCATTGGTTTGGCTGGACATTGCCATTTGAAACGTTTTATATTGGCGGTCGTAGTTGTCGTAGAGGCATCAAGCCAGGAGGCTGATATGACTTGCCGTTTTCTCCATGTCCTTGCTCTTGTACTCATTTGTGTCGCACCTGCTTTGGGCCAAGATTCAGGGTATGTCCCCGGTGGCGCGTCCGGATGGGACCCGGAATGGCAGCAGATTCCCGGTCCCGCATGCCTCACAATGAGGGGCGCCTGGGAAGGTCGGTCGACGACTTGCACACCCGAGGATCACGCAAATTGGCTTGCAGATGTAACGCATTGGCGCAACGAACGGCGCATCCGGATCGGTTACGACGATTCTCGTTATGATTTGCCGGTATTGAAGTGGACACAATCGAGTTTCATGCAGCCCCAAATGATGGTTCAGGATCGCTTTTTCTACGATCCTGTGGCTCACCGATATACGGTTGACCGGTACGCAGATGACACTGTGAAGCGTTACGGTGGAATCGATGCTGTCCTGATCTGGCCGACTTATCCCAACATGGGCATCGACAATCGCAACCAGCACGACATGATTCGCTGCATGCCCGGCGGAATCGCGGGTGTGCGCCAAATGGTCGCGGATTTTCATCGGAGAGGAATACGAGTGTTGTTTCCGATGATGATGTGGGACCAGGGGACTCGCGACCCTGGAAAATCTTGGCCTAGTGCGATCGCGACGCTGATGGCTGAAATCGGGGCGGACGGCATCAATGGCGACACGCAAGACGGAGTTCCACGGGCCTTCGTGGAAGCCTCGGAGCGCGTAGGTCACCCATTGGCGTTTGAGCCAGAGGGAGGTCCGCCTGATGAAGCTGTGACCTACAATGTCCTAACCTGGGGCCAATTCAAATTCCCTTTTGATCCGCGCGTTGATCGCTACAAATGGCTTGAACCAAGGCATATGGTGAATATTTCGGATCGTTGGAACCGCGATAAGACAAATGACCTGCAGTTCGCATTTTTCAACGGAATTGGGTGGGAGAGTTGGGAGAATATCTGGGGTATCTGGAACGGCATCACGCCTCGTGACAGTGAAGCCACCCGGCGCGTGGCGACGATCGAGCGCGGAATTGCCCCGTTCCTTGTAAGTATGGATTGGGAACCGTTTTTCCCGATGCTAGATTTTGGGGTATTTGCGAGTCGCTGGCCGTTGGGAGAAGAAACGGTTTGGACGATCATCAATCGCAACGAGTACAACATCACGGGGCCGCAAATGGAACTGCCGGTTGAGCAGGGGATGCATTACTTTGATCTGTACCACGGCCTGGAGCTCACGCCAGAACAACGAGGAGACAAGGCCATCCTAATATTCTCGTTAAGCGCCAAGGACTACGGAGCAGTTCTGGCCACCAAATCGCCCCTTACGGAAACCAGAAAAGAGCTAATGAGAAAGATGCAAACTCTCACCGCTACACCGCTGGCCAGCCTGTCGGACCGCAGGACCATTCTTAACCAACAAATGGTAGAGGCCGCCGCAACAAAGCCCCCGGCCGGGACTCCAGCAGGAATGGTCAAGATTCCCGAGGGCGATTTTCTTTTCAAAGTTCACGGCATCGAAATCGAGGGCTTCGATGACATTGGAGTAGACGTTCAGTATCCATGGGAAGATTCGCCCCGCCGCTACCATGAGCACGTCGTTCACGTGAAGTCGTACTGGATCGACAAATATCCGGTGACCAACGCTGAATTCAAAAAGTTTCTGGACGTAACGCACTATCAACCTACGGATGACTTGAACTTTCTGCGCGACTGGCAGAACGGAACGTACCCGGAGGGATGGGGAGACAAGCCTGTCACGTGGGTCTCTCTGGAAGATGCGCGCGCCTATGCTGCCTGGGCCGGCAAGCGGTTGCCTCGCGAATGGGAGTGGCAATACGCTGCCGAAGGTACCGACGGTCGACTCTATCCCTGGGGAAATGAATGGGACGCTTCCGCGGTGCCGGTTCCGGACAAAGGCCGCACGATGCGCGGTCCGGATGCCGTTTCCGCTCATCCAAAAGGAGCGAGCCCATACGGAGTCATGGATCTGGTTGGTAATGTGTGGCAATGGACGGATGAATTTCTTGACGAGCATACACGAGCTGGCATTCTGCGAGGCGGAAGCTATTACAAACCGCAGGGATCGATCTGGTATTTCCCCCAGGCATATAAATTGACAGAACATGGCAAACTTTTGTTGATGGCGGCAAGCATGGATCGCTCGGCGGCTCTGGGTTTCCGTTGCGCTCAGGACGCGCAGTGAGAAAACAAGAAGCGCGTCCCGGACCATGCGGAAAAGAATGCAGGTTAGGATAAAAGTAAAAACAGGAGGATAACGCGCCGTTCTTTTCTGCATTTCTCTTTGGGGGCGTTGGCCTTGGGCAGTCAAGGACAGGGAGTAGCCACTCGTAAGAGCGAGGCGCAGGCGAGGCTAGCTTCCTCGGGGCACCCCGTTTCAAGTCCGATTTACCAACTTGGCTGGGAAGCGCGTCTCGTGTCGCCGATTGTTTGCGGTGAGGGGGATCACAAAGACTACATACTGGAAGCCGTAGGCTGCGTCTGCGCGTTTTTCGACTACGACAATGACGCATGGATGGACATCTCCCTTCTGAGTGGTTCGTTCATCTTTTTGTATCGAATTATGTGCAGTTCGACCCCGCGCACATTCCGAAGCCGGGTCAAGAAGCTTATTGCAACTGGAAAGGTGGCCCCGTAAATTGCGGCCCGCTGGGCCTGCCGCCCGGTTATCACTCACTCTACTGAATCAATGGAGACTGGACGTTTACCGCTGTGAGTGTTCAGGCAGACGTTGACGGACTTCGCGGATCGCATGGCATGACGGTCGTTGCCGCAGACTTCGATGAAGACGCCTGGCCCGATATTTTTGTCGCCTGTGATTCGATGCCAAGCTTCCTGCTGGTGAACTAGCGGGATGGAACGTTTCATGAGGAAGATGTAATCTGCGGTGTTGCGCTCAGCGATGACGGGATGGAAGAAGCAGGAATGGGCGTCTGTGTGGGCGACTATGACCTTGACGGTCACTTGGACCTGTTCACGACACACTTCACCGATATGGCATCTAGGTCTTTTCCACAACAATGGCAAGGCTGAATTTGATAACACGATGAGGACCGCGCGGGTCGGGACGGTGAACCGTTTGATTTGCTGGGGAGCAGGGATCGTTGATCTCGACAACAATGAATTCCCCGATCTTTTCATAACCACCGGCAGCGTTTACCCGGAATTGGAGCGAACTCTTCCCCAGTAACCGAACAAAACTCCGCGCGTTGTTTTTCGAAACCTAGGCCATGGCAGTTTCGAGGAATTGATCGAAGAAGCCGGGCTGGGTGTCGCCGCCGCCCACTGCAGTCGCGGATGCGCGTTCGGAGATTTCGACAATGAGGGTGACATCGACATTCTCATCGTCAATCTGAGCGAACCGCCGTCACTTTTGGGCAATGATCTGAGCAATAGGAATCACTGGCTAAAAGTAAAACTGATAGGAACAAAATCGAATGGGAGTGCCATTGGAGCCAGGGTTTCGGCGCGCTACGGTCAGAAGATTCAAGCTCAGGAAGTTCTAAGTCAGTCCAGCTTCTATTCTGCAAGTGATCCGAGCCTGCATTTCGGTCTGGGAGCAGAAACTGCCACCGATCTCGAAATTCGCTTGCCAAGCGGCCTGCGAGAAACTCTGAAGGGCGTGCAGGCCAATCAAATTGTTGTGGTCAAAGAAGGAATGGGAATCGTTACGAACAAGAAACCGGCCAAGGGTTAAACCTGGCCACCTTTAGATCCCTCACACAGCCTGCCACAAGGAAAAAACAAGAGGAAGAAGTGAACCCACCCTAGCTGCTCACTTGCAAGGGGTGGGTCCCACCCGGCTAATCTGCCTAGCCGAGTGGGACGCCGTTGGGGTGAAAGTTAGAAGCTGAGGTGAAGCCCGAACTGGGCCGATCGCGGAAGGTTTTGTGACGTCGACTGACCAAATTGGGCGCTCGCCATATCGCTAACCGGTTGAGTGAGATTCACACGGTTGAAGATGTTGAAAATGTCCGCTCGGAATTGCAAACTGTAGCGCTCGAAGGTGAACACCTTCGCGATTTGCATGTTAACGTTAGCCAATCCGGGACCTATATAAGTATTGCGTCCTAGATTCCCCTCGCTTCCCAGGGATGGGATCGGGAATGCCGAGACAGAAGCGAAGCCCTTGATGAAGTCACTTCGGTTTGCGGTCGATACGGCTCCGGCTGCTGGTCGGTTCGGAGTATCGTAATCGTAGCCGTCGGCATTGAAATCGCCGCTACCGGGTTTCAGCCCGATGACGTTTCCGCTGGCATCGAAGATCGGACTAAATGCGGCGCTGGTATAGACGGTGAAGGGCAAACCACTTTGCAGAACCACGATGTTTGACATTCGCCATCCACCGAGAAGAGTCTTCCCGACTCCCTCCTTGAAGGGCGACGGCAAGTCCCAGAGACTGTCTGCGGTGAACCTCTTGGAAACATCAAAGTCCGACAAGCCATGCTGAGCCGGAATGTCGAGAGGATTGAAGACCGCCTCACCGTTGGCCGTTCCATTGTCGTTACTACTCATATCATCGGTTGATTTCCCGAACGTATAAATTCCCCTGAGCTGCCAGGAATGGCTCAGACGTTTGGTGAGCATAAACGTGCCATAGTCCCCGTCGGCAATGCCGATGGTGCGGCCATAAATGATCGCGCCGAAGTTTGGGTTCAAGCGGGTCTGAACGCCCTTGTTAATGATCAGATCGTCAGGGAAACGGTTCACGTCCGTTTGGATGTACAGATGATCGCTGTGCGTGCCGTTGTAATCAAGCTCGGCGACTAGGCCGTGCCCTAGATCCTTCTGTATCGCCAGCATCCAGATATGGGTACGCGGCTGATCAACATTCGGTTGTACGCCCGACGTAAGAGCGTTAATACCGACGATGCCTCCAGCGGGAGTCGTCTGAAACGAAATGTTCGGTACAGGCCAGACGGTTCCAGCCGAACTCCCGAAGCCATAACTGAACGGATGCAAAATGCTGTCCACGTTGAAGGATGGGTTGACCCAAGTTGGGGGATTGGCACGAGATGGGAACGACCAGGAACCATCCGCAACATTGCTATAGAAGAGTCCATACCCTCCTCGTACCGCCATTTTGCCGTTACCGAAAACGTCCCAGCCAAAACCGATGCGAGGCTCAAACCCCATGGGAGTGTTGTCGGTTACGTAGGCGTTATTGCCGCCCCGAACGGACATAACGCCGGTGGCCACCTGTTCGGCAAAATCACTGCCAGCACCAGGCGTAAAGAACGGCATTGGTGTGGTCGAACTATGGTTGTTCCCCCAGTGACCGAAGTAGTCGTATCGCAGACCGAGATTCAGCGTTAAACGCTTGGTCACTTTCCAATCGTCCTGGACAAATGCGCCGTAATACACCCAACGGAGCACATTGTAAAGGTTGGTGGCCAAGCCGCTGTTCGCCACTGTAAGTGCCGGTCCAGTCTGTGAAAAAGGTTCGTCCTGAGCAAAGTCGATAATATTGCTGAAGTTGAAAGTCGGCCGCAAGTCAACGTTTTCGAAGTTGTCGTCATCGTGATGGCGGTCAAAGTCGGCGCCAGCGTAGATGGTGTGCTTGCCGTGCGACCAGGTGAGCACATCGTGCCAATTAAAATTCTCGTGCACCCAGCCGTCGCCCCCCCAGTTAAAATACCCGGAATCGCCCGCGATGTACGCGACGGGAAGGTCCTTGAAGGTATCACTCTGCGTGTTCGGGACCCAGCCCACCGCCCGAACGAGCGTAAAACCCGCTTCGTTCAGAAGTGTCGGAGAAAAGGTGTGCGTCCAGTCGAGTTTGCCGTAAAAACCGGTATTCGGCTCAAAAATTCGAAGAGTCGGGTGGGGATCCGTTTGCTCTTGATTGGAATAGGTTCGGAAGAGGTCGAAGAACAGGCGGTTTGAGTCATTGATGTTGTAGTCCACGCGGGCATGATACTGATAAGCATTGTGGGTCGGGCTCTCCGAAATATTCGCCGTCCCAACGGCAGGCAAATCTGCGGGAAACGCCGAATTCGGATAAGAACCAGGATTTGCCGCTTCGACCTGGGCTACGGTGAGGATGTTCGACGTGGGATTAACTCCCGGTGGCGCCTGCTTGAAAAAGGCACTCGCAACACTGTTCGGGAAGTTCGACTCCACAAACTGCGCTAATTGGGGCGTCTCGACAGACACTATCTGATTCGTCGCATTCGAAGAAAGCAAACCAAAGGCGCCAATGAAAAAGAACAACTTATTCTTCAGGATGGGACCACCAAAAGTTCCCCCGAATTCGTTCCGCCGGAACACGGGCATTGCCCGGCAACCCGCCTCTCCAGGCGGGCAGTATTGAAAAATCGTTCGGGAGGTAAGTGTATTGTTTGTGAAATATTCGGAGAGCGAACCGTTAAAAGAATTGGTCCCCTGTTTGGTGAAGACCTGCACGTACGCGCCGCTGTAGCGGCCCTTGGAAGCGTCGAAGGTGGCCCCTGAAACGCGTACCGCCTCAATGAAGTCCGATTCTGGAGTCAAGTTCACAACGCCGTCACGGGAGGCGCTGTTCACACCAGAGCCGTCAACGTCGTACTCGTTGCTTTCCTGGCGCTGCCCCACAGCGTTGATTTGGTAAGCGGGTTCCTGCTCGAAACTGTCATTGTTGGCCGATCCGGAAGCAAGCGCACCGCCGCTGGGCATACCTGAACCGGTAATGCCAGGAGCCAGCTCGATCATGCTGGTGTAAATATTTCTTCCGAGCAAAGGCGCATTACCGATGGTCGTTTCTGAAAGTTCGCGCGTAGTGTTGCTCCTGTCAGTCTCAACTTCCGCTACCGTTGCTGTAACCTCGATGGAAGACGACTGCGTCGGCAATAACAGTGACGGATACAACGTCTTAACCTCGTTCGATTCGAGTTGCACATCCGTCTGAGTCCAGGTCTTGAATCCGGCCGCTTTAATTTCGATCGTGTAGACTCCTCCCGGCAAAGATGGGATGCGGAAATTGCCGCTCTCTGTGGTGACAGAAAATTTACTGACGTGCGTGGCCTGGTTGGTGACAGTCACATTTGCATTTGGAACTGTCCCTCCGGATTGTTCCACAACCACGCCCGTGAATCCGCTGTTGAATTGGGCAAATGCACCAGGCACGGCTATAAGAAAAAATAGCATGCATAGAGCAAGTGAAATTGCTGCTGATTTGAAACGAACTAAAAATGCCATCGAACCTCCTTGAAAATGTGCAAACTCACTTCTGAGCTGATTCAATACTTGGCCTTTGCTGCTCTTTCAATTTCTCGGACTGCTGCTGGCTTTCGAACCGGTCGATCAATGCCTGGCCCGCCGCTCGCCTTCCCGTGCGCAGATAGAGCCGCGCGAGTGTGTATTCCGCGTGCGCGTGGTTGGGATCCAATCGCAAGCACGTGACGAGATTTTGCTCCGCAAGTTTGGGAGACCCCTGCAAATACAGCTTGGAGAGTTGGTAGTACGAGTCAGCATAGGAAGGGTTAAAACGAATGGCTTGCTGGAAAGCGTGCTTGGCTTTCGCCTCAAGCCCCGGATCGGCTGGATGGCCTTCCTGTTGCTGGACTAGAATTTTGCCGAGGTAGTAGTGCATGTAATAGTTATCTGGGAAGTCGTGAGTAGCAGCCGTAAGCGTGGCCTCGGCCTCCTGCAACTGCCCCGCGTGTGCGTGAGCAATCGCCAGGCTAAGCAGAGCGACGCTGTTATCTTTTTGCAGCTGGCTGGCGTTGCGCAGACTTTCTTCCGCTTCCTCCAGGCGTCCCAGATTTACGAGAACGACGCCCTTCTGCACCAATAAGCGGTAAGAATTGGGGATATGCTCCAGCCCAACGTTGGCAGCTTCCAATGCCATGGGATAATTGTCATAGTCCACGCAGATTGTGCTGAAATCCAAATAATTATCTTCCCTTGCTGAATCCAGTTTCGCCGCCTGCCGCAGCGACTGCAGCGCCAGGCCAAGGTCACCATTCTTCTGAGCGACATTGGCCAAAAGATTCAAGGAGTCGCTGTCCGGGTTTGTGGCCGCAAGATCTTTCAGGATTTCTAGAGCTTCCTGCGAACGATTCATTTGGTCGAGCACGACCGCACGTTGGTAGGCGAGCCGCTCAAGTTGACTGTCCTTTGCACCAGCCTTATCCAATGCGGCCAAGGCCTGCGGGTTTTGCCCTAGTCGCGAATGCAACTCCGCCGCTTTCAAGTATTGGGAGGCTGAAATTCCGGGAATGCTGTCGAGACCGCTGAGCGCGGCTTTGGCCCTGTGCAACTGCTTGAGCTGGAATGCGGAATTCGCAAAGGATAGCAGGGCTTCCGGATAGCGGTATAGGAGGGGTCCAGACTGGTCTAGGAGCGACATTGCTTGCACGTAGTCGCCATTCTTCTCAGCGATCATTCCGAGAAAGAGATTGGCAACCGAACGTGACGCCACCGAAGCGTTCTTCAGTTTCTGAAATTCTGTCGCAGCCAGATCGTATCGGCCCACGTTGAAATAGATGACGGCGAGATTCTTACGAGCGGGAACGAACCCCGGATCAAATTGCAGGCTTTCCAGAAAATATTGCTTGGCCTGCTCGAAATCACCTTTCAGGCTATAGGTTGCCCCGGTAGCATTCAGTAGAAACGGATTTTGATAGTCGATCCCAAGGGCCATCTTAAATGTGGTAATTGCCTCATCCAGGTTCCCCTGTTTGGCAAGGGCGGCACCCGTGCGAAACAGTTTGTTTGCTTCCACGGAACGGGTCGCCAATATGTTTGAAGGGGTTTGGGACCTTAGACTGACGGGCCAAATCGCGGCGAGAAACAAACAAGTAATCCACACGCAGTCGCGGCGCAAACTGGAGCGGATACATCTAACATTGGGGGCCGAGATATATTCCGAGCGACCGACTGCGAACATTATCAGCACCTCCCACCCTAGCTCGCTAAATCAGTACCTGACAGGCCGCGCCTCGACTCGCGGTCAGGAGACGTCAAATAAAAACCAAATACACGAAGACCCTTGTTCACCTTTGACGTTTGTACGGTCCCCATTTTGGATCCTTGAGCAGTAGCCTAATTTAGCGTTAATTGAAACCTTCCAAGTAATTTTGCACCCCAAAGGACTTGAACGAATTAATAAGCTATAAATGCTGGCTGTTTTCATCCAAGTAAGCTGTCACAGAAAATAAAACGTTTCAATAACTCTTGTCAAGCATTATTTTTTGGGGCATCATAGTGCTGCTTTTGGTTTGTGAGTGGGACACGGCCCGATTCCCGGTTCTGGGAAGTCCTGATTTTTGGGATTGCCGAAATCTGAGTTAATCAAGATTCCATGGAAACGGCTTGTTGCATGTGCATCCGGCAAGAAGAAACAATGCCGGGAACTGATCGAGGAAATTACGGATAGAGTGGCGGCAACTCGACAGCCAGAGAAAGCGGGACTTTCATGTATCAACCGGAAGCTTACGCTATTGCACTGCTCTTCATGATCGGAAGCATGCTTTGCTGGGGCTCATGGGCCAACACGATGAAGCTGACTCCCGGTTGGCCTTTCCAACTATTTTATTGGGATTACGTGGTCGGAATTGTAATCGCGAGTTTACTGTGGGGCATGACTCTCGGCAGTCTGGGCGGGGGGCGACTGTCTTTTCTGAATAACATTAGCAGCGCCGATAGAGCCCATATTCTGTTTGCTCTCCTCGGGGGAGCTGTTTTCAATGTTGCGAACCTTTTGCTAGTTGCTGCGATCGAAATTGCGGGACTGGCCGTTGCATTTCCGATCGGCATCGGGCTGGCTCTTGTGGTGGGGGTGCTCCTAAACTACATCATTTCCCCCCAGGGCAATCCTTTTTTGCTCTTCGGAGGTGTCGTGCTGGTCGCACTTGCAATTGTTGTGGATGCCCTTGCCTACCGCAGACGGGAGATAACCAGTAAAGCTCTGGGTGCTCGTGGAATTCAGATCAGCCTGGCCTGCGGCATCCTTATGGGCAGCTTTTATCCGCTCGTCACGAAAGCAATCACAGGACAGAACGCCCTTGGCCCATATGCGGTGGCTTTTTTCTTCGCTCTCGGAGTCGCTATCTGCGCCGTACCTGCAAATTACCTTTTAATGCGCAAGCCTCTGACAGGAAGAGCTTCGGTCAGCATGAGCGAGTACGCGAAGAGCCCTGGAATTTGGCATTTCTGGGGAATTCTGGGTGGTGCCATTTGGTGCACGGGAGCTGTCCTGAACTTTGTTGCTTCTCACGCCCAAATCATCGGCCCCGCTATTTCATATGCGATTGGACAAGGGGCAACAATGGTTTCAGCCATCTGGGGAGTGTTCGTTTGGAAGGAATTTGCGAGCGCGCCAGCCAGCGCCCGAAAACTCATTCCTCTCATGTTTGGCTTTTTCCTGGTTGGCTTGGCTGCTGTTGCCCTTGCCCCCGTAATTTTTAAATGAGGGACGAGGGAGAATTTCGGAATAAGGCCCTGGCCTGACAGACTCATATGACTGGAATAGGAGTGACATGACAAAACGCCTTCTCGTTGTTGGAAGCATCAATCTTGATCTTGTTTCCGTGGCACCGAGGATTCCTGTTACGGGAGAAACCCTATTTGCAACCAGCTTTGCTACATACCCGGGAGGAAAAGGGGCCAACCAGGCATTCGCGGCCGCACGGCTTGGAACTACAGTGAGCATGATTGGAAAAGTCGGAAACGACGCTTTTGGCGCCGAACTGTGGGCCAACCTGCAATCCGAAGGCGTAGATACTACGGCCGTCGAAGTTGCTGCCACCTCTTCGGGAATTGCGCAGATTATTACCACGGATAATGGAGAGAATGTCATAGTTGTATCGTCGGGCGCCAATGCCCACGTCTCTCCTCGCGACCTCGAAAAACACTTAGACCTCATTCGTAGCTCAAGCATGATTTTGGCGCAATTGGAAATCCCGCTTGAAACGGTGGAGTGCCTTGGGGCCCTCGCCCACAAAGAGGGCATTCCTCTTATTCTCGACCCTGCGCCTGCTCGCCAGTTGCCCTCGTCTCTGCTCAAATGTGTAGAATGGCTTACGCCTAATGAATCGGAGACATGCTCCCTCTTGGGTCTCAAAGCACAGGGAGTTTCTCCCTATTCAATGGAAGAGGTTGCCGGCATGCTCTTAGAGGGCGGCAGCCGCAATGCTCTGCTCAAACTTGGTAAGCGCGGGTGTTATGTTGCATCCGCAGGTGGCAGACGGATATTTCTGCCCGCGTACGCGGTCGACGCAATCGACACGACGGCAGCCGGAGATGCTTTCAACGCAGCGTTTGCGTCCGCATTGCTCGAAGGTCATGATCCGGTTCGCAGCGCTTCATGGGCTTCCGCCGTTGCCGCTATTTCAGTGACTCGGCGAGGGGCGCAGCCATCAATGCCGACGCGGCCAGAAGTCCAAGTTTTCCTGAAAGAACGAGAAGGAGCTAGACAGCGAGTTTAGCCACAGAGCCAGACACTGATCGAAATTCCAAGCTTTTCCGCATACGTAAATATCCATATATCTTTGCATGTCTTTCGATCGAGGAGAAATCACACGCTCGCTAAACCAATTATTCCCCCTCGATTTTCGTGCTGGGGGTTTTCTGCAGCGCCTTTGGATTGACACAGTTCACTTCTTACGCGTCCGGCCCGCAAGGCTCGCCAGCCTTTTCTTCGAACTCTCCAGATGCAGAAAGTACTGGTTTCGCGGGATGAAATGTGGATAGGAAGACTCGCCAAAGAGCTTGCTAAACATATTCAAATGGCTTGCGAGCCGCCACACTACAATATACGGAACGGTGAACATGATAGTCTTCTGTGCGACTTCCCTCGAAGCGCGCCGCAGGAACGCGAGCGCTTCCTCAAACTCACGGAGAGACTTGACAGATGAAGTGAGAAGCGCGGGCATAACGTGCAGGGGTTTTCGTTTTTGAAACCTTTCATTCAGCAACTCTCGGAGTTTTCGTGTGCGCGTGAAAAGAGCAGTAGGACCACATCCATTTCAACTCCGCTGAAGGGAAAGAGGGATATGAACGCACTCAAACTGTTGCTAGTGTGCACCTCCTTGGCTCTTCTGTTCATCGTCGGCCCTTCGCTTGCGCCGACTGCTTCCTGCCCGGCCACCGCTGACTGGCAGACAACGCTGCAGCAGCGCCTGCCAGTCTACGGACACCGGAATTGGATCATCGTTAGTGACCCGGCTTTCCCGGCTTACTCGCAAAACGGCATTGAGATGATCGTTGCGAACCAGGATCTGGCCTCAGCCTTGAACTACGTGGCCCAGGCCATCTCCTCGTCTAAGCATGTGCGAGCCACCGCCTTCTTGGACCAGGAACTTCAATTTGTTCAGGAAAAAGGACTACCTGGGAGTCACGCATTTGCGGCAGGAAATCTCCACTGCATTTGTCAAGAACAACTTGTCGAGTATCCCTCACTCCGAAGTTTTATCCAAAATTGACGATGCAGGGAAAGCCTTTCGCGTCCTGTTCACCAAGACAAACACGACGATCCCTTACACCTCTGTCTACATGGGCCTGGATTGCGGTTACATGACCGATGAAGTCGAAAACAAGATCAGAAAGGCAGTTGCATCCGCAAACAAGCAAGTGAGTCCATGCACTAACGTCCAGGATGTTTGTTGATCGCGCAATATCGCGATGAACTTGGACTGATTCGCGCCTAAATAATTAGAAACCATCACTTACGAGCCGAATCTTTCCGACAGAGTTGCACTGGGAGTTTGAAGGATCCCTGGAGCGGAGAGCGAATTACCTTGCCGCCGCAACTTTTCTAGGACTCTTTCTTGCCGTGCGGGGCATTCTCGATACACTCCAAGACGAATGCTCCAGCGGGAGGACGGAGTTACGGAGCTTGAGTTCTGTGTCCAACACCAGGCGCTTCGGGCTGCCTTTGCGGCCTTTAATGCGCTCCAGGAGCAGATTCGCGGCGGTGGCGCCGAGCTGGTAGCTGGGCTGATAGACCGAAGTGAGCGCTGGGCTCGTATACTCGCAGAATTCCAAGTCATCGAACCCGACTAACGAGATCTCTTCCGGGCAACGAAGGTCAAGCTCATGAATGGCGTGAAGGACGCCCAACGCCATCAGGTCGTTGCAGGCAAAAATAGCAGTCGGACGGGGCAACATGCGCAGAAGACGTCTCGCGGCCTGAAATCCGCTGCGTGTATCGAACACCGCTTCTTGCACGAATTCCGCAGGAAGTGGCAGATTCGCTTCTTTGAGTGCTTTCCTGAAACCTTTTAAGCGTTCGACGGAGTTGGCAAGAAGAGAAGGTCCGGTGATGACCGCTATGTGACGATGGCCCGACTGAATCAGGTGCTGGGTCGCGCGATATGCGCCCAGTTCATTCGCCACGACGACCGAGTCGCCCGTCCAGCCGTCGGGACGGCGGTCGATGCAAACAACCGGCGGGATGCCAGCTGTGCCGGGCTTGAGACTGGAAGCAATGTCACTGCCGGCTGCCGGAATAATCAGAAGGCCCGCGGCCCGATAGGAACGAAGTTCATTGAAATAGAGGGATTCCTTGGCGGGATCGTTATCGGTATTACAGAGGATCACCCGGTAGGAATGCTTGAACGCAACGTCTTCGGCGCCGCGCACGAGGCCTGGAAAGAAGGGATTGGTAATGTCCGGGATGATCATGCCGATCATCCGCGTGCGATTCGTACGTAACCCTTGAGCAAGTGCGCTCGGCTGAAAGCCCAGGTTGCGAATCACTTCGAGCACACGTTCACGGAGTTTTGGTCGCACAGGCGCGGTGCCATTGACCACGTGCGAAACCGTGCCTATGGAAACGCTAGCGCGTTCGGCGATCTGCCGCATTGTTACAGGAGCTGTCATATTCTAGAACTTCTCATTATATGTCAGTCGCGGCGATATGCAACGCAGTGCGACCGCTTCCGTAAAACGGTTCAACGTGCGTCCTGTACGAGGCGGAAACCCAGCGCGCCGGAACGATCCATGCTTCCCGCCATCAACAAGAGTTTGCTATGTTCCGTCAATTTATATGGCTGGGAGAAATACCAGATCGATCCCTGCGGCTTGTAATAGCTTCCGCCTCGCAGAATGCCGGCTCGTGTATGCTCGTCAAGAAATTCATCCGTCCATTGCCAGACGTTGCCGACAAGATCCATCACTCCAAACGGGCTGGCGCCTTTGGGATGCGCATCGACCGGATCGGGACCGCGCATCGTGCGGCTCTTATCCGGCTCGGGAACGGCGGTTGCGTCCCACTGGTTGCCCCAAGGATAGAGGCAGCCATCCGTGCGTTGCGTCGCATAATGCCATTCCCATTCGTGCGGCAGGCGCTTCGTCGAGATAACGGTCGACGATGTACTTGCCAGCAACAGAATCATATAAGAAGCGGTCCTGCACCATCATCTTCGGCTGCATGAAACTGGACTGCGTCCAGAGCAGTTCCGGGATTTCGTAGTGCGCGCCATAGTAGCCAATTCGGATGCGGCGCTCGTTACGCCAGTGCATAATGTCCTTCAACCAGATTTGGTGGTCTTCAGGAGTGCAAGGCTTGTAGCTGCCTTCCCAGAGACCCTTCATGTTCAAGCAATCATGGCTTTTAGAGGACAAAACATCAGAGAAAGAAGAAGCCGGGTTTTCACATGCGCTCCATGACCTAGTGCGTGGAGTGCGCCAAACCGGCGCGATTACAAACCGTTTCAAAATAGTTGTCTAGTCCATGGACTCTTGCATTATATTGTTGACGCTTCGTCCATCTGAGATTGTGTTCCCTGCCTTTCTGGCACGCACTGTATGTCCTCAACCATGATGTGTTTGATACATTCTACGGGATTAAGCGTGTTCCGACCGTGGAGAAATACTTCTGTAGACCTCATCCGTCCGGCAATCGGAAGCCAAAGGATGCGAGTCAGGCAGTTTAAACTAAGTGGCGCAAAAACCAAGGCGCGGAAGTCTTCTGGTACACACGAATCCAGCGGTTGCGAACTCCGAGGAATAGGTGCCGCCACTCCAATCAATCACTTCCAGTCCTGCGCGATGGGCTGTTTCCGTGATCGCTGCGGCTCCACGCTAGGTCCGGTGGCCGCACCACATGTAGTATTCGTCGAGTGGCCCGAGATTCTCCCCGACGGGAATAGCGCTAGAGCCTGTCGTGTCGATGGCAAGTGAGGCTACGCCTGACTTCCAACTCGCCATGCGCTCCGCGAAGAAGGCGATCGCTTTGCAGCCCACGCTTGCCGCCGCTTGCGGTGTGCTGGCAAAACTGTACATGGAAAACGGGCAGTACCAGGAAGCGATTGAGCAGTGCAGGAAATCTCTGAGCAGCGATCCCAAGGATCTAACCGCAGTGTACCGCCTGATTCAGGCGTTGCGGAAAACCGGGCAGAAGCAAGAAATTCCCGAGTTGCTTCAGCGCCTGGCCCAGCTCCGCGAACAGGCCACGCAAGATGAACGGGAACGTTATCGCTACAAGCTATTCGAAGATGACACGCCCACCAAGCAGCCGGCAAAGCCCTAGGCGCTCTACATTCTCTTTTTTGTGGTTTTCGCCTGAAGTCCGAGAAAATGTTTACTCGCATTGTCCTTCGGGCGATAATTGACATCTGACATTCACATTATCAAGAAAGGGAAATCTGTCGGAATGACCTTTTCGCGTCGCACGTTTATGCGATTTTCCCTGGGATCAGCGATCTCATTGACGGCCGAACGACTGCTGGCGCAAGGGATGGGGGGCCGCGTGGCCAAGCCCCTGGCCCGGCAGGCCCCTTCGGGGCGCCCCTTCAACGCGCACTTCGTTGATGTGGCGGCCGCTGCCGGACTGACTGCACCGACCATATATGGTGGCGAGGAGAACAACAAATACATCCTGGAATCTGACGGCTGTGGCTGTGCGTTCATTGACTACGACAACGACGGTTGGATGGACATCTTTTTGATCTCGGGCACTCGCCTTGAGGGCGCTCCCCCCGGCGCCACGAACCGGCTGTACAAGAACAATCGTGACGGAACATTCACGGACGTAACGGAGAAGGCGGGACTGCATGCCGTCGGTTGGGGTGACGGTGTATGCATCGCGGATTACAACAACGATGGCTTCGATGATATTTTTTGCACTCGCTTCGGACAAAACATTCTTTACCGCAACGATGGTGACGGCACTTTCACCGATGTGACGAAGGCTGCTGGGCTGTTGAACGACGAACCGCGGTGGGGTGCGGGGTGCGCCTTCCTGGATTACAACCGTGATGGGCACCTGGACTTGTTTGTCTCTAATTACGTGCGTTTCTCGTTTGCACATGCGCCGGTTCCCGGAGCCAGTTCGAATTGCAATTTTAAGGGCATTCCCGTGGAGTGCGGTCCACGCGGGCTTCCCATGGGACGGCATTTGCTCTACAGAAACAACGGCGACGGGACGTTTACCGACGTCAGCAAGCAGGCAGGCATCGCGAAGACTCCGCCATGCTATGGCATGACCGTGGTGACGGCGGATTTGGACGAAGACGGATGGCCGGATATTTACGTCGCTTGCGATTCCACTCCCAGCTTGCTCTTCATGAACAACCATGACGGAACATTCCGCGAAGAAGGAGTATTGCGGGGGGTAGCCCTCAGTGACGATGGAGAAGAACAGGCGGGCATGGGGGTGGGGATTGGCGATTACGATCTCGACGGGCATCTAGATCTCTTCAAGACGCACTTCACAGACGATTCCTGCATTCTTTACCACAACGACGGCAAGGGGAATTTCGACGATGTCACGCGGCAGTCTCACATTGGGGTAGAGACGCGCTATGTCTGCTGGGGTACTGGAATCTTCGATCTCGACAATGATGGATATCCGGATATCTTTATCGTTACCGGAAACGTTTACCCGGAAGTGGAACGAACCCTCCCGCAATATCCGTACAAGACCCCGCGCGCGGTGTTTCGCAATCTTGGCAATAACTCCTTCGAGGAACTGGTCGAAGTTGCCGGCCCCGGCGTTGCTGCGGCGCACTCCAGTCGCGGATGCGCGTTCGGGGACTTCGATAATGATGGTGACATCGACATTCTTATCATAAACATGAACGAGCCCCCTTCCTTGTTGCGCAATGACATCCAAGGAAAACAGAATTGGCTTAAGGTGAAACTTGAGGGTGTGAAGTCCAATCGAAGCGCGATCGGAGCTCGGATTCTGGCCCGTTATGGCGGAAAAACACAGGCGCAAAGCCTGGTAAGTCAAAGCAGCTTCTATTCCTGCAACGATCCCCGCCTGCACTTCGGCCTCGGAGGCCACACTTCGGTGGACCTGGAAGTGCACTGGCCCAACGGCCTTGTGGAATCCTTCAAGCACGTTCCACCCAATCAATTAATCACGCTGAGGGAGGGAGTGGGGCGGGTGGCGAACCGAGGCTGGGCAAAGACATGAGCTGAGAAGGCTGGCTGGCCGTGGCACGTCTCGCCAGCCCCTAATAGAAAACTACTAGAAAAAGCTTGACAAGCAATTTTGAGTGACATATACGTTGGGGCAAGTGGGAAAACGTTTACGCTAAAATTGCTTCGTAAACATTTTACTTTGAACATTAGGGGGTGAAGGTACATGAAGGCAAAATTAGTTGTTGGATGGTCGATTCGGCTGCTCGCTATTCTTCTATTAACAGCCGGCTCGGCCTGGGCCCAGTTCACTGCAAGTATTCAAGGAACCGTCACCGATCCGAGTGGCGGAGGGGTCGGGCAAGCGACGGTTTCGCTGGAAAACCTGGACAACCATATTTCGGCGGTGACTACTACGGCTGCCGAAGGGGGGTACAGGTTTCTGAGCCTTGCTCCGGGTACGTACAAAATTTCCGTTGAAGCGAAAGGCTTTTCCAAGGCGGAAACGACGGTCACACTCGAGACGAATCAAAACCTAAACGTACCTATAGCGATCAAGGTGGGCGTGGCGACGGAATCCATTGTCGTCACTGCCGAAAATCCGCTTATAAACACTACAGAGACACGAAATCAACAGACGCTCGAAACCCAGGAGCTGTCGACTTTGCCGCTGGCAGGCCGCAATTTACTTTCGCTGGTAACCGTGGCCCCGGGCGTCACTGGCCTGGGACTCGCCGGCGGTCCTGGCGTGTCTTCGGGCACTCCGGGATCTGGCGTGGACAATTTTTCCACGGAAACGGGCGTTGACGTCAGCGCCAATGGTCAAGGTACGGTTTCGAATATGTGGATTGTGGACGGGCTTGACGTCACCAGCAGCATCCGGCAGGGCGTCTTAAATCTCGAGCCCAACCCCGACGTCATTCAGGAATCGAGCAATCAGGTCAACACGTTTACGGTTGACTATGGCCATTCGAGCTCCATCCAATTCGCATCGACCACAAAGTCTGGAACCGATACATTCCACGGTCTGGCCAGCGACTATTTCAACTATCAGAACATGTATGCGAGATATTCCAGTCAAACCTCCGCGGCTCAACCCGACGTCTCCTATGCTCCATTCCATAGCAACAATATGTCCGGGACCATTGGCGGACCCATTATTCCCCATCACGAATTCTTCTTCTTCTTCGCCGTCGAACCGCTGCGTTCTTCTGCTTCCACAGGTAACACGGTGCTGACCTATCCGGATCCGGCGTTCGTGACCTGGGCCGGTACCAACTTTCCGGGCACTTTCGGAACCAAGGTTCTGACCACCTACACGGTCTCCCCTGCCGTGATTACGAACGGCGTATCGAAGACCGCAGCCGATATCTTCCCGGTGGGTAGCTCGGATGCTTGCGCGACGGCCGCCACCAACTTCCTGCCTTGTACAACTGATATGGTTGACACCGGAACCTTCAATTCCAGTAACTTCCGCAACGGCACTCAGTATTTCGTTCGCGTGGACAAGTATTTCAAGAATGACCGCATTTACGGAAGCTTCTTCCGTACCCTTCTGGGCTACGGTGGGCCCGCCTCCATCCCGCAATTCAATACCACGAACAATAGCTGGCAGCGCGCCTTCCAGGTGAACTGGACGCACACCTTCAATCCGACGACCCTGAATGATGTGATGTTTAACGGGAATCGCATTGAGGGCAAGCTTGACGAGACCGGTGACTTCACCATTCCTATCATCGGCGTAACCGGACAAAACCTCGGCTACGGCCTGGGTTTCTCGCAAGGCGATTTCATTCAACATAACTACCACTGGCGTGATGTTCTGACGCATGTGCGTGGCGCACACGTATTGAAGGTGGGCTACGAAGGTTGGTACGGCGATGACGTCGAGCCGTTCCAAGGTCCGTGGTCGCATCCGAATTTCACCTTCACCAACCTGTTAAATCTGGCGCAAGACGCCCCCTATAGCGAGACTGGAGTGATGTACAACCCCAATACAGGCGTGCAGCAGCTTTGGAGTTGGGACGCTGCCTCCAAAACCTGGGGTATCTTTGCGGAGGACAACTGGAAAGTGCGGCGCAATCTGACCGTGCAACTGGGCTTCCGTTTCGACAATCAGGGAAACCCGTATTCCAAGTCACCTACGACCGTTTTTGGCGACTTCTACCTTGGCACCGGTTCAACCATGGCGGAACAAGTGGCCACCGGCTATGCGAAAGCCACGCATTTAGCGCTGGCTCACACACCCAAGGCCTACAATCCGCGTATCGGCGCGGCATGGGATGTCAACGGAAAGGGGAACTGGGTGGTGCGCGGCGGCTTCGGAATGTATTCCAATTGGCTCACGCCCGCCAACATCCAGGAAGAGTACCGGGGCAATCCACCGGGGCTAATCAACCCTGTCTTTTATGCGACAAATGCACCGGGTAACCGGCCAGTGTTTGTCCAGGGTACCAGCAGCACACCACCGTTTGGATACCAATACCCTGGACTGGCTGGCACCACCTTGTGTCCCACAGCTCCTTGTCTGGACGCCGCGGGAGGAATTGTCGGTGCGGGATTGGGGATTGGCGGCATCAACCCCAACATCGTATCCCCTACCGCCTACATTTTCGCGGCCTCGCTCGAGCATAGACTTGGCAGCCACCTGGTTGCCAGCGTGCTTTACAGTGGGTCCCACGACACCAACCTAGTCGGCAATGGAAACCAGGGAGGTGATGTCTCCTATGGCACTGACATCAATGACATGCCGGGAGATCTCCTAACACACGCCAGTCCCGTGCGATACAATCCGAGTTTTGGATCAATCGCTTACACCCAGAACGATCGTGTGAGCAACTATGAGGGCATCACTTTCAACCTTCGAGCAAGAGTAAAACGCGGGTTCTTTGACGCATCGTACACCCGCTCTTCTTCTAAAGATGACGCCAGCGCTTATCCCACCTCGGTGGATCCGCACCAATACTACGGACCCTCGCCTTGGGATGCTCCCAACCGCTTCTCCCTCAGCTTCAACTATGAGCTGCCGGGCCTTCGGAATGGTGCCGGGTTTGTAGGGCACCTGACGGGAGGATGGGGACTCAGCGGAATGAGTATCTACCAGACTGGTTATCCTTTCACGGTCTATACTTCGGCGGTATACAACGGGGCGAGCTATGTTGCGGGTGCAGACGCGCACACTGCCACAACCGGAGACTATAATGCCGATGGAGACGACATGGACTTCCCGAATGTCACCTCCTACGCGCAGTCGACGTCGCGGAGCGCTTTTACCTCCACCGGCATCTTCTCGGCTGGGCAGTTCACCGTGCCCACAGCGAGCACCGAGGGCAACGAGAAGTACAATGCCTTCCGCAATCCGCCCTTTGTTGAGTCGGATGTGACTGCTTACAAGAATACCCATATAACGGAGAGGCTCAACTTCCAAATCCGGTTTGAGTTCTACAACCTCTTCAACCATCCCAACTTCTACAACACCAATGGCAATTTGACCGCTGGAAACTTTGGCGAATATGGCGCTCAGACGCTGCCGAGATGGTGGCAAATCGGAGGAAAGCTCACGTTCTAGACTGATTGCGAATAACGACAAGAGGGGCCACCGTTTTTACCCCAAGCGGTGGTCCTTCTGGATTAGCGGGGTGGGCTGGGGGTGCCCGGAGCTCCCGGGCAAAGTTCCAGGCCACATTTCAAGCTTTTGACAATTTGTTGGGGTAGAGGCGGAGGCGGTGCAGCCCCGCCTCATTTTTTTGCTAGTCCTGCCATCTACGCCACTGAACCTAAAGTCCGAAGTTGGAGAGAGATTCCTCCACTCCGGGACGGCTAAAAACGCCGTCCCTCCGGTCGGAATGACAAATTTTGGGTGGTGGATGAGATGAGAAAATCTAACTTCGGCGAAGTTGGATTTTCCCGCGACAATCGATTGAAACTAAACAAAGTGCGCTCGCCTTCAAATGATCAACTTCGGATTTCAGGTCAAGAGTAGGCCGTAACCTGATTGGCGTTAGTTTAGCTGGATGTTCAGCGCGGCCACGCACGCCGGTGGAAACTCAACCACAAGAGATCCTTCCTTCAAGCTCAAGGGTTTTGTTTGAGGAACAACCACGTCCTGCTGCTCAAACGTATTGTGCGCGTGAATGTCGGAGTGGCTCAAAAAGGTCATGTTGGCGCTCTTGGCTGTTGCCCCTCGCAGAGCGATTTCCGCCAGACGAGATTCGTTGGTGCTGGGATTGACCGTGGTGATCGTTAACTCTTTTTCGCGCACGGAGGCGGAACCCTGCAATCCCCAGAATGACGCGGGTTTTCCGTCCCGGTCATAGTGCAAGCTGGGCGCGGAGAAAATCGTGCGCAGCGCGTCTCCTCCCTGGTGGGCCGCGTACAGTTCGAAGACGCGGCCGACCGGAGTAACGACGAATTTGCCTTCATGTGCCAGGTACAGGCTGTTCAAGCAGTTGATGAGCTGTGCGCAGTTAGCCATGGCAATTTTTTCGGGATGCCTGTTGAAGATGTCCAGCGTCATGCCGCTGAACACCGCGTCCCGCAACGTGGGCATCTGCTCGAGCAGGTCGCCGGGAGTGGCCTCGCTGCCGGGGCGATACCACGGGCCCCATTCGTCCACCACCAGCTTCACCCGATGCTCATGGTCAAATTCACTCAAGACTTGCCAGTGGCCGGTGACCAGGCCTTCCATTCGTTCTCCTTCGCGGAGCAGCTCATACCAATCCACCGGGTCAAACTTTAGCGCTTCTCCCTTGCCAGCCTCCCAGTTCTGCGTTTTTCCGCGGCTCAAGTTCCAGGCGTAGTGATGTAGAGCCATTCCATAAATGCGGCGCAATTCCCATGGGCCTTTGCGCAAAACTTCCGCCAGAAACTCGCGTGTCCAATTCCAGTCGTCCACGTTCGGACCGGAGGCGATCAGGTGCAACTCCTCGCCGTATCTTGGAAGCCAGGTCGAATAGCGCCGGAATTCCACGGCATATTCCTGAGGGGTGAACTCTCCCCCGCAGCCCCACGATTCGTTTCCGACTCCCCAATACTTCACATGAAAAGGTTCCGCATAGCCGGCGGCCGCCCGGGCATCGGCCATGGTGGTGCTTCCCGCGGGGGAATTGCAGTATTCCACCCACTGATAGAAGGCCGACGCGGGCAGGCTCTTCACGTTTGCGGCAAGATAGGGTTCAGCGGCGATGAGCTTGCAGAAGTGCACGAATTCGTTGGTTCCGACGGCATTCGGATCGTAACTGTGGCTCGCTGGCGCCTTCTCTGTCTCATCGTTTGCCCAGAAGTTTGTGCGCCGGGGGCGTTTTTCCGCGGGGCCGATTCCGTCGCGCCAATCGTAGCTGTCTGCAAAGCATCCGCCTGGATAGCGGATCACCGGAGCCTTGATTTTGCGCATGTGCTCGATCAGTTCTTTTCGCAGCCCGTCGATATTCGCGACGCGCGATTTTTCCCCGACCCAAATGCCGTCGTACAACACGCCGCCCAGATTTTCGGCAAAGTGGCCATAGATGTTCGGAGAGATTGTGCCCAGTGGCTCGTCGAAAAGGACCTCGATGCGAGAATCCGCCGTTCGTGAGCCGGAGGAAGTATGCCAACCGGATTTTGGAGTCAAGACAATTGCCGCAGCTCCCAACGCCCCCTTTTGCAGGAAATCGCGACGCTTCATCATGTGGGTCTCCTCTTGGATTCTAGTTTCCCTTGCGAAATCGAGTTAGCAGGAAAGCAAGGCGTCTTACAATTCATGTCTGGAACTTCGGCCGTTCCGATTACTGCCTTTTGCTAGAGGCATCACCGTCCAAAGCAGCGTGCGGCCAGCCGTCCACGTGAGTGTTGAAATTTGCAGGCAGGGAATCCCCGTCTTCGCGTCGTAGGCGTGGTAGACGATGATATCCCCCTCCTTTTGAAGCAAAACCGATTCTCCGCCCGGGCCTAGCCATTTCTGATTTCCCCTGAGCAACGGCGTCGCGGCACCTTCACTCATTTTCTTTCCCGCTGAGTCGTGGTAGGGCCCAGTGACTTCTCGCGATCGCCCCACCATCGTGCGGTACGTACTCTTTGTGCCACGGCAACACAGGTCATACGAGACCAACAGATAATAGTAGTCCCCGTGATGGACAATGAATGGCGCCTCGATGGCTTGGTAGTCCGGGGGCAAGCCGGGCTGGGGTGGCTCGAATTGCTCTGGCTTGTGGCGGCTGGCCAACGAATAGACCTTCGTGTCTTCAGAGGAAAGCTTTCCGGTCTTGCGATCAAGCTTTCTCATCTTGATCCCGCTCCTGAAACTTCCGAACGACAACCATGCTTGCCCTTTTTCGTCCAGGATCAGATTAGGATCTATCGCATTAAAGTCGTCCTCAGTGCGTGATCGGAGAACCAGCCCTTCATCCACCCAGTGGAAATCGGGACTCTGCGGGTTCAGCGTCTTGTTCGTCAGGAGCGCAATGCCCGAGGTGTTTACTCCAAATGAGGAATACGCGTAGTACAAATGAAACTTGCCGTCAAAATAAGAGATATCCGGGGCCCAGAGCTCTTTTGTTTTTGGGCTCTGCTGCTTAATCCACGCGGGAATCTCGGAGAACACGTAGCCGCAAGCCTTCCAGTGCACTAGGTCTTTCGAGCAGCGGATCGGAAATTGCTCACCCGTTCTTGAATTTGGCGGAGTGGTCGCAAAAAGGTACCACGTATCCCCCTCCTTTATGATGGAGGGATCGTGCGTTCCCAGAACATCGCCTTCCACATTGAAAACGCGCGGCCCGTCGGGCGCGCCGGCATTTGCTCCAAAAGGCTGCAAGAGAAGAGGTGCCAGGACAAGCGCGCGTAAAATTAAGCTTCCTGGTTGGAGTCGGGTCATAAAAGGATTCCCTCGGGTACTCTAGATATACATCGAGAAAACGTTTGCTTCAACTGGTGTGTAGGGTCTTCTTGACGGAGCCGAACACTTCCTGCACAATCGAAGTGTCAGCGTCGCTATGCTCCGAGAGCTGTTTCGCCTTGGGCCCGGAATGCCGTTCGCGTTCCCTTCGGAATCAGCGTTCGCCTTCAGCGGATTCCGAAGGAGCTTCAGCCGTGAAGGGAGAAGCCCCCTCGGACGGAGATCACGCGTTCAGGCTGCGCAATTCGCTCAAAGTTTGGCAACGACCCTAGTTCCTGCCCCAGCCTGGCACCGCCCGGCCTCGAATGTGAGAATGCTTGGCGTTGCCGGTGGCTGGCGCGGCTCCGGCCGAACTGGCAGTTTGAGCCAGAGCAAAACCACTTGAAGCACATGTTTCAGTCCCTTCTATCTCTGCGGCGGAAACGCGTGACTCCCTCGGTTTGGGCCCGTCCCTTCCTGGGGTCCAAGGTTCCCGCGTGGTTACTTTGCGTCTTCATTTGGTTCTCGCTTACCACGCGCACTCGTGCGCAAACCAGCCCGCCTCCCACTCCGCAGTCCGTCGTGCAGGCGCTTCAGTCCCACGACAATGAACTGGCTCTGCGTCTGGCCCGGGAGTTAGCTCGCGTCCATCCCAGCGATCCACGCGCCTGGACATTACAAGGGATCGCCCTCCAGGGCTTGGACCGGCCCCAGGAGAGTCTGCATGCATTCAAGCACGCGCTCCAAATCGATCCGAACAACGTCGCCGCGCTGGAAGCCGCGGCACAGCTTGAATTCCAAGCCGGCAGCCCCGAGGCGCTGCCTTTCTTGGAGAAGTTGCTCAGCCTGAACCCCGATGACCAGACGGCACATGCGATGACGGCGGCACTCGCCTTCCAACGAAAAGACTGCGCCACCACCGTCGCGCACTACGAAAAGAGTCCTCAGGTCGTGGCGAATGATATTCCGGCACTCTCGCAATTCGGCGCCTGTCTGGTTCATTTGAATCGTGCTGCGGAAGCGCTTTCGGCCTATCAGCGGATTGCTGAACTTCGACCCCAGGATCCGGAGGCGCTTTATTACCTCGGGCTCGCCCAGTACGGCGCCCACCACTACGAGGATGCCATTCGCACATTGCTTCCCCTCACGGAGGGTGGTCTGGAAAAGCAAAGGGCGGCGGCCTTGAATCTGATCGCGGCGGTCTACGAAGACGATCAGCAGACGCCCCCGGCGGTCGCGGCCTTGCAGAAGGCTATCGCGCTTGACCCCGCCAACGGTGACAATTATCTTGACTTGGCCACTCTCAGTTTGGATCACGGGGCCTTCAAGCTGGGCGTGGATGTGCTCAACGCCGGGCTCCACGCCGTGCCCGATTCCGCCCGTCTCTATCTTGAGCGCGGCGTCCTCGAGGTGCAGTTGGAACAGTACGACGAGGCGAACGCCGATTTCCGAAAAGCTGCAGCCTTAAACCCTCTCCAGAATTACAGCTCCGTGGCGCTGGGCATATCACTGCTCCAGGAAAACAAATTGGGCGAATCCGTTCAGGTCGTGAAGCGGCGTCTCGCGAAGGAGCCCGGCGATCCCACCCTCAACTATCTTCTCGCCGAACTGCTCATCCGCAAGGGCGTTCAACCCGGCACGCCCTCCTTTCAGGAAGCAAACGCCGCCGCACAGCGTGCCGTGCGCAATAAGCCGGATTTTACCCTTGCCGAAGACGTCCTCACCGAGCTTTACCTGCGTTCAGGAGAGGCGGGTCTTGCGGAGGCAACCGCACGGCTTGCGTTGAAGTCCGATCCCAACGACCAATCCGCTCTCTACCACCTGATCGTCTGCCTCCGTGAGAAAGGTGATCGTACGGAATTGCCGCAGCTCGTGCAAAGGCTGGCGGAGGTCACCGCAGGGTTGCGCGAGCAAGAAAAGGCCCGGAACCGCTTCAAGTTGGTTGAAGAAGAGAGCGACCGAGATTCCCAAAAGAGGGTGAATCCGTGATGCCCTGCTGGCCATTGTTCCGTGCCGTTGGACCCAGGAAGCGAAAAAATGGAGCACTGGAACCCCACAAGGAGTGTTTGCTGCTCCGTGGATCAGAGCTAAGATAGAAATACCGGACAATCGTCCGAAGTGAAGAGCTGAGCTGGCGGACCATCAGTCCTCTGGCCGAATGACGGGGATGCCGTGAATCGATTGGGAGCCCGAAGTCTGGGCATCTGCGGGGTGGCTGCCGTCTTCGCAGCAGTTTTGGGACTAGGCGCCGTGCAGCACGGCTCAAGCATGGCCGGTTCGGCGTATGCGCAGCGACCGGCAAGTGCGCACGCCATGGGATCCTCTCCCTCGCCCAGCGCTGATGATCCGAAGCTGGCTGCGATTACGGTCGACTACCCAGAGGAAGGATCGATCTTCCCGCCGGAGATCACACCTCCAACATTCCTCTGGCGTGACGCTTCGGACAGCGCCTCCGTGTGGACAATCGATGTGGCGTTCACCGACGGCTCGGCTGGGATTCGGGCGGAATCAGCGGGCGAGCGGTTGCGCATCGGCGAGATTGACCCGCGTTGTATCTCCGCAAGCAACGAACCGCCCAAGCTTACGCCCCAGCAAGCCGCAGCGCGAACTTGGATACCGGATGCGGCCACCTGGGAGGCGATGAAGAGACAATCGAAGGAGCATCCAGCCACCGTCACGATCACCGGATTCCAAGACGAGCATCTGGACCACCCCGTTTCCCTCGGCGCGGTGGTGATTCAAACCTCGATGGATCCAGTGGGAGCGCCGATCTTCTATCGCGACGTCCCGTTGATACCCTCGGAGTTGGAAGAGGGCGTGATCAAGCCGCTGGCCCAAGGCGATCTTCCCCTGCTCTCCTGGCGCTTACGCAACATCGCCGAGCCCCGCAGCCGTCTGCTACTGACAGGCCTTCACACCTGCGCCAATTGCCATTCGTTTTCCCGCGACGGCAAAACACTGGGGATGGATCTCGACGGTCCTGCCAACGACAAGGGGCTGTACGTGCTCACCTCCATCAAGCCGGAAATGGTCGTCCGGAATCAAGACGTGATCTCGTGGAGTTCCCTCCGGGATGAGACGGTTTCACCTTCGAGGATCGGTTTCATGTCGCAGGTGTCGCCCGACGGCAAATACGTCTTGACCATGTTGCGGGGGCTGGAAAAAAAACTCGCCGATAGCTACTACGTTGTGAATTTCAAGGACTACCGTTTCCTGCAGGTGTTCTATCCGACGCGCGGAATCCTTGCCTGGTACAACCGCGCGACGGGCCGAAGGCAGACCTTGCCCGGGGCTGATGATCCGCGCTACGTGCAAACCAACGCCGTCTGGAGTCCCGACGGCAAGTACGTGGTTTTTGCCCGGGCGGAAGCGAGGGACCCCTACCCCAAAGGTCAGAAGTTGGCCGAGCGTGCCAACTCCCCGGAGGAGACCCAAATCCAATACGACCTCTACAGGATTCCCTTCAACGACGGCAAAGGTGGCCAGCCAGTGCCGATCGCGGGCGCTTCCCACGACGGTATGAGCAATAGCTTTCCCAAGGTTTCGCCCGATGGCCGCTGGATCATCTTTGTGAAGTGCCGCAACGCGCAGTTGATGCGCCCCGACAGCCAGCTTTACATTGTGCCCGCGGAAGGCGGCGTGGCGCGGCGTATGCGCTGCAATACTCCGTTGATGAACTCCTGGCACAGCTTCTCGCCCAACGGCCATTGGCTGGTTTTCTCCTCGAAGAGCCGTTCGCCCTACACGCAGATGTATCTGACACACCTCAATGCCGAGGGCAACGACAGCCCGGCGATCCTGATCGACAACTCGACAGCGGCTAATCGCGCGGTGAATATTCCGGAGTTTGTGAATATCCCCCCGGACGGGATGATGAAGATCGACGTGCCCGCGGCCGAGTCGTACCGGCTTTTCGACGTTGCGTCGGACCTGACGGCCAAGGGCCAGCTTGAAGCGGCCATTGCAGCGTGGAAGAAGGTTCTGGAACTGGATCCTCGCAATGCCAAGGCACAGAACAATCTTGGGAATGCGCTCATGTGGCAGGGAAAGCTTGTCGAGGGGACGGCGCATTTGCAGAAGGCCCGGGAGATCGATCCCGGCTTCAGCGAGGCCCAAAGCGATTTCGGAATTGCGTTCTATAATCGCGAGCAGTTCCGCGCTGCCATGAAGATGTCGGATTGCGACGGCGCTGCTATTTACGGCAACAAGATTCTTGCCGTGGCGCCGGACGATGCCGAAGTAAAGAAGGCCTTTGCAGACTGCGCGCTGAAGCAATATCGTCAACAGATGCGGGCGGCGCTTGAAAAATCCGATTGGCAGACGGCGCTCTCATTCGCCAACAAAGTATTGGCGCTTGTGCCGGGTGATGACGAGGCCGAAAAGGCCGTGCAGCAGTGCAACTTGGCCGTCAGTCGACCGCAGTAGCCGAGGCCCAGCAGAAAGGCGATGGCGACGCCACTCTCTCCAGCGCCCAGAAGTATGACTTGTTCGTGCCCAACGACGCCCAGGCTGATCTATCCCTAAAGTTGCGCCAACCCCTGACGCAGATCACAGCATTGCGGGCCACTGCGTGAGATAAAACCTATATCTTACCAACGCCGGATCACCCGGCCTGGTTCACGGTGCCTTCACTGTGCTGGCAAGATGAGCCGGTCCCAGCACAAAGGAGATACAAATGCCTTGTTCTAAAATCCATTTGCTCACTCCGGTTCTCTTCCTCCTCGCACTCCCCGCTTTCCTTATGGCCCAGGGCAAAGCCGCACCCACTTCTTACGATCTACGAGTCAGAATTGAACCCGCATCCGGGAATCTTGCTGTGCTGGCGAAGATCGAGATCCCCGTGGAGCCCGGCGCGAAGAACTTTCGATTCAACCTCCACGGGACATTCGTCATAAAAAAGCTGCTGTTGGAAGGCAAGGACGCAATCTTCTCCTCGGTCCCTGGCGAGGCTTCTTTCATGCTGCCCCCGCCCCAAAGAGTAATCGTCACTCTTCCTGCAGTGCTCGCGCAAAACAAAGTTCACATGGACATCGAATATGAAGGCCGCCTCAAAGAGGTTGGGGAGTTCGGCGCATCTTCGGATCAGAAGGAGGCAATGGACGACCAGATCAACTCGCGCATGGTGGAACTCGCCGGCTATTCTTCGTGGTATCCGCAATTCACCTTTGGCACGCCTTTGCAACTCGCACTCGAGGTCTCTCTTCCGCAAGGCTGGATAACCATCTGCTCGGGCAAGCAGCTGGAGAACCGCGTCAAAGAAGGTCGCGAAATCACGCGCTGGTCTTCGCCCAACGATATCGACATTCTGGTGGTCGCCTCTCCGCACTTTAAAAAGAAAACTTTCCGCGAGGCGGGGACCAACATCGAAATCTACCATACCCAAATGCCAGAGGCGTTCATCGACAACGAAGTTCAGCAAATCGCGGGCGTGCTCAAGCTCACTACCGACCGCCTCGGCGAAACCAACATTCCCGCGGGAACTATCAAACACGTCTATTCGCCGAAACGCAAAGGCCAGGGAGCGGCTGGCATTTCCAGGCCGGGAATGATCGTGACTTCCGAAGGCAGGACCCTGGACTCCCTGGCCCAGGACCCGCATTTCTCTCTGTTTCAGGGAATCGCCCATGAGGTCGCGCATTTCTGGTGGAACTTTGGCGCTGACCAGGGAGACTGGATCAACGAAGCCTTCGCCGAATATTTCTTTTCCACCGCCGTTCAGACGGTCTCCGGTGAACAAGCATTCCAAGTTGTGCTCGACAATTACCGGAAACAGGTGCGAGGATTGCCTCCTGATGTCCCTTCCCTGGCGAATGTGCCTTTTATGAATGACAAAGTCGCGTTCGTCGTGCGCTACTACAAGGGCTCGCTCATGCTCCACTCACTTCGCCAGACTCTGGGCGACGATAAGTTCTTTCAGGCGTGCCGCTCCTTCTCCGATACCTATAAAGGCAAATCCATCGGCACGCAGGAATTCCGCACTTTTTGGAAGGATCGGCTCGGCGACCACAAGGCTTTGGTTGATACCTGGCTCGATGCGAAGGGTGGGCTGCCGATGTAAGACTTGTTTTCCGAGTTCAGCGTGGACTCAGATTCACGCTGGTTTACAAATTCGAAGGAAAATCGCGAGTGGTCCACGTGGCTCTTTGCCGCGTGCGTGACTTTCACGATCTGGAGACGCTCGGCCTCGAAGATATTTTCAGCGAGAGCGCGATCGTGATTGTGGAATGGCCGGACCGGCTGAAACTGCGCACGCATTGGCCGGGGGGTGCGGATTAGGTTGGAGCACGTTGCAAAGGATGCGCGAAAAATTGCGATGGAGAACAGTTCTGAATCAGAAGCGCGCCGTAGCGGTGAAAGGTTCGATCACGGCTCCTTGGGCTTCTGAATGACTTGCTGCGTTTGGACAGAAAATAGCTGGAAGTCGGAAAAAGTGTGCTCGGTGATCATGCGGCGCTTGTCATAGTCCGTGTACGCCACGGCGAATCGGGGCAGCCAGATTTCGACATTTTGCGACTGAAATTTCACCGGGGCGTAATCCACTGAGACCCCGTTGGCCTGCAAATCGATCAGGAGAATTGCTTCCACCAGATTCGTTTCGAGATGCATCACCTGACCGGAGTCTGCTGCAATCCAAGCGCGGCCTTTGAGACCGTACGGGTAGACTTCCGTCGCAGTTTCCATCTTCGCAGTGCGGGGGCGTTTCCCTTTCATCTGGCGAAAGTGAACAACCCAGGCGGGCTGGTTATTCCACTTAGTGTAACCCTCGCAGCGCATTTCATAGTCGCTTTGCAGCGCGGGATAAAAGATCAGCGCCAAGGCTGGCAGCCCTTTGTCCACGACGGCGCTTAAGTGCCCGTCGTCGGTCCCCGCAAGGCGTGTGCGTGTCTCATGAACCTTGAGCGGCTCGGATTTTTCTCCGAAATCAACCACGTAATCAAACTTTGCGGCGAGAGACGTTTGAGGCATGCCCTGTCTGTTTGTTTGTAGCGAACCTGCTCGTGCGCGATAAAGTTCTGAAGATGATCGACCAGCTCTTCAGCGCGTTGCCCGGCCTGTTTCAGGACCTCGGGAAGCGCGCAGGGCGGCGTCGCGGAGACAGCCGGAAGGCGAGCGTCCACCCGGGGCGGATCCCAGTGTAATGCGGGCGCCTTCTTTTCTTTTTCTTGAGATGAGCTGGCTGGTGGAATTTTCGCAGTCCCTAGGCTCGCGAGCAGCCCCACCGCGGAAAGGAAAGCGAGCGCGGTGAATCGTGAGGCCTTTTCGTTACGGGCGGTCCCGCAAGTGCGCGTCAGCAAAGGTAGATGGCAAGGTCTCATTGCGGGGGCGCCGGAGGATCAAGTCCCACGATCTGGGATTCAACATCAACCTAATTGGATGATATCCCAATTGCGTCGCCGCCTTTGAGCTTTCAGTTAACTCATAGCGGCTTCAGGTTGGAACGAGACCTCGACGGGCTTTCCCTCAAACGTTACGCTCCGCGTAATTTCAGCCAACTGTACTGTAATGGCCCTCGGTCCCGGCGGCAGCATGCGCGAACCCGAGGCCAGTTGCAGACTAAGTGCCTTGCGCGCGTCGTTCCACGTCATCTGGATGCCCATCCATTCTCCCTTGCGAAAGTTGAAGGAAGTACCGTCGTCTTCGTAAAGCAAGAAAGAAGCATCGGCGCCGGGGTAAATGGAAACGGAAAGCGGCTCGTCGACTTTCTCGGCTGTAAACTGCTTCACCGGACCAAGCGGCAGGATCGATCCCGCACGCACATAAAGCGGCAACGTTTCGAGATCAATGGGCCGGCTGATCTCGCGGCCGCCATCGAGGCGTTCGCCAGTCCAGAAGTCGTACCAGGCGCCGCGCGGGAGGTAAACCTGACGCGTCGTTGCTCCCTTCTCGACAACGGGAGCAACGAGCATGCTGCTTCCCCACAAATACTCGTCGCCACACTCCACCGCCTTCGGATCGTCGGGAAAATTTAGCCATAAAGCGCGCATGATCGGCAGGCCCGTGGCCGCACATTCGCGCACCGCACTGTACAGATAGGGCAGCATGCGGTAGCGCAGCTCCAGATATTTCCGGCAGATCGGTTCCACGCTTGCATCATGCAAGTGGCTGGAATCGGGGATGGCGGCGCCGGTGTAGTTGTTAATCTCCGCCGGACCGGGATCTCCTGTGTTCCAACCCCAGGGAAGCCGCAGCTTCCACGCGCGGCCATGACAGCGGAAGAGCGGGCAAAACGCGCCGAACTGAAACCAACGCAGATATAACTCCGCGGTGAATTCCGGGGTCGGAACAAAACCTCCGATGTCCGTACCCCAATACGGGATGCCGCTCAGCGCGGTATTAAGAGCAATGGGAATATGAGTCTTCAGCGTTTCCCAAGTGGAGTACACATCCCCTGACCACAGGAACGAAGCATACCGCTGCATGCCGGCATAGCCATTGCGATGCAGCGCATAAGGCCGCTCGTTCGGCCGATCCATCTGCGGTCCTTCCCAGTACATGCGATTCCTGACCAGCCGCGACGCGATGTCGAGCGGATCGCCTTCGTCCGGCCACCACCCGTCCACTCCCATCGCGAAGTCCTTGCGATGCGCGTCCCAGTAGCAACTTGCTTCCCCTTCGTCGAACCGCGAAAGGCTACAGGGATCGCGCACCGTCCCGCGGAGTTTGTCGGACAGAATCACCACATGCATCACGGCTCGAAAGTGTTCCTTATGCAACTCATCGAGGATTTCCTTGGGATCGGGGAAGACTCGAGAATTCCACGCGAAAGAGCCATTCTCCGTGTTCCAGCCGGAGGGACAAAAACCCGTGCCCAAGTAAATCAGCGCATCGCAAGGCAAATTTTTTTCGCGGAAGGTCTTCGCTTCGGCGAGCACTTCCTCTCGACTGGCAAGTGTGCGGTGCGACTGTTGATAACCGAAACTCCACAGCGGAGGCATCTCGGCATGGCCCGTGATCCGCGCATATTCGGCCATGATCGTAGCCGGATCTGGGCAAGCGACGAAAAACAGATCGAGCGGAAGGGCGGCACCTGCACTAGCAGGTTGAAACTTTCCTCCGGATCCGGTGAAGTCAAAGGTACCGAACGGCTGGTGAAAAAATATCGCCCACCCGGACGTCCCGATAATCCAAGGAACGGGAACCCGGCCACCATGGGTAGCAAGCTTGTTGCCGCTTTGCCCGCTTCGCATGAGGTCGATGGAGCCACGGCGGTCGAACTGGGGTCCACCCTCCCCCAGACCAAATAGCCGTGAATTTCCGATCAGAAAAGAGAGGGCGCCGGTGTTGTCGTCCCAGGCGAACTGCTGGATGATGTCGCCACCCTCGTTCGTAGCGGTGACTCTGACGGGCGGGAGGGAGATCTGAAGCCGGACTCTCCCTACCGCAATCGTGTGCCCAGGCTCCGCCCGCAGTTTGGCAATGGGAGTGCCCCAGGATTCTTGGACAAGGGACCCGTCAGAAGGGATCGATCCAACCAATCCGTTATTCAACACGGGGAGGATGCTCAGTCGGAAAGTATGGGGACTGACAGGAGTGATTTGTACCTCGACCGGCTGAGCAGGAGCACTTGGGTCCTCCCCGGCCGCTCTCAGCGTCGGGCGGACAATCACGGCTGTAGAGGCCGCAACCAGTCCTTTCAAGACATCACGGCGGTTCCACTGAGGATTCATCGCTGTTTCACGCTCCGGGCCGCTCCTCGCAACGCGTTCTGGCCTGGCATCCACTGGATCGGGTGATTGTAGCGGAACGCGGAAATGGAGTAAACGTTTGCCACCCTCGCGTGTACAATCTCACCTGCGTCCCAGGCGAAATCGACTTGGAGTGGAGGAAACCGGTTTGCGGTGGCGTATCGCCATTCTGGTCAGTGTTGCGATCGCCATCAGTTATCTTGATCGCCAGACCCTTCCGGCCGCGGTCAAAGCGATCAGCAGAGACATTCCGCTCAGCAACGAGCAGTTCTCGGCCCTACAGTCCGCGTTCTTGTTCACCTACGCTTTGATGTATGCGGGGGGCGGAAACTGGTGGACGTTCTGGGAACGCGGCGTGGTTTTACCGTGGTCATGCTGTTTTGGTCGCTTGCCTGTGCCAGCCACGCTCTGGCTAAGCACTGGACCCCGCGGTTTGGTGACCATCGCCGGTGCAACATCTCCAGAGTTGAAGTTCAGCAGTATCTCTTGGAGAAGCTTACGCAAGGTTTTGCATGGGAGACCACCAACCATTTGCGCCATCTCTTGAGCAAGGTCATGGGAACAGCGGTGAATTGGGACTACGTCCCGAACAATCCTGTGCGCGATATAAAGATGCCCGAAAGGACTCTGAAACGCCCGCACAGATATCTCACGGCAGAAGAGGTTCGGCGGCTTATTGCATCAAGTAAGGAGCCTATCCGCACTATCGTTATCCTCGCGACGATGACTGGTTTGCGGATTGGCGAGATCCTTGCGCTGCGATGGGGTCGCATAGATCTACTTCGGGGCACCTTGCTTGTAGCAGAGACTTGCTACAGGGGGCATTTTGGAACACCGAAGACGCGCGCGAGTAGACGTGAAGTGCCTTTGGCGCCGGCTGTTGTGCGTGAATTGAAAGAGCGTTATATGCGTTCAGTGGACCACTCTCCGAATGCTTTGGTTTTTGCCACTAGCCAAGGTGCTCCGCTTGCAGCGGACAATCTACGAAAGAAGTCGCTTCGCACTGCATGCAGGAGGGCTGGTATCCAGCGAATAGACTGGCATGCGCTTCGACACAAGCACGGCACGCTGTTACATGCACAAGGAACGCCGTTGAAAGTTGCACAGGCTCAACTGGGGCATTCTCATATGGCAACTACGCTAGAAGTTTATACGCATGCCAGTGGGAGCGCGCAGAGAGACGCTGTGAATTTGCTCGGAGATCAATTGTTCCCAAATGTTCCCAAGTTGGAGAGCGGTGGAAATACCCCACAGGAAGAAAGTCAGTTAGTTCAGTAAGTAAGTGGTCGGGGCGCCCGGATTTGAACCGGGGGCCTCCTGCGCCCAAGGCAGGCGCGCTACCAGGCTGCGCTACGCCCCGACAATTGATACGTCTCTGATTCTACTGTACTTCCCGGTTTGATTCCTAGTTATCACAACAACGACTTTGAGCCAACTGTGCCAAATAGCTGCCGATCATTCTGCTGTGCCCGAATCTGGTGGGCTCTAAACTTCTGAAAATAAAGAGCGCCAGAATTGTTGGAAGCGGCGCACCTTGCCTGAAAAGCAGGGGCGTCCCTTTTGCTGAGAATTCCAAGAACTCCATCGGTTTCATACTGTCTGAGTGCTTAGACATCCAGGAGCGAGAAGGCGCGCGCCATTTGAACGCGCACTGGGCCCGTTCGAGGCGCACCTGCCTCGTGAGCAGGAGCGCTATTCGATCGGATTGTGTCGGATTTGGAGGGCGATCTGGCCCGTGTCGGCGTCCAGGTGTGTATTCTGGATAGAATGGCAGCCATGGTTTCGTCTCTTATTGGTCTCTCGCACTTGTTTCCTCAGTGGGTGTGATTCACACTTGCCCTTGACAGTCTCCATAATAAGGTCTAATATTTAGATGCTAATAGAGGAATCATGCAGAAGCTGGGGCTAAAGCTAAAGCAGGCGAGCGCTGTCCTCCAGATTCAACCGAAGGAGTTACAGAACCTTGTCCAATTCGGCGTTGTGAAACCCAAGTGGTCTGAGGGAACGTACCTCTTCGACACAAACACTCTATTGGTAGCCAAGGTCGCATTTTGCTTAAAGGAGTCTCTGGGCACGCGCACAAGCGTTTTGTCCAAACTGATGGACGTATTCCTTGCATCGGAAAGAGAATTCAAGTCTGAGAATCCGAAGTACATCGTCTTTGAGTGTCGGCTCGCGGCCGAGGAAGACCCCATAAAGGTCGGAGTGCCATTTCGGGCACTTGGTGCACAGCTCCAAGAGCAAATGAGACGAGCTGACCTGTACAGGGATCTGCCCCGAGGCCGCAAACGCCGGGGCTGGAAGAAGGAGTTTCTGGAGTCGCTGACGGAGGTGGCAAGAGAGATCGGCGAAGTCTCGGATGATGAAATCTTGCGGACAGTTCGCGCCTATCGTAAGGAAAGACGAGCGCCGGAGATCACCGTTGTCGCCGAAAGGTAGGAAGCGAAGGCCTCGCGGAGTTATTGACACGAGCGTGCTGGTCGGGGGTATTTCTGGGTTCAGAAAGCCCTATGTCCGAGGCAAGAATCCTAGCCCCGATTTGCTCTACAGGTGGGCTGAGAAGAGCAACTTCGTGTGGCTTGTAACGGAAGACATTCTGGATGAGTACAAGGAGGTCTTGAAGCGGCTAGGCGTGCGGTCAAATCTGATCGGCAGTGTGATCAATCTTATCCGGGAGCGAGCGGAACAGGTTGATGTTCACGCATCCTTCGAAATCTCCCCCGATCGCAAAGACGATCCATTCTGTCTCTGTAGCGAAGAGGGCAACGCAGATTTCATTGTCACGCTAAACCCCAAAGACTTTCCGCAAGAACGGCTGAGGGCAAGGGTCATTTCACCCGTTGCTCTTGCATAGTGCAGGCGTTGCACTTGTGAAGTTCGTTGTGGATTCGAAAGCTCCGAACTCTGCCATCAAGAAATTAGTTCGATCCCCAGCACGCGTATAAACTCTAAGCACCTGCCTCCCAAGCAGCCGTTCGACTGGTTGGTGGCGATTCGGAGAGGGAAATCTCCTAGAAGGCCGTTTGTGAACCCCGAGGTCGGCAAGCTAGATTTCGCGGATGATGACTTTCATGGATCGCCGGTTGATCGTTCTAGCTTCGGCTAGCGGCTGGACTCGGATTGCTGATGTGTCGATTTGCGCAGGTCTTCAGCGGATCCGCTTAGAAGATTCCGGAGCACTGCCACTTCTGCGGTGATGCCGGTGCGCAGCGCGGGCTCTACGTCGGGAGCGAAAAGGGGGGAGTGATTGAATGGCAGAGCCTCGCCGGTTGCGGCAGCTTGCGCAAACTTCTGCGGTTCGGCGCCACCCAGTGCAAAATAGAACGACGGGATGCCCTCCTCGATGAAGTAAGCAAAATCCTCCGAGACCACCAACGGCTCAGCCGTCACAACGTTTTCCTTGCCCAGCGCTGATTCCAAAGTGCTCCTGAGGCGGCGGGCAAGGGCGGGGTCGTTATACACGGCATCCGTGGTTTCGTAATGTTCGATCAAAGGTTCGCGCTGCGCACCCGCCGCTTCCGCCTCGGCTTTGGTGATGCGCGCGATAGCCGTCAGAACTTTCTTGCGAACTTCGGGCTTGTACGTGCGGACCGTCAGTCCGAGTTCCGCGTGATCGGGGATGATGTTGTTTTTTGTGCCGGCATTGACATATCCAACGGTGACCACGGCCACATCGCCAGGGGTAACCTCTCGGGAAACGATCGTCTGCAATGCCACCACCGTTCGGGCGGCGATCAGCACGGGATCGATGGTGTATTGCGGTGCCGCGCCGTGGCCGCCTTTTCCGTAGATCGTAATGCGTAAGGAGTCGGCACTCGCGTATCGGTACCCGGACGTGATGCCGATCTTCCCGGCCGGAGCCAAATTGTCAACGTGGAGCGCCACTCCCGCATCGGGCTTGGGGAACCGCTTCAGCAACCCGTCGTCGAGCATCTTCTTGGCGCCGGAGATGGTTTCTTCCGCCGGCTGGCCAATTAGCATCAGCGTTCCGTGCCAGCTCGCTGTGCTGTGCGCCATGATCGTCGCCGTTCCTAACAGCGACGCCATATGCAGGTCGTGGCCGCAAGCATGCATCACCGGAACGTCGCGACCCGAATCATCTTTCCTGTGAACTTTGCTCGCGTACGGTAACCCCGTCTTCTCTTCCACGGGAAGCGCGTCAAGTTCGGTCCGCAACATTATCGTTGGCCCCGCTCCATTCTTCAGCAGCGCGACAATCCCGGCTCCCCCCACCTTTTCCGTGACCTCATACCCGAGCCCTCGGAGACGACTCGCGAGTTTCGCCGCCGTCTGCGTCTCATGCGAAGAGAGTTCCGGATTCTGGTGCAAATCCAGGTAGAGTGAATGCGCTTCAGGATATACGGCATCGACTTCCTGGGACGCAGAAGGGTTCTGCGCCCAAGCGGACGCACTCATAACTGCGATAAGCCAAAAACATGCCGGTTTCATGGTGCGCAGATGATACCTGCGGTCCCCTCTGCCCGCAACTGGATTGCCAGAGCGCCTAGAAAGACTCGGCTTCGCACGCCGAGATGCGCGCATCACGCTTCACGTAGAACCGAAAAGAGCCGACGCGGGCCCGTTGGAGGAAATGCGGCGCTACGGAGTGCTGTCCGCGCTCCGATCTCCTCGAACGCCGTTTGCACCTCGCCTCACTTCGGTCATTCGTGACAACGCGCGTCCGATAAAGCACTGACGTTTGTGGACCGCATTCCAGTTTTCCGTGTATGCTACGAGGAAGAATAAGCTAAGAGGGGATGGCAAGCCGCAATGACTGGCCATTTCAATTTATGCGTCGTTCACAGATTCGTAACCTGATCCTGCTGGCGCTGCTGTTGGCGCTCATCCTGCTAGCCCTGACTAGCACCATTGCCAACTTCATCATCGAATACAGCTGGTGGAAAGAGGTCGGACAGGTTGAGACATGGATCAGCATGCTGTGGTACAGCATTGCCCCCTCCGCGGCGGGCGCCCTGGTGGCTTTCATCGCGTTGTGGGTGGCTCACGCGCGGGGGCTGCACTTCGCCGGCATCCGCCGACGAGATTTCCGCTTGTACTCCCGGCTGGTTCCGGTAGGGCTGGCCGTAGTGGCGCTATTGTTCGCCTCGGCCTCGATTGACTACTGGACGATCATGCGCTTCTTCGGGTCGCGCGGAGTCACGCTGCCCTCCGCCACTTGGACGGACCCGGTCTTTTCGCGCGCCCTGCCGTTTTACTTGTTCGACCTCCCTTTCTATTCAGAAGTACTCGGGTTTGTGTTTGTGCTGGCGATTCTTTGCGCCCTAGTCTTCTGGGCTACGGCCCGGGGATGGCAGTTATGGCTGCGGGGCGGGTCACCGATAACTCTTGATCTGGGGCCCCACGCGCTGTTGCTGCCGGGCGCCACCCGTACCGGCTTCGTCCGTGTAATCGCCGTAATTCTTTTGCTTGGTTTTGCTACCTGGGTTTTTCTCGGCAACTACGAGCTTCTGTTCAACTCCCACGCCTTCATGACCGGCGCAGATTACGTGGACGAAAAGGTTACCCTTCCCTTGCGCTGGCTCCTCATAATTGCGGTTCTGGCGGCGCTCCCGCTAGCTTGGACGTCGAGATACAAGAAGGCCATAGCCCTCATAATCGCCTTTTTTATCATGCAACTGGTTTTGCCAGGCATCGTTCGCGCTGTCTATGTGCGACCGAATGAGATCTCGATCGAGCGACCTTACATCGAGCGTCATATTCAGGCGACTACGGTTGCCTTCGGCCTGAATCGGAGTGCTACGGAACGTCCCTTCACTGCTTCCGGGCAAGAGACGGTCGATGCTGTGCAGGACGCCACGCTGCTCGATAATATTCGTCTTTGGGACCTGCGCGCCTACAACGCGACTATCACCCAGATCCAGGCACTGCGCCCGTATTATACTTTTCCCGCCACCGATGTTGATCGCTACTTCATCAACGGCCGCATCAAGCAGGTACTGCTCTCCCCACGCGAGATAGATGTCAGCCAATTATCCGCCGAGGCGCGCCAGAGCTGGATCAATCCGGGGTTCATTTATACGCACGGCTTTGGCGTGGTCGTATCGGAGGTCAATAAGATTACGCCCGACGGCCTGCCGGTCCTGCTCATCGAAAACGCCCCGCCCGAAATCAAGTCTCCTGGGTTCCGGCTCACGCGGTCAGAGATCTACTACGGCGAGAGCACTCAGGATCCGGTGTTTGTTCACACCGCCCGCGAGGAGTTCGATTATCCTTCCGGCGACCAGAACAAGTATTCGACATACCAGGGCACGGGAGGTTTTCCTGTTGGCTCTTTTCTGCTCAAAACGGCTGCTGCAATATCTCAGGGCGAGCCGAACATTATTTTCACGGGCTATCTTACCGGGCAGAGCCGCATGATGATTTACCGCGAGGTGCAGCAAAGATTGGCGCATCTGGCCAGCTTCTTGCACTGGGACCCTGATCCCTACCTGGTAATTACCGATGACGGCAGGTTAGTGTGGATGGTGGACGGCTACACGACTTCGCTCTCGCATCCTTACTCGGCGACGCTTCCTGTGACCGGGCTGGACGAAGGCGCCAACTACATTCGTAATGCGGTAAAGGCCACGGTGGATGCCTACACGGGGAAAATGTCTTTGTACGTATTCGATCCGGGCGACCCCATAATCCAGGTTTTCGAGAACGTGTTCCCGAAACTATTCCGGCCTGCTTCCGAAATGCCCCCGGACCTGCGCCGGCACGCCCGCTACCCCGAGGTTCTTTTTCGCACGCAGGCCGAGGCTTACCGTATTTTTCATATGCGCGATCCGCAGGTGTTCTACAACAAGGAAGATATATGGGAGTTCGCGCACAGCCTGCTCGCCCAGTCCGGACAACCTGCGCCCATGGAACCCACTTACGTAGTGGCCACCTTGCCTGGGGAGAAAGAACCCGAGTTCCTGCTGATCCTGCCTTTCACCCCGCGGGGCAAAGACAATTTAATCGGGTGGATGGCTGCCCGCTGCGACGGCGATCGATTGGGGAACCTGATTTATTTCCACCTCTCGAAACAGCAACTGATGTACGGCCCCATGCAGATTGAGTCGCGCATCGATCAGGATCAGAACATCTCCAAGGATCTCAGCCTGTGGAACCAGCAGGGCTCTCACGTTCTGCGCGGAAGCATCATCGCTCTGCCGGTGAGTGGCGGCTTCCTCTACGTCGAGTCCATTTACATCCAGGCCACCGAGGCCCGTATGCCACAGCTCAAGAAGGTCGTACTGGCCATGGGCGACCGGCTGATTTATCGGGATACCTTCGGGGAGGCCCTGGCCGAGCTAACGGGCGCCCCCGCGTCGGCCGCACCTGCTCTCGCCGCGGTTACATCCGCCCCTGCTCCGGCGACCACCGGGCAAGGCTTGCCCGCGCTCGCTGAACGCCTCCGCCGTCTTCGGGATCAGGCCGAACAACTGGCCCGGGAACTGGAGAAGCTAGAAAAAGAAGCGCAGAAGAAATAGATTTGAGTCTAGATCTCACGGGTTGTGCTTCCTTGGCGGTCCTAGGCCCGCTCAGACCCTGGACTTTTTCGAGCCTTCGGCGCCACAGCTGGAGTATCGCTGAAGATCGCCTGTGGGAGAAGCGCCCGGGAATGCGCCTGATTGACGGCGGAGGCGATATCCTCATTCTCAATCACGGGTGGCACTTCATCCGCGCCCTCGGACAAAGGGTTCGGAAACTACGGAAGGCAGGGGGCTATAGCCAAGGGGACAAGATTTCCTTTGGCTTTTCGGCCCGACATTGTTATGAAATCAAGTGAAATCTCGTTGACTCCCCCGTTGGGGGAAGCGAAGTTTCATCAAGAGTTGTTTCCGTTCTCATTTCCGCGAACGCCGTTTCTAGCCCGCAACTGGCAGTCGTGCGGCAACCCTACTAATCAAGAGTTAGCCCGCCGCCACGCCGGATAACTGGTGATATGCGGATTTACTAAGTCCTATCTCAGAATGCGAAGATCCCGGATTGCTGGTGATAAGGAGATTCACAGGACGGGGGCTATTTGTACCCGCGGACGTGGTAGATAACCACTCACAAGGAAACCTGGACTCATTCACCCCGGTCAGGTCAACCTGTTGTTTCTCATTCACTTTGCAGGCGGTAGTCTCAAACGCCGTACCTGATCTTGCCGCGGTGATAGCAGTGTTGGTGTTGGACGAGTTCGAAGAGTCTGCAGACCTGCCAGGTAAGGCAGGTTTTTGGCTGGTGGAGGCCGTCAACGCGGCGCGCGTGCTGAGCCTAGCCGCAGCCGGTTCAGGACAGCAGACCGTGCTCGTGAAGTTTCCGGTAAAGATTCCGCTCGCTGATACCGAGGATTCTGGCCGCGTTTCCACGGTGACCGTTGCTGGCCTCGAGCGCCAGCCGGATATGCTCCCGCTCCGCTTGTTCCAGAGTCAGCAGCGAAGCACCGTTCGATGAAAAACTCGGCATCGCGGTGACTCGCGAATCACGAAACGAAGGGGGAAGGTGTTCCGGGAGAATGCAGGCTCCTTCGCATAACACCATGGCGGCTTCGACTACGTGAAGAAGTTCCCGTACGTTTCCTGGCCAGTTGTGGCGCCGCAGTAGCTGGAAGGCTTCCTCGCTAATCTGTTTGCCGGAGCCGAACCGCTCGTTGAGCACAGTCACAAAGTGTTGCGCCATCAGCTCCACGTCCGCGCCTCTGGACCGCAGGGGAGGAACTTCCACGGTAATTGTGCTAAGGCGGTAAAACAGATCCTCCCGGAAGAGGCCCTGCCGGACCATGGCTGAAACATCACGGTTGGTCGCGGTCAAAACCCGTACATCAACGCGAATTTCGGCTGTCCCACCGACGTGCCGGAAAGTGGATGTGTCCAGGACGCGCAGCAACTTGGTCTGTGTCGCCGGGCTAACCTCGCCGATTTCGTCGAGAAAAATCGTGCCGCCATTGGCGACTTCGAATAATCCTGGTTTCGCACGGTCCGCCCCAGTGAACGCGCCGCGCTCGTGACCGAACAGTTCGCTCTCGAGCAAGCTTTCCTGCAATGTGGCGCACTCCACCACTACGAACGGCCGGAATCTGCGAGGGCTGCGCGCATGAATCAGCTTGGCGACGCGTTCTTTCCCCACGCCAGTCTCTCCGGTAATGAGCACCGTGCCATCGCTGGGGGCCACCAGCTCGATCAGTTTGAGAAGCCGCCGAAACTCCGGGCTTTCGCCGACGAAGGAACTTCCAAGATCGGGAGGAGTCAGCCCGCGCTCGAGAAGATTCGCCCGTTGCCGCAGCGAGCGCCGCTCGACCGCCCTTTGAATACGAAGGTGAAGCTCATCGAGGGGGCAGGGCTTCACAACGTAATCAAAAGCGCCGATGCGGATCGATTCAATTGCCGTATCGATGGAGCCGTGGCCGGTCAACATGACGACTTCGGTTGCCGGCGCGCTGGCGTGGATGGATTTCAGCACATCAAGGCCGTTCATCCCGGGCAGGCGCAGGTCGAGCAAGACAACATCGGGTTCCGACGTGGAAATCCGACGAATGGCCTCCTCACCAGTTCCCACCGCCTCGATCTGATAACCGAGACGAGTCAGTTCGTTGGCCATCACCTGCCGAAAAGTCGCGTCGTCATCGACCAGCAGGACGGAAGCCGACTTCATTGTTTGGCCTCTTGCTGCAAAGCAGTCTGGAGAGCCGGGAGCACGACCTCGAAAGTAGACCCAATTCCGGGAGTGCTCTCGACGCGGATGTCACCGCCCCAGCTGCGGACAGCGTTCAACGACAGGAAAAGGCCGAGTCCGGTGCCACCGAATCGGAGGCTGAAGAAGGGCTCAAAAATCTTCTTCCGGTATTCCGGAGGAATCCCGCATCCCTCGTCAGAAATGCGCATGCACACGGTGTCACCTCCTGTGGCCTCGACGACCACCGTGCTACCCGGCTTGGAGGCCTGAATGGCGTTGAGGATCAGATTGACGAGGAGGTTTTGTAATTCTGCCTCATCGGCGCGGACTCGCAATGCCGAGGGGAAGGGGCGCACTTCGATGTTCACGGAGTGAGCGGAGGCCGTGGGATCGATGAGCCCTTGCACCGCTGCGATCGCCACATCGAGTTCCACGATATCCCCGGAGGAACGTTGACCCCGAGACAACCTCAAGAAGTGTTGCGTGATACCACGGCAGCGCAAGATCTGTTCTCGGGCGATGGTGGCGCTGTCCCGGATCTTGGCTGGGTCTATCGTCGCGTCCCCGTTCTCCCCAGCAGGGGTTTCGCGGAGGATACCCTCGATACATACCAGTACGGTTGCCAGCGGCGTATTCAACTCGTGCGAAAACCCGGAGGCCAGCACTCCCAGGGAGGCCAGGCGATGCGACTCGGCAAGATTTGCTTCTGCTGCCCTGCGCTCAGAGATGTCGCGCCAGACCTCCACTACCTGGGTCAGGCGACCTGACGCGTCGAGAATCGGAGAAGCGTGAATCTCTTCCCAGGCTGGGGTGCCGTTGCCGGTTTTGCGTTCGCACATACGCACTTGGTGCGCACCCGATTGCAAACAAGCGAGCGTGGGGCAATCGGCCACGTTGCAAGGGCCCGGGCCGACTTCCAGACAGCAGCAGCCCAGCACCTGATCACGGTTGCTGCCTGTGCGCTGCAGGAAAGCATCGTTAGCCGCAATGATTCTTCGTGTTGCGTCAAGGACGACGATTCCGTCATCGATGCTGTTGATGACGGTTTCGAGGCGTTCCCGCTGCGTGCGAACTTCACCCACCAAACCAGCCACGGAGTCAGCCATGGCGTTGAACTCGCGGCCCAGCCACGCCAATGTGTCCGAACCTTCTGCCGGAACGCGGCGTTCCAGGTCGCCCTGGGAAATCAAGCGCGCGGTGGTTTCGAAACGGTTCAGGCGGCGCAGGACGGAAAACCGGATGAGCAGCAAGATGGTTCCCACGATTACGAAGGTCAGCGCACCGGCGCCGGCCACCATCCAGCGCAGGTCCCGCGTCATCGCGGCACGGACTTCTCCGGCGTTGTAATCAAGAATGAGGATGCCGTTAATCTTCTGCTGAGGGTCGTGGCACCTGTGGCACTCTTCGCGGTTGCGAATCGGCACCACGGTTCTGAGTATCTCGCCGCCTCGAGTCTCGATGACGCGGCTGGTGACCCTGCGGTCCGGCGGATCACGATGGCAGACCTGGCAAGTAGGAGAATCGATCCGGAGACTATTCCCAACCGTTCCGGGCTTACTGGAATACCGTTCCACGCCGTTACGGTCCAACAGAATGAGTTGTTCAACGCGTGCCTGCTTCCCAAAACTTTCGATCATGCTCGCAATCAGCGTGCGATCGTTTTCTATCATCTCGTGCTCGAGCGCAACGCGGATCAGGTCGCCTTCAGCGAGTGCGGTGTTGCGCGCGGTTTCCAGAAGGCTCTGGAAGTGGTGAACTGAATAAATGTAAGAGGCCGCGGCGCAGGCAATGACCACAACCACCGTAATTCCGAGGGCGAGGACAACCGTCATGCTGGCGGAACGCAGTTTCATGCTTTGGGTACCGAATTGAGGCAAGCATGGCATACGCCGCTTCGGCGCGTCAATGACTGCCGAAATGTCAGGCACTTCATGACAACTTGTCAGCTCGCCTGCCGTCACACTCTTGCGTCATCTGAAATTAAAGAAGTTAGGGGTATGTCAACCTGGCAAGGGACGTGCCTAAGAAATCCTAAGTGAGGTGCTCAACCATGGAAATGTTCTTAATGGTGTTGTGCATGAGTATGTTTGGGCTGGCCATCGCAGCCATCGCGTTTGGAGCAGCGACGCGGCCGGAATCGTCATCCTCGCGTGTTCAACCTGAGCTTCGGCCAGTCAAAGCGGTGGCTCCTGGCCGGTTCTTTACCGACCAAGTCATCCCTCCCGCTGCTCCGCGAACCCATGTGCCTACGGAGATCCTGCTGACGCAAATTGAAAACCACGTCCGCTTGGAGCAGGCCGCCGCGGAGTCGTTCCTCGAGTCCCCTTCGCATGCCCAGTTGCACACCAAGACGACCTCGGCATTCGTAAACTGAGAGTCCCTTCATGGCCCCCGAACAATCGGAACTGCTAAAGGATCTCACAGCAGAGGAAGTTCAACGGATTTTAGCCCTCGGCGCCAGGATCGCTGTGCCCAGTGGAGCTTCTTTGTTCCATCTGGGAGACCCAGCCGACCGTCTCTTTCTGATTGAGCGCGGACGAATCAGGCTTACGCTTCCGATGCAGGTCCGAGGGAGAGAAGAGGATGTGGTCGTCGAAGAGCGAACCTCAGGTCAGACGGTGGGCTGGTCAGCCCTGATTCCGCCCCACAAGTTCACTCTTGCCGCCACAGCTCCGCTTGAAACAGAGGTCATCGCTCTGCCCCGGGAGGAGTTGCGCAAGCATTTCGCCGCGAACCCAACCGTGGGGTATAAAATCACTTTGAACTTAGCAGTTGTCATTGGCCACCGCCTGCAACTGTTCCAGGCGATGTGGTTGCGGGAAATGCAGCGCACGGTGGAAAAGCATTCCGCATAGATGCTTAAGAGAGTGTTCCATGAGAATGGTAACGTTGGTCGTCCAGACCTCCGCAGCCTTTGTTGCACGGAGCTCAGCCCATGGTCGCTGACCCCAATCCCCAGCCCAAACCGGCACGCCGGCGAATGATCAAAATTCTTCTTGGCGGCGGCCTGCTCGGTTCTTTCGCGTCTTTCATTTATCCCGTACTTCGATACCTCGTTCCCCCGCTCGTAGCGGATCTCGGAGGCGATCAGGTCATCGCCGGCAAGACCGACGAACTAAGGCCGAACACTGCCAAGATTTTTCGCTTCGGCAGCCGTCCGGGCCTGCTGATCAGAAACAGCGACGGGAGTTATCGCGCTCTTTCTGCCACGTGTACGCATCTGGGTTGCATCGTGCAATACCGCGGCGACCTGCAAGAGATCTGGTGTGCCTGCCACAATGGACTCTACGATTTAAACGGTCGCAACGTCTCGGGTCCGCCGCCCAGGCCGCTCGAGGTATATGAGGTCCACTTACGCGGAGACGATGTGGTGGTCTCACGGAAGCGGGAGGCATAACCTTGTTTGCCACCCTGCGTAAGTGGATTGATGAACGATTTGACTGGGCCGCCCTCACCGCTCCCTTGCGAAAGAAAACCGTCCCCGCCCACGATCTGTCTTACTGGTATTTCCTCGGCGGCATCACGCTCTTTCTCTTTGGCATCCAGGTCTGCACCGGCATTCTCCTGCTCCTTTATTATCGGCCCAGTGCCACTGAGGCTTTCGAGAGCGTCCAATACATCATGACCCGAGTGCAGTTCGGTTGGTTGGTGCGTTCCATCCATTCTTGGGCCGCCAACCTCATGATCTTTACCGCATTCTGTCACATGTTCAGCGTGTTGTTCCTGGGGGCTTATCGCAAGCCACGGGAACTGACGTGGATAAGCGGTATGTTGTTGCTCTTCCTGGCAATGGGATTCGGTTTCAGCGGTTACCTCCTCCCGTGGAATACGCTGGCATTCTTCGCCACCAAGGTCGGAACGGAAATCACCGGTCAGGTACCCATCATCGGCCACGGCCTCAAGGTCTTCCTGCGCGGCGGTGAAGACGTAACCGGCGCCACGCTAACTCGTTTCTTCGGATTTCACGTTGCACTTTTGCCCGGATTGACTGTGCTCCTGCTACTCACTCACCTCGCGTTGGTTCAATATTTTGGCATGAGCGTCCCGCCGGCCGTGGAGGCCCGCTGGAAAGCCTCGCCCAGTGAAGCGCGGCAGATGAAGTTTTTCCCAAACTTCTTTTTGCGCGAATTGATGGCGTGGTACATCGCACTGGGCGTTCTCGGCGCGCTGGCGGCCATTCTTCCCTGGGAACTTGGAACGAAGGCGGATCCGTTTGCTCCCGCGCCGGCCGGCATCCGGCCGGAATGGTATTTCATGTTCATGTTCCAGACGCTCAAGAAAATTCCGGCAAAGGTGTGGTTTGCCGACGGAGATGTCTTAGGCATCTTGGCATTTGGCGTGGCGGGAATTCTTTGGCTGCTGTTGCCGTTCTTCGATCAAGCTGGCGGCAGGCGCGGACGGAGACTCGTTCTCGGCGCGGGAATATTCGCTCTCAGCTATATCATCGCGATGACAATCTATGGATACATGGCTAAATAACGGTTTTCCCCGGTCGCTAATCCTGTTGCTGACAATTGTGTGCGTTTGTGTCGGCGGGGCCCGCGCACAGGCGCCGAGTACATGCCTGGATTGCCATGCTGCCCTGGATCCCCCCCTACAGGTAACGCAAGCCCAGTTTTCTCAAGACATTCATGCTCAAGAAGGGCTGACCTGCGCCAGTTGTCATGGCGGCGACCCCACCAAGGCAGACATGGATGCCATGAGTAAGGCCGCCGGTTTTCGTGGCAAGATTCAGCGCAACCAGATTCCGGAACTCTGCGGCCGTTGCCACTCCGACGGCGCGTTCATGCGCAAATACAACCCGTCGTTGCGCACCGACCAGTTGGCGCAGTATAAGACCAGCGTGCACGGCAAGCGGTTGGTACAGGGAGATACCAAGGTTGCGGTTTGCATCGACTGCCATGGCGTGCACGACCTGCGCCCGGCGAGCGACCCACGTTCCCAAATTAGCCCGTTAAACGTGGCCAAGACCTGTTCCCGGTGCCACTCCGACGCCGAATACATGCGAGGATACGGCATCCCCACGGACCAATATGCCAACTACAACCGGAGCGTGCACCACGAAGCGATGACAGTTCGTGGAGATCTAAGCGCGCCGACATGCCCGACTTGCCACGGAAATCATGGCGCCGCTCCACCAGGAATAGACTCAGTAAAGAATGTATGCGCAAACTGCCACGTTTTTCAGGCACAGATGTATGACAAAAGCACCCACAAGGCGGCGTTTCAATCCGCCAGTCTTCCAGGATGTGTCGTGTGTCACAGCAATCATGACGTAAGCCTTCCCACGGACGCGAAACTCGGCACGGGCTCCGAGGCTGTCTGCATGCGCTGCCATAAGCCTGGTGACATCTGCGATCAGGCCAGGGCGAAAATGCTGCAGGATTTGACGCAATTGGATGGCGCCGTCAAAGCGGCAGACCGAGTGTTGAATGTTGCCGAATCTTCAGGTATGGAGGTCAGCGAGGCTCGAACGGAGCAGGATCAGGCCCGAGATTCTCTTACCAAGGCTCGCGTCACCATCCATAGTTTTAAAACCGAACTCGTGGAACAGGACATTCAGGCAGGTCTCAAGATCGCCGCAAAGACGCAAGCCGAGGGCCAAGCGGCGCTGGCCGAGCGCGACCGTCGCCGAAGGGGTCTGGGCCTGTCCTTGGGAATTATCCTTGTTGTTTTGCTCGGACTGCTCCTATACATTCGACAAATTGAAAGCAATTCGGGCAAAGTGGGAACGGCGGAGTTGCACCGTTAGATTTATTCAACGTGCGATTCGGATTTTGAAATACGGGGGGAAGCGGGAACGTTCCTCGCCGAAATTCAGTCAGGGAGAGATAAATGCAGACAACAATGAAGAACCTCGGAGCGATGACGCTGGCCGCGGCGCTGCTGGCAGGCACATGCCTGTTCAGCTCGCCGGCGAAGGCCGATGTCGCCGCCGCAGGGGCGACGTTCAAGGCCAAGTGTGCGATGTGTCACGGAGCGGATGGCAAGGGCAAAGCATCAATGAAGACCCCTGACTTCACTTCCGCCGATGTCCAGAAGAAGAGCGATGCCGATCTGAGCGGCGTCATCACGAACGGAAAGGGCAAGATGCCCGCCTACAAGACCATGACGCCGGATCAGGTGAAGGACATGGTTGCGTTCATTCGTTCGCTAAAGAAGTAGCGGGCAGGAACGGTGTCCGATTTCGTGACCAAACCCGTACTCATGAGCGAAGCGTTCCGCAATGTACCTGCTGGCTGGCAAAGGAAGAACCTTCAGATTGTGGGTACGAAGAGCGACCGCGATGGCTTTGGAGCACGAATCGAAGCGATTGCCGGCGATTTGCACCAGGTGGTGGAGAATGTCCCGCAATCCGGCTACTTCTGCCAGAACGATCCACGGCCTCACTTTGGACTGGACCAACACAACGAAGTAGATGCGCTCACGATTCGCTAGCCTCGTGGAACGGTGCAACCACTTGAGCACGTCTACGCCGATCGGATTCTGAGCGCCACGGAACCAGGCGGGGTCCAACACGTCGCTCAAGGGGTAAAGAAATAATGCGTGCTGTTCCCAAAGGACGGCGACTGCAGAGAAACACAATTCTTTCTGCACTGTTTGCAGCCGCTGCATTTGCGGGCGTATTCGCGGCCTCCCGAAGCGCTGCTGCGCTGCTTGGTGTCCAGCCGTCCACGGCTGTGCCAGCGAACTACCTCACACCTGTAGAGCTGAGATTCTCGCCTGACGGCTCGAAGTTATACGTTGTCTGCGAGGATGACGATTCCGTGCTTGCTGTCGATCTGCGCACAGGGCGCGTCATCGGCAGAGCAAAGGTCGGGCACAGGCCACAAGACGTGGCCGTCTCACCCGACGGCAAGACACTCTACGTTTCGAACTCATGGAGCGACACAGTCAGTGAGATTGACGCAAGTACCTTTTCGGTCCGCCGCACACTTCCGGTGGGGTGGGGTCCTGTCGGACTGACAACAGACCGATGGGGTAAGGTTCTGTACGTCGCGAACAGCATCGGAAACGATGTCTCGCTGCTAGATCTTTCTCGAGGAGTGGAAATCAAGCGGCTGGCGGCTTGGCGCTCGCCTCACCAAGTGACGCTATCTCGCGACGGCCGGTCCGTGTACGTCTCGAATCTGCTTCCGCACGTAGCTCCGCCGGATGAACCGCCCGTGTCCGAGTTGACAGTGATTGATACCGAGAAGCAAGTCACCGCGGAGCGGATACTCATCCCGGGCGTTGTCGAGCTCCGGCACATTGCGGAAGCGCCTGCAGGAGTTGGTGGCTATCTTCTTGTTCCGTTCATGAGGCCGAAGAATCTGGGCCCGCTCATACGGGTGAGCCAGGGATGGATCGTCACGCACGGCATGGCGATCGTCCGGCCCGGTTCAAATGTCCAGATGCAGCGAGGAAACATTGAGGTCGCGCAGGTCCTCCTCGACGACATTGATCACTACTACGCGGGCGCAAACGGGGCTGCTTTTACACCCGGCGGGCAATATGCGCTGGTGACTTCATCGGAGGCGAATGTCGTTTCGATCATCGACACTTCCAAGTTGCAACGGCTGTTGCGCTACGCGCGGAAGGAAGAGCTTCCGAACCGCCTGGATTCGGCGCGAGAGTTTGTTGTGCGCCGTCTGCCCACCGGGTCGAATCCCGCTGCGGTCGTGGTTTCGCCGGACGGCCGCCTCGCTTACATCGCCAATCGGTTGGATGACAGCTTGACAGTCGTGGACATACGGCGACTTCAGGTGAAATCCAGGATTGACCTGGGCGGCCCAAAGGGAATTACGGCCCTGCGGCACGGAGAGCAGTTGTTCCACGACGCGCACTACTGCTTCCAGGGGCAGTTTGCCTGTGCGACTTGCCATCCTGACAACCACATTGACGGCCTTGCGTGGAATCTTGAAACACCCCAACTCGGACGCGACCGTGTGTTGAATCGCACGCTGAGGGGCATCGCCGAGACGGCACCCTACAAGTGGAACGGCCATAATCCTGACCTTGAGACTCAATGCGGGCTGCGAATCGCGAAATTTCTTTTTCAATCCGAGGGTTTCAATCACGACCAATTGGAAGATTTGGTTGGGTTCATAAAGTCCATCGCGCTCCCTCCGAATCGGCACCTTGCCGCGGATGGCCAGCTAACGCCATTACAGGAACGGGGCAGGGAGATTTTCTTCAAAAAGAATTGCGACACTTGCCACACTCCTGAGACGCACTACACGGCAAAAATCAGCACGGACGTTGGGACCGCTTCCAAGTACGACACGTCTGGCCGCTTTGATATTCCGCAGCTTGACCGCGTTTACGAGAGGCCACCTTATTTGCACAACGGCGAAGCGTTGTCGCTGGAGGAAATCTGGACGAAGTACAACGCGAGCGACAAGCACGGGGTGACGTCGGACATGAGCAAGGAACAGTTGAACGATTTGATTGAATACCTGAAGACCCTGTAGCAGGAAAGTCCCGTCCAGAAACAGCACGCGGAGCCAGCGAAAGTGGAGGTCCACGGATGACGATGAGGGCAGAAGAGTGGAAGCGTTGGCTGCAAGGCGCCGCGATGCACCCGCTGGCGCTTCTCTGCGTGGAGATGTACGGTGAGACGCTTCCCAATCAGGACGGCGCGCCGGTGCGCATGGTGGTTCCTTGGAAGTATGCCGGGATGGATCTGCGCAAATAGTTCTGAGGCGAAGGCCGTTTGCCGAATTCAATTTCTAGCAGTGCGTGGACCGAAATTCTTTCTTCCGTATTTGCGTATGAGTATCTAAGATAAAAAGGAACTGGTTGCCGGTTCGAAATAAGGAGCCGACCCCGGAGGCTGAAGATGCTCGTGAAACGGGCGCCTGATTTGACCTATGCGGACGTAACGCCGAAGAGCATATACACCAACCGCCGGAGCTTCCTGCGGGGGTTGCTGGCAACTGGCGGGACTGTAACAGGTTGGAAGAGGCTACTGCCCCCTCTGCCGGGTTCTGGGCCTGGCTCGGTCCCTGTAAAGCTGGATGGCGTGGTCAGATGGCCTTACAGCACCGGCGAGAAGCAAACCTCCTACAATGATGTGACGACCTACAACATCTTCTACGAATTCGGCACCGGAAAGAAAGATCCCTCCGAGAACGCCAAGAATTTTCAGACGTCGCCATGGAGTGTCTCCGTTGAAGGCGAAGTGAGGAAGCCCCGGACATTCACGATGGATGAGATCATGAAGCTGGCGCCACTTGAGGAGCGGGTCTACCGGTTTCGGTGCGTCGACACATGGTGCATGGTCGTGCCTTGGATCGGCTACTCTTTTAGCGCCTTGGCGAAGCTAGTGGAGCCCACTCCTAAGGCGCGATACGTGGCTTTCCAAAGCTACTACGACCCGCGGCAAATGCCCGAAGGGAAATACTCTGGCATGGTGTTGCCGTACGTTGAAGGCTTGCGGATCGACGAGGCGATGCACCCGCTGACGCTTCTGTGCGTGGGGATGTACGGTGAGACGCTTCCCAATCAGGACGGCGCGCCGGTGCGCATGGTGGTTCCCTGGAAGTATGGATTCAAGAGCATTAAATCGCTCGTGCGGATTCGATTCGTGGAGGAACAACCCCCAACAACTTGGAGCATGGGTAATCTGCAAGAGTACGGTTTTTATTCCAACGTAAACCCAAACGTGGATGGTCCCCGCTCGAGTCAGGCGCAGGAGCGGCGGTTGGGCGAGTACTTCAGGCGGCCTACGCTGATGTTCAACGGCTACGGCGACCAGGTAGCAAGCATGTATGACGGGATGGATCTGCGCAAGTATTTCTGATGCGAAGACTCTTTGGTTAACGCGATTCTGACAAGCAAATGGACCGACCACCGGATGCGCGAATTAGAACGGTACGGAGAATGGTACGGAATGGCTCAAAAATGGGTGGGGGAAAACGAACTGTGGTCAGCAAGTTGGCGACCGGCGGACTAACCTGGAATTTCAGCTTGCCGGCCGCTTCGACCTCATCCATTCTCTCGCTCCTGAAAATCGCACCAGATGGTTCCACGACGACAACGCAGTTAGGCTCTGCCACCAGTGCGGCTTTGATGCCTGGGAATGTCATCCCCGACGGACAAGGTGGTGTTTTGGCAACTTGGGCCGTCATAAATGTTCATACCCTGGCGAACAATTGGAATGCGCCTATAGCGCTGCAACCGTATCAGGCTGCCGACGTTTCATCCGGAACGGTCCTGAATACCTACGCATTGCCGAACTCACCACAAGGACAACAGGTCCCATCAGGGAGTGATGGCCTGCCCATCCAGCCTTCTCTCGTGCTTGGAGAAAACGGCACGGCGTTCGTTTCTTACGGGACAAATGTGACGTCCTTTAATCTCAATACTGGTTCCGCCAACTGGAACTACCAGTCAAGCTCGTCAGCAACAAACTTTACCTGCCCTCTTTAATGCGCTCGCATAGCAGCTGGACCGCGGAGTGTTCGTCTCGCCTCGGTGGGCGCGGTGATAACCGTCAGCTATAATGAGGAAATTATGGATTCCTTGGAGCGGAAAGCAGAAAGAAAAGAAGGTTCATATGAGAAAATAAGCCCGACCGCGTAGGGTGTTGCATATCGCAGAACCTTACCCTTCGACTCTGCTCCCATCGAGGCTCAGGGCAAGCAGGGCAGGCGCACGGGGCTAGCTTGTGGCGCACCCTCCAGAAAACGGCGGGCGCAAAAGGCACGCCTATGGTGCTGAGGAGGAGGACGGAGTGCTCTTGCGCGTGGGAGAGGCGGAAGATTGAAACGACCGGCGGATAAGGGCGGGCCGGGCTACTGAAGGGCAGAGAAGTAATGTCCAATTCGCGCAAGGGAAAAGCAGGTTCCTCGCTCCGCTCGGAATGACAAGCTAGGACGTTGCAGGTGCAGGGAGGCAGGTGGCGGACGGATTTGCGATTGAGCGATTTTGGGTGCCGCAGCGTTATGGTCGTCAAGGGTGCGGGGGCTTACTTTTTTTGATTCTGGGCGGGTGACTGCGCGTTTATCCCCATTGTCTTTTCCGGCTTCCATCAGCCATGGGCCTCTCCCGATACGCTTGACGTAACGCGTAATAGCTGCTATTTTCGGCAAGTGATCGTCAGCTATCGGGATAAGCGGACCAGAGAGTTCGCGGGCGGGGAGCGGTGTGAACGCCAGGCGCGAAAGCCCGGTTAGATTGGGAGCGGAAATGTCGGAGCTCCCGACCGGGTCGGGACAGGCGCCGCTCCGACCCCCTAAAGCGAGAAGAACCGACCTAAAGGTCGGCCACTACAAGGGCAGGCGGGGGCAAGGACGCCCAGCGGGTCGCCGGGGCCGTCGAATGTGGAGCTTGTCGATTATCACTAGGAGAATTGCCATGGCTATCGCTGCGATCCACCCGGGGGAACACCTGGCGGAAGAACTGGAAGAGCTCGGTCTGAGCGCGGCGGAACTGGCGCGGAAGATGAACGTGCCAACGAATCGCGTCACGCAAATCTTGCACGGAACGCGCGCCATCACGGGTGATACGGCGCTGCGCCTGGCTCATTTCTTTGGCACAAGCGCCCAGTTCTGGCTCAATCTGCAGAGCCTCTACGACCTGCGGCTGGCCGAGGAGAAGGCCGGGAAGTCCATCAAGGCGCTCCCCAAGCTGAAACGGCGCGAACCTGCGCCTGTATAAAGGATTCACGCGGCTGGGACGTGAGGGCGGGTGGCAAAGACGCCCGCTGGGACGACGGGTGCAGATTCCTCAGGGGCTAAAGCCCGGTTAGATTGAGAACGAAAATGTCGGAGCTGAAGCTCCGACCCCCTAAAGAGAAAAGAACCGACACCTACATGGATATTAGCGATCAGCGACCAGAGACCAGGAGAGAAACCCAAGACCTACCCTCTAAATACGAGGGTGGGGCACCCGGCGTTGCAATCCGTTTGTGATTCGCTACCATAGAAAGACGAGTTGATCATGCAGGCGCTACTCGTACGGGAAAGGAAATTTGGATGAATCGCGCATTTCTCGCTGCTCTGCTGGGTGCTACCCTGCTCTTTGCGGGGGCCTGCAAGTCCAAGCCGGATGACAAGGAAGCGATCCGTGCAGGGGTCATCAAATATCTGGGGTCGCTGAACACGCTGAACGTGAGCGCGATGGATATCAATGTTACGCAGGCCAGCGTGAACGGCAATCAGGCGCAGGCGCAGGTGGAGATCCGGCTGAAGAATAGCCCGCCGGATGGCGCGAGCATGAAGCTTTCCTACAACCTGGAGAAGCGCCACGAAGAATGGACCGTGGTGAAGAGCCAGCCGACCGGCGGCACGATGCAGCATCCGGCGCCGGGAGAAATGCCGCAGGGCGGATTGCCGCCAGGGCATCCGAACGTGAACGGCCCGGCGGGACAAGCTCCTGCGGGGCATCCGGACTTCAATGGGATCTTGAAGTCGGCGCAGCCTCCGGCAGCGCAAGCGCCGGTGTCGGCGTCAGGTGGGGCTACGAAGCCGTAAGATCAGCGATCAGATATCAGCTGGCAGATATCAGATATCAGCGATCAGGAATCAAGAGAACGGCAAATCCGCGGGGGCCGAGTAGTCTCTGAGTTCGCGGACCCAGAAGAGAACTCGTTGAAGAACTCTGAGCCCGAAATCCGAAGTAGCAGAGAGATTCCTCCGCTCCGAGCCAGCAAACGGCGCTGGCTCTCCGGTCCCTTCGACTTCGCTCAGGGCAGGCGGAATGACAAATTTTGGGTAGTGCATCTGGTGGGAAAATTCAACTTCGGCGAATTTGGAGTCTCCTGCGACAATCTTTTGAAACAAAAGAAAAAGCTCTTGCCTGCAATAGGTCAACTTCGGATATCAGGATAAATGAATTTCGCGAGTATACGACCCGCTTTCCTGTTTGCGGGGATCTGTTTCCTGATCGCTGATATCTGATCGCTGATAACTAACCACTGAATACTTATAACTTTTTACTCCCCTTCGTAATCCTGGAGATCGTCGGTCGGGAGCGCCACGCGCACGGCGTTCAGTACGGCGAGTAGATCGATCAATTCCTGTCCGATGGCGCCCCAGATGGGCGGCAAGAAGCCGAATGCGGCGGCGATCATGCCGAGGACGCTGGCGGCCATCCCGCCAAGGGCGCTTTGCAGGGCGATGCTCCGCATGCGCTGGCCGATGTGCATGAGCTCATCAATTTTGCCGAGGGCCGTCTCCAGCACAACAGCGTCAGCGGCTTCGGTGGTGATGTCATTCTGGGTGCCGAACGCCACGCCGACCGTGGCGGCCATCAGCGCCGGGGCATCGTTGATGCCGTCTCCCACAAAAAGCGTGCGCGCTTTGGCCGTTTCTGCTTTCACGATGGCCACTTTTTCTTCGGGACTCTTTCCGGCGTGCACTTCCGTGATGCCCACGCTCTCCGCCAGGTACTTCACTTCGGACTCGCGATCGCCGGAGACCAGAATCACTTTTCTTACGCCGTGTTTTGGCTGGAGGTGCTGGATGAAAGAAGCGCTGTCTTTGCGCGGGGCATCGTGGAAGCGGATGGCGGCGGCGTAATTTCCATCAATGAAGATGAGGCACTCGAGGCCGCTGGAAAGTTCCGGCAAGGGCAGAGATTGCGCACTCACTTTGTGGCGGCCGGTGATTTGAACGGAGTGGCCTTCGACGGTTGCGAGCAAGCCTTGTCCCGGCCGTTCGCTGATGTGCGCCACGGAAAGGACATCCAGTTGTTCCTGCTTGGCCGCAGAGACGATGGCGCTGGCCAGCGGGTGCTTGGAGTATTGCTCCACGCTGGCGGCAAAGCGCAGCACGCCGGTGCGATCAAATCCCTCGGCGCAAAGCACCTCGGTCAGCTTCGGCCTTCCGTAGGTCAGCGTGCCGGTTTTGTCGAAGATGAGGGTGCGGCACTTCTCCAACTGCTCGAGGATGGCGGGATTTTTGATAATGATGGCGCGGCGCGCGGCCAGGGAGATGGCGCCGATGATGGCGGTGGGAATGGCGAGAAGCAGCGGGCAGGGCGTGGCAATCACAACGACGGCGAGAAAGCGCTGAGGGTCGCGGCTGAGGAGGGCGGCGGCGACGGCAACAGCGAGGGCCAGCGGCGTGTACCACGCTCCGAGCTGATCGCCCAGGCGGCGTAGCTTGGGGCGCTGCTGCTCCGTTTCGTGCATGACTTTCATGATGCGGGCGTAACGTGAATCTTCCGCCACTTTTTCCGCGCGGATCAGCAGAGCTTGTTCACCATTGATGGCGCCGGAGATGACCATGGACCCCGGCGTTTTGGAAATTTCGTAGGGCTCGCCCGTGAGGTAGGCCTCGTCCATGATGCCGTGACCTTCGAGGACGGTGCCGTCAACAGGGCAAATTTCGTGGGGCAGGACGGTGAGTTGGTCGCCGATGCGGATATTGGCCAACTCCACGTCCACAAGGCCGCCGGGTTCCTTGCGGTGGGCGGTGCCGGGCATGCGGCGCGCGAGGGCATCGAGCACTGAGGAAGCGCGGGCGGTGGCGAATTCCTCGAGCGCTTCGCCGCCGGAAAGCATGAGCACCACGATGGTGGCGACAAGATATTCCCGAAGCGCGATGGCCGTCAGGATGGAAACGCCGGCGAGAAGATCGGAGCCGAACTCGCGGCGAAGCAGTTTTTTCAGAAGCACCCAGACGAGCGGCACGCCGCCGATCAAAAGCGCGGCAAAGAGCGGCGCATTGGCGGGAAGGGCAGGGAAGTGCAGGGCGTACTTGAAGACGACATGCAAAGCTATTGCAAGAAGCGTGAGTCCGGCGATGTAGGTTTCTTTGGAAGGAACAAATCCCGGCTTCGCGGGAGTCTTCATTAGCACCACTTATCGCATAGGTAATTCTGCAAGTCAAAGCTGCAAACTGCTTGCGACAGCGATAACCCATCCTGAATTCCGAAGTTAAAGAGGGATTCCTCCGCTCCGGGACGGCCAAAAGCGCCGTCCCTCCGGTCGGAATGACAAATATAAGGTGGAGGATGATATGGGTGAATTCAATTTCGGCGAAATTGAACTCTCCCGCGACAATTGATTGAAACAAGACAAGATGTGCTTGCCTATAATTGGTCAACTTCGGATTTCAGGTTTAGCCAAGCATCACGGGGAGTTTGCGGCGCTCAGAGCCCCTGGCCAAGACTCTTTGCGCAATAGCGGTCTTTGATTCGGCCACAAACGAAGGCTGTGGCGCAAAGCGCAGCCAGCCATGCCACGCGGCTCTGGTATCGATCGAACACCCCGGAGAAAGTTGCACAAACCGCCGCATTGATCAGGAGAAAGGCCATTGCCGAATAGAAAAAGTGATTCAGGCGTCCCACGGCCTTGACACAAATAAATGCCAGGCATATGGCGACGCTCAGCCAGAAGGTGACCGTGTCAATGGCCGCAGCAGCGTTGGCCAACGGAAGAAATTGACCGCGAGATTCTTTGGAGTTTTGGAAGGCCCGGAAATCACCGGGGAATACTTGCGTGACCACGGCCCTGTTCCACTCTTTGGCATTATAGGAACGAACTTCGTCCCCGGTACGGATGGCCGCAAACTGGAGGAGCGTTTCTTTAATGCTGCTGGTTAGGAATCTCAGCTTGTAGGTGGAGAGCGTTTCATGCACGATCTCATCCATTTCGTCTTGGTGTTCTACCATCTCCTCCAATAACGGATGATTCTCGAACAGGAATTCCGTTTGTGTCCGGGGCAGATTGGAGAGGTAGCTGCATGCAATCAAGGGCCGCTTTGGGCAGTTTTCGCGAAGAAAGTCCGCCGCAAGGCCATCAGCAAACAGCCTGGACATCATAAAGAGTTGCCCTGAAGGCGAGAACTTGAAACCCAGATGCATGCGGTAATTCAGCGTGGCCGTCGAAAGTCCAGCGGCGATCAACGGCACGATTAGCGAAGCGAGCATGGCCTTGCGCAGAGTCGCTACCCTCCGCAGGCGAACGACAAGTTTAATGATTATCAGCAGCGTGACGAAAAGTGCTGCAATGGGGAGCAGAGAGGTATGCACGCCGGTGGAAATCATTAAAATCGCGGCCAGGGACAGGCGGCTTCTTGCGGGCAATTGGTCATTGAATGCCAACAGAAACGATGACAGGAAGACGATGCCCGCGAACACGTCAGGCATAAGCTGTGATACCAGCCAGGGCAAGCTTGTAAGGGCGGCTAAAACGGAAACCGAGGCAAGCAAGCAGATCTCGCGGTAGCGGCGCTGGTTGCCGAGCAGGTACTCGCAGGTTTTATCCAGCACGTAGACGACGATGATTGCCTGTACCCCGACAACCAGCCAGGCGCTAATCCCCAGGCCCGTCAATTTTGTGAAGATGCTGTATCCGGGAGAGCGGAAAGGCCATAACGCAATGAGCATTTCGCCGGTTAGAAGGTAGCTGCCGGTATCCGAGAAAACGATCGGATAACCGTTGACCAAGGCGACCCAAAGAAGGACGCAAACCGCCGCGGCTCGAATCAGCAAGGAGCGAATGACCAGGAGATGCGGGTTGCCCGGCGATTGTGACATGGGCGCAACATCAGTCAAGGGTGACCTCCGCTGGATGACAGATGCTAAAGATCTACGGTCCCGGAATTACCATTGAAAGTCTCGGTCAGAACCAGAATCGGCGTGGTTCACGGTGTCCCCCTGTCCGATCCCCCGGAAACAGCCTGAAAAACTGCCATTAGAGATGTTCCCAGCAATTTCTGCGGGATCCATTCAAAACGGGAGAGAGCCCCGAGAGCTCTATTGATCCACGGAGTCCGCGAATCGAACCCCGTTGTGATGATTTTGCTCTGATCGCTCTTTCCCATCAGCCAAAGTTTTCGAGCCATCAAAGTGGGAACAATGGGCAGTCCCCAGTAAGTCCAATCTCGCATGTCGAGCCCGTTGCGCAGGGCCGTCTCTCGCAGTGTGCCGATCGAATAGCGGCGCACGTGGCCCGCGGCCACGTCATAAGCCGAAAAGGCCCACTGTCCTGCCGGAACATTCAGGATCAGCATGCCGTGCGGTGCCAGATGAAACAGGAGCGCGTTCAAGAATCTGTCTTCGTCTGTGATGTGCTCCAGTACATCAAACAGAAAGATGACCTCGAATTTCCCCTTTAGGGCGGGATCCTTCCCGAAAATGTCGTAGCAACATACTCTGCTATGCCGGCTCAGATTCTGCTTCAACGCAAATTCATTCAGATCGAAGCCTGCAACACCTCGTCCATAGGCAGTTTCAATTTGCCTTTGCAACAGGCCATGACCGCAACCGATCTCCGCCATCGCCCCCGCGCTAGAGATCAGGCCGCCACACAAACGCTGCAAGACTTCAAATCGACGCCGGATCCAGAAATGATCAATCGAAGCGATCTCAAACCACCGGTCTGCCATGCTGACTTCGGCCGCCGGGGACAAGTACTCTATCTTTCGCAATTCGCCTGATTCTGTAGCTGAGTTCATTTGGTACATGGCCGCGGATCACGAGGCTACCGCAAGAATTCTTTTTCCGGCATTCGTTGTGGTGCGCCTTGTTCCGGATCGGAATTTCGTGTCACGGGGTTTTTTCCAACCATCTGGCCAATAACATATTGGGGCCGTGCTTTTGTCTCTTCGTAGATGCGGCCCACATACTCTCCGATGATTCCCAGAAAAAAAAGCAGGATGCCGGACAAAAACGTGACTGCTACCAACAATGCTGTGAATCCCTGCGGGGACTTATGTAGAAACATCTTTGCGTATAGGGAGTAGCAAACATACAGGGTGGAAAGGAACATCACGAACGCGCCTATTAACGCCGCCGCACGGATCGGTACGATGGAAAACGCGAAAATGCCATCCGCCGCCAGCTTAATCAGGCGCAGCATGCCGTACTTGGTCTTACCCGAATGCCGCTCCGCGCGTTCGACGGGAACTCCTATTTGCCGGAATCCCACCCAACTGCGCATTCCTCGAAGGTACCGGTGATGTTCCGGCATGCGGCGAACATGGTCCACGACCCTGCGGGACATCAGCCCAAAATCACCGGAATCCAGCGGCAAACGGATGTCAGAGAGTTTGGCCATCATGCGGTAAAAGACAAAATAACAAAGCCGCAGCGGCAGCGGCTCTTTTCGCCGCACACGCTGGGCGTACACCACGTCGTATCCTTCTCCAAACCTTTCCAAGAATTGTGGAATGACCTCCGGGACGTCCTGCAAATCGCCATCCATAATCACGACGGCATCGCCCGAGACATGATCCAAAGCTGCAGTAATCGCCGCCTGATGCCCAAAGTTCCTGGAGAGCGAAATGCCCACGATCCGAGGATCCTTTCGGGCTGCCTCGCAGAGCATTTCGAAGGTTCGATCCGTGCTGCCATCGTCCACAAATACGATCTCGTGCGGCCCGAGGGGGAGTCCGTCGAGCACTCGCTGAAGGCGCGACAAAAGTTCAGACAAAACACTCTCTTCATTGTGGACGGGAATCGCGACTGAGAGACGAATTCCGGCGGACATCAATTGAAGGCGTCCTCTTCCTCAGATGCAACTTGAAGCGAAATACGTCAGAGCCGGAACCGCACTCTGTCCGTGCAAAACTAAGATACCTGTATTTACATGGCACAACAAGTTCCAAGCACAGCTTCGGGGGGCATCCCTTGGAAATGAACATCCGTTGCGGTCAGCCAGTCTGCGGCGTCTCCTTGTGGCTGGCGGAGCATTGGCCAGAGTCAAACTCTAGCGCGTCACCAGCACGACACGATGGAAATTGTCGTTCAGCTCTCTGGGCAGCAGCGAAACGTTTTGCAGCTTGAATCCATCCTTTTTCAAGCGGCCAGGCCACCAGTCGCCGCCCAAACCGCCCCCGCTGGAGTAGACGAGGAACTGGGGATGCTCCGCGAGAAACGGCTGGAAGTCATAAATGGGCAGCGTCGTGTATTGGCGTAGGATTGCCAATTGCTTGTCCGCCGTATCATTACCGGTATAGACGACGGCTTGCGCTGGATCGAGCACAGAAACGAATCGCTTCTGCCAAGCAGGGTCGCAGTAATGCTGGAATTGCAGGAAATCATGGGCATCCGAAGCGATTACAGGCAGGTCTGCATGGCCGCCAGCGGTCACGAACTCCTCCACAAATGGCGCGGGGGAGATAAACTGGCTTGTATAGGCCGACCAAAATTGGCGCTCTTGCGGTACGAGCATAAAAAGTAGCAAGGCGGCGGTGACAGCCGGAAGAAGAAAGTCCCAGCGCCGCAGCCTCGGAAGGCTGAAACCGAGTGCGAGGGGGAAGCCGAGCAAGGACGGCACCATATACTTGGCAGTCATGCCACCGTGAGCGAGTGCCGCAACCGCGAAGCCCACCAGCGGCAAACTTAGAAGGCCGAGCACGAGGGTCAGCTCATGGATCGGCGCACCCGGCGGGCGTTCACCCCGCGATGTTTTTCTCACCGCCGCGAGCATGGTGAAAAGGACTGCGACACCGGCAATCGCGGCCAGATACAGGCCAGGTTTGTCCTCGGGCGTCAGGAAATACCAACTGTAGCTGTTCAAGGCTAGTTTCAAAGTGGGTTTCGACCAGATATACGGCCCGTAATACTTTTGCATTGCAGAGAGGATAGGCCAGGAGATTGCCAGGGGCGCGAAGCCGCTGAGAAGCGCGAGCCAAACGCCCCGGCGTAATTGACGCGTCAAGCTATAATGCGCGGCTTCCGCGAGAAAAAACGGCAGGAACGCGAATGCAGCAAAGTAGTGAAAGGATTCCGCAAGCACGAGGCTCAGGCCCAATAGAATCACCCAGCGGCGTGCCGGAGCGCGCTGGTAACAAACGATGGCGAAGGCGATGCAAGCGACGAGCAGACTATAGCCGCGAGCTTCCACGGCAAGCATGTCAAGCAGGATGGTGACCAGTGGAATCGCGGCGCAAACCAAGGCGATCGCGGCACCCTTGTGCGTTCTGACAGCGACGAACAGGCACAAGAGAGTGACGGCAAATCCCAGAATTGAAACGCCACGGTACGCCAGATTTTCGTTGCGGGTGAAGGCTGCCGCGGCGCGTTCCAGCAGGTAAAAGGCCAAAGGATGAGAATCCGCCCCTTTCACGACGGCTTGCCACAACGTGGAAAGATGTTCCTGCCGGGCTAAAAGCAAGGTGCAGATTTCGTCATACCAAAGGGGCTTGACCAAAGCGTGGCAGATGTTGCGTGCCGTGGCATAAATCACTAAGGCCGCCAAAGCGAACAGTGCAAGCTTTTCGGTGAGGGGACTGCGTGGCACCGGCGATGGTGGTACTACCGGTGCCGGGGATGAACCGCTATCCTGCACAGGAAGCCCTGCTGATTTTTCTTCAGTGAGTGCACGCATGGGTCAAAGGAAAGAGTCACCCAGCAGGATAGGATGATTGCTGCAGCTTAGCACGGGCGAATTTCGATTTTGCGGCAGCGGCCGGCGGCGTGCTCAAGTGCTAACTCGAGGCGTGCATGATTCCAAAAATAAGTGGAGCGGCGGGCGGCAGGCACTGAACTTGAAATCCGAAGTTGAAGAGGGATTTCTCCGCTCCGGGACGACAAAAAGCGCCGTCCCTCCGGTCGAAATGACAAATCTTAGGTGGTGGATGATGTGGGAAAATCCAAGTTCGGCGAAGTTGCTCTCTCCCGCGACTGTCGATTGAAACAAAACAAGATGCGCTCGCCTGAAATAGGGCAACTTCGGGTTTCAGGCTCAAACGGTTTTGTCGGGCGCGTAACAGAGCTTTTCCAGGTTGCACTCGGCGCACTTGGGCTTGCGGGCGGCACAGACGCGGCGGCCATGCCAGATCAACTGATGGGAAAACTGGATCCATCTGTTCTGCGGGATGACGGCCATCAGGTCCTGCTCGATTTTCTTGGGGTCTTCGTTGTGCGTCAGGTCCAGGCGCAGCGAGAGCCGAATTACGTGTGTATCCACGACGATGCCGCTGGCAATCCCGTAAGCTGTGCCAAGCACGACGTTGGCCGTTTTTCGCGCCACGCCCGGAAGCGTGAGCAGTTCCTCCATGGTGTGCGGCACCTGTCCGCCGAATTGCTCCACGATGGCTTTGCTCGCGCCCATCACAGACTTGGTCTTGTTGCGAAAGAATCCGGTCGGGCGAATCTCCTTTTCAAGATCCGCGGGATTGGCAGAGGCAAACGCTTCCGGCTTCGTATATTTCTTGTAGAGCTCCTGCGTAACCTGATTGACGCGCACGTCGGTGCATTGCGCGGAGAGGATGGTGGAGATCAGCAATTGAAAGGCATTCTCATGTTTCAGCTCGCAGGTTGCGTCCGGGTAGGCCTCGTCGAGCTTCGCCAGAATAGCCGCGACGCGCTGGGGATCCGTGCCAGCCACGGAGCCGGCCTTGGCGGAGGTTTTCTTGGCTGCAGCAACTTTTCTCGCGGCACTCTTGCCGCGCTTCGCTGATTTCTTCCTGCCGGACTTTTTCCTGGTGGCCATGGGAACCTCTTTTGACTCCGCTTTGAGCTCTTCTCCTACGATTCCAACACTTCCATCAACCGGCGAAACGCTTTGCCGCGGTGGCTCCGGGCATTCTTCTCAGGCGCAGGCAATTCTGCAAACGTCTTTCCGAGCGCAGGAAAGTAAAACACGGGATCGTACCCGAATCCGCCACTGCCGCGCGGAGCTTCGGCAATTTCGCCGTCCACTTTCTCTGAAACGACGTCGATCACGCGCCCCATCTGCGCCACGGCAATCACGCACACAAAGTAAGCAGAGCGCTCCGCACCTTTTCTGCCGCGCAAAGCCGCCAGCAATTTCGAGATCTTTTGATCATTGCTGGCACCAAGGCCGGCATAGCGCGCCGAGTGCACGCCAGGCTCGCCGCCGAGCGCGGGCACGACCAGCCCCGAATCATCCGAAAACACCAGATCCGTGCACGCCCGGGAATAATACAGCGCTTTGCCCGCGGCGTTTTCGGCAAAGGTAGGCGCGGCCTCCGGGAATTCAGGCAGCGCGGCGAATTGCGGGAGCAAAGCCAGTTCCAAGTTGGAATGTGCCGCGGCGGCCAGCGCGCGGAATTCCCGCAATTTCCCCGGGTTTCCCGAGGAAAGATACAACTTCTTCGCCGTTCCCACTGAAGTCATCGCTGCGCTTTTCCCGTGTTCATGGTGTCGCCGCGGCGGAACGATCTTGCTTTCATCGCCCGCGGCCGAGGAATTGTTCGGGCAAGACTTCGCGCTGCTCTTCGGCCAGGCGGCGGATTCCCGCGGCGCCCAGGGCAAGCAAATCCTGCATCTCGCCGCCGGTGAAGGGGCGCCCTTCGGCGGTCGCCTGAATTTCCACGAAATCGCCGCGGCCGGTCATCACTACGTTCATATCCACTTCCGCGCGCGAATCCTCTTCATAGCAGAGGTCGAGCAGGGCTACATCATCCACGATGCCGACGCTGATGGCCGCCACGGAATCGATCAGCGGAGAACGTTTGAGAATTCCCGCCGCGAGCATGCGCTCCATGGCGAGGGCCAGAGCCACGAACGCGCCGGTAATCGAAGCGGTGCGCGTGCCGCCGTCGGCTTCAATGACGTCGCAATCCAGCATTACGGTGCGCTCGCCCAGGGATTCCGTATCGATCACCGCGCGCAACGAACGCCCGATTAGCCGCTGAATCTCCAGCGTGCGTCCGGTTTGTTTGCCGCGCGCCGCTTCCCGAGGCGTGCGCTCTTCGGTGGCGCGTGGGAGCATGCCGTATTCGCTGGTCACCCAGCCTTTTCCGGAACCTTTCAGGAAGCCGGGCACGCCGTCGTCAACGCTGGCGGTGCAGATCACGCGCGTCTTGCCCAATTCGATCAAGACGCTGCCCTCGGCCTGCGAGATGAAGTCGGGAGTAATCTTCAATGCGCGAATCTGGTCGGCAGTTCGTCCATCAATCCTCATCTTCCACGCCCCTTTCCCGGGCCTCTGGTATTCTCTTTACACGCCGGTGATCTCCGGCTACCTCTTCACCGCATTCTGAACCTTTTCCACGGCTTTCTCGATCGGACCGGTAATCGCCGAAACGGGAGATGGAGCGTGTCCGTCCGGCGCCCCGGCCACGTTCGTATTCACCCGAAAGGTTTGCGTCAAATCAATATGACCGGCCAGCGTTTCAACTTCCTGGCCGTGAATGAGGATTTTGAGGCGCTGCACCTGGGGTACATCGGCTTCCAGAGTGCGCGCGATCGAATCGATGGCCAACTGCTCGCTCTGAATTCCGGAGGGAATCGAAGTGCCCAGAGCTTCCGAGAAATCGGCAACTGCGGTGCCATCGGGCAAAAGATAGAATGCCAGCAACGCGGCATCGGGCGGCAAGGTGCGCGCTTCGGAATCGACGGGCCCAGCCAGCAGCGTGTTCAGGACTTCCTTGGCGCGCAGCACCGGATCATTCGAGAGCGGAAGCTCCACGGTAACCGGCTTGAGCATGCCATCGTCAATCCCTGATCCCCAGAACATCTTCACCTTCACCTTCGGCTCACTGCTTGCCGTGGGCGTGACCGGCAGCAATTCGCGGCGCGCCTGCTCCGCGGTTTTCTCGGTAAGTTGTGCAGCCCTGCGCACTTGCTGCCACAGCGCCGGGAAATAGAGCGCAGCGGCAAGGACTGCAGCTAGCAAGCCGCCCGCCAGCCAGACACGCGCTTGTGGGCTCATGGCTGCTTGCCTCCCGGCGTTCCTGGCAGCACAGGCAGGACGTAGGACGGCTTGAAGGCTACGATACCCTGCGCGATGGCTTCGGCAACCCCCGGCACCATGCGGTCGAGATCGGCGCGTTCCTGCACGGACACACTGGAAATCTCCACGGCGATCGCGGGCGCCGCGGTGGTCCGCAATTGGCGCACCGGCGCCACTTGCACGCTGGTAGGCGAACCCCTGAAGCGCTTTGCCAGTTCCTGTTGAACCAGGTCGCCGAGCTGGTGGCTCAAGCCGACGAACGGTCCTTGCGCGCGGTCCCACGGAATCAGTGCGTTCGCGTCATTCAAGGGCGGAATGTCCGGCACGACATAAACCCTTGCGGTGCCAGCCAGGCCGGTGGAGGCGATGTGGAGCGTCACGAAAACCGCGCCGTGCTGGGCATTGGCGCGTGCCGAGCGGTCATCAAACGAAGGATTGTCGTTGCCCTCGCGGGTCATCACGACCTGGAACCCTTGTGCCTCGAGCGCCTTGCGCACTTCGGCGGCGAACACCAGCACGACTTCGCTTTCGCGGATGCCCTCGGTGCCGCGCGCGCCCAGGTCGATCCCGCCATGCGCGGGGTCGAGAACGACGATGTTGAGTGCACCGCGGGGAACATAGTGCCCTTGGCTGGGTGCGGAAGCGAGGGTTTGCGGTGTCGCGGAAGCAGGCGCGGCGGGTGTGACTGTGGACTGTGGTGGAACTTGATTGGCGGGTGCGCCTGCCGATTGCGGCTTGGTCTGGCTCGCTGCCATGACCGCCAGGGCAAGACCCGCACCCAGCAGCGCCGCCAGTAAAGTTGTCCGGTACTTCAAACCATCTCTCACGTGGAGCAGGATACCAAATCTCAGCGCCTTCCTGCGGCCCACGATTTTTTTCGGCACGAAAGAGGGACCTCACTATCGACGGCGGGCCGTTGTGCTCAAGCTCTTCTAAACCTGGAATCCGAAGTCGAAGAGGGATTTCATCGCACAAAAAACGTGCGATGGAGAACCGTATCTCCGCTCCGGGACGGCAACCCTTCGGGGCTCAGGGCAAGAAAGCGCCGTCCCCCCGGTCGAAATGACAGATTTTGGGTGGTGTGGGTGAAGCCAACTTCGGCGAAGTTGGGTCTTCACAGAATAATCATTTGAAACACAATGAGATGCGCTCGCCTGCAATTGGTCAACTTCGGATTTCACGCTAAAGTAAGAAAACGACCGGCTCTTGCGAACCGGGCCTTCTGAAAGTGAATTTCGGCCAAACCTCCAATAGTCTGACCGGGCTAGGCTTTTATGCCGCTTCGGTTGCTTCCGGCGTGATTTCAGCAGCGTACTTTGCGCGCAACCCGCCGGTGGCAATGTAAACGGCGAAACCCGCTAGAATGATCAGAACTCCAAACAGGAGCGCGTTCATGCCTAGGATGGATTCATGGTCGCTCTCCACCATGGCAACAATCAGCAGTGCCATGGGGAAGAGGCCACAGGTGACCGCACCCGCCATGCCGCCGGGCACGAGGAACTCCCGCCGAAGCTTCGGCTCGCGCATGCGTAGCGCCACGAGGGTCACGAACTCCAGCATGAGCGCCGCCCCGTACAACATAATGTCCAGGGTAACCAGTCTCTGGAAGCCCAACACCAGGCAGGGCATCCAGCAGACCGCGCAGACGATGATTGAAACCCACGGAGTTTCCGTCTTCTTGGTGACCTTGCCAAACACCCGCGGCAACATGCCGTCACGGGCCATGGCGAGGGGCAGGCGCGAGTAGCTCAGCACCAGCGCGTTGAACATCCCGAACGCGCTCATAACCCCGCCGAGCGTCACCATGAAGCGCAGCCATTGGAAGCCGCCAATCGAGCCGCCTAACGCGCCTGCAATCGTGGCCCAGGAGCCCTCCGCGTTGAATGCAGAGGCCGGGGTTCCCGTGAAATAAACAGCCAGGAAGGGAAGGATGTAGGTCAGCGAGACCAAGACCACCGCCGCGATCATCGCTCGCGGATAGGTTTTCCGCGGTCGCTCCACTTCCTGCGCAATCGTCGAAGCGTTATCCCAGCCCATGTAGTTCCACATGGCCACCAGCACCGCACCCAGCAAGCCGACGCTGGCACCCGCCGATACCGCGTGCGGGTCTGCAACGGCCCCGGTTTTAGCGGGAGACAGGAGCACGATCAGCGCAAAGGGCAGCGACAGCAGGAAGAACAGCCAGACCGAGGTGAGCCCGACGACGCGAATGCCCGCGAGGTTCAGCGCCACGCAAGTCACGACCACAAACAAGGCGGCCAGCAGTCCGTGGTTCAGCGTAACCATGCCGCCGAGGATTTCGTAGTGACCTTCCCCAAACCAAGGCACCATCTGTTTCAGGTAAATCGTGAACAGCGTTGGGTAAATCGCCATGTCAAAGATGCTCGCGGCCAGGCTCAGCCACGCTTCCTGAAAGCCCCAGAAGTTGCCCAGACCCCGGCGCACCCAGGCGTAGTACCCGCCTTCGGCAGGCAAAGCGCTCGAGAGTTCACCGATCATGAAGGCGGTCGGCAGGCACCAGAGAACCGGGAGAAACAGAAGGACGAGAATTCCATGGCCATAACCCGCACCGGAGATGATCGCCTCCGTCCCATAGGTGCCCCCAGACACCATGAAGAAGGTGGCGGCAACAAGCGGCCATAGAGTCAACTTGGCGATTGTTTTTTTCGCGTGGGGAAGCGCTTGGGAAGGAATTTGTGCGGGGAGCGATACAGTGCTCAATTTTTTTCTCTCGTCCTCCTTGACGTAACTCTCACTCTCAACGCACTGGAACGCGGTTACATTTTGAAGAATACAATCTCTGCGCACGCGTGCAACAAAAAAATGCATGTGACGCAAATTTTTTTCAACATGCCAACCGTACTTCCGTACTACCGGCGCGTGCCGCGTGCCGCCTTCGGGCGGTGCGTGCGAGCGACCCGGTATTTCGGCCGCCGCTCAGTCCTCCCCCCCTCACACAGCCGGGGCGCCCAGTTGTGTTAAACTCGCGGGTTTGTTGTGCACTCATCCTTTTGTGCTGGAGTCATCTGTATGAAGCTTCGTCTGGTGGTTTTGCTTCTGGCAATCGTGGCAGGGGGTTCTATTACCGGCGCGCAGCAGTCGGCGACGCCTCGGCCGGTCGGCGTGGACGACCTTCTCGGTTATCGCGAGGCGCACGACCCGCAAGTAACTCCCGACGGGCAATTCGTGGCTTACACGGTGTCGTCCAACTCTCTGAAGGACGATAAATCGGAGACACGGATCTACATGGTGCCTGCGGCGGGCGGCGAAGCCATCGCGCTTACAGCCGAAGGCGTCTCCTCCCAGTATCCCCGGTGGTCACGCGACGGCAAATTTCTGGCATTCCTCTCCGAGCGGAGTGAAGGGAAGACCCAGGTTTACCTTCTGAACCGGCTGGGCGGGGAAGCGCAGCGCCTGACCGACACGATCCAGAATGTTGAGTCTTTTGAATGGGCTCCCGACAGCAAGCGCCTCGTTCTGGTCCTCCGTGATCCGTCGCCGGAGGAGCTTGAGGCGACGGCCAACAAAGGAAAGGAAGATGGCGAGGACAAAGCGGCTGGGTCCAGCAAGAAGTCCAAGGCACAGCGGCCCTGGGTGATTGACCGGTTGTTGTTCAAGGCGGATACGATCGGCTATCTGGACCGCCGGCGCACGCACCTGTACGTCTTCGATGTCACTTCCAAATCCCTTACCCCAGTGACTTCCGGGGACTACGACGACTCCGATCCTGCGTGGTCACCCGACGGCAAGCTGCTGGCGTTCACCAGCAACCGGAGCAAGCCAGACGCCGATGCCACTTATAACCGGGACATTTGGGTTGTGGCCACCGACACCAAGGACAAGGGCGAGCATCCCCTCCAGGTGACCACCCACTCCGGCGAGAAAGACCACCCGTCCTGGTCGCCGGATGGCAAGTGGATCACCTACGTCACCTCGCTCGATCCAAAGCTCTTCTACTACGCCACCAAGCATGTGGGTGTCTCCCCCGCCGAAGGCGGCGAAGCCAAGGTTTTAACCCGCTCCTTCGATCGCTTTGCCACGCTTCCGCGCTTCGCCCCGGACGGCAAGTCCATCTATTTCATCGCCGATGACGATGGCACACAGAACCTCTGCCAGGTGAGTCTGGCCGACGGCAAGATCACCCGGCCCGTGGGCGGGCAGCTCACGGTGGATGGTTACTCCTTCTCCAAGGATGGCACCCTCGCGGCGACGATCTCAGACAGGGTCCATCCCTACGAGGTTTTCGCCTTGCCGGGCGGAAAACTGACACGGCTCTCGCACCTGAACGACGCCTGGGTGGCGCAGTTCAAGCTATCCCCGGGCGAGTACGTCAGCTTCAAATCGAAGGATGGCACGACCGTCCACGGCTACCTCTATAAGCCCGTGGACTACGTCCCCGGGAAAAAGTACCCGGCGATCCTCCGGCCGCATGGGGGACCAACCGAGGAGTACGAGGCGGAGTTCGAGGAACCCGCGCAGCTCTTTGCCGCTAATGGCTACGTTGTCCTCTATCCCAACCCGCGAGGTTCCTCGGGGTATGGCGAGGACTTCTGCAAGGCCATCTTTGCGGATTGGGGCAACAAGGATTATCAGGACGACATGGCCATGGTGGATTACGCGATCGCGCAGGGCATCGCAGACCCGGACAAACTGGGCGTGGGTGGCCACTCCTACGGCGGCATCTCCACGGACTTCATCATTGCGCAGGCGACGCGGTTCAAGGCCGCCATCTCCTGGGCGGGCGTGGCGGAAATGACCAGCCTGTGGGGCCACGACGAGTATGAGAAGGAGTATGTACTGGAGTTGGGCTATCCCTGGGAGAATCGCGCGGCTTGGGACCGCGTTGCGCCGTTCTACAAGGTGAAGAACATCACGACGCCAACGCTCTTCATGGGAGGGAACATTGACTGGAACGTGCCTATCGTGGGCGGGGAGCAGATGTACCAGTCGCTGAAGGCGCTTGGACGTGAAACCGAGCTGGTGGTCTACCCGGACGAATACCACGAGTTCAAGACGCCCTCGCACATCAAGGATATGAATGAACGCTGCCTCGCCTGGTATGCGCATTATGTGAAGGCCGACGGGACACCCACACGCCCCGTGGAGAAGACTGTTGAGGCGAAGCCCACGAAGACCGCCAATTGAGGGCTAGAGCCTGTGTTAGCGTGCCGGTTTGATCGTCCGAATCCCCGGCTAAGCGATGAATCGTCCGTCCCTTACTCCGCTTTAGGCAGGGCCTTCATCAGATCGCTGGATCTGTCACCTTCGCGGCCCGGTCTTCGTTTGTAAAGCGAATCAGACCGGTTTCATCCGTGAAGAAGCTTTTCTCACCGGCTGCCAGCAGTTGCACCGGCCGCGCAACGATTGTGTAGTGCCTTACCGGCGTGCCGGCCGGCACCGATTCCGGCCTGTAGTCAAACTTGTATCCGCTCTTCGTCCCGCTCGCCAGCGTTTTTTCGATATATCCTTTTCCTTCCGGCCCCAGCTCTTTCAGCGTTGCGGCGTAGCCCTTGGCCGGTTCAGCGGCGTGATACATAGCCAGGGCTGTGTTGAGCGTGCGGACACTTCCTACGGCCGCCTGCTCCTCCGCCTCCGCCCGCGGAAGCATTCCCTGGCCTGACGCCGGCGCTTGCGCCCAGTTTACCGGCACGATCCGTCCGGCCATCAACAGTAGAAAAACGCAAAGCGCAAATTTTCGAGTCATATCCCCCTCCTTACGCACGCATCCTAGAGCACAGTTTACTCAAATGCAAATGAGGCAGCAATGAAAAGCAGTTACCGCCCCTGTCGCTTCCCAGCGCCTCTGCTCGCCTTGCGAGGGTTCTTCCGGCGTCCGCATTCCACTTCCCTTTGCCGTGGCGGGTTCCACGCGTTATGCTCCAGTGTTTTGCGGGGGATGCGATGCGTTTGCGACTGAGAACGAAACTGTTCCTGATATTCGGGCTGATGGGGTTGGCGGGATTCACGGCCCATTCGCAGCACTATGATCAGAAGCTCTTCGGTGAGATGCGTTGGCGCTGCATCGGGCCGTTCCGCGGCGGGCGCACGGTGGCGATCAGCGGCGTGCCGCACGAGTCCAATGTGTATTACATGGCGGCGGTGAACGGCGGCGTATGGAAGACAAGCGACTTCGGCAATACGTGGTTTCCCATCTTTGACGACCAGCCTTCGGGTTCCGTCGGGGCGCTGGCGGTGGCGCCTTCCAACCCGGACATTGTCTATGTGGGGAGCGGTGAAGGGTTGCAGCGTCCAGACCTTGCCGTGGGCGACGGCGTGTACAAGTCGAGCGATGCGGGGCGTACCTGGACGCACCTGGGTTTGCGCGACGCCCAGCAGATCACCGCCATCGTGATCGATCCGAAGAATCCCGACCGCGTGTTCGTTGCCGCGGAGGGTCATCCCTATGGCCCGAATGCGGAACGCGGCGTTTTTCGGTCGCTGGATGGCGGGAAAACATTCGAGAAGGTCCTTTATAAGGATGAGAATACCGGCGCGGCGGACCTGGTGATGGATCCTGCCAATCCGCAGATACTCTATGCGGCGCTGTGGGCCGCGCGCGTGGCGCCATGGGAAATTCGCAGTGGCGAGTCGTTCGTCATACCGGGCAGCGGACTCTACAAATCCACCGATGGCGGTACGACGTGGCAACCGCTCACAAAAGGCTTGCCAACGGGCGAAGACGGCCTGGCGCGCATTGGCATTGCCATCGCTCCCAGCGATCCCCAAGTCGTGTACCTGACCGTCGAATCGAAAAACAAGGGCGCGGGAATTTATCGCTCGGAGGACGCGGGAGGGAACTTTCAGTTGGTGAATTCCGATCACCGCATCGGCGGGCGTGGGCCGGGGGCCATGGGCATTGCCGTCGCGCCAGACAATCCCGACGTGATTTACGTGGCCAACACAACCACCTGGAAATCCACGGATGGCGGGAAAACGTTTGTCGGCTTCAAGGGCGCGCCGGGGGGCGACGATTACCAGCACATCTGGATCAGCACAGAGCACCCTCAAATCATGGCGCTGAGCGCCGATCAGGGAGCGGCGATCAGCGTGAATGGCGGCGCAACCTGGAGCACGTGGTACAACCAGCCGACCGCGCAGTTTTATCACGTCACCACGGACAATCGTTTTCCCTATTGGGTTTATGGCGCGCAACAGGAAAGCGGCAGCGCCGCCACTCAGAGCCGCAGCGACTACGGCGAGATCACCTTCCGCGAATGGAGCCTCCCAGGCGTGCAGGAATACGGCGACATCGCCGTTGATCCCGTGGACCCCAACATTCTTTTCGGCGGGCGCATCACGCGCACGAATCAGGCGCTTGGCGAAGTGGCGGACGTTACGCCGGAGCCCATCCGGCGCGGCGAGTATCGCTACAACCGCACGCTGCCGATCGTGTTTTCGCCGTTCGATCCCAAGACGCTTTACTTTGCCGCGAACGTCCTCTTCAAGACCACCGACCAGGGGCGCAGTTGGTCCATCATCAGCCCGGATTTGACGAGAGAATCGTATGAAGCACCGGCGAATCTCGGCGCGTTCAGCGCGGGCGATCCGGAAAAAGGCAAACATCGCGGCACGATTTATGCCCTCGCGCCCTCATTTAAAGAGCCGGACACACTCTGGGCGGGCACCGATGACGGGCTGATCCAACTGACGCGCGACGCCGGCAAGACCTGGAAGAACGTCACGCCGCCGCAACTGAAACCGTGGAGCAAGGTCTCTATCATCGAGGCTTCGCATTTCGATGCCGGCACTGCTTACGCCGCCATCAACAGCTTCCGCCTGGACGATCTGCGCCCGCACATCTACCGCACGCGCGATTTCGGCGCCACGTGGCAGGAGATTACCGCGGGCATAGCGGGAAATGCGCCATCGAACGTTGTTCGCGAAGATCCGGCGCGGAAGGGTTTGCTGTTTGCCGGGACGGAAACGTCCGTTTATGTCTCGTTCAATGACGGCGATTCCTGGCAGCCGCTGCAGTTGAACCTGCCGCACACCTCCATGCGCGACCTGGTGATCCATGGCGACGATCTGGTAGTCGGCACGCATGGCCGGTCGTTCTGGATCCTCGACGACATTACGCCGCTGCGCCAAATTAGCGACGAGGTGGCCAAGGCGCCCGTTTATTTATTCGCACCGCAGGAAGCCATTCGCTGGCGCTGGAACCGCAATCCCGATACGCCCTTGCCGCCGGAAGAGCCCGCAGGAAAAAATCCGCCGGACGGCGCCATCTTTGACTACTTCCTCGGAAACGCCACGAAGAACGTTGTGAAACTGGAAATCCTGGATGATGCGGGCAGCCTGGTGCGCCGCTACACCAGCGCCGACACGCCAGAATCCCTGGAGAAACTCGCTGCGGAACATCCCATCCCGATGTATTGGGTGCGGCCAACGCAAATTCTTTCCGGCGCCGCGGGTACGCACCGCTTCGTCTGGAATCTCCACTACACGCCGCCAAAAGCGCTCGAATATGAATTCCCCATTTCCGCGATCCTTCGCGACACCCCGAAGTATCCCCTGGGCGCATGGGTGCTGCCGGGAAATTACACGGTAAGGCTCACCGTGGACGGTAAGAGCTATACGCGGCCGCTGACAGTGAAGATGGACCCGCGCATCAAGACGCCGCTGGAGGACCTGCGCAAACAGCGCGAAATGCAATTGGGCGCGTCCGAGGGGATGGACGAGAGCTACGAAGCGCTCGAGCAGGCCGATTCCGTCCGCGATCAATTGAAAGAAATTGCGCCGATAGCGCAGGGCAAGGCCAAGAACAAAGCCAAGGCCAAGTTGACGGAGGAGATTGCCTCTTTAGATAAGCGATGCGCGGAGCTCGAAGGAGCCACGCAGCGCTCCTTCTTTGGCGTGCCCCCAATTGGGAAGCAGCCGGAAAACTTCTCGACCCTCAATCAACATTACGCCGCGATTCTGGCCGTTGCCGGCAGCGCGGATGCCGCGCCAACCACACAGGCAACGGCAGTGGACCAGGAACTCGATGAGCAAGCCACGATACTGCGCAAGCAGTGGAGCGTGCTGCGGGAAACTGAAATTCCGACTCTGAACAAAGATCTGAAGAAGGCGGGTTTGCCTACCATCGACCCGAAGAAGCCCCTGAGCGAAGAGCTGGGCGGCGCGTCGGACGGGGACGACGAGCCGTAGCGAATTGCAGAGAAGCTGCGATTCTTTGTCATCCCGAGGGAAGCGAGGGATCTGCTTTTCTCAAGGGGCCAGTGAAAAAGCAGATTCCGAGCCCCGTCCAAAAAGCGGACGGATCTCGGAATGACATTTACTTGGATTTTTCGGCGAAACGCTTAGTGCAGATACTTCTGGAAAAACGCGCTGATGCGCTGGGCCGCGTCGGCGGCTGCTTCTGCGCGATAACCCTGTTTGTTGTTGGGATTCTGAAAGGCGTGGCCGGCGCCATCGTAAATCTTGATGTCCGTGGGTTTGCCGGCGGCCTTCATGGCCGCTTCAAAAGCGCGTACATCCGTCGGAGGAATGCCTTGATCATCGGCGCCGAAATTCCCCTGCACCGGCGCGTGAATCTTGGCGATGTTTGCCGGATCACTGGGCAGCGAGCCATAATTCACCACGCACGCCGCCAACTTGGGCTGGTCCTCCGCCAGCTTGATGGACCAACTGCCGCCCATGCACCAGCCGACCGAGCCGATTTTCCCGGCGTCCACATCGGGCCGTGAGGCGAGATACGCAAACGCGGCTTCCAGGTCGCGCAGGCCGCGATCGTCCGCCAGGCCGCGCATCAGGATGTGCGCATCATCGGGATTCGCCGCCACTTTGCCCCGATAGAGATCCACGGCCAGGACGACGTAGCCTTGCCCCGCGTATTTCTGGGCCTGCTCCTTCACCCAGTCGTTCAACCCCCACCATTCGTGAATCACGATGATGGCGGGATGCTTTCCGTCGCCCTCCGGCAGTGCCAGATACCCATTCACCGTGTCGCTGCCACTTTTGTAACTCACGGGCTCCGTCTTCACGGAGCCCGCATGCAGGGCCAGGCTCAGGGCAAGAAAGCTCAACGTCAGAACCGGAAGGAAGAATCTGCGATTCATGGATCACCCCTCAAAGGAAAAGGCTCCGAAACTCTAACCCATCTCGGAGCCCGAAGCCAAGGTGCTCGAAAGAGAGTAAAGTCAGGCCTGTCGAAATTACTTTTGCAGTCCGTCAATCGCCGCGAGCACGTCGTCGCTGTGCGTCTTCACGTCCACATCGGTCCAGACTTTTCGCACCGTGCCGCTCGGATCGATCAGGAAGGTGTGACGGGCGGAGAGCTTGGCGACACCCAGGTTCATGATCGAATCGTATTTCTCGGAGACTTCCTTTTTGGTGTCGGCCAGCAGCTTGAAGTTCAGCCCTTCCTTGGCGCAGAACTCCTGGTGGCTCTTTTCATCCTGGACGCTGACGCCGAGGATGACGGCATTCTTGGCGTCGTACTTGGCCAAGTCGCGCTGGAAATTGTGAGCTTCGATGGTGCAACCGGTGGTCATGTCCTTGGGATAGAAGTACAGCACCACCCATTTGCCCTTGAAATCGTGCAGGCTGATGGCCTTGCCTTCCTGATTATTCAGCGTGAAGTCCGGCGCGGCGGAACCCACTGCCGGCGCCTTGTCCCCGGCGCGCGCGGTGAAGCTATAGAGAGCGACAATTCCGATCACGGCAATCACGGCAACAGCAACGATAAGCATGCGTACGTTCCTCATCATCCCCCCCCCCCAAAAAAAATTAGCAGAATTGGCCCTGGTTGGTTACGAGAATGAGATGCGCTGGCGGGCTGGATGGCTACAGCGAAGTTTGTGGGAATCCTGGGTGCGGCTAGAGCGGTTACTTCTTGACTTCCAGGGGTTTCGCCGCCGGCGCACTGTGCTTGGCGTAACGCTTGGCCTCAGGGCTGCGGGGGGTCCAGTCCTCGGGAGGAAAGGAAACCCGCCAGAAGCGCGCGTTGGGGCGGGCAAATTCGATCCCGATTTCCGGTATCTGCTCTTCCCCGGGGTTGATGTCTTTCACGGTACAGACGAGATCTTCGCCGGTCCCCACATGGTTGACACTCAAAACCTGCCCAACGATCACAGGTTCACGAAGCAAGATCAGGGCACCGTGGGCATTCACCACCAGGGTCGTGGCGCGTTCGTTGAACGCCGAGCCGTTGGCACGCTCGCCGGAAACGATGATGGACACGGACAGGACGATGCGCTGGCTGCGGCGCTGATGGGCGACCCCTCCCGGGCGCGCATTCTGCGTGATCACGCTCAAGGCTCCCTCCTGGGAGTATCTGCTTGCATGAGAAGAGCCAATGGAGCGCGGGCACTGTGAAACGATGCCGGAGCTGCCGAAGATGAGCAAACTCTGAGCCACGGTTCCGCGACCCCTTGCCGCCGTGAAGCCATTCGTGGGAATCGCCTGCATTTATGGGAGTAACGCGAGCTTTGGCTCCTCAGGAATGGACGCTTTCCGCGCGGAAAGCAACGCCAAGGCACGGTGACTGGAGAAGTAACAAATTTCTGCAGGAAGAAGTCCCAGCGGGAAGAGAAGCGGCAATGTGCGGAATCGGGACGGGTTGTGCCAACCAGGGAATGGCTACGGCCAGTGTTACAGGTCGCAGCAAGTAATCAGTGGAATCGTCGGCAAGGCATTGCTGTCCTCCATGGTCATCAATCTTCAATGTTTCTCCATCGATTTGTTTCTTCGCACGTCCCCTCTTCGCCACGCTGTGCAGGTATCCGGGGAGTGTCGGATAGACCACCTTCGGAACTCCGCGAAACAGCGGGCGTACTATCCTCTACAATACTAAGGCAAGGTATGCAGGGTTCGGTGCCGCGACGCTCTTCGCGCTGAATCCTCTTCAACACCAATAGTGTCTCCATCGAGCGCCAATGCCGGATATAGATTTCTCCTCTTTAAGCCCAATCACTGAGCCGGGCATCGCTATCCTGGTTGCACTGCTGGCGTGCCTGCTGGCCTTCGTCTGGCCGAAGGGGTCGGAGCGTGTGTTCCGCGCGGTGGAAAGACCACTTTCCCGCTTTGCGGCGCACAAGATTCTGGCGGTCGTCACGATATTCTTTGCGGTTCTGGCGGTTCGCCTCGCTCTTCTCCCGCTGGTTCAGGTTCCCACGCCCGGCATTCACGACGAATTCAGCTACCTGCTTTTGGGGGATACCGTGGCGCACGGCCGGCTGGCCAATCCGACCCATGTGATGTGGCGAAGCTTCGAAACGTTCCACGTGTTGTGGTTTCCCACTTACGCTTCGAAGTATCCGCCGGCGCAAGGGGCGGTACTCGCGCTGGGGCAATTGCTGGGTCATCCGTGGATTGGCGTGCTGCTGAGCGCGGCCGCCATGTGTGCCGCCATCGTCTGGATGTTGCAGGCGTGGATGCCCGCGCGGTGGGCATTTCTCGCCGGCGTCCTGGCAGCCATCAAGCTTTGCATTGTCTGTTACTGGATGAATAGCTATTGGGGCGGCGCGGTTGCGGCGTTTGCGGGCGCGCTGGTCCTTGGTGCGCTGGCGCGTATCTTGCGGCGCCCGACAATCACGCTCAGTGTCTTGCTCGGCCTTGGCATAGCAATTCTTGCCAACAGCCGGCCCTACGAAGGCTTGTTCTTCTGCCTTCCCGTGGCGTTTGTGCTGCTCCGCTGGATTCTTGGAAAAACAAAATACGGCCGGACCTGGCCTCAGCCTGCCCTGCGTGTTGTCCTTCCCGTTCTTGTAATCCTGCTGGCGACGTTTCTGTTCATGGGCTATTACAACTGGCGCGTGACCGGCAGCCCGTTCGTGCCTCCGTTTGTTACCGCGGCCCACACCTACGAGCGCTTCGCCAATTTCATCTGGCAGAAACCCGCGCCCATGATTCACTACAACAATCAGGAAATGGAACTGTTTTACAACGAGTGGGCGCGCAGCAACTACACTCGCACGTGGGACACTTTGGAAGACGTGAGCGTGGACAAGCTGTATCGATGCCAGGCGGTCTACACCTGGCTGGCGCTGCTGCTCGTTTTGCCCGGGCTGCTTTTTCTGTACCGCGACAAACGCATGCGATTTCTTCTCGTGATTCTGCTCTTTGTGCTTCTGGCCTATTTCGTTACCACCTGGCCGAATCCACATTACATTGCCCCGGTCACGTGCATCCTCTTCGGGGTCATCGTCCAGGCCATGCGCCACCTGCGGCAGATGCGCCTTTGGAAGCGGCCCGTCGGCGCGGCTCTTTCGCGCGCCGTCGTTTTGCTCCTAATTCTCGATGTTTCGCAATTCGCGGCCACCGGCTATGGTGATCCGATGGGTTGGGGCGGAGGCGGATTGCAGCGGCGCGTGGAAATCCAGAAGCAGCTTGACCATACTCCCGGAAAACACCTCGTGATCGTTAACTATGAGGGTGTGCATAGCTTCCATGACGAGTGGGTTTACAATGGCGCGGACATTGATGGCTCGAAAGTGGTTTGGGCGCGCGATCTTGGCCCGGAACAGAATGCGAATTTGATCAACTACTTCAAGGATCGCACCGTCTGGATCGTCAAAGCGGGCATTGAAAGCGCGCCGCTGGCTCACTTTACCGAAGATTCCTCTAGCGCGCCCCCCGCGCCCTGAACGGGGCAAATTTCGCGCGGGCAGACCTTCGAGCAGAACCAGCGCGCGTCGCTGGCCCGCCCCGCGCAAAGTTTTTCGATTTAACGGACTACCAGCCCTTGCGGTACTCCCGCTTCAGGTAGTCGTTGGCTTGCGGCACGTTGGTGATGCGCATGTTCGCAGCGTCGTACTCGAGCTTCTTTCCGCTGCGCAGCGAAACCACGCCCAGCAACATCGTCTCCGTGAGTCTCGCGGCATACTCGAATGGGCAGGACGCTTCCGTCTTTCCCTTGGCCGCGTTCACCCAGTTCATCTCGTGCTCTTCCTTCTCGATTCGCGCCAGCTTCTGCGGAGGCTTGCCCGCCGAATCCTGCAGCGACTTCGGCAACAGCCGCGGATTCGCGCCGTAGGTGTCGTGCATCAGCTTGCCCTTGCTTCCGATCAGCAGCGCGCCGCCCTCTTTCTTCAGTTCTTCTTCGCCGATTTCTTCCGGCTTGCGCGGCATCAGTCCGCCGTCATACCAGGTGAGTTTCACCGGTGGCATCGAATCGCGCGCCGCGAACTCATAGAAGGTCATCGTGGCGGTCGGGTAGGAAGCGCCGTTGAATGGCGAGGACACCGTCTCAATGCTGGTTGGCAGGCCCAGCTTCAGGCTCCACATGGTCACGTCGAGCAAGTGGGCACCCATGTCGCCGATCGCGCCGCAGCCCCAATCGATCCAGCCGCGCCAGTTGAATGGGTGATAGATCGGGTGATACGGCACGACAGGTCCCACACCCAGGAACAGGTCCCACGATAGTGTGTCCGGGATGGGATAGCTGCCCATCGCCGCCGCGAGCCGCTCGTCCACTCCTCCCTTGTTCCACGGAAGCGCATCGAGCGCTTCCTTTGTGGCCGCTTGCGGGCGAGGCACGCCCTGCGGCCAGAATCCCACGGGGCGATCCGTCCACACATGAACTTCGCGTACTTCGCCGATCGCGCCGGCCCAGATGTATTCCACCGCGGTGCGCGCGGCATCCAGCGAGTGGCCCTGGTTGCCCATCTGCGTGGCCAGCTTGGTTTCCTTCGCGCGCTTCGCCAATTGGCGCGCTTCGTCCACCGACCAGCACAGCGGTTTTTGCACGTACACGTGCTTGTTCAGATCCATCGCGGCCAAGGCAATTGGAGTGTGCATGTGGTCCGGCGTGGCCACGACGACAGCGTCAATGTCCTTCTGCTGTTCCAGCATCTTGCGATAGTCGGAATAACGTTTTGCCTTCGGGACCAGGTCGTTCTTCAGATGGAAAATGGCTTCGAGGCGCCCTTTGGCTTTCTCCGCTTCCGCCTGGGACATTGCGGCGCCGGTATCGCCCGGGTGGTCGATATGGCCCTTCAAGTTGGAAGCGTCCGTATCCAGCCGCGAAAGATTCTTGTCCGTGTAGCCCCAGTCCACATCGCAGAGCGCCACGATGTTCTGGCTGGCCAGGTTGATCAAATTGCTGCGGCCCATGCCGCCCACGCCCACGCAGGCGATATTCAACATATCGCTCGGCGGGGTAAAGCCGCGTCCCAGAACGTGCCTCGGCAAAATCGTGAATGCTGCCCCGCTCACGGCCGCTTTTTCGATAAAACTGCGCCGCGTCATTTCGTTCTTTTCCGCCATTTCCTTTTTCTCGGTCATTCGCTCCTCCGTTGGACAACCCGGCATTATGCCGCGTTGCGCGCCACTTTGCGACAACTAACTTCGCCGCTGAAATAGTTTCGGCCCTGCTCGCCTCTCACTTTCTATTGGACAGAAGTGCGCCGGATGGGGGCTGGCTTCCCGCGTATCCTGCCTGGCGTGAATCGTTGCCACTCACGGTCCCCAACTGCGGCAGGTTTCCTCTGCCAATTGCTACCCACACGCGCCCGCCAGATATGCAAGGCCGTGCTTAACAGGAATTATAGGAGCGCGGGTTAGTGAGTGGAATTCGATGTTGGCACATGGGCTGCCGTAGCCGAGCGACGAAACGTCACGACGACAACGACTTCGGAATCGCTGTCCGCCCCGCCCCGTCTTCCCGGCGCAAAATGCCACTGGTGGGCGGCGGCGACGGTTGCCAGAGTGAGTGATTCCGGGCCCCGCACGACTTCGATGGAATCGACCTGACCTTGTGAGTCGACCTGCTCGCACAAAATCACGCTGCCCTCGGCCAGCTTTGTCTGCGAGGATTCCGGTTCCGGGGCAACAATAGGCTGCGCTCCCCGCTCCGGCACATCTGTCAACCGTGCTTCATAACTGTTTCCCTGCGGCGCGCGGACAGACGTCAACGAACCCGGAAATTGAAAGACGATTCCAATTCTCGTCTCCACCACTTCTTCGCCGGAGCGGGCTGGTAGAAAAGTCCAGGTCTGCACTGCGGCGAGAGCTTTTTCCAGAAATGGGTTTTCCCCGCCCCGTATTCGTATGTCTCCCAGTCTCCCGCTGCTCTCGACAAGCGCATCGAGCACAACCTCGCCTCCGGAGAAAACTTCGGCGGGGTAGGGCGCGGCAACCAGGGAAAGTGGTGCGGGCGCGGAAAATTGTTTGCTGTGCGCTGCATCCGGCTCCACGCGCGATGAAGACCCCGAAACTCCCTGCCAAGCGATGCCCTTTTGCAACAGCAAGGCGATGGCGTAGTGAATGGGCACGACCGCTCCCATACCGGTGGTCTGTCTTTGCATGGCGTTCACCATGGCCATGGTGCCTCCATGCAGCCAGCGTCCTTCGACCAGGCCCACCACCTCATGCGATTCGCTGGAGATCACGGGCGCTCCGCTATCACCAAGAAGAACATCGTGGTTGAAGAGAAAGATTTCCGTGTCCGGTCGCCCCTTGTCGAGCTGAGTAAACCGGTATTCAATGACTTCTCCTGCCGGGCGGTCCTCAAGGAGCGCATCAAATGTATAAGGGTTTTTCAGCCGCGAAGGGCGCAATGCATCGGCCAGCACTTCGTGGGCCTGCTCGGGCCTGCGCGTCGCCAGTCGCAGGAAATTTACCGCGTATTTTCCTTCAAAGGGATTCGGCGTGGCCCGCAGCACTGCCACGTCGTGGTCCTGGTCCGCGATCACCACGGCAACTTTCACCAATCGCGGCGGTGCCATCGGCAACTGCAGGAGAATATAAGGTTGCGCATCGTGCAGTTGGCTCAATACGTGCGCCGCGGTGATGAGATAACCCTCTTTATTAATGAAGAAAGCGTTGCCATAAAAGATGTAGTGGTAGCCTCGTTCGGAGGGCGACTGATCGACAGGGTAAACGATGGGGCAAATGGCCGCGGAGAGCAGGGTGCCGGTTCCCGGCTTGTCGGAAGTGGCTCTTGTTGTTCGTGGAGACAGCAGGAGAAAAATCACGGCGAGAGAACCGAGGCCCGCTTTGCGGAATGAGCTCATGGCATGGAATCCCCGCCGGCGCCCGTCGTCCATTTCAGATCGAGAAGAATACTCCGTGAGCAAGTTGAGGCAACGGCCGGGCCGGCCCTGTTTCCTCCTGGCTCAACTAGCATAACCGTTCGTGACTGCCGCGCAATTGGCCGTTGGGACAGTGTTGTCAAGAAGTTCCGACTCGCTGGCAGGAGCGATTCCGCTGCGGAACGGACTACCCTATCACTCTGTTCCGTCAGCATCGAGCTGAGAGAGAATTTCCGAAGTCACGCCCCGGTTTTCAACGTGGCACACAATTATCTCAACATTGGGGGGATGAATCGTCGAAGGGCTGCGGATTATGGCGGGGCGAGCTGCCCGCTTGCACGAATCAGGTTAACGGCGTCGTGACGGCTCGCCGCTTCCATCTGTCGCATGACTCGGCGTATATGATTCTTCACTGTGAACTGAGACAAATTCAGGTTTGCTGCGATTTCCTTATTCGTCAGGCCGTTAGCCACAAGCCGGATGAGTTGGAGTTGCCGGGGAGTGAGGGCCTTCCGATCGCCATTCTGCGGATCCGATGTTTCGAGTCTCTCCTGTTTCTTTTTGCTCAGATGTTGTATCAGAGTCATGCAAAGGCTCGGAGGACAAGTGGCTTCGCCGCGGACAGCGGCACGCACCGCGGCGACGATCTCCACGGCCGAGGCGTCCTTGAGCAGGTAACCGCAAATCCCCAGGAAGACCGCCTTCAAAAAGACGTCTGGGTCCTCGTTCATGCCGAAAAGAAGCAGCTTGACTCCCGCGTCTTGGTCGAGGACGTCGTGCAAAAAAGTCGAGCGGGCCGTGTTGTCAAAGCAATCCGTCAAGACAACATCACAATGCGAGGAGATTATCTCGTCCTTAATGCTTTCCGAACGGCGGTTCACGCCGACTACGTTAATCTCCGAGCGCTTTCTCAGGAGCCGCGCCAGAGTGTCGCGCAGCAATCGATTTTCGGTCAAGAGGTAGACGCTAACTTGCGGGGATAACTTGAAGTCATCTGTCTGTCCCATATACACCCTCAGTTCAATTCATCCTTTCGAGAGGGCAAAACACCAGGCGCGGAGGAGGGGGGGGCGCAGAGGCACTTCACATATCTTGCAACAGGAGTCTAGTGGCAGGTTAAGCAGATGTCAAATAACTTTATATACGTCTAGCGAGTATAGACAAAAATGACCCAATTTGAAACGTACGGAGCTTGAAACGGCCTCGGTCCAGGCTTCAAGTGCCAATTCGACCACCTACTTTGAGTACTAATCAGGCTTAGTCCGTGCACCATTTTAGAACCTAGATGCAGAGAACATCACGCTCCCAGATGAAAGTTACGATGTTGTTTTTGCGCACGCCGTTCTACACCACTGTCGCAGCCCGCATAAGGCGGTGGGAGAAATGGTTCGCGTCGCCCGACGGCATGTCTTTTTTCTCGAGCCGAATGATTCGTGGGCGCTTCGGCTTCTGGTGCGCTTTAATCTTTCGTTTCCGTATGAGCTCGCGGCCGTGGCGGCCCACGAATTCGTTAAAGGTAGAATGCGAAATGGTCCAATTCCAAATTTTATTTACCGATGGACGGGGCACGAGGTGGAAAAGTGTGTGGCGGCCTATCATCCGGAGCGTAAAATCACCATCCACGCGCATCCATGCTGGGATTTCTACGTCAACGAATATGAGTTGCTGAATCGTAAGGAATCACGAGTCGCTCATGTAGCGGAAAGAGTCGGTCCGCGCAATCTCATTAGGTTTCTCCATGCAGCTCAGACCGCGTTGGACTGGCTCGCACTACTGCGGGCGCAAGGCAACAAGTTCTTCTGCGCCATCTCCAAAGGCGAACTCCAACCATGGATTGAAACGCGCGACGGGCAGTTCTATTTGAGGAGAGAGGTCAAGAGTAGCTCAGGTCCGGCTGAGCCAAGGACGAGTAAGGTTGCCGCGCGGGTTGCAAGCACTGGGGTCGGGGAAAATTGAATGGCGACGAGTGTCCGATACAAGAGTGAGAGCACATCCCTGCCGGTTGCGAAATCGTTTCGCGTGCTGGACGTGCGCGTGGACGCGGTGCAAATCCCCGATGTCATCGGCCGGGTGGAGGAGTGGATCGCGCGCCGCGATGCGTGTCGCTACATCGCCGTCACTGGCATGCACGGCGTCATGGAAGCACGGCAAAATGTGTACTTTCGGGAGGTCCCCAACAAAGCGGACTTGGTTGTTCCCGATGGTATGCCCCTGGTGTGGTGCGCGCGTTTGCGCGGCTACTTGCGCACTCTTTGGGAACTGGTGCAATCCATGCCTGAATATCGCGGCAATACCACTCTTATTTTTACTCCCGACCATGGCCGGGGAAAAACTCCTCATCAATGGCGCGATCACGGCCAGAAAATCCCCGATTCCAAGTACATCTGGCTGGCCTTTCTTGGTCCAGACACGCCCGCTCTCGGCGAGCGTTCCAAGGTTGCGCCCGTCACACAAAATCAGATTGCCGCCACTCTTGCGGCCCTTCTGGGGGAAGATTATGCGGCGGCTGTTCCCAAGGCAGGAAAGCCAATCACCGAGGTGCTCCCACATTGAATGCTGGTCTTAGGGCTTCGGCTGGATCCCCGTATATTCCGAACAGCACGGCTTCTCCACCGGCACAAAATCCATCACCTCTGCCCGCGTCTCGTCCGGATCCAGCAAAGTCAATTGCCATTTCCCGTCCCGCCCCAGTATGGGCTTCCCGGCAAGCTTCACCCCTTTTGCTTCCAACTCTCTCGCCGTCGCCTTGACATCCCGTACTCCCAGCGAAAAATGATACTGCACGCCCAGCTCTTTATGCTCCGCCGTCGCCGGAATATTCAGCATGTACTCGAGCCAGTTATCTCCATCCGGCACCTGAACCATGTACCAATCCGTTTCGTCTTCCTTGAATCCGCCATGCCAAAACACCTTGAACCCGAGTGTGTCCTCATAAAAGCGGCTCTCGGCCTTGCCGTCTTTCACCACAAAGCCGGCGTGAATCATCCGGTTGCTGATCGCCCCGGGTGGCAGCGCCTCCGCCGCACTTGCCTTGCCTTCCACAAACACGATCTTGTGCTGCTCCGGGTCCAGCACTTCCAGGTACTTCATGCTATCGGGTCGCCGCAGAATCTTCGAAGCCGGAATCCCTTTCGCCGTCAAGTAACTGGCCATTTGCTCCACGCTGTTCGTCGCCAATCCAATCTCCGGCAGAAACGGGCCTTTATCCCCCGCATCCGTCTTCACCAACTCCACGTGCTGCGATCCATTGATGCTGAAACAGGGATTCGCCACGCCCTGGCAACTGTCCCCGCCAGCTCGCAGCCCCAAAACTCCCCCATAAAATGCCTTGGACTTCTCGACGTCCGTCACCTTCACCTTCACATAGGCAATTCCATAAATCTTCGGCCGGCCCGCATCCTCCGCCGCATGCATCCACACCGCCATCAGCAGCACCGCCACACTCAGCATAATTCGCAGCATGTTTTTCATTTGCCCGCTCCACGCACCTCTAATTTACATCACTTGTGTACAACGCATGCGATCTTGCTGCCAACGACAAATACACCACCGCCTGAGCCGAAGCCACGCTACTGGCGATTGAATGGTGAAGGCGGGGGGAGTCGAATTCAAATCCCAATCCCATAATGTCCCCGTTTTCACAAAGTTACAAGCTGCAGACCCTTTCTCAATTGCTGCGCCCGGTTCACAACCGCACGCACGCCATAATATGCGATGTCAAAGGTTTTCTCCAGATATCTCACCCTGTCTCCAATATCTATAGCAACCTTTGAGCAGTTGTGAAGCAAAAACTAAACCGTTAATCTAGGCGGGATTAGCGAAATGCAGCCCGAGAGTATCCTTGTACAGCAGGAAGCTTTTGTGGCGGACTCTAACCGGCGAAGGATGGTTATCCCACCCGGTTGCGGCTGAATAAAAATGAAGAGGCTGAACAATTGAAAATCATCCGCCTGAAGACCGCGGTCGTGGAAGGAAATTTCGATTGGACCTTTGTCCGCATAGAAACCGATGAGGCCGTTACAGGTCTCGGTGAGTGTTTTTTCGCTCCTGGGCTTACCGCTATTCTGCGATCACTGGAGCCGCTTCTTCTTGGCGAGGACCCGCGCGACATTCACCGGTTGTTCCGCAAGCTACAACTGGCGACTTCAGGCGCCGGTTCGGTTGCCGGCATCATTTACAACGCGATCAGCGGCATCGAAGCCGCGCTTTGGGATGTGCTGGGCCAATGGCTCGACGTACCGATCTATCGCCTGCTGGGAGGAAAGTTTCGCGATAAAGTCCGCATCTATGCCGATTGCCACGGCGGCGAGGCCCTGGAGTCTTTGGACGAAGTGTTGCGTTCCCGCCGAGCCTCTTGGGACGCAATGGGCCCCGCACATGCCGCAAGAGATTACTACGGCGAAGCGGGCGAAGAATCCGCTTCTTCCCCCGACGAATATTGCCGGCGCGCTCTCGAAAAAAGGGCGGAAGGATTCACCGCCCTGAAGTTTGATCTGGATGTGCCCAGCACGCTCGGTTCCGATCCCCACAATCGCGTGCTCAGCAATCGCGCCATCGATCACATGGTGGGCTTGATTGGCGCCGTTCGCGACGCGGTGGGCAAGGATACCGATATCGCGGTGGATTGCCACTGGCGCTACAACGCCAGCGACGCCGTCAAAGTGGCGCGCGCGCTGGAACCTTTCCGGCTATTGTGGCTGGAAGATCCGGTTCCACCCAACAACACTGCCGCGCTCAAGGATGTGAGCTCGAAAGTGCGAGTGCCGATCGCAACCGGGGAGAATCTTTACCTCTTTGAAGGCTTCGAGGAAATCATCGCACAGCACGCCTTGAGCGTTGTTACCCCCGATCTTCAGAAAGTAGGGGGCTTGTCCGTCGCGCAAAGTATTGCCCAATTTGCCGACGTGCATACCATGCCCGTTGCTCCGCACAACATCAGCAGTCCGGTTGGCACTTTGGCTGCGGCCCACTTCTGCGCCGCGATCCCAAACTTTCTTGCACTCGAGTTTCACGCGTCCGAGGTTCCTTTTTGGAATGACCTGGTCGAGGGATTGCCAAAGCCAATCATTCAGAATGGATTCATTTCCGTCCCGGAGAAGCCCGGCCTTGGCGTCAAGTTGAATGAAGAGGTCGCGCGGCGTTACGCTCGCAAAGGCGAACCGTTTTTTCAATGAGCGCGCGTGCAACCCGTGGCGCTGGTGCGGTAGGCTAAGCCTCGAAGGATTTCGTAGGTTGCGGAACCTGCTGGCAAATTCGGCGCCAACGGCGACACAACAGCATTTGCAGCAGCATGTTTTAGCGTCGGTCTGCCGAGGGCATTCGTCTCTAGCCTGAGACAGAAGCATTCGCCTTGCGGGGCCAAGCGGAGGAATTGAGTTCTATGCCAATCGCGAAATTGGAAGTTTTGGGGAAAATTGTCGCTTCCGGTCTGGTCTGCGTGATCCGTGCGGACAGTCCCGACCAGGCAGCTCGCATCGCCGAGGCCTGCGCCCTCGGGGGTGTCGCTGCCATGGAAATCACCTTCACCGTGCCGGGAGCGACAGGGGTGATCGAGCATCTGGCGAAAAAGTTCTCTGGCCAGATTTTGGTGGGTGCGGGCACGGTGCTCGATCCGGAAACGGCACGCATCGCGATTCTCGCGGGCGCGCAATATGTGATCAGTCCTTCGCTCAACCCGGATACCGCGCGCCTCTGCAATCGCTATCAAATACCCTACATGCCCGGCGCCGGGACGGTCCGCGAAGTGGTCGAAGCCATGGAATGCGGCGCGGACATTGTGAAGGTTTTCCCCGGCGAAATCCTCGGGCCGGCATTCGTCAAGGCGGTAAGAGTGCCACTCCCCCAAGCATCGTTGATGCCGACCGGTGGCGTAAGCCTGGAAAATGTCGCCGACTGGATCCGCGCCGGCGCAGTTGCCGTTGCGGTTGGGGGCAACCTCACGGCGGGAGCAAAGACCGGCGATTTCGCGTCAATCACGCAACTTGCCCGGGCCATCACGGAAAAAATCAAAGAGGCGCGCGCCCAATGAGTGCGGCGAAGTTTTGGAAGTCTGACGACGAACTTTTCGCCATCGTGCAGCGCGAGCTGTTCACCTGCGTCGTGGGCGATGTGATGGACAAGTTGGATCTGCAGCACCAGTTCTTGCCGCCGCAGATTCAGCCTCTCCGGCAGGATATGGTCGTGATCGGCCGCGCTATGCCAGTTCTCTCGGTGGATGTGTTTGCCGAAAAAATCTCCGGCAGTGCTAACAAGTTGATGGACAAATCGTTTGGGCTGATGCTGGAAGCGCTCGACGATCTTCGCAGTAACGAAGTGTATGTCAGCACGGGCTCCTCGCCCCGAAATGCGCTGTGGGGAGAATTAATGAGCACGCGAGCCCGGAAACTCGGCAGCCGCGGCGCGGTGTTGAATGGCTACGTGAGAGATACCAAGGCCATACTGAATATGAGCTTCCCCACATTCGGTTTCGGTTCCTACGGACAGGACTCCGCCCCGCGCTACAAAGTAGTCGACTTCCGCATTCCCGTTGAGATTGCATCGGTGCGCGTGCGTCCCGGAGATATTCTTTTCGGCGACGTGGATGGGGTCCTGTTGGTTCCCGCCGAAGCCGAAACCGAGGTTTTCACTCGGGCGCTCGAAAAGGCCCGCGGCGAAAAGCTGGTAAGGAAAGCCATCGAAGAAGGAAGCAGTGCGGTCGAAGCATTCGAGAAGTACGGAATCATGTGAAGAATGGAGAGTCCTCAGCCCAGATTATGGCGTGGGGATCGGAAACCGTTTATGAAGATTGGGCTCGGCCTCTATCGTCACATGTTGACGCGCGATTATTACGATTTCGCTCGACAGGCCGGCTGTACTCACGTCGTCGTCCATCTGGTCGATTACTTCAACCAGGGCCCTGCCAACCCGCGCAACAATCAGCCCACCGGCTCAAAATACGAACCTTGGGGCTTTGCCGGAAATCCGAATGAACTTTGGACGGTAAAGGAACTCAGGACCCTTCGCGCGGAGATTGAGGAAGCGGGGCTGATCCTCGCCGCGATTGAGAATATCGACCCGGCGCACTGGCACGATATTCTGCTCGATGGTCCCCAACGTCCGCAACAGATCGAGAAGGTGAAGACCATCATTCGCCGGCTTGGCGAAGCCGGCATCCCAGTACTCGGTTACAACTTCAGTTTGGCGGGCGTATGCGGCCGTGTGAGCGTCCCTCTGGGGCGCGGCAATGCCGTCACCGTGGGGATGGACGGTCCCGTCGAAGAGGTGCCGGTCCCGAATGGGACGGTCTGGAATATGGTGTACGACCGCAACGCACCCGCCGGCAACTTGCCCGCAATTTCCCATGAAGAACTCTGGCGGCGACTGCAGAGATTTCTCGAAGATGTCATTCGCGTGGCCGAGCAGTCGGGAGTGCAGCTCGCCGCCCATCCTGACGATCCTCCCATGCCGACAATGCGCCAGCAGCCGCGCCTGGTCTACCAGCCTCACATGTATCAAAGGTTGCTTGACCTGGTTCCAAGCCGCAGTAACGCCCTTGAACTCTGCGTGGGAACTCTAGCCGAAATGACGGAGGGCAACATTTACGACGCGGTGGACCAATACAGCAAGCAAGGCAGGATTGCTTATATTCATCTTCGCAATGTCGTGGGGAAAGTGCCGCACTATCGCGAAACTTTCATCGACGAAGGCAATGTGGACATGATCCGCATCCTCGCGATTCTTCACCGCAACCACTTCGACGGCGTGATCATTCCCGACCACACCCCGCAGATGACCTGTGCAGCGCCCTGGCATGCGGGAATGGCGCACACGCTCGGTTTCATGCTGGCGGCGAAGGCAGTCATCGAATTTCCTCGGCGGCGCGATGCGGATCTGGAGCCCACGACTCGTGGAGACGAATAACCCGAACGCCGAAGCTGTCCAGGCACATTCACGCGTCCCCCTCATTATCGCAGCCAGTGTCTCCACTCTCGGGGGCCTGCTCTTTGGGTACGACAACATCGTAATCAGCGGGGCGATTGGTTTCTTAAGCCAACTGTTTCACCTGGACGCGGCGGGCGTGGGCTGGGCCGCTGGGTGCGCGTTGGTGGGATGCATCGCGGGTTGCGCGGCGGCAGGAAGCGTCGCTGATTATCTGGGGAAGAAAAAGGGTCTCGCGCTTTGCGCCCTGTGTTTCGTGCTTTCTTCTGTTGGCATACTTTTTGCCGCGAACCTTCATCAGTTTGTTCTTTGGCGACTGATTGGCGGCGTGGGCATCGGGGCGGCGTCCGTGCTTTCTCCGAACTACATTGCGGAGATTGCCCCGACGCGAGTTCGCGGCCGCTGTGTAACGCTTTATCAACTGGGGATTGTGGTTGGCATCCTCGCGGCCGTTTTTGTCAACATGCTCATTCAGCGCACGGGCAACGAAGCCTGGAACATTTCCACAGGCTGGCGCTGGATGTTTCTCGCCGGCGCTGTACCCGCGATTCTGTTCGGAATAATGATTCTGCCGGCGGTCGAAAGTCCGCGCTGGCTGATGAAAATGGGCCAGCGGGATCAGGCAATCGGCGTACTGGCCAAGATTAACGGCGCTGACGCTGCCCGGCTGCAAGCTGTTGAAATCGAGAGTGCGCTGGCGAGTGAAAAGGGGCACATCTCGGAACTTTTCACCACCTTCCGGCGCCCGCTGCTGCTGGGCATCATGCTGGCAGCGTTGCAACAGATCAGCGGAATCACGCCGCTCTTTTCCTTTTTGCCGGAAATTTTTCGCGCTGCTGGGACCGCGACCAGCGACGCATTTTTCCAGTCCGTGCTGGTCAGCCTCATCAATCTGATGTTTACCCTCTTCGCCCTCTGGCTGGTGGACCGCGCCGGCCGCAAGACCCTGATTCTGGCCGGGACGGGACTGCAATTTGTCTCGTTTGCATTGGTCGGCTGGTTTTATCACGTTCACGGGAGCGGCCTGGCAATCTTGATTTTTGTGATGAGCTTCGTCGCGGGTCACGCGTTTGGCAATGGCGTGGCCTGCTGGGTTATCATCTCGGAGATTTATCCCACAAAGGTTCGCGGCCGCGGCATGTCCATCGCTACGACCGCGCTCTGGTTGGTGGGGTACCTGGGAAACCAACTGTTTCCCATCATGCAGAAGCATTTGGGATCGGATGGTACTTTCTGGTTTTTCAGTGCGGGCGCATTGTTGACGTTCATTCTGGTTGGCTTGCTGATTCCCGAAACCAAAGGCCGGTCGCTGGAAGAGATCACGAAATTATGGATTCAAGAGAAACCACTCGTAGAACGCTTGCCCGGCTAGACGGACATGCAGGCTGTTTCGTTCAACTTTCCCTGCTCATCATGAAGTTTTATGAAACAGCCATAGCCGGATTCATTCGCTTTCGCACGTCAGGCGGCGCAGCGGTTTTACAGGCCCTGGTCATCTTCACTTTAATTCTTCTTTCGGGTTCCGCGCGTGTTGAGGCGCAATCGACAAACGCATCGCTGACAGGGCGCGTTACCGACTCGAGCAAAGCGGTCATCCCGGCGGCGAAAGTGATCGTCATCAATTCAGGCACGCGCATCCACTACGAAACCATCACGAACCAAACGGGCAGTTACTACGTGACGAACCTGCCTCCCGGGACGTATCGCATCGAAGTGGAGAAGTTGGGATTCAAGGTGGTGATCAAGTCCGATCTCATTCTCCACGTGCAGGACGCGTTGGAAATCAATTTTGAAATGGTGCTGGGTTCTGCGTCAGAGAGCGTCACGGTGCGGGGCGGAGCGCCGTTGTTGGATACCGAATCTTCGGCGGTAGGCACGGTAGTGGAGCGGCGGAAGGTGAATGAACTGCCGTTGAACGGCCGCAACGTGTTTAACTTGATCGAATTGGCGGCCTCCGTAGTTCCGCAGGGGAGTTCCACCGGGACGCCCGTGGGAGTGAATCCGTTCGGATGGGGGAACTATCAGGTCAACGGCTCTTTTGGGAACGAGAGCGCCGAGTACCTGGATGGCCAGCCGCTGAACATCGGTTACATTAACCTATCCATTTTGATTCCGACGCAGGACTCGATTCAGGAATTCAAGGTTCAAACCAGCAATCTTGGACCGGAGTGGGGCAAGTTTTCCGGTGGAGTAACCAATCTCAGCACCAAGACCGGCACAAGCTCCATCCACGGCGAAGCGTATGAATACCTTCGCAACAAGATCTTCAATGCAAACGATTTCTTCCTGAATGCCGACCAGAAGTCGAGACCCCCTTGGGTACAGAACCAATTCGGAGCAAATGCCGGCGGGCCTCTGAACGTTCCACACTTTGGAGGGCGGAACAAGACGTTTTGGTTTTTTAGCGCGGAAGGCTTCCGGTTGCGGACGAGCCAGCCTTTCACGGCCACGGTCCCCGACGCGCAGGAGAGAGCGGGTGATTTTTCGGAAATATGCAAGTCAGGTTTCACGGCGGGCATTTGCAACGATCGAGGGGTGGACGCGAGCGGCAAGCCGGTTGTGATTGACCAGATTTACGACCCTTGTGGAGGTATCGTGGACGCACAAGGAGCTTGCCCTGGGAGCAGCGCCACCCCCACGGCATTCCTGAACAACGTCATTCCGGCGAACCGGATCAATGCCACTTCCGCGAAACTGTTGTACCTCTGGCCCGCGCCTAATCACCCAAGCACGGCCACCAACAACTTCACCACTGCCGCCGCTACCGGTGGAGACCACAACCAGGTTGTCGGGCGCCTCGACCATAACTTTACGAATAAACAGAGGCTGTTTTTGCGCTTCAATTACTGGCACGTTCTGGACCTGCCCATTGATCCGCTAGGAAATGGCCTGTGCGCGGACCGCTGTGCCGAGGACTATCACAGCAACGCCTTTGCTGCAGGGTACACATACAGCGTTAATCCCACGACCGTGTTTGGATTTAATGCGAGCATCAGCCGCTTCAGCTATAACCGGACTCCGGAGAATTCCGGTTTTGACTTAACCACGATCGGTTGGCCGGCGAGTTATAACGGCGTCGTCCCCGCCGAGATGCGCACGCCACCCACGCCTTGTGTCGCGAACTTCGCGGACAGCATCATGTGCACTCAGGGTCAAAGCTTCATTCAGGACCGCAACACGCAATACTACTTGTCGCCGAGCATGTCGAAGCTGCGGGGGCGCCATCAATATCATTTGGGCTTCCAGTTCGAGGTCGGGCGGGATAACTACGCGCAGTCCAACATCGCGAGTGGATCTTTTGACTTCTGCGTTTCCGGCCAAGCGTGTTTCACCTCTTTACCCGGGGTCTCCGGGACGGGTTTTTCTTTTGCTGATTTTTTGCTCGGATATGCCGACAATTTCAACAATCTTGAAAACCATTTTTTTGCCCAAGCTGTCGTGCCGGACTTCACGGCAGGCCAGCAGATTTACCGAGCTTTGTATTTTGACGATTCGTGGCACGCAACGAACAGGCTCACCCTGAATCTGGGGCTGCGTTACGACCTGCAGGGTCCCTGGTCCGAACGATTCAACCGGCTGTCCTACTTCGACCCGACGGCGACGAACTACTTGACGCAGTTTCTTCCAGCGGGCTCGGCTCCGGTAAAAGGGGACGTCTTTCTGGTAAGCCCCGGCCACCGGAACAACATCCCGCTCGAAAAGATCGATTTCTCTCCCCGGGTTGGCCTGGCGTACAGCATCGATTCGAAAATGGTAGTCCGGAGCGGCTATGGGATTTTCTGGATTCCGAACTACGTGTCGTTCGCCCTGAACCCGCTGAACGATATGGTCAACGCCGGGACGACAACATATACCGGAACCGTGGACGGGACCCACCCGGTGAACACCATCGCTCTGCCGTTCCCCGCGGGAATTTCGGCACCGCCTGGACGGATCCTGGGCACCACGGGGACACAGCAATACCTGACCCAGGTCGTGCAGTCCATCACGGAAGCGAATCCGAGTGACCACCCCGAAGGCTACGTCCAGCAGTGGAACCTGGACGTGCAGCGGGAGCTGCCGGCGGGCTTCTTCGTGTCGGCGGCGTATGTGGGTTCCAAGGGAACTCACCTGCCGCAGTATTCCCAGCAGATCAATCAGATCTCCGACGCATTGCTTGCGCAGGCCGCCTCGCAAGTCAACCCCTCGCTTCCGGATCCCAGACAGGATGTGACTTTAGTGCAGCCAACGCCGAATCCGTTTTTCATCAATGGCCAGGCATTGGCGCTCTCAGGGCCCACGACGACAATTGGGCAGCTTCTGCGTCCGTACCCGCAGTACACGAGCTTGCAGCTTGCCGGCCAGGGATCGTACGACAGCATCTATCACTCGTTCCAGCTCACGGTGCAGAGGCGTTTTGCAGAGGCTGGCTCGTTGCTGGTTGCTTACACCAATGCGAAGCTCATCAGTGACACGGACACGCTGACGGCCTGGCTGGAGCCGGGCGTGGGAGGGATTCAAGACAATAACAATCTGCGCGGAGAGCGTTCTTTATCTTCGCAAGATGTTCCTCAGCGCCTGGTCATCAGCTACGTTCTCGATATTCCTGTCGGAAAGGGCAAGAGGTATCTCGCGGGCGCTGGGGGAACGCTGGACAAATTCGTGGGCGGATGGGGAATCGACGGCGTGACCATCTTCCAGCGAGGCTTCCCGCTGGTATTCACGAACGGGCAAGTTAACGGAACCACGCTTTTTGGCGGGGGGTCTCGCCCGAACGTCGTGCCCGGCTGCGACGCTACGGTGTCTGGAAGCACTACCTCCCGTCTGGGGGGATGGTTTGACACTGCGTGTTTTGCGGCGCCTGCCGATTTCAAGTTCGGCGACGAGGCGCGCGTGGATCCCCGGCTGCGTTCGGACGGAATTGCAAATTTTGACGTCGCGATCTTCAAGAGGACAAGATTCGGGAGCGACGAGAGGTTTGGCCTGGAGTTCCGCACGGAGTTCTTAAACCTATTCAACAGAACGCAATTCGCTCCGCCAAACACGGTTTGCTGTAGTGCCAACAATCAGAATTTCGGGGTCGTCACGGCAACGGCACAGGGGACAAATCCGCGGTTGGTGCAGTTTGCACTGAAGTTCTTGTTCTAGGGCGAGACGCGAAAAAGAGCCAGCTTATTTCACCTAATGCGTGCTCAGCGGTGATTCTGTACCGGGGTACTAGTCATTCACTCAGGAGTAGAAGTGCTTGTTCGTATCGAAAAATCTTCTCACTAATCGGCATCTGGTGTATGGTCTTAGATACGATCGGGGTTTCGACGGGGGAGTTCGGCGATGCCAAGGGTGCGTTGCTGATGATATCAGCAATATGGCGTTCAACGCTCAGTGGGGACCAACGCATGAGTTCTGTTCCGCAACGACGCCTGTTTACAATTCCCATTACCTTGAGCAGAAGCCAGGGGCGACCGGTTACCCTGCCGGATGTTCCCGAACGGCGCATTCCCAGCGATAAAGAAGTAATGGCCCGTCTGCAGTCGCACGATGCAGGCGCCCTGGAGATTCTCTTCCAGCGTTACGCCCGCCTGGTGTTCAGGATTGCGCAGGGCGTGGTACGCGATCACGGCGAGGCCGAGGATGTTGTGCAGGAAGCGTTTTTTTACCTGTATAAGAAGCCCATGCTCTTTGACGGGGCCAAGGGCACGGTAAAGAACTGGATCCTGCAGGTCGCGCTCCATCGAGCGCTCGACAGGAAGGCGCACCTGGCCCGCAGGGGGTTTTACCTTGGTACAGATATACGCTCGCTCGACGATACATTGTTGGGAGGGACGGATCTGGACCGTGAAGTAGGCGCGAAGCTGAACCGGGCATTTCTTCAGAAGGCTTTCGAGGAGCTGCCGGACGTTGAGCGCGTGACCCTCGAGTTGTTTTACTTTGAGGGGCTGGGCTTGCGGGAGATCAGCGAAAAGTTCAACCAGCCATTGGGAAATACGCGGCACCATTTCTACCGTGGTCTGGAACGGCTGCGTAAGAGTGCATTTGTGCAGAAGCTTCGGATGACCAAACGATGCTAAAGATACAGGGCGGTTGCGACGAGCATGACGAATTCAAAGAGCTTTGCGCATTGGCGGCTGCGGGCAGCCTTGAGCCTTTCGAGTTGCCCGAATTGCAAGCTCACCTGAAGCATTGCGAAAAATGCCGAGAGGTCTTTCGCCAGTACCAGATACTGACCACGCAAGGAATCACCGTCCTTGCGGACGCGTACATGGAAAGACAGGCGCAAGTAGGGTGGGACGGTGCGCTCGCGTGCGAGCGATTGTTGGCGCGCGTCCGGGCTGATCAGCAAACCGCCCGGGAACGAAAGAGTCCAGCGTCCGCTTGGGTCCCGCCTGACGTTTTGCGCCGGACGGCCGTGAGTTCCTTTGTAAAGATGGCCCTTGCGGCGTGCCTCATCTTCACCGTGGCCTACGGAGCCTACCACCTGGGTGCTCGAACACAGACGCGGACCGGCGCCAGCCTGACTCCCGTGGCTGCGGATAATGGGCTCCAACGGCTTGCAGACGAAAAGAGAGCGGCGGACGAATTGTCAGCCGCCCAGGCAAAGAGGCTGGCTCAACTGCAACTGGAAAGCGCGGAAAAAGGGCAGGAGCTGGTGCAACTCCGATCGGCATTACGCGCGCTGGAGGTTCATGCCAGCGAACTCACGGCCGCCGGCGGCCAGTCCGGGGCGCAATTGCGAGCGCTCTCGCAGCAACGGGACTCTTTAAACGCTCAGCTTCAGGCCCAGAGCCAGGCCTACTCGAATGACCAGACAGAATTGGCGAGCCTGCGCACAGAGCGCGACAACGCCGTGCTGCAAAGGTCGTCGCTGGAAGCCAAGATTGACGAACTTACCACCAGGAATCGAGATCAACAGCGCCACCTCGAGGACACCGGGCAGTTCCTCAGTTACGACCGGGATATCCGCGAACTGATGGGTGCCAGAAAGCTCTATATCACGGACGTCTTTGATGTCGACGGCAACAGCCGCACGCAGAAACCCTTCGGCCGGGTTTTCTACACGCAGGGGAAGTCCCTTATTTTCTACGCCTTCGATCTCGATCGCGTGCCGGGGGTGGTCAATGCCAGCGCCTTCCAGGTGTGGGGGCAGCGGGAGACGCCACAGGGAGAGCAGGCGTCGCCCAGGAATCTGGGCATACTCTATATGGACAACGAGTCGAATCGCCGGTGGGTGATGCGGTTTGACGATCCCAAGCAGTTAGCCGAGATCGATGCCGTGTTTGTCACGGTCGAGCCGCGCGGCGGCAGCCACAAGCCGACGAGCAAGCCGTTCCTGTACGCACTTCTTCGGAACGAAGCGAATCATCCGTAGGGCCTGCCGGATACAATTTTCCATATCCAGGTGGATTCGCCTCCCTAGCCTGCGTTTGTGTGTGCGTACGTACACGCTTTTGCTCATATTTATCACCTAGATGTATCGTTGGTACAGAATGAATAGTGCTTTCGTATTAATAGGTAAAGGGAAATGTCGAGGGAAAGGTGTTGCAACAAAGGGTTCCGCTAAGAGGAGCTCACGAGGGGTGTTTTATCTCTCCGAAACAGTATTAGTACTCAGCAAATCATGGAAGTTAGGAGCGTTTAAGAATGAGAAACTTGCGTTCTAGTTTTGTTTTCTTGTTGGGGTTTGCTCTCTGTCTTCTTTTCATGGGCGTATTCAGCAGTCAGACCTACGCACAGTCAACGTATGGGACCGTCTCAGGAACCATAACTGATTCCAGTGGGGGCGCCATCGCCGATGTGCAAGTCACACTAACCAATCTTGGTACATCCGAAAAGCACGCTCAGACCACCGGCACGGATGGTCTGTACCAGTTTGCGAACCTGTTTCCAGGCCGCTACCGGGTAGACGCCGAGAAAGCGGGCTTCAAGCACACCTCGCATACGGACGTCGTGGTTGAAGTGCAACAGACGTCGCGCATCGACCTGACCATGCCACTGGGCCAAGTCACGCAGACGGTTGAAGTCACGGGCGAGACGCCGCTGATGCAGCCGGAAACTTCTTCCCTCGGCCAGGTGATTGACCAGCGCGAGGCCAACGAACTGCCCCTGAACGGGCGAAACGTTTTCAACCTGGCCCAACTGTCTCCTTCCGTGGTTCCGCAAGGAAGCTCGCTCGGCAATATCGTGGGCAAGAACCCCTTTGATCTGGGAAATTTTCAGATCGGTGGATCCTTTGCGAATCAGGGCGCAGAGTATCTGGATGGCCAGCCGCTCAATATCGGCTACATCAATTTGCCGCTGCTGGTGCCAACGCAGGATTCCATTGGGGAATTCAAGGTGCAATACAGCAACTTGGGTCCCGAATGGGGAAAATTCTCCGGCGGAATCATCAATTTCAGCACAAAATCCGGAACCAATGCGTGGCATGGTGAGGGCTACGAATACTTGCGCGCCAGGATCCTGAACGCCAACGATCCTTTTCTGAAGGCCTCTCAAGTGAAGGCTGACGAACCGAATAAGACCCCGCCGTACACTCAGAACCAGTTTGGCGCGACGATCGGTGGCGCCGTCATAAAAGACAAGACCTTCGTGTTTGGCAGTTATGAAGGATACCGTCAGCGCGCGGGAATGGTCTTCACTACGACCGTTCCGACAACGACCGAGCGCACAGGCAATTTTGGTGACCTGTGCAAGACGGGTTTTGGGTATACAGATCCGACACTTCCCTCCGGCACGGCACCTATTTGTTCCGACACTGCCACTGTTCTAGTTGCCAATGTTCCAACTGTAGTACACACTGACCAGCTCTACAATCCGCTGACTGTATATCCGAATGGCACTCGGTTGCCAATTGCCAACAACGATCTCACCGGCACGAATCCAGTCACAGGTCTGGCCTATATCAATCCGACCTCCGCCTATCTGTTGAACAAGCTGATTGGCCAGCCCACAGGCTCCGGCACATTTGACAATTTCACGAAATCGGCGAGCACGGGCGGCGACATTGACCAATACGTCGCGCGCGTGGACCAAAACCTCACCGCCAGCCAGCACCTTTTTGGCCGCTTCACTTACTACAAGATGCTCAGCTTGTCTCAGGATCCGTACGGAACGGGACTTTGTAAAGACCGCTGCGGGGAAAACACGACGAGCAGGAGCATCGCTGTCGGATGGACCGATGCTATCAGTTCGACATTCACGGCCAGCTTAAACGCCAGTTTCAGCCGATACCACTACCTTCGCTCTCCTGTCAATGCGAACTTCGACGTGACCCAGGAAGGCTGGCCGGCGGCATACAATGGCCTCGTTCCCGGCTCCGAGCTCACGCCGATGACCCCTTGCTTCGGCCTCAGCGATACGCTCATCTCCTGCAGTCAGGGGCAGAGCTCCATCGTTGACTGGGACACGCAATGGAACCTCTCTCCACAATTCACCAAGATTCATGGCCGGCACACGTTTGCCTTTGGCGCCCAACTCGAGCAGACCTTTGACAACTATCTGCAAACGAACATTGGCGGCGGCATCGTCTCCTTTAACGGATCATGGACCTCTGCATTAGCGTCCAATAAGACCGGCCAGACACTCGGAAACGACTACGCGGACTTCCTTCTCGGCTACGGCTTGGGAATAGGCGCCGCATTTGGCAACCAGACCACAGGACAGTTGTCCATTTCCAAGCCGACCGCCGGAAAACAGACCTACCGTGCTCTGTACTTCGGCGATACCTGGAAAGTCACTCACAAGCTGACCTTGAACCTGGGCTTGCGCTATGAACTCGCTGGTCCCTGGTCGGAGCGGTATAACGATATGGACTACTTCAATCCCACCGCCACAAGCGCAGCGGTGACGGGTTGCAGCGGAACGCTTGGCAGCACTTGTCCCGGCGACCTCTTCCTGATTGGCAACGGGACAAACACGAGCAGAAATGCCCTGCCACTTCCCAAGCATGAAGTCTCTCCACGCTTGGGAGTTGCCTACGCGCTGAATCCGAAGACGGTCATTCGGGCGGGCTACGGCGTGTTCTTTATTCCCAACGATGTTTCGTTCCAGACCAACGCCATCAATGACGCAGTCAACCTCTCCGCTACAAATTTCTATGCAAGCGACAACCACGGGTTGTCTCCGAATAGCACTCTCAACCAAAACACCTGCACCTTATCGGGTGCTACTGCTGGGTCTCCTCCTCCTGGTGGGTTAGGAAACGTATTTACATGTGCCAACCCGGGACCATTTGGCCTTAGCAACAATCTCAACGCCCCAGCCGGGCGAAATCCTCTGCCGAATGTCTCTGCCTTCGGTGTGAATCAGTCTTCACTCACGTCCGCAGACTACGCCGGGTATAAGCCCGGGTATGTTGAGCAGTGGAACCTCGACATCCAAAGAGAATTGCCTGCCGGCTTCTTCGTGGATATAGCCTACGCTGGAGCCCACGGCGTTCACCTGCAGCAATACAGTACCAACGTCGACCAGATACCTGACAGCCTCATCGCAGGGGCCGCGGCTCAGTACGCCGCGAACCCGACCCAGCTCCCGACGATTGCTCAAACTGTCGGCGCGGCTAACTACCCTTTCGTCATTAATGGGGTTACGGGATCTACTTTGCCTGGTGCTTTAGGACCAACAGGCTTGGTTCAGGGGCAGTTGGAGCGTCCTTTCCCGCAGTTTTCGGGGCTTAACCTGTACGGCGATCCTTGCTGCAGCAGCAGGTATGATTCGCTGCAATTGACGGTGACCAAGCGGTTCAAGGAAGGCGGAACGCTCCTTGTCGCCTATACCAACTCGAAACTGCTCTCCAATACGGACACCCTGACGTCGTGGCTGGAAGGCGCCACCAACGGCGGCGTGGGCGGAGTTCAGGATTGGAATAACATGAAAGGTGAGTATTCGCTCTCATCGCAAGACGTCTCGCAACGCCTGATAATCAACTACGTTCTCGACCTACCGTTCGGCCACGGCAAGCGGTTTGCTTCGGACGCCACGGGAATCAAGGACAAGGTTATTGCCGGGTGGGGAATTGACGGCGTTACCACCCTCCAGCGCGGTTTCCCGCTGAAAATCAGCGATTCCGACGCGAATCTTCTTTCCGGTTTGGGGCTGGGCACTGGAACGATGAGGCCCAACGAGGTGCCCGGATGCGACAAGACCGGTCCCCGTACCACTATCGCATGGTTCAATACCGCATGCTTTGTTGATCCCGCGCCTTACACCTTTGGTGATGAGCCCCGCGCGGACCAGACTCTACGGCAAGACGGCATTATCAATTTCGATTTTGCCGTATTTAAGAGGACCTACTTCGGACCGGATAACAAGTTGAACCTCGAATTCCGGTCGGAGTTCTTCAACCTCTTCAACCGCAACCAATATGCGGCCCCCGGTACGGCCCTGGGTGCCAGCAACTTCGGCGTAGTCAGCGGCCTGGCGAACCTACCGCGACTTGTCCAGTTCGGATTGAAGCTCTCGTTCTAAATCACCCCCACCCCGGCTGCGGGGGATGCCTTCGGGCATCCCCCGCAAGCCAATTAAATCCTCAGGCCAAGGCTCGACAGTCTAAAGGGACTCACCCCTCCTCGATTGCCCCGCACTCATCGGTCGCGCGTGCTAACCGGGTGCAGCGTGGGGCAATTTGTGTCAAAATTCCGAATGCTCTGTCCTAGGATGCGCCGCAGTTTCAACCGCCGCGATTTTCTGCGCTTTGGGACGCTTGCTGCTGCTGTGCCAATTTTTGGCGATTTCTTGCGAGCTGGAACGCCCGCTGCCGCGGCGCCCATGTTTGAAGTAAAACCGCTGCGGGGCGTTGATTTCATTCTCCAGAATTCTCCCACTCGGAAAAAATTCCTGATCGAGACGATGCCGGGCGGCATTGCCCTCTTCGACTACAACAACGACGGCCTCCTGGATATTTTTTTCGTGAACGGTGGACGAATCACCGAGGACCTGCACGTTCCGGAGAATTTCGATCGCAGCGATCCGCGCTACTGGAATCGCCTGTACCGCCAGAATCGCGACGGAAGCTTTACAGACGTCACGCAAGCCGCCGGGTTGGCCAATGCGGGCAATGGCAACTACGGCATAGGTGTGGCTGTAGGCGACTACGACAACGATGGCTATCCCGACCTCTTTGTCGCGAATTATGGCAAGAATGTCCTGTACCACAATAATGGCGACGGGACGTTCACTGATGTTACCGCCAAAGCGGGCGTCTCCGGCGGAGGCTGGTCGGGTTCCGCGGGTTTCTTCGATTACGACAACGACGGCCATCTGGATCTTTTCGTGACCCGCTATATGGAATGGGACGCCGATCACAACAAGATTTGCGGCGGCTCCTGGAAAACGTACTGCCCGCCGGGTGAATTTCCCAGGACTACTAATCTGCTCTATCGCAATCGTGGAGACGGCACATTCGAGGACGTTAGCGAGCGTTCCGGGATTGCCGCCAAGAAGGGGCGAGCGCTGGGCGTGGCGTTCGCGGACTACGATGAGGACGGCTTCACGGACATTTTTGTGTCCAACGACGGCATGCAGCAGTACCTCTACCACAACAACGGCAACGGCACTTTCGATGAGGTTGCGCTGGATTCCGGGACCGCGCTCACGATGGACGGCAAGGCTATTTCGGGGATGGGGGCGGTCTTCCAGGATTACGATAACGATGGCCGCCCCGACATCATCGTTACGGTGCTGCCGCGCCAACTTTTCGGCTTGTTTCATAACGATGGTGGCGGTGTATTCACCTATGAGAGCCTCGAATCAGGCCTGGGCGGCCTGACCTCGGGCAGTTCCGGCTGGGGCGTGGGTCTGGAAGATTTCGACAACGACGGCTGGAAGGATCTGTTCGCTGCGCAAAGCCACGTGCTCGACAACGTCCAGGACATCGACTCTTCGTTGCAGTACAAGATGCTGCCGTTCCTGGCGTTGAATCATAAAGGCCACTTTGTGCCCGCCGATTCCGGGGTGACCACACCCATCGCTGCGCGCGGTGCCGCCTTTGGCGACATCAATAACGACGGTTGGATGGATGTCGTTCTCACGACTCTGGGCGGCCCTCCCATCCTCCTTCTCAACCGCGGCGGCGCCAATCATTGGCTGTCCATCACACTCGAGGGCACCCGCAGCAATCGTGACGGCTACGGCGCCCGCGTGCGCCTGAACGGCCAGACGCGCATCGCGACTTCGACCGCCGGCTACAACTGCTCCAACGACAAGCGGCTGCACTTCGGCTTGGGCGACGCCAAGACCGCGTCAATCGAGGTATTATGGCCTTCGGGGACGCGCCAGACGCTCAAAGCCGTTCCCGCCGACCAGTTCTTGAAAATTCGCGAGCCGGAGCATTCGTGATTACTGCAGCACTGTTTTTGTGGCTGGCCCTTCAGGGAGTTTCTCCTGAGGCTGCTCAGCACATGCAAGCAGGCGTTGAGGCGCATAAGCAAGGGCAGTTTGACGTGGCCATCAAGGAATTCCGCAAGGCCACGGAGAGCGATCCAAATCTAGCGCAGGCGTTTCTCGATCTTGGCGAAGTTTGCCTGGAAACCCGCGATTATCCAGCCGCTGTCGCCGCGCTCAAACGTGCCCTGGAGCTAAGCCCGGAGCTCGACGCCGCGCACCTGCAGTTGGGCTATGCTCTGCTGGCGCAGGGTTATGCAGAGCAGGCCATTCCTCACCTGGACCGCGTGCACGCACTGGAAGCTCTGGGCATTGCGCAAATTGAAACCGGACGCTACGAAGCGGCAGTGGCAAACCTCAGCGCTGCCTTGGTCAATCATCCCGGCAATCCTGATTTGCTGTACTACCTCGGCCGCGCTAGCGGGCTGCTCTCCAAGCGAAGCATCGACACCCTCATGAGCGCCTATCCCGATTCCGCCCGGGCACACCAGGCAATGGGAGAGAACTACTTTGTGCTCCGGCAGATGCCACAAGCCGAAAAGGAATATGGAGCAGCGTTGCAGCAACGTCCAGATTTACCCGGGCTGCATCTGGAACTCGGTTTGGTCTACTCCGGTGCCGCGGATTGGCCCAAAGCGGAGGAGGCCTTCCGCTTTGAAGCCAAACTGCAACCTGGCAGCGCAGAGGCGGCTTATCGTCTGGGATCCGCGCTGTTGCAGCAAGGAAAAGGTCAGGAGGCGCGTGCAGAATTGCAACGTTCCGACCATTTGCAGCCGGACATGCCGGAAACTTTGTATTCACTGGGCAAGGCTGCTTCGCTCGAGGGCGACTCAGCTCTAGCCGAGAAATCCTGGACCCGGTTGCTCGCGGTAGAAAAAGACACTGCCCTGGCGGCCCAGACGCATTTCGCTCTCGCCGCCTTATATCGCAAAGCGGGCGACGCTGCGAAGGCCAAACGCGAGATGCAGGAATATCAGAAATTGCAGGGAAAAATCCTCGAAACTCAGAATCCACCGAAGTAGCAGGACCAGTAGTAGAACAATTGTTCCGCAACTTGCCGGGCCAACTGACTTTGGCCTATTTCCTTCTATCTGTCTGCGGCCCTTCTTGGAGGGCGCGAGTAGAACTTGGCTTCGCGGCCAGTTTCGGATTGTCTAGACGCTATTTCGCGGTGAAACCAGGCACTGCCTCGGCGACGCCTATGTATTTGTCGGCGGCGCCGTAGTAGAAGAAGAAGCAGTCGCCTTTACGCGACAATCCTTCGACGAAAACCACGTTAGGCACCTGGCCCACTTTTTCCCAGTCTTTTTCCGGAGAGAAGATGGGCTGGTCGGTGCGTGCAACGAGCTTGCGCGGGTCGTGGCGATCAAAAATGGCCACGCCGGTGCGATAGACAAGATGGTCGTCGGCGCCATTGTAGAGGAGGACGATGCCCTGCGACGTCAGAATGGGCGGGGGGCCGGGCTCAACGACGCGCGCGTCAAACATTCCCTGACGGTTCGGAAGAACTGGAGTGCTAGCGCATGTTTGCCATTGCGACCTGTAACCCCTTGAAACTAAAGGAGGGGTTTTTGAGTTTGGTCACTACATGAGCCATTCGCGACCCTCCGGAGGAG